>JAEEGL015885088.1_pt1 | contig 53854 bp, 46 predicted proteins | sample 9134231 | NCBI WGS metagenome assembly JAEEGL01 (sample SAMN16246548, study PRJNA631951) | gut metagenome | biome: gut microbiome; feature: rumen; material: fiber-attached | host: Bos | place: Iran: Karaj | collected 2018-10 | reverse complement strand
TGACTCCCGTCACGCTGACCAGCAGGTTCGTGGTGCTGTAGTTCTCCCTCATGGTACAGGCCGCACAAAGCGCGTACTCGTTATCGCTAAGGGCCCGAAGGCTGATGAAGCTCAGGCTGCAGGCGCAGAGTATGTAGGTGCTGAAGAGTACATCGATAAGATCGCTAATGAGAACTGGTTCGATTTCGACGCTCTCATCGCGACACCGGACATGATGCCGAAGCTCGGCCGTCTTGGTAAGGTCCTCGGCCCGAAGGGCTTGATGCCTACACCGAAGGCCGGCACAGTTACGATGGATGTAGCAAAAGCTGTTACAGATATCAAAGCCGGTAAGATCGAGTACCGTCTCGATAAGACAAACATCATCCACTGCCCGATCGGTAAGGTTTCCTTTGGTCAGGAGAAGCTCGAAGAGAACTTCAAGACCATCATGGATGCGATCATCAAGGCTAAGCCTTCCGCTGCTAAGGGTCAGTATCTGAAGAACGTTTCCATCTGCTCCACCATGGGCCCGGGTATCCGTGTAAACCCTGCAAAGCTGTAAGGAATAGAACGTTCAGGGGGCGTATCCACTCCCTACTCGGAAAAGTGCTTTTCCGGGATGGATATCCTAACTTAATAAAATATCCACTGCTGAAGACAGCGGGAGAGCGATCGTAAACGTTAAGACGTCCCGCCGAGGTGAGGAACCGTATTGAGTACTTGATACCCCTCGCGACGCAGCGTGGGGTATTTTAGTAATCAATATAAGGAGGTAAAAAGATCATGCCAAGTGAAAAGATTTTGGAAGCAAAGAAGAAGATCGTTGCTGATCTGGTTGCTGACTACAAAGAAGCACTGTCCTTTGTTTTCGTTGATGCTCGTGGTCTGACTGTTGAACAGGACACTGCTCTTCGTACAGAAATGCGCAAGAACGGCGTTAACTACAAGGTAGTTAAGAACACGACACTGAATCTCGTCTTCAAGGAGCTCGGTATCGAAGGTCTGGACGATATGTTCAAGGGCCCGACAGCTGTTGCTTATTCCAAAGAAGATATGATGGCGCCTGCTAAGGTTAGCAAGAAGTTTGCTGATGATTTCGAGAAGCTCTCTATCAAGGGCGGAATCATCGAGGGCAAAGTTGCAACTGTTGCAGAGGTCGAGGCTCTCGCAGCTGTTCCGTCCAAGGATGTACTGCTCAGCCAGATCGTCTATGCATTGCTCTTCCCTATTACAAAGCTCGCTATGCTCACCAAGGCTACTGCCGAAAAGCTCGAGTCTGAGGGTGGCGTAGCTGCTGCTCCGGCTGAGGAAGCTAAGGCAGAAGAGGCTCCGGCGGAAGCTGCTCCGGCAGAAGAAGCTAAAGCGGAAGAAGCTCCGGCAGAAGAGCCGGTAGCAGTTGCTGCTGAAGCAACAGAAACACCTGCTGAGTAATATCAGCGGCCGGGGCTGACCCTCGGCGACCTACTAGTTATGCCGTAAGGCGTTTATGAAAAAATTAATGGAGGAATAATAAAATGGCTAGTGAAAAAATTACTAAGCTTCTCGAAGAAATCAAGACACTGTCCGTTATGGAACTGTTCGAGCTCGAGAAGGGTATCGAAGAAGAATTTGGCGTATCTGCAGCTGCTGTAGCAGTTGCTGCTCCTGCTGCCGGCGGTGACGCTGGTGCTGGTGCTGCTGCTCAGACTGAGTTCACAGTTAACCTCAAGAGTGCTGGTGCTCAGAAGATCGCAGTTATCAAGGTTGTTCGTGAGCTCACAGGTCTCGGCCTGAAGGAAGCTAAGGAACTCGTTGATAGCGCTCCGAAGCCGGTTAAAGAGAACGTTTCCAAGGAAGAGGCTGATGCAGCTGCTGCTAAGCTTCAGGAAGCTGGCGCTGAGGTTGAGATCAAGTAAGATCTTACGTTACGCGTAAAACAGATTTTTCAAAAACCGCCGCTGATCTTTATGGTCGGCGGCGGTTTGCTTTTGGCATTGCTGCCTATTCTGCGCTCTGCCTCAAACGTGTTTTGAAAAAACGAGCAAAATGCCGTACTGGAGAGAAGAAAAATGCTTGACACCAAGCCATTCTGCTGATAATATTTAATGGCGTCAAAAAACGCGAGAAAATGGCGGCATAGCTCAGTTGGCCAGAGCGTCCGGTTCATACCCGGCAGGTCGTAGGTTCAAATCCCACTGCCGCTACCATTTCTCGGCCCGTTGGTCAAGCGGCTAAGACAACGCCCTTTCACGGCGTAGACAGGAGTTCGATTCTCCTACGGGTCACCAGAAATGATTGCCCCGGAGCAGTAATGCTCCGGGGCATTTTACTTTCTTTCCATCTTCCAATTTGACATTTTTCTCCGTATAATAAGTTGTAGCGTCTGATGAGGACGCGATGGGGGTAAGAAAAAATTCATATCTTGGAGGGAAACGTATGAAAAAAATCGTGGCAATGCTGCTTACGGTTTCTATGGTCGCCGGTATCGCGGTCGGCTGTAAGAAGTCGGACAGCAAGAAAGAAAGCACGACAGAGAGCACGGAAAGCCAGTCCAGCGAATCCTCGACCGAAGCTTCTACAGAGGCTCCGACATCGGCGGAGCCGGAAGGCACAAAGCCGGCAGAGGATCCGGATGCGGGAACCCGTGCGACAACAGAAGTCAAAGATGGCGCATATGCCATGGATGAGGCTTTTAACGATCCGAGTACATTTAAGTGGATGACCTACACCGAGTCTGGCGGTGATTGGGAAGTCGTCTGTGAGAATGGCGAGATGGTCGCGAAGATCAAGTCCACCGGTTCGAAGGAATATTCCTGCCAGCTGTACTTCGATGGCGTATCTCTGATGAAGAACGCGAAGTATAGACTCGACTTTGATATCAAGAGCGACGCACCGAGAACGTATGAGTGGAGATTCCAGCTTAACGGCGGTGACTATCATGCGTATGCCGGTGAGCAGCACGTGGAACTGGGCACTTCCTGGACACATGTTTCGAAGGAATTCGTCATGGAGGAAAAGAGCGACCCGTCTCCGAGATTCTGCTTTAACGTAGGTAACGACGGTTCCATCAAGGATGCACATAACATCTATATCGACAATGTCACACTCGTGATCCTCGACTGCTCGAAGGCAGAAAAAGTCGATAACGGACCGGCCCTGAATCCTGTTTCCATCAACCAGACAGGCTATCAGCCGAAAGACCCGAAGACAGTATTTGTCGATGGTACGATGAGTAAGACATTCCAGATCGTCGATGCAAAGACATTTGATATCGTTTACGAAGGCGAGCTTACAGCGCCTTATGCCTGCGCAGGTGCCGGCAGCGATATCGTATCCGGCGACTTCTCGGATTTCGATAAGCCGGGTACATACTTCATCCGCACCTCTTCTTCGGGAAGCTCCTATAAATTTGAGATTGCGGAGAATGTCTACGACGAGGCGCTGAAGGCTTCCATCCTGATGCTCTATACACAGCGCTGCGGCTGCGAAGTCAAGGCGGACATCGGTGAGGCGTATGCGGATTATACTCATCCGGCATGCCATATGGAACAGGCAAAGATCTATGGCACAGATAAGATGATCGATGTCAGCGGCGGCTGGCATGACGCCGGCGACTACGGCCGTTATGTGGTTCCGGGCGCGAAGACCATCGCCGACCTTTTCATGACATATCAGGACACCGGCTACAAGGCCGACGATCTGGGCATCCCGGAGAGCGGCAACGGTGTGCCGGATATCCTCGACGAGGCCAGATATGAGCTTGAGTGGATGTTCAAGATGCAGGCAGAAGACGGCGGCGTGTACCATAAGGTAACCTGCGACAACTTCCCGGCAACCGTTATGCCGGAAGAAGAGACCAACCAGCTTCTGGTTCTTCCGGTCTCCACCACTGCGACGGGTGATTTTGCCGCGGTAATGGCAAAAGCATCCATCATCTTTAAGGATATCGATAAGGATTTCGCAGATAAGTGCCTCGAGGCTTCCAAGAAAGCATATGCGTACATGGAGGCAAATGCAGCGGCAGATACGACCGGATTCCTGAATCCTTCCGATGTTTCCACCGGTGAATATCCGGATCCTGTGAACAAGGATGAATTCTTCTGGGCAGCTGTAGAGCTGTATCTGGCAACCGGCGAAGAGACCTATCTTGCTAAGGCAAAAGAACTCTACTCCGATTCTATGGAGCTCGGCCTCGGCTGGATCGAGATGGGACTTTACGGTGTTCACGCTTACCTGCGTACTGAAACTTCCTTTACTAAGGATGCAGAGTTTACCGAGAAACTGAAGAACCGTGTCGTCGAGCAGGCGAAGGCGGATCTGGAGAAGGCGAAGAAGGACGGCTACTACAATGCCATGGGTACGAACTATCCGTGGGGCAGTAACCTGACTGTTTCGAACAACGGTATCCTCTACAACCTGGCATACCTTGTTTCCAACGATAAGGAACTGAAAGATCTTTCTTCCTATCAGGTCGATTACATCATGGGTATGAATGTCTGCGGCTACAGCTTCCTTACCGGATTCGGCACGAATGCTGCAGAGCACCCGCACCACAGACCTTCCCAGGCGAAGGGCAAAGCGGTTCCTGGCATGGTCGTCGGCGGACCGAACGGTGAGCCGGCAGATCCGTATGCGATCTCCGTTCTTTCCGGAAAAGCACCTGCCCGCTGCTACTGTGATAACGATACCGCTTACTCGATCAACGAGGTAGCGATCTACTGGAACTCTCCGTTCATCTATATCCTGGCAGCAAAAGCAGCGAAGTAATAATTCGTAAAAGTTTTTGAATTCATACGGTGCTCCTCGTTTTCTTTGTTGAGAACGGGGGGCACCGTTGCTATAATGAGGATATAGTATCAGAAGTCTTACCAAGTAATCGATGTTATCGATATGGGGGTAGAGGGGTATGACTGAGAATATTGCACAACGGCGGCAGATCAGCTTGAGAAGGGTGCTCGAACTGATCCTGGTCTGTATGATCGGTATCGCCGTAAATCTTTTACTGTCGTCCATGAGTACGAAGCTTCAGCTTCCGTTCTACCTGGACTCCGTCGGCACGATCTTCGCTGCGGCGGTAGGCGGCACGCTTCCCGGTGTCCTCGTCGGACTGGTTACCAATCTTCTAAAATCTATATCTGATCTGCCGTCGATCTACTACGGCACATTAAATGTCATGATCGCTGTCGCCGTGGCGAGTTTCACATGGGACCGCTCGAAGAAACGTATCCTTGTTCCGCTGATCATTACACTGGCATTTATCGGCGGTGTCCTCGGATCGATCCTGACGTGGGTCCTCTTCGGCTTTGCCGGTGAGGGCATAAGTGCCGATCTGGCCAGATGGATCTACGATCACCTCTTAAGCAGCCGGTTCCTGTCGCAGGTGACAGCAGATTTCTGCATCGATCTCGGAGATAAAGCGATCTCCGTAGTGCTTGCCTTCCTCGGACTGCTGCTGGTCCCCAAAAGGATAATGTCAAATCTCCATATCCACGGCTGGCGCCAGAAACCGCTAAGCTTTCTGGAGCTGCGTGCGATCAATAAGACCTCGGTAAGGCAGATCTCGCTTCGGACGAAGCTGATCCTTCTGGTATCCGGTGCCGTAACTGTCATCGCAGTGGTATCGATCGCCATCGGCTACTACCTTTTCAGAGATACTACCGTCAAGGACCACACCGAGTTTGCAAGAGGTATTGTCAAATACCAGAAAGACTGCATCGACCCGGATCAGATAGAAGCCTATCTGGCGCAGGGCGAAAATGCACCGGGATATAAAGAGACACAGGAGCAGCTCCGCCTGACCTTTATCAGCTCGGAGAACATCCGGTTCATGTATGTCTATCAGGTGAAAGAAGACGGATGTCATGTCGTCTTTGATATGGATACGGAAGATGTCAAGGCGGATAAGGTCGGATCCGTCATCCGGTATCCGGAGGATATAGAGAAGAATATCAGTGCTTTTCTAAAGGGAGAGGAAGTCGAACCGACGATCAGCAACGACAGCCGTTTCGGATGGGTGCTGTCGATCTATGAACCGATCTTTGCAAGTGACGGAAGGTGTGTCGCCTATTCCTGCGTGGATATCTCGATGAATCAGCTTTACGACCTGACGCATGCCTATCTTGCCAAGGAGATCTCGCTGTTCCTCGGTATCTTCATCATGGTGCTCTGCCTGGTCGTATGGCTGGCGGACTACCACATCATCTATCCGCTCAACTCGATGTCCCACGGAGCAAGTTCTTTTGTATATACATCGACGGACGAGAGAAATAAGAGTGTCGAAAGGATCAAGTCGCTCGATATCCATACGGGTGACGAAATCGAGAATCTCTACTACGCATACGCGCATACGACGGAAGAGAGTATGCAGTATCTGTCGGATATCAGGAAGAAATCGAAGCAGATCGAAAAGCTCCAGGGCGGCCTCCTCATGGTCCTCGCGGATATCATCGAGAGCCGTGACAAGTGCACGGGCGACCATATCCGGAAGACCGCGGAATATTCGAGGATCATTCTGAAAAAGCTCCGGGAGAAGGGCGAGTTTAAGGATATCCTGACTGATGAATATATCAACAACGTTGTCCGCGCGGCACCGCTTCATGATATCGGCAAGATCAACATCCCGGATGCGATCCTGAATAAGGATTCGCGCCTGACGGACGAGGAATACGAGATCATGAAGGGCCATGCGTATGCCGGATACGAGATCATCGAGAAGGCGATCGCGAACCTCGAGGACAGCGGCTATCTCGAGCAGGCCAAGCAGATGGCGCACTATCACCACGAGAAGTGGGACGGTTCCGGTTATCCGGATCATCTGACGGGTGAGAATATCCCGCTGTCGGCACGCGTCATGGCGGTCGCGGATGTATTTGACGCGCTTTTGTCCAAGAGAAGTTACAAGGAACCGTTCACCTTTGAGAAGGCGAAATCGATCATCATCGAAGGTTCCGGCAAGCACTTCGATCCGAAGGTCGTGGAGGCCTTTGTCGAGGCGGAAGAGGAGATCCACGAAATCAGTAAGAAGTTCTATAAGTGATCTTACGTCTGCTATTTCGCGAAAAGCACTTCTTCAGGCAGCTTCGCGCTTGTGTTATTCTGTTGGAAGATTGGAAAAAGAGAAGGGAAACGGAAATTATGAAAAAGAAAGCGATGGCGCTCCTCATGGCGCTTGCGCTGACGGCGTCTCTGTGCGCCTGCAGCAAGGGAAAGACAAAAGAAACGGAAACGAAGAAGCCGAAGCAGACGACGGAAGAAACAGAGGATGATGAGACGGAGGACAGCTCCGATCCTTCTGATACGAGTGCGGATGCGACCTCGGATACTGCATCGGACGTGACCACAGGAACAACTTCAGCTGATGATTTCGACGGGCAGACCAGCGTGAATGCGGTCATCAAGGATCTCGAGAATCACGGTTTCATGGTCGAGAAAAACTCCACTAAAGTGTATGCGCAGAGCCTCGAAGGCTATCTGAAGGGCTTTGACGCGGAATCCTCCGACGGCTCCGAGCACTACTGCTACCGCGTGTATGACAGTAAGGTCAAGATCGATGAGCTTGATTCGCAGGGACTTCCTTTTGATACGAACGGACGGGTCCGCATCAATTTCGGAGATGTCATCTGGCACTACGCGGACGATAAGACTAACGGCGTATTCGAGTATATCGTCATGAACCCGAAGACATTCCAGGTCCTCTACTATAAGGGAACGACGGACAAGGGATCCCGCTCGAACTGCTATGCCTTTGAGGTGGGACTTATCCCGGAGAACGCAGTCACGGTTCCGTTTGAAGAAGATCCGGAGTATCCGGATGGCAAGGGTCTGACGCGTGTTCCGGAGAATGTCCCGCAGATCGGCCTTAAGAACGATAAGGCGGCCGCGATGCTGGACGATATCTATCGTGACGGCAATGTCGTGATCGCGCTTCCCGCCATGGGCATGGACATGCCGGGATTCACGACGAAGTCGAAAGGCTTCATGGTCTTAGGCGGCTCCGGTAAATACGCGAACGAGATGATCATCTACGAAGAGGCGAACACGCCGGATACGGACAGATCATTCCAGCAGATCAAGCAGGGCCTGATCGATGATGGTAAGGACTTCATCTTCGAGCAGAAGGGCACCTGTCAGGTCGCGATCAGGAAGGAGGGCGACTCGGCCTCTGCGGTCATCTTCGATCTGGAGACCGGCTATTATCTCGAGCTGATCGTCGCATCCGAAGAGCGGGTCCTGGAACTTGCGGAAGCCTTCGGGATCGATATCGGATAAGTGCTTTTCGAACTGGAAAAAGCACTCTTCGAACTTGTTTATCCTTCGCGAATAAAGTTTGTGAAATGTGCCGAAGAACGCTCTCTTTGTAAAAGAGAGCGTTTTCAGTATAATGTGGGTGTGGCCGCCGGTGCCTCGTAAAAGAGGAGAATAGGGAATGCGGTGAAGATCCGCAGCAGCCCCCACTACTGTAACCCGGTACGAAGTCCGAAAAAGTCATTGGCTAGTGCTTTTGCCGAAAAACGTAAAAAACGGAAACGGCAGGAGTGGCTGAGAAGGCGATGGACGGAGGGGAAACGGGTAAGCCAGGAGACCTGCCGGCGAGTTTTATGGTTTTTGGTTCTTTTCGGGGATGGGAAAGGGACGGAAATGGAGTCTAACATGAAAAAAATTGCAAAGGCGCTCGCGCTTGCGCTGACGCTTGCTCTGTGCGTGTCTGTCATGGGCGGATGCAAGAAGAAGGCGGAGGACACAAGTGCGACAACTACAACGGAGGCAACAGAGTCTGCAACAGAATCTGCGACCGAGTCTGCCACAGAATCCACCACGGAGTCTGAGACGGAAGCAACAACCTCCGAGCAGATTACGGGCGGAGCGTATCCTGTTGAACTGACGGATATCTATGGCCAGAAGGCTGTCATCAAAGAAGAACCGAAGAAGGTCGTATCCTGCAGCCCGGCCTGCACAGAGATCATTTTCTCTCTCGGCCAGGAAAGTAAGCTCGTAGGACGCACCAATTACTGCAACTATCCGGAAGCAGCTGCCTCGATCGAGTCCATCGGTGATATCAATGCACCGGACGTTGAAAAGATCGTCAGCCTCAATCCGGACGTCGTCGTCGCTGACTCGATCTTCCCGAAGGAAGCATACGACAAGCTCACAGGCCTCGGCGTAACAGTCGTTATCCTCAATGAGGAAAAGGCAGTAGATGGCGTTTATACCAAGATCTCGAACATGGGTAAGATCCTGGGCGCAACCGAAGAAGCGGATAAGGTCATCGCTGACATGAAGGCGAAGATCGAAGGCGTCAAGGAAGCACTGAAGGACGTAAAGAATCATCCGTCCGTTTACTATGTTGTCGGTTTCGGCGAGGGCGGTGACTGGACAGCTACCGGTGAGACCTTCATCAACAACATCATCGAGCTGGCAGGTGCAGACAACGCAGCGAAGAGCGCGACCGGCTGGGCATACAATGCAGAGGATCTGGTCAGCCAGGATCCGAACATCATCATCATCCCGGCATGGGCAGACGGCACATTCCAGACAACAGCTCCGTATAAGGATCTGACAGCGGTCAAGGAAGGACACGTTATCGTTCTGGAGAGCACAGATATGTTCGACCGCCAGTGCGCAAGAAACGCAGATGCAGTAGAGATGCTCGCTAAGCTGATCTTCCCTGAATGCTTCGAAGAAGAAGGACAGAAGGCAGCGTAATCAGCGAATCACAAATAAAGGCAGTTTATGAAAAAAGAACCGCTGAAAAAATCGACTTTTACAATGACCGGAGGGGGCTTGCTGCTCCTTCTGGTCATTGTTGTCATCTGGGCAGCAGCGGTGGGATCGGTGTCCGTGCCGATCTCGCAGAGTGCGAAGATCGTGCTGGCGAAGCTCCCGTTCGTAAATAAGGACAAGCTCCTCGAGGGGATCCCGCGTGCCAATAAGCTGATCATCTGGGATATCCGCCTGCCGCGTGTGCTGCTGGCAGGCCTTGTCGGAGGAGGACTGGCATCCGCAGGTGTCGTGATGCAGGCTCTTTTCAGGAACCCTCTGGCCGATCCGCAGGTGCTGGGCATCTCATCCGGCGCAGCATTTGGCGCGGCGATCGCGATTGCCTTCGGTATCACATTCACGGTAATGGGCATCAGCAGTATCTGGATGTTCGCATTTATTGGCGCGATCCTTACGATGCTTCTGGTCTTCCGTGTGGCGAGGATCGCGACATCCCGGTCGGTCACGGGGATCCTTCTTGCCGGTATCGCGTGCTCCTCGATGCTGACTGCTGCAATCACGCTTCTTATGATGTGGAACCGCCAGAAACTCGAGCAGATCTATCTGTGGATGCTCGGAAGCTTCTCGGCGGCGACCTGGGTCAAGGTAGGCTTTATGGCGATCGTTCTTGCGGGAGCGGTCATCTGCTTCGCATTCCTCGGAAGAGACCTGGACCTTCTTTCGTTCGGCGATCAGGAAGCCCAGAGTATGGGCGTCTCTGTAAAACGGACCAGAACGACCGCTGTGATCGCAACATCACTTCTGGTCGCGGCAAGTGTATCGGTCAGCGGTATCATCGGATTTGTCAGCCTGATCATCCCGCATATCATGCGGCTTCTGGTCGGACCGAAGAACCGGCGCCTGATCCCGCTGTCACTACTCGGCGGCGCGATCTTCATGATACTCTGTGATCTGGTCTCCCGAACGGCAGCGCCGCCGGCGGAGATCGCCGTAGGCGCGATCACACAGGTAACCGGTGCCCCGTTCTTCCTCTATCTTCTGTGGAAAGAAAGAAGAAAGGAGGAGCGCGAATGACAAGCGGAAACAAAAACTCCGGCATCGAAGTCCGGGATCTGTCCTATCAGCCCGGAAGTGCGAAACGTCCGATCCTCTCGGATGTCTCTTATTCCTTTGCCGAAGGACATATGACGGCGCTGCTGGGGCCGAACGGTTCCGGAAAGACCACACTTCTCAAGCATTTCCTCTCGCAGATCAAGTGTCCGGAAGGCGCTGTCCTGATCGATGGGAAGGACACGCTCGACTATGCATCGAAGGAGCGTAGCCGGAAGATCGCCTGGGTCCCGCAGAGCAGCAGCGGGGAGAGTGCTTTTACCGTGGAAGAGGTCGTCCTGATGGCCCGCTACCCGTTCAAAAACACCTGGGATGGCGACTCGGAAGAGGACATCAGGATCGCAAGAGACGCTATGCAGACCGTCGGCATTCTGGACTTGAAAAACAGAAACTTCACATCGCTTTCAGGAGGAGAGCGGCAGCGTGCCCTGATCGCACGGGCGCTGGCGCAGACGACACCATGGATCCTCCTGGATGAGCCGACATCGAACCTCGATATCAAGCATCAGATCGGGATCCTGGAGGTGCTGAAAAAACGCGTTCAGGAGGAAGAGCTCAGCGTCATCGTCGTCATGCACGACTTTAATATGGTGGAGCGCTTCTGCGATAGAGCGATCCTCCTGAAAAACGGAGAAGTCGCAGCCAAGGGACAGATCCGCGATGTGCTGACGCCGGAACTTCTGCTCTCCGTATATGAGGTCGGATTTGATATAATAGAGAAAGAAGGAAGACGGGTCTTCTTCCCGAAAAATGTGGCGGAGCCGGAAAAGACGGACGCCACGGAGAAGTGAGGGACGGTACATGGAACTGATCACCAAGGCAGAAAACTTCGACGAGTATCTCGAGACCAGTGAATATATCAACCACAACAACGTCAAGGTCGTGATCGTAGCGAACTACCTGATGGAGAAGATATTCAAGGACATGAACGACGGGAAAAAGATGGGATATCTCGACCCGGAGATCGAGTTTGCGCTGCGTGCCTTTGAATTCGTAAGAGATGAGATCTCCCATAGTAACGATGCCGGCCGAAAAGAACTCTGCCTCAGAGCTTCGGATGTTCTTGATAAGAGAACGGGTCTTTGCTTCGGAAAGTCACACCTTCTCTGTGCACTGCTTCGTGCGTCGGGCATCCCGGCGGGGCTGTGCTACCAGTACCTGCGACTGGATGAAAATGACGATAGTTCCCCGCTTATCCTTCACGGGCTGAATGCCGTATATTTCGCCTCTCTCGGACGGTGGATCCGTCTGGATGCCAGGGGAAATAAAGAAGGTGTGGATGCTCAGTTCTCTCTGGACGAAGAAAAGCTCGCATTCCAGGTAAGACCCGGACTTGGCGAGACTGATCTTCCGTTTATCTTCCCGCGTCCGGACCTCGGGGTGATCTCGGTACTGAAGCAGTTCGAGACCACGCAGGATGCCATGGCAAACCTGCCGACTAAAATTATAGGTAAATGCTGAGATAAAATCTTGGAAACACTTGACGTGATACGGGTGAAGATGGTATTATTTCATTCGCTGATTATGCAAATGGCGCCATAGCCAAGTGGTAAGGCAGAGGTCTGCAAAACCTTTATCCCCGGTTCAAATCCGGGTGGTGCCTCCAAGTAAAGGAGTTGTCAAATGACAACTCCTTTTTTCTTTTCCGTTTTCATTTTTCCGTGCAGGGAATGTGACGGTATTGTTAGGAGCGGGGAAAAGGTCCTGTGCTAGAATACAGGGCGCAGTGATTGGGGCTACAGAAAGAGTGAAAAAGATGGCAAACAAAAGATTTACAAGAACCATGAGCGCGGTGCTCCTTGCCGCGATCGTCCTAAGCGGATGCTCGGGGAAAAATAATGAGACGCAAGGAACGAAGAGCGCTCCGGTACCTGAAGAAACCACGGCTCCGGCAGAAACACCGACTCCGCCGCCGACACCAACGGAAACACCGACTCCGACGCCGGTTCCTAAACCGGAGATTGAGAATATCTCTAATAATGTGGAGGGCCACTATACCTTCCAGAAGCATGTTTTCGGAACCGCATACCTCGCACAGTTCGGAGAAAAATACAGGGATGCCATGTTCTCTTACTGCGATGCGGTCTATAGCGGGCAGGATACATTCGATTGCCCGGACGAAGAGACATACGGCTGGTGCATGGGACGCCTATCTACTTTTTTCTGCCCGATCGCGAGTGAGTATGTAACAGCATACTCCCCGGATGGCGGACCGGGATATAAGGATGGAAAAGGATACATCTACTATACGGTCCCGAAAGATGAATACATGAAGAAAGAAAAAGAATTCGAGGATGAGATCGTCAGCATCATCAATGACTGCGTCAGCGATGACTACACCGATGTCGAAAAAGTACTCGCCTTCTACGAGTATATGTGCAGAAACTATACCTATGACTATGATATGTACTATCGGGGTGTCGAAGGGATGGATGACCAGTCCGGCTACCGCTGCCTCATCGAGAAGAAGGGTATCTGCTGTGAGATCGCGGCGCTCTATAATTTTCTGCTCCTGCAGGTCGGTGTGGATTCGGAAGAAATGGGCGGTATGGGCAAGGACGAAGGTCACTCCTGGATATTTGTCACGATCGACGGAGAATCCTACCATGTCGATGCGACCTGGGGACTCACGGAAGACAAACCGTTTATGGATTATTTCATGATGACTGATAAGATCCGCGCGGATCGTGACGGCTTCGCCAGCGAAAAGAATTCGATCGCTGCATGGGGTGACCAGAGCAGGAAGAATTACCGCTTTGCCGCCACGGATGACAGATTTAAGGATGTCTGGAGCAGCTACTACATCGGAATGGACAGAGAAACTCAGGAAATCGTTTACGAAAACTACGATGGAACCCGGGGCAGGCTCTACTATGGATCCGATGTGAGTGAAGAAAGGCAGAATGCTTCAGCGCAGGAAGCTTAAATGAACTGTATATTTAAAAATTGCTCATAAAGTGTCAACATTCATTTCCTAAACTGAAATCATAGATTTAGGAAACAGGGAGGGCGACACTATGACGAATGCTTCAAACGATCCGAGGATCGTGATCCGAAACGATATTACGGGTGAGCCTCTGGCGAAGATGGTTGTTCCGGAGGGATGGGAGGCGCGAGGCCTCATCCTGAATCTGTTTCAGGGGATCGATAAGCCATTCATGGCGCAGGTGCTGGCGAAGTCAAAGGACGGCAGTTCTTCGATCCTGATCAGAACAGGTGAAATGTTTCTCGATGTGCTCGAGCACTTTGACCGTCTTATGGGATCAGACAAGTTTGTCGATGGTAAGATGCAGAAAACACTGCCTCTTGTGATGGCCCGCCAGCTTCCTTATCCGAATTATATGAATGCTTTTCTCGCGAGAAATCTGCAGGGTGCCCCGCTCGAGGCGGTTGCTGACGCGACACTTCCGAGTGTGGCAGGACGGCATCCGGAACTTGTCAGGCAGCAGCTGCAGACAAAATTCGATTTTCAGAAATCGTGGGATATGTCTTATCCGAATCCGATCTCTGAGCCATTCTTACTGTCTACAAATCAGGCTTCACTTCTCCGAAAGTACAGAAGCGGCGGAAGGATCATCATGCTCGGCATGGACCTGACCTCGATGGAGTGGGAACAGAGAATGACGCAGAATGCGGTGGCATACGGAATGGTGGGTGTTCTGGCGATGGCGAGAAAGTGCAGGGGACACTATGTTGCCTGGGGAAGTGAGAACATCTATTTCTGCAGCACTGACGATGCTCATGAGAAAGAAGCCTCGGCGGCATTTATGCAGATGGTGTCGACTTTCACATTTGATAACTCGGTCTATCAGATGAAGTTCCAAAAGGCGGAAGAATTTAACCGTCAGGAACTGGCGAAAAACCAGATGATCCAGGCACAGGTTCAGGCGAACCAGGAGCAGCTCCGCATCAATCAGGCAAGACTGCAGCAGACGCTTGCCGATAACAGCCGTGCGATGAGCGATATGATCATGGATTCGTGGAACCAGAAGATGGCTTCCGATTCGAGGATCAGCCAGGCCAGGTCCGAAGCGATCCGCGGCGTGAATACCTACGTGAGAACGGATGGCTCGACTGTCGAGCACTCCGTCGTTTCTGATCATGTTTACCAGAATCAGTATGGGGATACCGTCGGGATCAGCGGACCTGCGATCGACCCGAGCTATATCCCCGACTGGACGGAGATCCGCAGGCAGTAGTGCTTTTACCGAAGTGCGAGTGTTTCTGCCCCCCGAAAGATGATATAATGCATAGGTAAGATTTCGCGGAGGTGCAAGATGGAGCGCACAACACAGCTTTTTACCGAGTTCAATGAACTGATTTCAAAGGTCTGCGAGGAGTTCGCCGATAAGGTGACCTCGAGCGAGGGACCGACGGAAGCAGAGATGGCGGAGCACTTTAAGGAATTCCGCCCATATATCGAGCAGAATACCGAGCCTTTCTGGAAAGAACCGAAAGAGTATCTCGACGGAAAAACCGGCGAGGAGTTCATCGGTGAGATGGATATGGAGACAGCACTTGCTGCTTTTGATGAAGCGGCGATGATCGTGGATGACGAAGCGACACCGTACCCGCTGGTGAACAGGTTGAAGAGCTTCGGCGATCCGGCGTGTGAGCGTCTCCTGAAGAAAGTGCTGGATGCTTCCTGGCAGCCGGCGGAAGGGGAGGACGAGAATGAGTTCTTCGTCAAATTCCAGCCGTGCGTATCTGCGATCCGCTTCTTCGGTGCGGCCGAGTACGAGCCGGCGATGGAACCGGTGCTCGAGCGCTTCTGCAGCTTCGAAAGGACCCAGGAATATATCGCAGATTCAGTGAAGGTCATGATGCTGGGCTTAGGTGACAAGGCTGTCCCGGTGCTGACTGACTTCATGCTGAACCGCTCGGATGAAGATGTTTCCGGCCCGTATGAGGACATGATGATCATGCTGACCCATGTCGGTATCAAGCATCAGCAGAATGAGATCTACCAGGCACTCCGTGCCGGTTTCAGAAGAATGAAGAATAAGGTCATCGCGGTCATCTGCATCGGTGACTATGGTGATCCGAGAGGCATCGCGCTTCTCAAAGGGTATCTCGACAGAAATACCCACACGATCGACCGCGAAACATTCTACGAGGCGCTTTCGGCGATCCGCCGTCTCGGTGGCGAGATCAATGACATCCAGGATCCGTTCCACGATTTCACGAATAAGGTGCCGAAGAAGGATCAGGGGAAGAAATAATGGAATTCCGTCCGTGTATCGATATCCATAATGGTAAGGTCAAGCAGATCGTAGGCGGCACGCTTTCTGATTCCGGAGCGAAGGAGAACTTCGTGTCCGAGCGTGGCGCCGGGTATTTCGCGCAGTATTACCGTGACCTTCAGATCACCGGCGGCCACATCATTATGCTTAACCGAGTCGGGACACAGGAGTATGAGGCGTCGCGGGAAGCGGCGATGGAGGCTTTGTCTGCCTACCCCGGAGGACTCCAGGTCGGGGGCGGCATCAATGCCGACAATGCAAGTGCTTTTGTAGAAGCAGGCGCAAGCCATGTCATCGTGACCTCCTATGTTTTCTCGGACGGCAAGATCAATTACGACAATCTCCGTAAACTCGTGCGCGCAGTGGGGCGGGAGCATGTGGTGCTCGACCTGAGCTGCCGCAAGAAAGACGGCGAATACTATATCGTGACCGACCGCTGGCAGAAGTTCACCAGAACGAAACTGACCGCCGCTGTGCTCGAGCGTCTGCAGGAGTACTGCGATGAATTCCTAGTTCATGCGGTCGATGTGGAAGGCAAGGCGGCTGGCCCGGACGAAGCGCTGTTTGCGATCTTCGGCGAATACTTTGATGCCGCGGGTAGCACTGGGACGGCAGCTCTTCCGGTCACATATGCCGGCGGCATCCATTCCTATGACGATATCCGCGCGCTGAAGAAAGTTTCCGGCGGCCGCGTCAATATCACGGTCGGCTCTGCGCTCGACCTTTTCGGCGGCAGCTTGTCCTGTGAAGAGATCCTGAAGATCGTACGGGAGTGAACCTGAATCCATTTATTCATTGGTTATGTATGAGTTTTTCGAAACGAAGCGAGAATACTCATACTTTTCTCTAAGTCCGTTTATAGTAACGAAGATAACAACAAAAAAGCCGCCTCATTTGAGACGGCTTTTGAAGTGGAGCGGGATACGAGATTCGAACTCGCGACTTTCACCTTGGCAAGGTGACACTCTACCACTGAGTTAATCCCGCGTTTGAAGTCAACGTGAATATTATATGCGCGGTCATGGGTTATGTCAACACCTTTTTTCGATGATCGTTAACACATCTTTCTGAACCGTTTATTCCGCACTTTTTTCTCTCGAAAAGCACTTGCCCGCAGCCCCGGATCTTCCTCTGAAGACGCTCTGCACGCCCAAATATCAAGAAACTCGTATTGACATTATCATATATAAGGAATATATTTTGAATGTAAAATAGTTTGAAAGGCAAAGTAATTTATGAGCAACACAAATTCATCCACTGAAATGACTAGAGGTTTCGGCCGGGTGATTGGTATTGGCAGCTATCTGCCTGATAGAATTATGACGAATGATGATCTGGCGCAGATCGTTGATACGAATGACGCATGGATCACCGAGCGCACTGGTATCAAGGAGCGCCACATCTCCGATCCGGAAAAGGATACATCCGAGAGCATGGCAATCGAGGCGGCGAAGCGCGCAGTTGCAGATGCCGGCATCGACCCGCTCGAGATCGGACTGATCATCGTGGCATCCACAACGCCAAATGTACTTTTCCCGGTACTGAGTGCGAGCGTTCAGGCAGCGGTCGATGCGGATAACGCCATGTGTTTCGATACGAACGCGGCGTGCCCGGGATTCCTGACCGCTTTTGTTACTGCCCAGAATTATCTTCGTTCCGGCATGGTGAAAACAGCACTGGTCATCGGAACAGAGAACCTCAGCAACTATATGGATTTCACGGACAGAGGCACCTGCATCCTCTTTGGCGACGGAGCCGGAGCCTGTGTGATCACGTCCGATGAGACGCTCCAATACGATGCGATCATGCGCGCAGCCGGAAAACGCGGCGAGTGCATGCACTGCGAGTCCTATATGCAGAAGGGGAAAGAAAAGACCCCTGAATTTATCAAGTCCAACTACATCCAGATGGATGGCCAGACGGTATTTAAGTTTGCGGTCACGGAAGTGCCGAAGATCATCGAGGATCTTCTCGGGAAGACCGGCACGGATCCGGATGAGATCGACTACTATATCCTGCACCAGGCGAATCGCCGCATCATCGAGTCGGTGGCCAAGCGCCTGAAGCAGCCGATCGAGAAGTTCCCGATGAACATCGAAAAGACAGGTAACACATCTTCGGCGAGTATCCCGATCCTTCTTGATGAGATGAAGAAGCAGGGCCTGCTCGGTGAAGGAAAGAAGAAGGTCGTTATGTCCAGCTTCGGCGCCGGCCTTCTCTGGGGCGCAGTACAGACAGAGATCTGATTCATATACGGCAAAAGCACCCGCAGGTTTTTATGAGTGCGTGAATAGAAAAGCCGCGGACCCACGCGGCATTAAGGAGATCATGAAATGAGAACGAGACTTACAGAACTTCTGAACATCGAATACCCGATCATGCAGGGCGGCATGGCCTGGGTCGCAGATTACCATCTCGCGGCTGCAGTAAGTAATGCCGGTGGCCTGGGTATCATCGGTTCCGGCGGAGCGGATGCGGACTGGGTAAGAAACCAGGTCAAGTGCTGCCGTGAACTGACAGACAAGCCTTTCGGCGTAAATGTTATGCTGATGAATCCGCATGCTCCGGAGATCGCAGATGTCCTGGCAGAAGAGAAAGTCGCAGTAATTACCACCGGAGCCGGTTCTCCGGAAAGATATCTTAAGAAGTGGCAGGAAGCCGGCATCAAGATCATTCCGGTCGTTGCTTCTGTCGGTCTTGCAAAGAGAATGGAAAAGCTCGGCGTCGACGCAGTTGTTGCCGAGGGTACCGAGTCCGGCGGACATATCGGTGAACTGACCACCATGACACTGGTACCGCAGGTCGTGGATGCGCTCTCTATCCCGGTCGTAGCTGCCGGCGGTATCGCAGACGGCAGAGGAATCGCGGCAGCATTTATGCTCGGCGCGGAAGGTGTACAGTGCGGTACATGCTTCATTCCGTGTGAAGAGACAAATATTCATCAGAACTATAAGGATCTGGTCATCAAGGCCAGCGACATCGATACCAAGGTCACGGGAAGATCGACCGGCCATCCGGTAAGAACGATCAGAAACCAGCTGACCAAGCTCTATCTGAAGATGGAAGCGGACGGCGCGACTCTGGATGAGCTCGAGCAGCTCTCCCTCGGATCCCTGCGAAAAGCTGTCCTCGATGGTGACAAGGACATGGGCTCCTTCATGGCGGGCCAGATCTCCGGTCTCCTGAAAGAACAGGTAACAGTAAAAGAAAGAATCGTATCCATGATGGATCAGGCAGAATCACTCTTAGGAGGTAAAAAGTAATGAAAATCGCATTTATGTACCCGGGCCAGGGTGCCCAGAAAAACGGAATGATGCAGGATTTCTACGAGCAGTGTGCAGAGGCAAGAGATCTTTTTAACAAGGCTTCCTCGATCAGTGGCTACGATATCCCGGATCTGTGCTTCCACGAGAAAGAAGAACTGAACCAGACCAAGTACACACAGGTCTGCCTTCTGACAGCATGCATGGCAGCGACAGAAACTCTCCGTGCAGAGGGTGTCGAGCCGGATGCAACATGTGGTCTTTCTCTTGGAGAATATACAGCGCTGGTAGCTTCCGGTGCCATGTCTTTTGAAGATGCGATCAAGCTTGTCACTGAAAGAGGCAAGATCATGGAAGAAGCAGCTCCGGATATCGGCGGCATGAGCGCTGTTATCGGCATGGGTGAAGAAGATCTCCGTGCTGCGATCGATGGTATCGACGGCGTGTATGTTGCAAACTTCAACTGCCCGGGCCAGATCGTTATCACAGGATATAAGGAAGCAGTTGAAAAGGCCGGCGAAGTCTTGAAGGAAAAGGGTGCGAAGAGAGTTATTCCGCTGAAGTGCAGCGGCCCGTTCCACTCCCCGATCATGAAGCCGGCCGGCGAGAAGCTCCGCTCCTACATCGATGAAGTTGAGTTCTCTGATCTGAAGGTTCCGTACGCGGCAAACCTGACAGGTGACCTCGTCAATAACTCGAAAGATATCCCGGAACTTCTAGAGAAACAGGTCAGCGGATCTGTCCGTATGCAGCAGGATATCGAAGCTCTGGCAAAAGCCGGTGTGGATACATTTATCGAGATCGGTCCGGGTAAGACCATTTCCGGTTTTGAGAAGAAAACACTGTCCGATGTTGAGATCCTCAATGTCGAGACACTTGAAGATGTGAAGGCCGTAGCTGCACGCATCAAAGAAAAAGCGGAGGAACAGGTATGAGCAAAACTGCGATTGTTACCGGAGGTTCCCGCGGCATCGGCCGTGCGACCGCCATCGAACTTAGTAAAATGGGCATGAACGTGGCGGTGATCTTCCACGGAAATCAGGAAAAAGCGGACGAGACCGTCGCAGCTTGTAAAGCGAATGGCGTCGAGGCGATCGCCATCAAGTGCGACGTCAAGGTCATGGCCGAGGTCCAGATCGCGATCGAGAATGTCATGGAGACATTCGGTTCCGTCGATGTTCTGGTCAATAACGCCGGTGTCACAAAGGACGGACTTCTTCTTCGCATGAGTGAAGAGGACTTCGATGCGGTCGTCGATACGAACCTCAAGGGCTGCTTCCTCTTTAGCAAAGCCTGCGCGGCGATCATGATGAAGCAGAGATCCGGTAAGATCATCAACATCGCTTCGATCGTCGGCCTTCAGGGCAATGCCGGTCAGGCGAACTATGCCGCTTCCAAGGCCGGTATCATCGGCTTTACGAAGTCTCTGGCAAAAGAGCTCGGCTCCCGCGGCATTACCGTGAACGCGGTTGCACCGGGCTTTGTTGAGACAGATATGACCGATGTTCTGAGCGATAAAGTGAAGGAAGCATTCCTCAATATGGTGCCGCTGAAGCGCACTGCGAAGCCGGAAGATATCGCGAACGCGATCGGATTCCTCGCTTCGGAAAAAGCAGATTACATCACCGGACAGGTGCTGACCGTTGACGGTGGTATGTGCATGTAAGAATGAGTGTAAGCGCAGACCGGTATGGCCTGTGCTCCCGATAAAACCTGAAACAAAGGAAGGTAAGGAAACATGAGAAGAGTTGTAGTAACAGGAATGGGCGCGGTTACACCGCTGGGCAACACCGCAGAAGAGTTCTGGGCAAATGTCAAGGCCGGAAAGGTCGGTATCGGTCCGATCACGAAGTTTGACGTTACCGAGTACAGAGCCAAGGTCGCCGGTGAAGTGAAGGACTTCAAAGCCGACGAGTATATGGACTTTAAGACAGCGAAGAGAATGGAGCTTTTCTCCCAGTATGCAGCAGCTTCCGCGCTGATGGCTGTCAAGGATTCCGGCATCGATATCGAGAAAGAAGATGCTTACCGCTGTGGCGTCGTTGTCGGTTCCGGCGTCGGTTCCATGCAGGCGACCGAGCGCGAGTACAAGAGACTCCTTGATTTCGGCCCGAATAAGATCGGACCTCTTTATGTTCCGCTCATGATCTCCAATATGGCAGCGGGTAACATCGCGATCGTTACCGGATTTAAGGGAAAGAACATCGATGTAGTTACCGCATGTGCTTCGGGTACAAACTCTATCGGTGAAGCTTTCAGAAGCATCCAGCATGACGAGGCGGACGTGATCCTCGCCGGTGGTACGGAAGCAGCGATCTGCCCGCTCGGCGTGGCCGGTTTCTGTGCGCTAAAAGCACTGTCTTTCAGCGAAGATCCGATGAAGGCTTCGATCCCGTTTGATAAGAACCGTGACGGTTTTGTTCTCGGTGAGGGCGCAGGCGTTCTCGTCCTTGAAGAATATGAGCATGCGAAGGCAAGAGGCGCGAAGATCTATGCGGAGATCGTCGGTTATGGCGCGACCTGCGACGCTTACCACATCACATCTCCGGAGGAATCCGGAATCGGTGCGGCGCACGCGATGATGGCGGCGATCAAGGATGCCGGCATCGAGCCGTCCGAACTTGACTACATCAATGCACACGGCACATCCACTCACCACAACGACCTTTTCGAGACCCGTGCGATCAAGATGGCTCTCGGCGATGCGGCAAAAGATGTAAAGATCAACTCCACCAAGTCCATGACCGGACACCTTCTCGGTGCGGCCGGCGCGATCGAGGCGATCGTTCTTGCGAAGTCCGTCCAGGAAGGCTTTATCCACCAGACCATGGGCTCTTCTGAGACCGAGGATGAGATGGATCTGAACTACTGCTTTGGCAGATCCTATGAGCAGGATGTAAAATATGCGATGAGCAACTCGCTCGGTTTTGGCGGACACAATGCTTCCATCATCATGAAGCATTTCGAAGAGTAATACGAGGTTAATACTATGGCAAAAGCACTTACCACAAGAGAGATCATGGATATTCTTCCGCATCGCTCCCCGTTCCTTCTGGTGGATGCGATCGAAGATTATAAAGAAGGCGAGTACGCCATCGGCAGAAAATGCATCACATACGATGAGCCGTATTTCCAGGGCCATTTCCCGGAGATGCCGATCATGCCGGGTGTCCTTCAGGTGGAAGCGCTTGCACAGACCGGTGCGGTCGCGATCCTCTGCAAGGAAGAGTTCAAAGGCCGCATCGCAGTGTTTGCCGGAATCGATAAGTGTAAGTTCAAGCGTCCGGTAGTTCCGGGTGATGTCCTTACACTGAAGACAGAGATCACGGCTCTTCGTGGTCCGGTCGGTATGGGTCATGGCGTGGCATCTGTCGGTGATGAAGTGGCATGTGACTGCATCATCAAGTTTGCGATCCTGCCGAATAAAGAGTGAGAACTTAACCGGTTTCAATTATCAAATTATTTTACAAACTTCCTATATATAATAATATGTATTATATAGAAAACGCGAAATCGAAAACGGTTTCGCGTTTTTACGCCGTTATTTGCACTTTTTGAGGATTCTGCTATCATATCGGTAGCAAAAAGAAAAGGAGAGAGAACATGCCGGATCCGAGTCTCGAGAAACCGAAACTGAATCTTAAAAAGATGGGATTCAAGAAATCTGTCATCCACCTGTGGACATACTATAAGTGGTGGGTGATCATTCCGGTGATCGTTATTGCCATCATTATCTCCTTTGTGAACTCTTATCTGAAAGCTACGAAAAAGGAATATCTTTCGATCGCCTGTGTAAATGCCAGATACGAGTCCAATCATATCTTCGATGAATATGCCGAGTCGATCGGAAAGACGATAAGTGTGGACTGCACCTATCATTTCCCGACAAACGAGGACTCTTCCTATTTGAGCCAGGACATGACCAACAGTGTCCAGAAGCTGGTATCGCTGATGCAGAGTGAAGTGATCGATATCGTGGTTACCAATTCCCGTGCGATCAAGGAGTATGGGGAAGCGGGAGTCCGTGATCTAAGTGAGGTCCTTTCGAAGGAGCAGTTAGAGGATCTTGAAAACCGCGGCATACTTTTCTATCTGGAACTCGACGGCGGCAGAAGGTTCCCGGCCGGGATCAATGTAACAGATATGGAGTTCTTCTATCCGGCATATAACGGATCGGAAGAGAAGCACTACCTGATGCTCTCGAAGTTCTCTTCAAAAACAGAAGAAGAGAGACTCCTGATAGAGTATCTCTTCTTCTCCTAAGAAACTAAATTAGATGTTTTGATCAATCCTCTTCGGAATCATCTGAAGAGGATTCTTCATTTTCCTCTTTATCATCGTCAGACTCTTCATCATCTTCTTCATCTTCATCAGACTCGTCGCCCTCGTCTTCATCCTCATCGATGTCGTCGAGCTCGTCCGGTTCATATTCCTCATCGTCCTCGTCGTACTCATCATCCTCTTCGACGGATTCCTCGTCGCCATTTTTCTGATCTTTGTCGATATATTCGATCAGATCATCGTAAGACTGCTCATAAGCGACACCACTCTTGCTGATTTTGATCTTCTTAAGATCGAAAGCTTTATGAAGGAAGACGGAACAGATATACACACGCAGAGCGAGATTAAAGAAGATCTCACATCCGATGACTCCATAGAAGGTCTGCGGGAACGTGTTGACCAGAAGAGGAGTAAAGAGCCAGACCGCGATCAGAAGGATCGTGATCGGGATATGCTTGATGCTGAGAAGGATGGAGTTGATGATCGTATTCTTAAAAGAGTTCTCGAAAACAGCGAGGAGTGCAAAGCCATACAGGAAGACCTGAACGACGATAAGGAGCATCGCCCATACGGGATACTGCAGCCAGTCAAGGCTGCTGCTGATCAGATCGTCGCGGAAGTAGATACCATATAATTCAAATCCGAAAAGCCCGCCGAGGAGAAGAACCACGATCCAAAGGAGTGTTCCTTTCTTGAAACTATTCTTGAATTCACGGAAGTATTCATTATAGACCATCGGATCTTCGCCGGAGATGATCTTCAGGCAGACGCGGTAAAGCGCGCAGAGAGAAGGGCCGATAGTAATGATCGGGATACAGGTAAAGAAGAAAAGAAGATTTACCCAAAATATATTAAAAAGGTTCGTCAGGAACCGCATTGCCGGGTTATTGGAATTGAAAGTTGATTCGTTCATTATTCACACCTCGAAAGGGAGATTTCATTCTCCGGGATTCAACACACAAAGATTATACCAAGAAAGCAAAGAATATGATATAACGAAACGTTTCGCGCTCGAAATAGCAATAAACGTCATCAAAACAGAGTACAATTCGCAAGAAATGTAAAGAAAGAAGTCGATGCAATGGTTATTATGTACCTGTAGTTACAAGAATCGGGCGAAATTTTCGTCGGAAATCTACAAATATCAGGAGGACGATATGAAAAAAGTAATTGCAAGTATTCTTTGCTTCACAATGTGCGCTGGAATGTTTGCTGGCTGTAAGAAGGACGAGAAAAAAGACGAGTCCCAGACCAGCGGCAACGGTGACACAACAGCTTCTGCAACAGAAGGCTCTTCTGCTGACAGCTCTGAGTCTGCTACTGACAGCAGCGAGACTGAGGCTTCCAGTGAGGACACCACAACAGAAGTTACCACAGCTATTGAGAGCTACGGTACTGGTTCCATCGAGATCAACATGTTCGCGATGAGCCCTGAGGTTCCTGGCATGGTTAAGCGTTTCATGGCTGATAACCCGGACATGGCTTCCAAGTACAAGGTAACAGCTATGGTATCTGCTAACACAAACGGCGCTTACGTTACAAAGCTGAACGCTGCTCTGACAGCTGGCGGTGACGGTGCTCCGGACATCTACGTAGCAGAGGCTGACTACATTCTGCCTTATACACAGGGTGACCTTTCTTCTCTCGCAGCTCCGTACGCTGACTTCATCGACAACGTTGATGGTAAGCTGAAGGATGCTCAGATCGCTCAGTACACAATCGATCTTGGTACTAACACAGACGGTAAGCTGGTTGCTCTTTGCTATCAGTGCACTGGTGGTGCTATGATCTACTCTGCTTCCATCGCTAAGGAAGTTTTCGGTTCTGATGATCCGGCAGAGGTTAAGAAGGCTGTTGGCGGCGGATCCGGTTCTTGGGATACATTCAAGAAGGCTGCTGCTCAGCTGAAGGAAAAGGGCTACGCTGCAGTAGCTGACTTCGGTGATCTTTGGAACGTAGCTGAGAAGGCTGCTACAACACCGTGGGTTGTTGACGGTAAGGTTAACATCGACCCGCAGAGAGATGCTTACATGGATCTCATCAAGGAAGCTTACGATAACAACTGGACCAACGAGACAGGTAACTGGAACGACGCTTGGTACGCTGCTATGAACGGCGAGTCCAAGGATCCTAAGACAAACGAAACACGTAAGGTATTCGCTTTCTTCGGACCTGCATGGCTCATCAACTACACAATGGGTGACCACTCTGCAAACACAAAGGGCGACTGGCGTGTATGTGAGTCTCCGGTAGGCTTCTGGTGGGGCGGTTCTTGGCTCTGCGTTAACAAGAAGGGCATCGAGAACGCTGATAAGAAGGAATTCCTTTCTAAGTTCGTTGAGTGGGTAACACTTGATTCTTCTGAAACTGGTCTCCAGTATCTGTGGGCATCCGGTGCTATGAACGAGAACGGCACAAAGGATACAGTTGCTTCCTCTACAGTACTTGCTAAGGTTAAGGGCGACATGGCTCTCCTCGGCGGTCAGGATGCATTCCCGATCTTCATCGAAGCTACAAAGTTCGCTTCCTCTAAGTGTAAGTCTCTCCTGGATGATCAGCTCAATGGTGTATTCACAGACAACGCTGGTGACTATGCTCGTGGCAAGATCACTAAGGAAGAAGCTATCAACAACTTCAAGGATGCTTGCGCTGAGAAGGGTATCGAGATCTAATTTAGACCTTGAGACTTAAACCTCGCATCAAGTGATTTGATGTAAACAATTAAAGATTCGGAGGCGGACGAAAGGGATTTCGCCGCCTCCTTTCTTTTTATTAAAGTGAACGGTGGTGTTAAATTTTGAAACGAAAAAAACTCGTTAGCTATTCAAAATACGGATACCTGTTTGCTATTCCATTCTTTGTTGCTTTTCTTATTTTCACACTTTACCCGATTATGTACACTTTGCTGATCGCTTTTACGAATCAGAAAGGTATCATTCCGCCAAAACTGAAAATAGCTAGTGATCCACTCGACAGCTTTAAGTATCTCTTTAAGCCGAGAGGAGCTACAGGAAAGATGAGTTATTTCCTGGACTCTCTGATCAACACGGCGAAGATTTGGATTATCAACTTTATTCCGCAGTTAACGCTCGCTCTTCTCCTTGCTGCATGGTTTACAGATAACCGTGTTAAGGTTAAGGGTCAGGGCTTCTATAAGGTAGTTTTCTATCTTCCTAATATCATCACAGCAGCTACGATCGCTATCCTGTTCCGTACGCTGTTCGGATATCCTGCAGGATACCCGGTAAACGATATGCTCATTAAGCTCGGCATTTTCAAGAAGGCTTTCTACTTCCTGGATAATGGTATGGCTTCAAGAGGTATCGTTGAATTCATCCAGTGCTGGCAGTGGTATGGTTCTACCATGATCACTCTTATCGCGGCCGTTATCGGTATCAACCCCGAGATCTTCGAGGCTGCTGAAATCGACGGTGCCGGCAGATGGAGAAAATTCTGGAATATAACACTTCCGAGTGTTCGTCCGATCATGCTGTTCACACTCGTAACATCTATGATCGGTGGTCTGTCCATGTTCGATATTCCGATGCTCTTTGGTGAAGGTAAGCAGAAGCTGGGTCTCCAGACGATCGCTATCTACATTTACCAGACAGCACTTAAGGATCCTTACATGTACAACCGTGCTGCAGCTGCAAGTATCATTCTCTTCCTCATCATTATGGTTATCTCCATTTTCCTGTTCTGGCTCCTCAGAGATAAGGACGCTGCGAAACTGGCAAAGATGAAGAAGCAGGAAATGAAACGCGCAAAAGCATTAGGAAGGGGGTTGTAATTCATGGCATCAAATGACGTAGTTTTACACTCCAAGGCAAAGTCCGATATCGCATTTAAGACAGTAATCTATATTGTTTGTACGATTTTGGCACTCTTAAGTCTTTTCCCGTTTATCATCATGTTGATCAACGCGACAAGATCTACTATTCAGATCCAGAACACGGCAGTATCTCTTATTCCTGGTAAGGATCTTTTCAAGAATATCGATATTCTTGGTAAGAAAGAGACTTTCAAACCTCTCGTTGGTATGAAGAACTCCCTGATCATTTCTGTATCTGTTACAGTACTGAACATTTACTTCTCCTGCTTAACAGCGTATGCGATCCATGCATATGACTGGAAGCTGAAGAAAGCGTTCTTCTCTTTGATCATTGGTATCATGTGCCTGCCGGGTACTGTTACTATGATCGGTTTCTACCGTGCATGCTATCAGCTGCACCTGACCGACAACAAGCTCATGCTTATCCTGCCGGCTATCGCAGCTCCGATGACAGTATTCTTCATGAAGCAGTATCTCGAAGGTACTCTCTCGATGGATATCGTTGAGTCAGCACGTATCGACGGTGCGAGTGAGTTTAGAACATTTAACTCGATCGTACTTCCGATCATGAAACCAGCTATGGCTACACAGGCTATCTTCGCATTCGTAGGTTCCTGGAACAACTACTTCCTGCCGATGATCCTGTTCAATAAGCCGAAGAACTACACCATGCCGATCATGGTAGCCTGCCTCAACGAGGATATCTACAAGACTGAGTTCGGTTGTATCTATCTCGGTCTCTCCATGACAGCACTTCCGCTTATCATCGTTTACCTGCTTCTCAGTAAGTACATCGTAAGCGGTATCGCTCTCGGTTCCGTTAAGGGTTAATCCTCATCACAGAACCGTTCTAATAAAGAGCGGAAAACACATGGTAATCAAAGTCCCCTTTGTGATTCATTCACGAAGGGGACTTTTTTTAGTTTTGCTGATCGTTTTTTAATAGTGATGGAATAGTTTCCTATGGAAAAGCACTGGGCCCCGGATCAATACTCGTCTTCGAAATCGAAATCGGATCCTGTCGTAAAGACCGAGTGCGGTATCGGATGAGAGTCCGGATGTGTCAGTGCTTTTGCCTCCGGGAAATCCGGATCGGGGATCTGACGGGGAATGCCGTGAGATACTTCGGAAGCAGCATCAGAGGAACCTTCCGGGGAGGATTCCGATCCTTGGGATGGAAGTTCAGAAGGTAAAGCAGCACGAGAGGCTTTATTGGCCTGCTGCGTCTGGCGGTACTCCGAAGGTGTCATGCCGGTGGCATTTCTGAAGCTTCTCGTAAAACTGGTCAGGTTGTTAAAACCGGTCTGGAAAGCGATCTCTGTGACTGTTGATGAAGTATCCGTCAGAAGGATCCTTGCCGCCTGCATCCTACGGTGCATGAGATAGTCCGCAAAAGTAACATCCGTGTAGTCCTTGAACAGACGTGAGAAATGATACTTCGAAAACCCGGCAAAATCGGCAGCCCATTCGAGTGTGATTTCCTCCATGTAGTGCGAGTTAATATGATTAATGAGTGATCTAAACTTCTCATATTTGCTCTTCGTTTTATCATCTTCAGTACGGATCGGGGCAAACTGGGGATTGATCGATGCGAGCAGGCTGAATATCTCGAGAAGCTTGGCATAGATCGGCATCTCCAGGACCATATTCGTGTACATGAAGTACTGGTCATTGATCGACATAAAGGCAGAGTATATCTTTCCATACACCTGCGTAAACGCCGCCTCGCTGATCACGCGCGGTTCGCTGAAGAATTCTGTAAGGAAAGAAAACTCATAGAGATCCTTAATAAAGTCGATGGCGAAGAGATAGATAAAACGGCATCCCTCATTCTGGCACTCGATCTCGTGGAGCATTCCCGGCGGCATGAAGAGGATATCTCCCGGATTGATCACATAGCTCTTACCGTTCGCGATATATTTATATTCATTCTCGATTGGGATACAGATTTCCAGGACATTGTGCTTGTGCTGGGAATAGTTTCCGAACTGGTTGTTATACCAGATACGCATATTCGTATCCGGGACAAGGTCGACATCCTCATCTTCGCCGTGAAGCACGCGCTTACTGAAGCTACGGACCGGCTGGCTGTAGATCAGGGGAGTGGAACCATCATATTCGGAGTGCAATCCGTGGTTTTTCAGGATATCTTCATTCATAGCAACAGTATATCAGATTCTTTCAAGTGTTGTGACGCGCAGAGGTGGAATAAAGAAATCTCACTCAAAGTCAGGGATGAAGCTCTCGGAGACGGTACCGCCTTCCTGAATAAAGGCATTCTCCTGCCCCAGGAGGGCAAGGTGATCGACCATGGCACGGTAGTGCTCCGGCGGAAGCGGCCGGGAAAGCTCGGAAGGAACACCCGGCATCGGAGTATACTGGTTCATCAGGCTGATCGTGATGCGGTTGCCGTACGTCTCACAGAGATAGTCCAGGACATGCTTGCTGTCGAAGAGCATACCCGGGAGCATGAGATGACGGACGATGACACCTTTTTTCATAAGACCTTTTTCATCAAAGACCTGCTCCGGACACTGGCGGACCATCTCGGTGATAGCTTCTTTCGCATGTTCAAAATAGTCCGGGGCGTGCGAGTACTTCGCACTGATCTTCCCGGAGAAATACTTCATATCCGGAAGGTAGATGTCGATCGTTCCTTCAAGTGAACGGATCGTCTCGGCGCTCTCATAACCGCCACAGTTAAACAGAGTCGGAATGGAGAGTCCTTTTTCACGGGCAAGACGGACGCCCTCGATAATGTGCGGGACGAAATGTGTGCCGGTCACGAAGTTGATGTTGTTGGCACCCTGTGCCTGAAGACCGAGCATGGCGTCTGCAAATTCTTCTATAGAATAGACGCGGCCGGGAAGTTCGTAGGGAAAGGAAGCACATGCTCCGTCGGAAGTGCCGGAAAAGGAAGTGCCCGGATTCTTCCTGCGCGAGATCTCGTGGTTCTGGCAGAAGACACAGCCCAGACTGCATCCTGTAAAGAAGATCGTTCCTGATCCTGTGGTTCCTGAGATGCAGGGCTCTTCCCACATGTGAAGGCCGACCCTCGAGATCCGAAGCTCGGAGGTCATCCCGCAAAACCCGGACCGGACAGTCCTGTCCACACCACAGTTTCTGGGACAAAGACGGCATTTCCGATAGGCAGAAGTGCTTTTTGAGCAGAATTCCACGAAAAAGTAGTTCCTTTCCATTCATTTCTTATCAGTATATCGCATTGACAGAAAAAAGAGTGATTTCATACAATAATCTCGAAAAGGAAGGTGATGTCAGCATGATCGGTTCCCGACATGAAGAATGCGGTGTTTTCGGTATTTTTGACCGCGATGGTCTTCGGATCGCGCCGCTGGTGTATTATGGACTTTTTGCGCTACAGCACAGAGGTCAGGAGAGCTGCGGCATCGCCATCAATAACGACGGCTGGATCCGCTGCCAGAAGAATATGGGACTGGTCAGCGAGGTCTTTACCCATGAGATGCTGGATGCGCTCGAAGGCACGATCGCCATCGGACATGTCCGCTACTCGACGACCGGGGCGAGCGTCCTCAGCAATACCCAGCCGCTGGTCACCCAGTATGTAAAAGGAACACTCTCTCTGGCGCATAACGGCAACCTTACGAATGCTATTTCGCTTCGAAAAGCACTTGAAGAGGAAGGTGCGTTTTTCCAGACGACGGTGGACTCGGAGATCATTGCATATCTTGTTGCGAAAGAAAGAACGCGTACACCTTCTGTCGAAGCTGCGGTAGAAGAAACGATGAAGCAGATCCAGGGTGGCTATGCGCTTCTGGTCATGAGCCCGAAGAAGCTGATCGCCGCGAGAGATCCATATGGCTTTAAGCCGCTTTGTATGGGGAAAATCGGCAACTCCTATGTGTTCGCATCCGAGACATGCGCACTTGATGCGGTCGGTGCGAAGTACGAGCGGGACGTCGAGCCGGGCGAGATCATCGTGTGCGATGAAAACGGCATCCGCTCGATCCGCACGCACTGCAGCGGCATCTGTAAGATGTGCATCTTCGAATATATCTACTTTGCCCGTCCGGACAGCCGGATCGATGGCAAGAGCGTCTACGAAGCCAGACTTCAGGCAGGAAGGCTCCTGTGCCGCCAGCATCCGGTAGAAGCGGACGTGGTCATCGGAGTACCGGAATCGGGACTCGACGCGGCCAGTGGTTTTGCCGAGGAATCCGGAATACCGGTAGCCAGAGGCTTCATGAAGAATAACTATATCGGAAGAACATTCATCAAGCCCGAGCAGGGCCAGCGGCAGGAAGCCGTACATATCAAGCTCAATCCGGTAAGAGAGGCCGTCCGCGGCAAGCGTGTCGTGCTGATCGATGACTCGATCGTACGTGGTACCACGATGGCAAATATCGTCAAGATGCTCCGCGACGCGGGAGCTACTGAAGTACATGTGCGAATCAGCTCGCCGCCGTTTATCTCTCCATGTTATTATGGTACTGATGTACCGAGCTGCGATATGCTTATCGCATGCCAGCATACGATCCCGGAGATCTGTGAGATCCTGGGCGCCGATTCCCTCGGCTACCTCGAGGTGAGCTCACTCGGCGACCTGATCGGCGACACGGAGCATGCGTTCTGCGATGCGTGCTTCACGGGAAATTATCCGAACGAAGAGACCGGCATCGACATGATGAAGGAGAACTGACATGATATCTGCAGTGATTTTCGATATGGACGGGGTGCTTCTTGATAGCGAACCGTACCACGACCAGACCACGACATCGATCCTCGAGAGCTACGGCGCAAAAGGCTCCTATGAAGCGATCCGTCCGTATGTCGGGAGGTCCTCGGAAGATCTGTGGGCGGCAATGAAGGCCAAGTATGATATTAAAGCGTCTGTGGAAGACCTGATCGAGCTTCAGTGGAAGAAGAATGTCGCCGGTATCCCGGACTCGGGCCTGGAAAGATCCGAAGGCCTTACGGAACTTCTCGAATTCTGCCATGAAAAGGGCATCCATATCGCCGTGGCATCGTCTTCGCGCCGGGATTATGTGGAGGCGGTCTTTGACCACCTGAATCTCTGGCCCTATGTCGAAGTATTCGCCACAGGCGATGAAGTCGAGAACGGCAAACCCATGCCGGATATCTTCCTTCTGGCGGCCACGAGACTCGATGTCGATCCGGAGAGATGCCTCGTTATCGAAGACAGTACCGCAGGCGTACAGGCCGGACGTATGGCCGGTATGTACACGATCGGTTACGATAATCCGACGTCCGGCGGACAGAATGTAAATGCCGCGGATGTCGTCATCAAATCCCTGAACGAAGTGCCGAAGATCATCGAGCAGCTGTCGGAGGTAAAAGTCCTTCCGGTAACGAATCCGACCAGAAAGATGGCGGTCGTATCTCTCGCGCAGATCATCTGGAATGAGCATTTCCCGAAGATCATCTCGCAGGAGCAGATCAACTACATGGTCGATAAATTCCAGAGCATGCCGGCGATCGATAAGGCGATCACGGAAGATAATTACAAGTATTTCCTGCTGGTGCTGGGCGATACGCCGATCGGCTACTGCGGTGTCGTGCCGGAAGAAGACGACGCACTGCTCCTGAGCAAACTCTATCTTATGAAGCCCTTTAGAGGACAGCGCCGGAGCATAGTGCTTTTCGATGAGGCAGAGCGTGTGGCGCGGGAGATGGGCAAGAAGAAACTGCGTCTTTATGTAAATAAGAGAAACTATACTCCGCTCCGTGTATATCTGCGCCGCGGTTTCCGTATCGTGGAAGAAAAGAAGACGGATATCGGAGAGGGATTCATCTGCGATGATTTCATGATGGAAAAAGAACTCTGATAGGAGGATCCTTTATGCGTCAGGGAAAGAACGATCCAAGTGGAAAGAAGCATATATCCCGTGTAGCAGGTGCTTTTCTGGCGTCGGCGGTAATGACATCTTCTTTCGGGCTTTCATCCTGCGGAAGAAAGCCGGATCCCACCACTATACCGGTAGAAACGGAAGATACACGCGCGACGGAAAGTATCGCGCAGGTCGGGACGGTGCCTGCGGAATTTGAAAAGATCATCGCGGAAGATAAGTTCCGAAATGTAAAAGCGTTTTCGGACAGACTTCTGGAACTGAAAAAAGATTCCGAAGGGAAAGATCCCAATGCATTTACGATCACGATGATGGATCTTCATGGAGAGGTCCTGGCGGAGTATTCCGGAGAAACTGAAAACGATGCATACGGCGCGACAACGCTCACGGCGACAGAGGATGGCGGCTTCATCTTCGCACAGGGATATAACGCCAGCTACATTCCCGGCATGGATCAGATCAAGACGGGATATCACTCGAGGATCATCAAGTGTGATGCAAAAGGAAATGTCGTATTTGATACAAAGCTGGATTCTGTCATGATCGGCGCACTTGACTTCTGCATCGAGAAGGACGGCCGGTACTACTTCTTCGGAGCAGATAAAGAAAAAGAGGGGGACAATGACCTCGGTAAACCGAAGGTCTCCTGCATGGTTTTTGACGGATCCGGGAAATTGGAGAAGCAGCTCCTTATCGGCGGAAGCAGCCACGATCACTTGATACAGGCGGAGAGTACAGAGAACGGGTTTCTTCTGGAGATAAATTCCATGTCTGAGGACGGGGACTTCGAAGGATCCGGAGCAAATTACCACGAGATCGGCTGGAAAGTCACTATTTCCGATGACCTCGTAATCACGGAAAAAGAGAAACTTGCGGAGCGTACGCGTCTTCGCACCCGTGTCGGGGAGAAGGATGGAAAGCCTGTCTATATGGATGATAAGATGTTCGATGGCTTTGACGCCGGTGGGGTCATGAGTTATATCGATTACGGAGACAAGTATCTTCTTGTGTCCTATCATCCGACCGGAGAATATGAGAAACAGCCGGCGTATATCAGCTCGATCTGGCAGTACTCGGAGACGGTGTACTCCATGTATGACCGGTCGGGAAAACTTCTATTCCGTGCGTCGGTCGATAGCAGTCCGGATTATGACGCGATAGTATCTTCGGAAAAAGAACTCTAGGACCTTGCTGACCGCCTTCCTCCGGGTATGTTATAATATTGCCTGGACGCTTTTTTGAAAGAAGTGTCCATGGGTCCGGGAATAAATTGGGAGGTTTATCATGGGGGTATTTAAACGCGCATTCGCGTTCATTCTGACGGCAGCCATGCTTATCAGCGCTGCCGGATGTTCCAAAACAAAGAGAGCTTTTTCTATATCCACAGTCGAGAATATTCTGATCAGCAGAAATGCATACAAATATAATGAGATCACGGGGTTCACCCGTGCCGTTCTAAGCCCTTCGGAAGTGGAAGGGAAACCCGTATATATGAGCTGCGAAGGAATGGATGCGCAGTCTCTATATAATGTTATCGTCAACCATTCGATGTCCTTTCCAGCCGCTGAAGTGACAGCTGCGTTATATTCGTGCTTCTGGCAGAATGATCCCAGCGGGACACCTACAGACACTACGGTATATGTTCTTCATTTCAGTGATGAAAAGACGGCAGATAAGATCTACCGTGCAATCGACCAGAAACTGGTTCAGGGATGGGCGAACGCCCGATATGCCAGCGGCAAAGACGGGTATCAGTACAGTACGGTCGTCATCGATGTTTCCGGCGGCCAATCCGAGCGTGGCGTATATCTGTCCAGAAATTCGGTCGTATTTGTAAGAGGTTTCTGTGATGGAAAAAATGATAATGCACTCATCGCAACGGTGTGTGACAAACTTGGTGTTGTCACACCGGTGGATGCAAAATAACCGGATGATATTTGACCGCGGCCTATAATTCGGGAGCTGATTCATCATGACGAACACTAAGCAAAAATGGAAGAACAGAGAATCCGGAATAGAACTTCTCCGGCTGATCTCTATGTTCTTGATCGTTGTAAGTCATATGATCATGTCGCTCTGCTATGCTTCGGGCTATATCCCGGATTCAAGCTATGTTCTTCCGATATATAATGTGACGTTCAACTGGAGAATCATTACTCTGGTAGTGCTCCGTCATAGCGGCAATCTCGGTACCACGATATTCTTTATCTGCTCCGCATGGTTCCTGATCAGCAGGGAGAAACTGGATAAGAAGAAATGGCTGCAGCTTTTCCTGGATAACTGGGTCATTTCGGTTCTGATCTTTCTGACAGTACTTCTTATCAACGGAGGGGAGATCGTAATGGACGCAAGTAACAGTCTCTCGCCATTTCTATATAGCAACAACTGGTTTATCACATGCTACCTGATTTTCCTGGTGGTTGCACCGCTTCTTAATATGATTATCCGCTCATTAAGCCGCAAATCTCTTTTCCGTATTGTGCTTTTCCTTTCTTCGATAATGATAACTATGGGATTTGTGCTCCAAAGAGATATTCTGGCCTCTCCTTTGATTGCATGGTTTGTTATTTATTTTGTTATTGCATATATAAAACTGTATGATCAGAAAGCTGTATCCCGCATTTGTGTCGGTGTCATAGCGTTTCTTATCGGATTTGCATGCATTTGGGGAACAGTTCTTTTTTCTGAGTTTCAGGCGAGATCTGCCGGCAGTTCGCAGATTTCTGTTCTGAACTGGAATACTGACTGTAACCCATTTATCATACTGATGGCATTCGGGCTTTTTATACTGTTCCGAAGATTGTCTTGTAAAAATATGGTTATCAATTACCTGGCAAGCCTAACACTTTTTGTGTATCTGATTCATGAAAATATCATTATCAGAGCTTGCTACCGCCCGATCATCTGGCAGAAAGTATATGAAAACTGGGGATATAGTTTTATCCTTCTGAAACTGATGATTCTTTCTCTGGGAGTATTCCTCGTGTCGATCCTGCTTTCCATCTTTTATGACCAGACGATACGCAGGGTTGTAATAAAGGTCGGCGAACGGCTATATGATCTGGGAAGAAGGATCTACTTGAAGATAGAAAAACGCGCTATTTCTGAGTGACGCCCTTTAGAAAAATCTTTTGGACGTTGAAAAAGAGAGAAAAACGGCGAAAATCGATGATTTTTTGAAAATCAGTGAGATTTTTAAGAAAAAGTGTTGACAATCCCCTATTTGGCATCTATTATAGTGAAGCGCCCTGAAGACAGGGATATTTATGCGTGATACTTTTAGGAGGAAGAAGTCCATTATGAAGACATTTGTTGCTACACCATCAAATATCGAGAGAAAATGGTACGTAGTTGATGCTTCCGGCAAGACACTTGGCCGTCTGGCTACTGAAGTTGCAACTGTTCTGCGCGGTAAGAATAAGCCGACATACACACCTTTCATCGATACAGGAGATTATGTAATCGTAATCAACGCAAGTAAGCTCGTTCTCACAGGTAACAAGCTTGACAAGAAGATGTACCGTTATCACACAGGCTATGCTGGCGGCCTCAAGGAGACCACATACAGAAAGCTTATGGATACAAAGCCGGAAAAGGCTTTCGAGATTGCAGTAAAGGGTATGCTCCCGAAGAACGCTCTCGGACGTCAGATGTTTAAGAAGCTGAAGGTTTATGCAGGTGCTGAGCATGATCATGCTGCACAGAAGCCGGAAGTTCTGAACTTCGAAAGCTAATATAGGGAGGAATAAGTTACATGGCTAAGAAAGCTACTAAAGTTTACTTCTATGGCACAGGTCGTCGTAAGAATGCTGTAGCATGCGTACGTCTTCTTCCTGGCACAGGTAAGATCACCATCAACGACAAAGATATGGACGATTACTTCGGTCTCGAGACTCTGAAGCTCATCGTTCGTCAGCCGCTCGTAGCAACAGCTACAGAAGGCAAGTTCGATATCATCTGCAAGGCAATCGGCGGCGGTATTTCCGGTCAGGCCGGTGCTATCCGTCACGGTATCTCCCGTGCTCTGGTTCAGGCAGATGAAGAAGCTTACAAGGCAATCCTTAAGAAGGCCGGTTTCCTCACACGTGACGCACGTATGAAGGAAAGAAAGAAGCCGGGTCTCAAGAAAGCCCGTAAGGCATCCCAGTTCAGTAAGCGTTAATCGGAGGTTTATCTTCGGTTTGCGTCTTCGGACGAAAGACAAGTGCTTGTTAACAAGGACCGTTCCTATATGGAGCGGTCCTTTTTTGTCACTTTAAGGATACATAGGCGATACATCGCTTGGTTACAATGAATCAGGAGGGGGAGCCGTACGGCAGGGTATATTGTGTGGGAAAGGAGCGTTTTAAAGCGAAATGGGGCAACAGCACAATTATTTGAAAAGGACCCTGACGGCGTGCCTTTGTCTTCTGCTTCTTCCCGGAAGCGGATGCGGGAAAAAAAAGGAAAAAAGAGCGGATGAGGTGCTCTCCGGCGACCCGTATTTTGATGCGGAGATCCATGAACTGAAAATCCCGACAGATGAGACGAAAGAGATCAGAAATCTATTATTTGATTCGGTGAGTTTTTCCGGAAAACAGATACGGATCGTGTATGATCTTTCTTATGTTCCACCGAAAAAATATGATATTTTCTCGGAAGGACATATTTATAACCGCGCAGGTACAGCGGTTTTTGATCTTAAAGGGAATATGCTCTCGAATGAGAATACCAGCCTGAGGACATCCGATGCCGCGTCTGCCACTTCTTATGATAAAGATGGCAATCTTGCGGAATTGCACGAAAGATATGGATCGGGAGGAAGAACATTTCAGATCCGGATAATAGATAGTGGCGGACAGGAGATCCGGAAAGTGGATCTGAAAGCTCCCGCGGAGCTTAGGGAGACATATTTCTGGGACTTTAAATGTCTTCCGGATGGCGGTTTCCTTCTGGAGGGACCGGATGCTACCAGAGAACTGGCGGAATTTGCATTTGATGCTTCCGGAAAATACCTCTTTACCATTTCGCCTCAGGAGCGGAACATCCGGAGCAGTGTTTTTCTTTATGAGGGAAAACCCTATGTTCTGACCGGAGCGATGGGCTCTCTCAGTTCTCTGGAAGTAAATGAGATCGATATGACAAATGGTGCGATCAAAAAGGGACAGCCGATAAAAGCAGGGCTGGAACTAAGCGGAATTCAGGAAGGTGAAGACGGACTGTATTTCACGACGGGAAACGGAATATCGAGGCTCGATATTACTACCGGTGAAGCGGAAGAGATCTTAAACTGGAATCAGACAGATGTAAACCGGGAGATGATTCAGATGGCAAAGAGTTACCCGGTAAATAAAGATGAGATCAATGTTCTGGTGACATACAGCTACTCAGAGACCGGACGGGATACCTGCTATATTATCCATCTGACACGCGCATCCACTAACCCGCACGCGGGAAAAAAGATACTCCGGATGGCGGGAACCGGCATCCGTCCGGAAATCTATGGATTGATTTATGAGTATAATGCGGACAGGAATAACCCCGCCAGGATCGAAACGGTGGATTACCTCATCGACTATGATTCAGATATTGCATCCGGATTGTCCGTGACAGATAAGATCTACCTGGACATGATGGAGGGGAACAGTCCGGATATCCTGCTTTCCTTTGGAGAGATGGGGAAATTCGCAAACGCGGATCTTCTTTTAGACCTGAATCCATATGTTGACGGAGAGATGGGGCTTACCAGATCAGAATACTTCGATAATATATTCCGGGCATGCGAGATAAACGGGAAACTCTATGCAGCCCCGCTCTGCTTCTGGCTGTCCGGGTATCTGGCGGACATGGATCGGCTGGATATAAAGAGAAACTGGACGCTGGAAGATCTGGAAAAGGTTTCCGGCTCGCTTCCTCCGGACGCACTTCTTATGTCGCCGAGTGAATGCTCGGAGCTGCTCTGGCGATATATGGGGTACGATCTATCCCCGTATATGGATTCCAAAACAAAAGATGTGAAATTCTCGTGTGATGAAATGATGAGAATCATGAGCATAGCGAAAAAATACGGACAGGTGGAAGGAGGAACGGAGGTTCCGCTGCCATCAAGCCGCGCCTTGCTTATAGAACCGGATTACCGGGGCGTTTACGGGTATACGCTCAAAAACGATGAACCGGGACCTTTTGAAGAGGATATGTACCGTGACCGGAAATACGCGCTTATTCCCTGCTATATGGGAAGCTTAAGTGAGTATGCATTTTTCAGAAGTCTTTCCGGAGACGCATATAGACTTGTCGGATCTCCTACATCACATGGAACCGGCGTGACTGCCTCTGTCCCGTATGCGATGGCGATCACCAAAAGTACAAAGTATCCGAAAGAAGCATGGGAGGTCGTTCGCGGTTTTTTCACAGAGAATGCGCAGAAGACTTTATTGGGGAAGATGAGTGTGGAATCTGCCTCTTTCCCGATAAGAAAGAGCGTGTTTCAAGAAGAAAATGAGGACGTTGTGAAAAGGATCGGAAAAGCTTATGAAGCCTGGAAAGAAGATCGCCTTGAAAACGCATCCGGCATGCAGGATTATATCTATTTTCCGGCACGTGAAGGAATCGCTGAGGAACTTTTTGAGATCGCAGAAGAGGTAAGATGTGTTATACACGTGGACGACGATATTGCTGATGTGATCGATGAGGAGACTTCCGGGTACTTCGCGGGATCCAGATCTGCGGAAGACGTATTACAGAATATCGACCGGCGGGTCCGGCAGATCGTGCAGGAACGATGAAAAAAACAAATGAAATGATGAAATAAGGACTGGTGAAAAAATGGAGGTAAATGAACTATGATCATACGTAATCCCGGGCGAAAGCTCATCGCCGTGGTGCTGCTTCTATCTATGGCAGGAGCCTGCACGGCATGTAAGAAAAAAACGAAAGATAAAAGAAAAAGAGAGATACTTGAGTCGGATACTTTCTTTGAATCAGAGGTCCGGGAACTAAAATTCCCGGTAGATGAATCAAAGAAACTCTCTTACCTGATGGTTGACTCTGTAGAGTATATCGGAGATATGCTCCTGGTCAGTTATTCAGTAACATACGAGCTTCCGGAGGAGATCTCTCACTCGAATATGCCCTACATACCGGATTTTGACTATGACGCTTTTTCTTCTCAGGAAACCGTACTGTTTGATCTTCATGGAGACCCTATCAGTAAAGGAAACCTTCATGATCCGAAAGACGGAGAATTGATGACTTGCGCTACGGATAAAGACGGAAACCTGGGCTTCCTCATCAGAGAAGGTAATGCGAATCCGGAACTGAGCGAATACATTATTCTTATCAAGAATAACGAAGGCGAAGTTGTTAAAAGGATCTCCCTGGAAGTTCCATGGTTCAAGGATAACCGTCCTATAAACAAGATGCAGTTCCTTCCTGACGGCCTGATCACGATGCAGGAAGCCAGATCGGGTATGGAGATGCCGATCTATGTGTTTGATGAAAACGGGAAAAATCTCGGGACTATTGCTCCGATGGGACGGGCGGTAATGAGCGACATTTTTGTGCAGAACGGGAAATACTATATACTGACGGCTCCCTCTGACTTCTTATACTCAAATGAAATCAGCTATACGATCAATGAGGTCGATATGCAGACCTGGTCGCTCAAAGAAGGAAAGGAGACAAATGGGATCATGAGTACGGAGGCTGTATCCGCGTCGGAGGATGGCCTATATTCGACGACACCGAATGGGATCGATAAATATGACATTTCTTCCGGGGAGATGAAAGAAATACTTAACTGGAATCAGACGGATGTGAATCATAATGTTCTTTCCATGGTGAAGAGCTATCCGAAAAATGAAAATGAGATCTTTGCCATCGCAGAGGTTTTTGATCCGGAGGATATTAGATCGACATACTATGTTATAAATCTGCATCGCGCAGAGAAGAATCCTCATGCGGGAGAAAAGATCATGTATGTGGGAGGATCATATATTTCGGACGATTTCTATGATTTTGTGCAGCGATATAACGAGGATCCCGGAAACAAGCTCCGTATCGAAACGATCGATTACGCCTTTTCCGAAACAAAAACAACAATCGAAATCGCTGAAAAGTCACCGGGTGGACTGGCCGATAAAGTCTATCTTCAGTTTCTCAGCGGGAATGCCCCGGATATTCTTCTGGGATTTTCCGGATTTGACCAGTTCCAGTACGGAGGATTCCTGGAAGATCTGAATCCATACATCGACGGGGAGGATGGACTTGACCGGTCACTATACTTCGATAATATCTTCCGTGCGATGGAATCTGACGGCAAACTCTATTCCGCGCCTCTGTGTTTTGAACTGGATGGCTGTATTGTGGCTCCGGATCTGGTCGATGCGGAAAGGAACTGGTCTTTTGAGGATCTGGATAAGGTGGCGGCTTCTCTTCCTGAAAATGTCGAGCTGCTCCCGGATATGAAATGCGAAGAAATACTGGCAAAATATCTTTCTCCGGATCTTACCGATTATATGGATATGAAAAAGAAAAACGTATCCTTCTCTTCGGAGAATATGATCCGGCTTATGGAAGAAGTGAAAAAGTACGGAAAAACAGATGAGAAGATAAAGCCTGCCCGCTGGAATAAGTCGATAATGGGTACCTCAGGATACGAGGGAGTAATGGGATTAGGCATAGGCTCAACCTTTAGCATACAGGATGTCGGTAATTTGCTTGCCTGCGGGAACCTGGCAATGTGTGATGTCACCGTATCTGATTTTCAGGATTACCACCTGTATAAGCAGGTAGTTCCCGGTGGCGGAAAGCTCCTCGGATATCCTTCCGTGCAGAAAAAGGGTATCCTCGCAGATCCTGTGAAATCGATCTCTATCGTGGAATCTTCGCCATATAAAAAAGAAGCATGGAGCATCATTAAGAGCTTCTTCGGTGAAGAGTCACAGCTCGAAACCACTGCTTTTCCCGTCAGCAGAAGTGCTTTTGCAAAAATAGGACAGGAAGAGACGGATAAACTTGCCCGGGTATATGAATATTTTCTTAAGAGCAGAGACCAAAAGGATGTCATTTATTACCCTGCCGATCCGAATATGCCGGAAGAACTGACGGAGATCGTAGAAAGCGTGCGCTTCTGCATCCATAGGGATGATGCGGTGATGGACATCATCAGAGATGAATCCGCCGGATACTTCCTGGGTTCCAGAACGGCAGAAGATGTCCTGAAGATCGTGGATAACCGGGCGCGCCAGGTCGTGCAGGAAAGGTAAGCGGGAGGAAACCGGCCGGGGGCTTTGAGAAACTTTCCGGGATGAAAAAGAATAGGAGAAACAGTGAGACGGTCCGATGCGATCGTCTCATTGTTTTTTAGACGGATTTTTGGCACAATAGTGGCAGAAAAAGCGGGCGGCGCGGGAAGCGGACAAGTTGCCGGAAAAAGTCCCGCGGTGCCTTAGGAAGAGGAACTGCATGATCATCTATAACGCAGAAATATATACGATGGAAGGTCAGGATCCGATCCGCGACGGGTATGTGGTCTTTGACAGAAAGAAGATCCTGGAGATCGGATCCGGTGACGGCTGGCAGGCCTTTATGGAGAAGATGGGAAAAGAAGACCCGAATCTCTATGTGCGCCGCGATTTTGCCGAGAATGACGAGCGGACGGAACTTCTGAATACTATCGATGCGAAGGGAGCAAGACTCTACCCCGGATTTATCGATGCACACTCGCATCTGGGACTTTTCGATGACGGCCTGACGGATGAAGGCTCGGACGGAAACGAGATCGTATCGCCGATCTCCCCGGATCTTCGTGCGATCGATGGGATCCATAATGCGGATCCGTGCTTCCTGGAGGCAAGAGAAGCGGGTGTGACGATGGTCGCGGCGGGCCCGGGTTCCGCCAATATCGTCGGCGGACAGTTCGCGCTGATCAAGACCTACGAAAAGACGGTCGACCGTGCACTCGTCGATCCGTATATCGCCATGAAGGCAGCGCTCGGTGAGAATCCGAAGATGTGCTACGGCAAGGAGAATAAGGCTCCGCAGACCCGTATGGGTAATGCGGCGCTTCTTCGCGGTGTGCTCACGGAAGCCATCGAATACTATGAGAAGAAGAAACAGTCCGACGAAAAGTGGGCGGAATATAACGAAGCGGTCGAAGCAGGGAAGAAAGAATCTGCGAAGACCGGCAAGTCAGATGCGGATAAAGAGGATAAGCCGGAGCGCCCGGATGTCTTCGAAAAGGATATGGAGCTGGAGGCGATGATCCCAGTGATCCTCGGAGAAAAGCCCCTGAAGATCCATGCGCACAGGCAGGACGATATCCTGACCGCGATCCGCATCGCCAATGAGTTCTGCCTGAAATATACACTCGATCACTGCACGGAGGGACACCTCATCTCGGATGTCCTGAAGGAAGAATATGATGCCGGATGCGGTGAAAACCGAGGCATGGGCATCCTTTCGGATCCGGGAAAGCCGTCCGGCGGCAGGCTCCTCGGCGTGATCGTCGGACCGGTCATCGGCGAGCGGAGCAAGCCGGAACTTCGGAATATGCAGCTCTCGACTGCGGGAGTTCTCTATAAGGCGGGCCTTCCGGTCGCGATCATGACGGATCATCCGGAGATCCCGGAACAGTATCTGCCGCTGTCGGCTGCGCTGGCAAAGAAAGGCGGCATGCCGGAATCTGCTGCTATTTCGGCGATCACAGTATCCGCGGCAAAAGTGCTCGGCGTGGATGACCGTTACGGCACGATCACGGCGGGAAAAGCACCTGATCTGGTACTTCTTGACGGTGACCCTCTGAAACTTGAAAGTGAAGTTGTACTCGTGGTCGGCTCCGGCCGGATCGTGGTAGATAGAAGGTAGAATCAATGACGATTTGGAATACGGTCAGTACATCGGTTGAGATGACGGAGAAACTCGGAGAAGCGCTGGGAAAAGTAGCGCAGCCCGGGAATGTGATCACCCTTGATGGTGATCTCGGCGCCGGGAAAACGGCCTTTACCAGAGGCCTTGCAAGAGGCATGGGACTTAGGTCGCGCGTGACGAGTCCGACATTCACCATCGTGAATGAATATAACGATGAAAACGGTGTCCCGAGGCTTTTTCACTTTGATACCTACCGCCTGTCCTGCGTGGATGATTTCTACGACGCCGGACTGGATGAATATTTCGAAAGAGACGGAGTATGCGCCATCGAGTGGAGCTCCGTGATCGAAGAGGCACTGCCGGAGCAGAGGATCGCCCTTGCGATCTCCGGAACCGGCGATGAAAGAACGATAAAGATCTCTTTCCCGGATACTTTTCTTCCGAAGATGGAAGAGGTAAAAGGAAAGATGGAAAAGGAGGGCATGTGCTTTGAAAATATTAGCTTGTGACACATCGAACCGCGCATGCTCGGTATGCCTGTGGGAAGACGGATCCTCTGTGGATACGAGATTTAGAAATGACGGGCTTACGCACTCGCAGACATTTATGCCGATGATGCATGATCTGATGGAGAAAAACGGCGCAGCTTACGAAGATCTGGATGTGCTCGCCTGCACGGTGGGACCGGGTTCTTTTACCGGAATAAGGATCGGCGTATCGGCGGTGAAGACGATGGCGCTGGTGATGGAAAAACCCGCGGTCCCGGTATCTTCGCTCGAAGCGATGGCCTGGCCGCTGAAAGAGGAGGACGCGCTCGTCGTGCCCCTGATCGACTGCAGGAATAAAAGAGCCTGGGCGGCGGCCTACTATAAAGGGGAACAGGTGCTCCCGGAGGTTGCTTCGGATATTTCTGAGATCCGTGAAAAAGTGAACGCATACCGCGACGGGAAGCTTCCTGGGAAGAAGATCCTCCTTATCGGCTCCGGCGCGAAGCTTTTCCTGGAGACAGATGGTCAGGATGACGCGGCAGGAAATAGTTCGGCTTCTGAAACTGCGATGGCGGAATACCGCGAAGGCCTGGATGAGATCCGGCCGGAGAATGTCGCGGCGGTCGCGCAGAAGACTGCGGAAAATGTGAAGAACTCCGGAGATGATATTCTGGCGAAATACCCGGCTGCTGCCCTGATGCCGGTGTACTTAAGTAAGACGCAGGCAGAGAGAACTGCCGGCGAGCAGGGAAAAGAAGTAAAGGATATCCCGATCCGGTATTACAGCACCAACGATTGATCAAAAAGCGGATCCGAAAAGGAAGGAACGACCGACACGCCCGCGCGGCAGAGAAGTGCCGCAGAACGAAAGAAGGATCACATCATGAATCTGGTATTTGAAACGGCGAAGAAGGATGATCTTCATGAGATCCATGAGATCGAGATCGCATCCTTCCCGGACCCGTGGAGCGTGGACTCGCTGTGGGCATTTGCCTCTAATGAACAGGTGAGAACGCTCGTGTGCGCAAGAGAAAAAGAGAGCAGGGAATTGGTCGGCTACTATGCGCTGCAGTACGTGCTGGATGAGGCGGAGATCGCGATCATCGCAGTAAAGCGGAAGTTCAGAAGACAAGGACTGGGAACGAAGCTTCTTCAGGAGATAAGTGCTTTTGCCAAGGAACGGGGGATCAAAAAGATCCATCTCGAAGTAAGATCCGAAAACGAGGCGGCGGTCCACCTGTACCGGAGCTTCGGATTCGAGGAAGTCGGGCGCCGGAAAAATTACTACGAGGCGCCGAAAGATGACGCGATCCTGTTCACTCTTTCTATTTGACAGATTGACAATAAAATTCCGCCGAAATGTGTGAGTTTATCGCAAAAACACGAAATTAACCGCGCGCGAGTGTCAAAAGATTGACATTAAACTTAAGTGTTCATATACTTTCCTTGTAGCATAAAAAACCGAAGTTTGCGCTGTTTTTGCATGATGGCGCAAAGACAAATATATGAACCTCGAGGAGGAAGAAACATGGTTTCTCAGACAGTTACTTTTCAGTGCGATGAAGCGCTCCAGATGAAGGCGGTTGCGATCCTTATCCAGAAGGCTTCTGCATTTAAGAGCAGCATCTATCTCACCAGATCCGGCAGACGCGCGAATGCGAAGAGCCTTCTCGGTGTTATGTCTCTGGGTATCGAGAATGACGCGCAGATCGAAGTTACTGCGGACGGCATCGATCAGGATGAAGCCATCGAAGCATTGGTCGGATATCTCAAAGATCCGAAGATCCAATGAGTGGTGATCCTGCTTCCAAATTCGACGCAAGATTAGATATAGTACCTACGGATCCGGGAGTGTACCTGATGAAGGACGCCTCGGATTCTGTCATTTATGTGGGAAAAGCGAAGAATCTTAGAAACCGTCTCCGCTCCTACTTCGGCAAGAACCCGCAGGGAAATGCGAAAGTTCTTGCGATGATCTCCCACGTGGCCGACTTCGAATATGTGGTCGTCGGCTCCGAACTCGAAGCACTCCTTCTCGAGTGTAATCTCATTAAGCGGTATCAGCCCCACTACAACATCCTCCTTCGCGATGACAAGGGATTTCCCTATGTCTGCATTACGATGCAGGAGGAGTATCCGCGCATCATGAAGGTCTTCCGCCCCGATAAGAATATGACCGGCGCGAAGTATTACGGACCTTTCCTCGGAGGAGACCTGTACCGTGCGCTCCAGGCGCTCCGCGACATCTTCCCGACGAAGACCTGCCGGAAAGTCCTTCCCCGTGATATCGGGAAAGAGCGCGCCTGCCTCAATTACCATATCGGACGATGTGTCGGTCCCTGCCGCGGCGATGTTTCCGCGGAAGAATACCGGAAGGTCATGGAAAATATGTGCCGTTTCTTCGAAGGTAAATACGACGGCATCCTCCGCGATCTGGAAGCGCAGATGCAGGAGGCCTCGGAGAACCTCGATTTCGAGAAAGCGGCGGTCTATCGCGACCGGTTAAATGCGCTTCGCGCCGTCATGGCGAATCAGAATGTATCTTTCCCGCGCGAGTCGGATCGTGACGCCGTGGGCTTTTTCCGCGATGCGGGCGAAATGTGTTTTAGAAAACTGGAGCTTCGTGAAGGCCGTATCATCGGTTCTTCCACCTTTTTTCTGAAGGATGAGGGAGAGACGGAAGACAGTCTCCTCGAAGCCTTCCTGATGCAGTATTACCCGACAGCGGCGGAGATCCCGAAAGAGATCCTCGTGTCGATCGATCTCGAGAATCATGATGCCGTCGAACAGGCGATCTGCGACATGGCCGGACATAAGGTCTCTGTCCATGTTCCGCAGAGAGGCGATGGCGCGCGGCTCCTGGAGATGGCAAATGCAAATGCGAAAGAAGCGCTGCGCCGGAGGATCCTGCGGGTAGGCACCTCTCAGCAGAGCGTCGAGACCGCGCTCGGACTTCTCCGCGATAAGCTCGCGCTTCGGGATATTCCGCAGCGCATCGAATCCTACGATATCAGTAACCTCGGAAACGACGACCGCTGCGGCGGTATGGTGGTCTTTACGGACGGCCGCCCGGACAAGCAGGCATACCGTCTCTTCAAGATCAAGACGGTCGAAGGGCAGGATGACTACGCGTCGATGAGAGAGGTTCTGCTTCGACGGTTCTCGCATACAGGGGATGAGAAGTTCGCCAAGATGCCGGATCTGATCCTCGCGGACGGCGGCCTCGGACAGGTGCACGCGATCTACAGTGTTCTCGAGGAGCTCGGCCTTCAGGATAAGGTACAGCTGGCCGGTATGGTCAAGGACCGCCGCCATAGAACGCACGGTCTCGTGAAACTTGACGGGGAGACGATCGATCTGGCAGAGGACGCCAGGGAAGACGAAGACATGATGGTGCTTTTCCGTCTGATCACGGGAATCCAGAATGAGGTGCACCGCTTCGCGATCACCTATCAGCGAAAGCTCAGCAAGAAGAGAAACCTCACCTATTCGCTCGAGACGATCCCAGGAATAGGTACTGCCAAGCGAAAAGCACTGATGAAGCACTTCGGTTCGATCAAGGCGATCTCCAAGGCTTCGAAAGAGGAGCTGATGGAGGCGGAGCGCATCTCGGAAAAAGATGCGGACGCGATCATCCGGCACTTCCAGCAGGAGTGAGAAGTTCTTTTTAAGGAAAAAGTAGAAGCAGTACGTCGTTTTTCAGAACCCGGCCATTTCGACGTATTATTTTCACGGAAAATACGTCAAAAATAGCAGTATGCAGATTGCGACGTAAAATCATCTCTGAAAATACGTCTGAAATCCCGACTTTCAAAAAACGACGTAAAAACAGCAGAAAAAATACGTCGAAAATGTAGATCCGAGAAATATCGACGTAAAGTGCGTTTTCGGGATACGTCGCTTTCTCGGATTCCGGGAAAAACGACGTATGATTCTCTCGTGTTGGAAAAGTTGGAGCGGTGATTCACGGATATGAGCATAAAATGGTATCATATCCCTAGGACCAAGCGAAAGAAAGGAACCGGAGACATGAGTATTTTTGCCATCGCAGATCTGCACCTCGGGCTGTCGGTCGATAAGCCGATGGATGTTTTCGGCCCTGCCTGGACCGATCACGTCGAACGGCTCGAAAAGAACTGGCGCGCGAAGGTCACGCCTTCGGATACCGTCCTGATCCCCGGCGATATTTCCTGGGGGATCTCGATGGAAGAGGCGCTTGCTGACCTGGAGTTTATCGAATCCCTGCCCGGCACGAAGATCCTCAGCAAAGGAAACCACGACTACTGGTGGGGAACCACGAAAAAGGTCGAAGACTTTATGGCAGCACATGGCCTTCAATCCATGAAGATCCTGAAAAACAAGGGTTTCGTTGTCGAAGACACACTCATCGCCGGCACCCGCGGCTGGCTGCTTCCGGAAAATCCGGAAAGCAAAAAAGATGATGAGAAGATCTATGCCCGTGAGGTCGGCCGGCTTGAAAGATCACTTCTTGACTCGCTTGACGCCTGCGAAAAGCAGGGTATTGACGCTTCTCCGATGCAAAAGATCGCGATGCTCCACTATCCGCCGATCTACGACCCGGAGCGGGCGAATGGTTTTACGAGGACGCTGGAGAAATATGGTGTGGATCTATGCATCTACGGGCATCTGCACGGACGGGCTCACCAGAATGCGTTTAACGGTGAGAAAAACGGCATCGAATACCGCCTGATCGCGGCGGATTTCCTGAAATTTGATCCTTTCCTTATTAAATAATCGAAAAACGGCGACCTGAAAATTTCTTATAACGCCTGCGGCTGTAAGTCAAACGGCGATTTTGACACTTGCACAAATTTGCGCCCTGTAATATAATCTTTGTACTAAAAATTCAGGCGTGCGGGAGCCCTCGCGCGCGCATATCTTATGGAATCGGGGAATTTTGCATGGCATCAAGCATGACGGGCTACGGCCGGGCCGAAGCAACATATGCGACACGTCGCTATCTGGTAGAGATCAAATCCGTAAATAACCGTTTTTGCGATATATCTGTACGTATGCCCAGAGGGTATGCGGTTCTGGAAACCAAGATCCGTGAAAAGATCACCGAGAGACTGGTCCGCGGCAAGATCGATATTTTTGTAACGATCGAGGATGTCGGGGACGGAAATTCCACCGTTGAAATGAACGAAGGCCTGGCGAAGGCATACTCCGATGCGGTCAGAAAGATCGCGGAGCTTACCGGCCGTGAAGATAATTCCGATGCATATCAGATCGCGAGATTCCCGGATGTGCTGGTGGCAAGATCCACAAGCCTTACTCCGGAAGAAGCGGGAGCGGAACTCCTGCCGGTACTGGATGCGGCGATCGACGATATCCTCAAGATGCGCGGCATCGAGGGTGAGAAACTTGTGAATGATCTTCTCGAAAAGGTCAACAGTTTTGAGAGCATGCATGCGGCAGTGAAGCTAAGAGCACCGCTGGTACCGGATGAGTATAAGGAGCGCCTGATGGCACGTATCGAGGATCTTCTCGATGAGAAGGCAAACCTCGTGTATGACGAAGCAAGACGTGAAGCGGAGGTCGCTGTATTTGCAGATAAGTGCGCGATCGATGAGGAACTGACAAGACTTTCCAGCCACATGAACCAGCTGAGGGAGACCTTAAAGGGCAAGGGAAGTATCGGAAAGCGTCTGGACTTCATCCTGCAGGAGATGAACCGTGAAGTGAACACGATCGGTTCGAAGGCGAACGATCTGACGATCACCAATTACGTTCTGGACATGAAGACGGAGCTTGAAAAGATCCGCGAGCAGATCCAGAACCTGGCATAAGATCCGGTCCGAGAGCCGGAAGAAAACAGAAAGAAGCAAGAGGAAAGAGTTAACAATGGCGTTTATTGATATCGGATTCGGCAATATGGTTTCCAGCGGAAGGCTGGTCTGTGTCGCAGGCTCAGAGTCTGCTCCGATCAGAAGACTGGTACAGGATGCCAGAGATAGAGGCGCCCTCGTGGACTGTTCTTCCGGCAAGAAGAGCAAGGCTGTTCTTGTTACGGACAGCGGCCACATCGTTCTTTCGGCACTTGCTCCGGAAGAGATCTCCGAGATGCTTGCGAAGGCAGAAGGAGGCAGAAAATGAGTAATGGATTGATTATTTCGATATCCGGTCCGTCCGGTGTAGGCAAGGGAACGATCATCGCGAAGCTTCGCGAGATGATCCCGGACTTCGGACAGTCCATCTCGGTGACATCGAGAGACCCGAGAGGCCAGGAAAAGGACGGTGTCGAGTACTACTTCCGCAGTAAGGAAGAGTTCGAGAAACTGATCGCGGAAGGCGAGATCATCGAGTACGATGTCTATGTCGGAAACTATTACGGAACACCGCTTTCCCCGCTTCTGACGATGTCGGGAAAAGGACAGGATGTCCTTCTGGATCTGACCGTCGCCGGATCGCTGGCACTGAAGGAGAAGTTTGAAGAGACGGTAACGATCTTCCTTCTTCCCCCGTCGCTAAAAGAACTGCGCTCCCGACTGATCGGCCGCGGCACAGAGTCGGAGGAACTGGTCGATAAGCGCATGGCGCAGGCGAAGAAAGAGATCGAGAATGCACCGGAGTTTGACTACGTGGTGACGAACGATACCGTAGAGCAGGCCGCCGGAGAGATCGCAGCGATCGTTGCGGCAGAGCATGCTAGATATGTTAGACGAAGCAAAGAAGTAGAGACACTTCTTTCTGAGTAATAGGGAAAAACCAAAAAGGGAGGAACGAAAAATGTTAGTAGATCCGTCAGTTGAAGAATTGTTACCAAAGGCCGAGTGTCGCTATTCGCTCTGCATGCTGGTAGCGAAGCGTGCCCGTCAGCTCGTTGATGGTGCGCAGCCGATGGTAGAAGATCCGACACCGAGCTATGTTACCCTTGCCTGCAAGGAAATAGCTGCAGATAAGGTCGTAGGTGTGGAAGGACAGCATACTCCATATGTACCGCTCCGTCCGGAGATCGAGGAAGCACGCCGTCTTGCAAAAGAAGCTGCTGAGAATCAGGCCCGCATGGATGCAGAAGGTGAAGGCGCAGAGGCTGGTGAAGCTCCTGCTTCTACCGAGTCCGCTGAGACAGATGCAGCTGCTTCTGAGTCTTTCGTAGAAGAGACAGAGTCCTTCGTAGACGTTGTGGAAGAGATCGAAGAATCTGATGATTCAGAGGAGGATTCCTGATGCCTGCGAAAAAGTCAATGGAAAAGATCGTAGCCCTCGCGAAAACAAGAGGTTTCGTATATCCGGGCTCCGATATCTATGGTGGTCTGGCAAACGCATGGGACTTCGGTCCTCTGGGTGTCCAGCTCAAGAATAACGTAAAAGCTGCATGGTGGAAGAAGTTCGTACAGGAGAGCCCGTATAACGTAGGCGTTGACTGCGCGATCCTCATGAACCCGCAGGTCTGGGTTGCTTCCGGTCACGTTGGCGGTTTCTCCGATCCGCTCATCGACTGTAAGCAGTGCAAGGCCCGTGCCCGTGCAGACAAACTGGTCGAAGATTATAATGCTGAGAACGGCATCACCGATGTTGTTGTCGAGGGTATGAACGACGAGGAACTCGTTGCGTATATCAAGGAAAAGAACATCCCGTGCCCGACATGCGGCGGCCATAACTTCACCGATGTCAGAAAATTCAACCTGATGTTCAAGACATTCATGGGTGTTACAGAAGATAGCAAGAGTGAGGTGTATCTCCGCCCGGAGACCGCGCAGGGTATCTTCGTAAACTTCCTGAATGTTCAGCGTTCTGCAAGAAAAAAGATCCCGTTCGGTATCTGCCAGATCGGTAAGAGCTTCAGAAACGAGATCACACCGGGTAACTTCATCTTCAGAACACGTGAGTTCGAGCAGATGGAGCTCGAGTTCTTCTGCGAGCCCGGAACTGACCTCGAGTGGTTCAAGTACTGGAAAGAGTACTGCTACAACTGGCTTACAGGTCTCGGCCTGAAGGAAGATGAGCTCAGAACAAGAGATCACGATCCGAAGGAACTGGCTTTCTATTCCAATGCGACCACAGACTTCGAGTTCTGGTTCCCCTTCAAGGAAGAGGGCGAATGGGGCGAGCTCTGGGGCGTTGCTGATAGAACAGACTATGACCTCAAGCAGCACATGGAGTTCTCTAAGCAGGATCTTTCTTACTTTGATCCGGCAAAGAATGAGAAGTACATCCCGTACGTTATCGAGCCGTCGCTCGGTGCGGACCGTGTCACCCTCGCATTCCTCTGCTCCGCATATGACGAAGAAAAGATCGTCGATGGCGACAAAGAGGATGTCCGTACTGTTATGCACTTCCATCCGTTCCTTGCTCCGATCAAGATCGGTATCCTCCCGCTGTCTGCAAAGCTCAGTGAGAAAGCCGAGCCGATCTTCGCAGAACTTTCTAAGAAGTATATGTGCGAATTCGATGACAGACAGTCCATCGGTAAGCGCTACAGAAGACAGGACGAGATCGGTACTCCGTACTGTGTCGTTTATGACTTTGACTCCGAGAATGATAACTGCGTCACGATCCGTGAGCGTGATTCCATGAAGAATGTCGAGTACGAGCCGGGCAACATCCGTTTCCCGATCGAAAAGCTCGGTGAGTTCTTCGAAGGCAAGTTCGATTTCTGATAAAGAAGTCGGACGAAGACCCGGTTTCCGTAATCAGAAATCGGGCAGAATAATTTGGTTTTTAGGTGCTTTTCGAGACTCCCACTTGAAAAACACCGTAAAAATAGAGTATGAAGTAAGATATATTAAGAAAGGCGGGCTAAACAATGACTAAATATGTTTACTTGTTTTCTGAGGGCAACGGCAATATGCGTGAGCTCCTCGGCGGTAAGGGCGCAAACCTTGCTGAGATGACCAACCTGGGACTTCCTGTTCCGCAGGGATTTACGATCACCACAGAGGCTTGTACCAAGTATTATGAAGACGGACGTCAGATCAATGACGAGATCTTCGCTCAGATCCTTGAGTACATCGGAAAAATGGAGGAGATCACCGGTAAGAAGTTCGGTGACCTGGAGAACCCGCTCCTCGTTTCTGTCCGTTCCGGTGCGAGAGCTTCCATGCCGGGTATGATGGATACCATCTTAAACCTCGGTCTCAATGAGGAAGTTGTTAATGTAATCGCAGAAAAGTCCAATAACCCGCGCTGGGCTTGGGACTGCTACAGAAGATTTATCCAGATGTACTCCGACGTAGTTATGGAAGTCGGTAAGAAGTACTTCGAAGAGCTCATCGATAAGATGAAGGCAGAAAAGGGCGTT
>JAEEGL012689936.1_pt1 | contig 53857 bp, 42 predicted proteins | sample 9134231 | NCBI WGS metagenome assembly JAEEGL01 (sample SAMN16246548, study PRJNA631951) | gut metagenome | biome: gut microbiome; feature: rumen; material: fiber-attached | host: Bos | place: Iran: Karaj | collected 2018-10 | reverse complement strand
AGGGACTGGAAGTGGAGACCACTCCCGACACCAAACTCATCGCCTTCAAAGGACCGGGTTGGACGGAAGACCATAACTGCCTGTACTTCAACCTGCCCAGCCTCTGGACCGGTATCGGCAACCAGGAGGAAGCCTGCTATACGCAGTGCACGCAGGCCTTCGGAGTCTATCCGCTCGGAACCTGGGACAGCCAGATCTGGTGGGTGAGCCAGATGAATGTCTGGGAGGCCCAGCAGGGCAAGACCGATTTCAAGGGAACCCTCCTCTGCATCGGCAACGGCGGCTGCGAATTCTCCATGAAAAATGCAGACGGAACGCCCGACAAGAGTGCCCATCCCAAGAACAACCTCTATCAGGACAATGTCCTTACCCTGGCGAAGAACGCACTGGAATACTTGAAGACCCGGTAATCCATGAAAAGCCTTCACAGATTCATCATACCGGTGGCTGCCGCGCTCCTCGCGGCAGCCCTGCCGGGTTGCGCCCCCGAGCAGTACAAGCAGGACTATAATCCCCTGATTGACGGCGGCGGCGATGAAAAGCAGCCTGAAAAGCCGGACGAGGAACAGACGCGGAACGAACTGTACAGGCCTCAGATCCACTTTACGCCAGCGAAGAACTGGATGAACGACCCCAACGGCATGGTGTATGCCGACGGCGTGTATCACCTCTTCTACCAGTATAACCCGATGGCGAACGTCTGGGGCAATATGTCCTGGGGCCATGCCACCTCCAATGACCTGATCCACTGGGAAGAAAAGCCTGTGGCCCTCACCCGCGACGAGCTGGGGGACATCTTCTCCGGCTCGGCCGTCATCGACAAGGACAATACGGCCGGATTCGGCGCCGGCGCCATGGTGGCGCTCTATACCTCGGCCGGTTCGGCCCAGCAGCAGTCCATGGCCTACAGCACGGACGGCGGTGCGAGCTTTACCCGCTATGCCGGGAATCCGGTCATCAGGAACGATGACGACAACCTGCGCGACCCCAAGGTCTTCTGGCATGCCGGAAGCGGAAAATGGATCATGTCGCTGGCCAAAGGATGGGCAAGGGGAATTGAGTTCTATGGCTCCCAGGACTTGAAGAACTGGAACCACCTGAGCACTTTTGTCACCCCGCTGTCCGGACGTCCGGAGCTCCAGTGGGAATGCCCCGACCTGGTGCAGATGGACTACAAGGGCGGAAAGAAGTGGGTGCTCATCGTGAGCGTGAATCCCGGCGGCCCTATCCTGGGCTCGGGAACGCTGTATTTCCCGGGAGAATTTGACGGTACCACCTTCACCGCCGACGAGCGGGAATATCCGCTGTGGCTGGACTACGGCATGGACAATTATGCAGGGGTGACCTGGTCCAACACCGGCAGCCGCCTGGTGATGCTGGGCTGGATGAACAACTGGTCCTATGCGGGCGATGTGCCTTGCAACCCCTGGCGTTCGGCCATGACCCTGCCCCGGGAGCTGAAACTGGTGGAATATGACGGTAAACCCCTGCTGTGCAGCACCGTTGTGAAGGAAATCGAGGGAATCGCCGGTGATTGGAAAGAGGTTTCCGGCACGTGGGACGCCCCCCATGCCTGCCAGGTCCGCGTAAAACTGGGGCTGGAGCAGAACAGCACGCTGACCTTCTCCAACGGGAAGGACGAAAAGCTGGTGGTGGAAGTCTATGCTTCCGAACGCAGGCTGGCCGTCCGGCGGAACGCTTCCACCGGGAGGGCCGATTTCAACGGCACCTTCTCCATCCCTGCCATGCAGGCTCCCCTTTGCGTGACGGGCCAGGAAGTGACGCTCGACTTTTTCATCGACCAGTCCTCCGTGGAAATCTTCACCGCCGAAGGGACCCTCTCCATGACCAACCTGGTCTTCCCTTCGTCCATCTACAACAGCCTCCAGGTTTCCGGAGCCAGGGCAGAGGCCAGGGTCCGGCCGTTGGAGAGCATCTGGAAATAATTTATTAACTTAGCAGACGGAACTAATCCCATCCCATGAAACGATTGATAACACTCATAACTGCCACCGTCCTTGCCGTCATGGCATCGGCCCAGAACCTGACGGTCTCCCACCTGAGCGAGACCCACAGCATGGTCCGGGTGGGCGGCAAAGACCGCTATGTGCTGCTTCCGGTGCAGGAATCGGCCCCGGAGGCCCGTGTAAAGGTGCTTTCCAATGGTATAGAGGTGCTGGGCGCCAACGTGTGCCTGGCCATCGACAAGACAGACTACCTGGTTCCCCTGGACCTTTCCCCGTGGGCGGGCAGCACCATCCTCCTGGACATCCAGATGAACCAGGGGCGCAGCCTGCGCCGGGACCCGGAAGACGACGTGTGCTGGGCGGAAATGGCCACGGCTCCCGTCTTCGACCGCAGCAATAAGGAAAAACAGTATCGACCCACCTACCATTTTTCTCCCGACTGGGGCTGGATGAACGACCCCAACGGCATGGTTTATAAGGATGGCGAATGGCACCTTTTCTTCCAGTACAACCCGTATGGCAGCTTCTGGGGCAACATGACCTGGGGACATGCCGTTTCCAAAGACCTGGTGCACTGGGAGCAGCTGGACAACGCCATCGTCCCGGATTCACTGGGCGATATCTTCAGCGGCAGCGCCATCGTAGACAAGGAGAATGCGGCCGGCTTCGGCAAGGATGCCATCGTGGCCATGTATACCTCGGCCGGAGCCAACCAGACCCAGAGCATCGCCTTCAGCCTGGATGGCGGCCGCACGTTCACCAAGTATGCCGGCAACCCCGTCATTGTGGGCGACGTGCCGGATTTCCGGGATCCCAAGCTGTTCTGGGACGACCAGACCCGTCAGTGGAAGGTCATCCTGGCGGCCGGGCAGGAAGTGCAGTTCTATAGCTCCGACAACCTGAAAGACTGGACTTATGACTCCAGCTTCGGCCTTTCCTACGGCAACCACAACGGTGTGTGGGAGTGCCCGGACCTCATCCGCCTGCCTTTCGAAGGCAAGGACAAGTACGTGCTCCTGCTGAACATCAACCCCGGCGGCCCTTACGGCGGCAGCGCCACGCAGTATTTCGTGGGCAGCTACGACGGCAAGACCTTCAAGTGTGACGATCTTCCCACCGTCACCCGCTGGATGGACTACGGCAAGGACCACTATGCCACCGTCACCTGGAGCAACGCGCCCCAAGGCCGTACCGTGGCCATCGCCTGGATGAGCAACTGGCAGTATGCCAATGCCGTTCCCACGCAGCAGTTCCGCAGCTCCAACTCCGTTCCCCGGGACTTGAGCCTGGTGCGGAAAGGGAAGGATGTGATCCTGAGGAGCATGCCCTCTCCGGAAGTGGAGGCCCTGCGCGGCACCCCGCGCCAGATAGCCCTCTCCACCGCTCCTGCAGAACTGTTCGAGGCCCCGCAGAAAGCCTATGAACTGGTCATCCGTTTCAACCTGGCCAAGAAGGAAGGCGCAACCTTCGTCCTGTCCAACGAGGCAGGGGAGCAGGTGGTTCTTACCTACGAAAGTGAAACCCAGTCCTTCTCCATGGACCGCAGGGGCAGCGGCAACGTGAAGTTCTCCAAGTCCTTCCCGGCCGTCACCACCGCTCCTGCGCGCGTGGGCGGCAAGATGGAACTCCGCCTCCTGGTGGACAGCGCCAGCATCGAGGCCTTCGGCGAAGACTTCGCCATGACCAACCTGGTGTTCCCGTCCACCCCTTATAATACGCTGAGAATGTACGGCAACACCAAGGCCGACGTAACCCTTTATCCGCTGAACTAATGAACAAAAAGATACAGCTTCTCCCGGTGATGCTCTGCTTTTTCGCCATGGGGTTTGTAGACCTCGTGGGCATCGCCTCCAACTATGTGCAGGCCGACCTTTCCCTTTCGGACGCCTCGGCCAATCTCTTCCCTTCGCTGGTATTCTTCTGGTTCCTCATCTTCTCCGTTCCCACGAGCATGCTCATGAACAGGATCGGGCGCAAAAATACCGTGCTGGTGAGCCTGGTGGTGACGGCGGTCTCGCTGCTGCTGCCCCTTTTCGGGGAGACCTACGGGCTCATGCTGGTGAGCTTCTCGCTGCTGGGAATTGGCAACGCTCTCATGCAAACGTCGCTGAATCCGCTCATTACCAATATTATCAAGGGCGATTCCCTGGCCAGTACCATGACCTTCGGCCAGTTCGTGAAGGCCATCGCTTCCTTCATGGCTCCGTATATTGCCATGTGGGGCGCCACGCAGGCCATCCCTTCCTGGGGTCTGGGATGGCGGGTGCTGTTCCCGGTCTATATGGTCATCGGCATCCTGGCCAGTATCCTGCTGCTGATTACGCCCATCGAGCGGGAGAGCGCTCCGGACAGGGCCACGTCCTTCGCCGGCTGCTTCAAGCTGCTGGGCAAACCCATCGTCCTGCTCAGCTTCCTGGGCATCATGTGCCATGTGGGTATTGACGTGGGAACCAACACCACGGCCCCCAAGCTGCTCATGGAGCGGGTGGGCATGTCGCTCACGGAAGCCGGCTTCGCCACCAGCCTGTATTTCATCTTCCGTACGGTGGGGTGCCTGTCAGGCTCCTTCATCCTGTCCAAGTTCAGCCACCGCAAGTTCTTCTTATTCAGTGTCATCCTCATGGCGCTTTCCATGTGCGGCATGTTCTTCGGCACCACCAAGGCCATCCTGTACGTGGCCATCGCGCTAGTGGGCTTCGGCAACTCCAACATCTTCTCCATCGTTTTCTCGCAGGCCCTCCTGGCCGTTCCCGAGAAGCAGAACGAGGTGTCGGGCCTCATGATCATGGGTCTTTTCGGCGGAACGGTGTTCCCCCTGCTGATGGGCTTCGCCTCCGATGCCGTCGGCCAGGTGGGCGCTGTGGCGGTAATGACCATCGGCGTCATCTATCTGTTCTTCTATCTTCCTAAAGTCGCCAAATAATATGAACCAGTATATCGTAGGAATCGGGGAAGTCCTCTGGGACGTTTTCCCCACCGGAAAGAAGCTGGGCGGCGCGCCCGCCAATTTCGCTTATCATGTGTCGCAGTTCGGCCTGGACGGCCTGGCGGTGAGTGCCGTGGGCCGCGACGCCCTGGGGGAGGAAACCCTTGAAGCCCTCCATGAGCATGGCCTTCACTTCCATATCGACCGCGTGGAGGAACCCACCGGCACCGTACAGGTGTCGCTGGACGAACAGGGTGTTCCCCAGTATGAGATCAAGACCGGGGTGGCTTGGGACAACATTCCCTATACCAAGGAGTTAGCGGAGATTGCCGCGCAGACAAAGGCCGTCTGCTTCGGCTCCCTGGCCCAGCGGAGCGAAGTGTCCCGCCAGTCCATCGGCTGGTTCCTGGACGCCGTTCCGGCAGACTGCCTCAAGGTGTTCGACATCAACCTGCGCCAGCAGTTCTACAGCCGCGAAGTGCTGGAGGAATCTCTGAAGAGGGCCGATATCCTCAAGATCAACGAGGAGGAAATTGTGCTGGTGGCCCAGATTTTCGGCATCCCCGGACTGGGATTCGAAGACACCTGCCGGAAACTCATCGACATGTATTCCCTGAAAATGCTCATCCTTACCTGCGGTGCCATCGGCAGCTATGTGTTTCATGAGGGCGGCATGTCCTACCTCACCACGCCCAAGGTGCAGGTGGCGGATACGGTGGGTGCCGGGGACTCCTTCACCGGAGCTTTCGTGGCTTCCATCCTGGCCGGAAAGACGGTAGGGGAGGCCCATCAGATTGCCGTGAACGTGAGTGCCTTCGTCTGCACTCAAAGCGGGGCGATGCCCGTCGTTCCGGAAGACATCAAACACGTCTAGATGAACAGGTTGCACACTTTCATATGGTTGGTTGTGGTACTTCTCTCCTGGGGCTGTTCCCCGGGAGGGAAGTCACCCGTCATAGGAGTATCCCAGTGCAGCAACGACATTTGGCGCGACAAACTCAATGAAGAGCTTCGTGTGGCCGGCGGTTTTTACGGCGTTCAGGTGCAGTTCACCTCCGCCGATGACGATTCCGAAGTCCAGATGGAGCAGATCCGGGCGTTCGTGCGGAGCGGAGTGGACCTCCTGATCGTTTCTCCCAACCAGACGCAGTCCATCACGGCCGCGGTGGAGGAGGCTTTCGATGCCGGCATCCCCGTCATCCTGTTCGACCGGAAGATCAATTCCGACAAGTATACCGCCTTCATGGGGGCCGACAACACGGAACTGGGCCGCGTGATGGGGCATTATGTGGCCGATTATCTGAATGGAAAAGGCCGGGTGGTGGAGATTATGGGCCTGGAAGGCTCTTCTCCGGCCATCGAACGCCACCAGGGCTTCCTGGAGGCCCTGCAGGAGTATCCCGGGATGCAGCTGGTGGACAGCCGCTATGGCGGATGGGTGAAGGAAGGAGGCAGCGCCGCCATGCGGCAGTGGCAGGAAGAAGGCCTTGCCTTCGACGCGGTCTTCGGCCAGAACGACCGTATGGCGCGGGGCGCCTGGGAAGTGGCCGGGGACAGGGTGCCTTACTTTGGGGTGGATGCGCTTCCAGGCCTGGGAAACGGCATTGAAGACGTGCTGAACGGCGTTTTGGTGGCTACCTACCTGTATCCTACCCAGGGAGACCGGCTCATGGAACTGGCGATGGACATCCTGAACGGGAGCCCCTTCGAACGGGAAAACCGTCTGGAATCGGCCCTGGTGGACCGGCAGAATGCCCGGATGATGCTCATGCAGGAGCAGGAAGTGACCCGTCAGCGGGAAAACATGAACCAGATGAATTCCCGCCTGGATGCGACGCTGAAGGAAGTGGATACGCAGCGGCTGGTGCTCATCCTGGTCATCGCCCTGGCCGTCGTGGCCCTGTTGGTGGGCGTGCTGGCCTACTGGAGCTACCTCCGGATCCAGGAACTGCACCGCAAGCTGGAAGAAAGTACCGAGGCCAAACTCAGTTTCTTCACCCAGGTGAGCCATGAGTTCCGTACGCCGCTTACGCTCATCTCCGGCCCGCTGGAAAAGGTGCTGGCTTCGCCGCTGGCTCCGGACCAGCGCAAATCCTTGGAGATCGCCTCCCGCAATGCCGACATCCTCCGGCGTTTCGTGGGCAGCATCCTGGACTTCCGCAAGATGGAAAGCGGGAAGATGCCGCCGCACTTTACCCGTTTCGACCTCTCGGCGGCGGTCCGTGAATGGCTGGGGGGCTTTTCCGAGGCCGCCGGCGGCCGGGAATTGGTGCTGGACCTTCCTTCCGAATGCATGATCGAGGCGGACATGCGCATGCTGGAGCGCATCCTCTACAACCTGGTGAGCAATTCCCTCAAACATACCCGGGAAGATGGCCGCATAACCGTGAAGCTCCGTGCAGACGGCACGCGCGCCCTTCTGGAGGTGGAGGACGACGGCGAAGGCATTCCTGCCGATAAACTGCCCCTCATCTTCAACGAGTTTTATCAGGCCGGAACGGGCGCCGGAACGGGAATCGGCCTGGCGCTGGTCCGCGGTTTCGTGCATCTGCACAAAGGGGATGTAAAGGCCGAGTCCGAACTGGGGAAGGGAACCCGCATGCTGGTGAGGCTTCCCCTTGCCCATCCCGGGGAGGAGATTCACGACAGCGTCGATGCCGAATCCTACACCGAATCGTTCGAACCCCTTCATGCAGAGGAAGATTCCACGCAGGCGGAAGCCCTGGAGCGCGTTTCTGAGTCTGAATCGGCCGGGCCTTCCGTCCTTATTGTCGATGACAACAAGGATATTCGGGATTTCGTGGCCTCCGTCCTCCGGAAGGACTATCGGGTACTGGCGGCCAGCAACGGAAAAGAGGCGCTGGAGAAGGCGCTGCGCGAGCTGCCGGATCTGGTGGTGAGTGATATCATGATGCCCGTAATGGACGGCCTGGAACTGTGCCGGAAACTCAAGGCGGAGACGGCTACCAGCCATATTCCGGTCATCCTGCTCACGGCCAAGTCTTTGGACGAACAGCGTGCCGAAGGCTACGATTCAGGAGCCGATGCCTACATCGCCAAACCCTTCAGTGAGAAAGTCCTGCTTTCGCGGGTCTCCAACCTGCTCCGGAGCCGCGAGTCGCTCAAGGCCCACTATCTGGAAACCGGCGGCAGCATACAGTCATCGGCCCGGGAGGACGATTTCCTGGGCAAGATGCGCCGCATCATCCGCGAGCACCTGGCCGAGCCCGAGCTCAGCGTGGAATGGTTGGGCGAACAGATGGGCCTGAGTCGTGTGCAACTCTTCCGGAAGGTGAAGGCGCTCACCGGCTATTCTCCCGTGGAGGTCATCCGCATCACCCGTCTCAAAGAAGCCCGGAACCTGCTGCAGAGCTCCGACAAATCGGTTTCCGAAGTGGCTTATGCCGTAGGATTCTCTTCTCCATCCTACTTCTCCAAGTGTTATAAGGAACTGTTCGGCACGCTTCCCGCCGAACGATAATAAACGACTTGAGGCACCTGCATTTCTGCTCCAATGGCGCCGGCCTGCGGGGCTTTGGTGCCCGGCCTGCTGAGGCTTTGGTGTCCGGCCTGTGGGCTGTTGGCGCAGGCTTGCTGTGTTTATGGCACCGGCGTGCTGTGCTCTCACAGACTTGCTCCACCATAGACTCTGTAAGCCCGATTCCCGGCGCCGGCCTGCAGGTTTTTTGTCGCCGGTCTGCTGAAATGCCGCAGACTTGCTCCAGGAATCGGCCTCTGGGAACGTACGCCGGCACTGGTCTGCGGGGCTTTTGTCGCAGGCTTGCTGTGTTTATGGCACCGGCGTGTTGTGTTCTTACAGACTTGCTCCACCATAGACTCTGTAAGCCCGATTCCCGGCGCCGGCCTGCAGGTTTTTTGTCGCCGGTCTGCTGAAATGCCGCAGACTTGCGCCAGGAATCGGCCTCTGGGAACGTACGATGGCACCGGTCTGCGGGTTTTTTGTCACCGGTCTGCTGAAATGCCGCAGACTTGCGCCAGGAATCGGCCTCTGGGAACGTACGCCGGCACCGGTCTGCAAGGTTTTAACAGACTTGCGCCACGGGCAAGCCACCCATCAAGCATTTTGGGCGTTTTTCGCTTATCGTCTGGCTCGGTCATGCCACCCATCAAGCATTTCGGGCGTTTTTTGCTTATCGTCTGGCTCGGGCAAGCCACTCATCAAGCACTTTTGCCCGTTTTTGCCGTTCGTGTGGTCCCTCATCCAGGAAGAGTGGCTTTCACTCAGGTGACACAGGTGAGCCCTGCACCGCCCCCTAAAACGACTTGAGGCACCTGCATTTCTGCAAGTGCCTCATTTTCAATATGTCTGGATGACTGGACTTGAACCAGCGACCTCCTGGTCCCTAACCAGGTGCGCTACCAACTGCGCTACATCCAGAAGATTGGACCGCAAATGTACGGCTTTTTTCTCAATTAACAAAATTTTTGGCCGGAATTTTTACCAACCTTTTGCACGGCGAGTGCCAGCCAAAGAACTCTTTCCGGATAAAGGGCGTCTGATACTGGTCGGCCAGTTTGCCAGGAGCGCTAGCCGAAGAAGACTTTCCGGATGAAGGGCGTCTGGTACTGGTAGGCCAGTTTGGTGAGGTCCCAGCCGGGAGTGGTAAGGATGAGGCCGGCGCGCTTGCCAACGGTGATGGAGCCGTACTCCCGGCTCAAGTCCATGGCATAGGCGCTGTTGAGGGTGACGGCGTTGAAGGCCTCCTGGGGCGTCAGGCGCATCTTGATGCAGCCCTGCGCCATCACAAAGCGCATGTCGCCCGAGGGGGACGAGCCGGGATTGTAGTCCGAAGCCAGGGCGACCCCCAGGCCGGCCTTGATGTAATCTTTGGCGCGGCCGTAGGGGAGCCCCAGGAAGAAGGACGAGCCGGGCAGCATGGTGGGCATGGTTCCCGAGCCGCGCAGCGCTTCTATCTCAGCGTCGGTGGTGCGCTCCAGATGGTCTACGGACAGCGCCCCATGCTTCACGCCCACCTGCACGCCGCCGCTCACCGCCAGTTCGTTGGCGTGGATCTTGGGGCGCAGGAGGCCCTTGGCGGCAAGCAGGATACGTTCCGTGTCCTCCACGGTGAAGAAGCCCTCGTCACAGAAGACATCCACGAAGTCCGCCAGCCGGGCGGCCTCCGGAATCAGGTCGATAACCGCCTGGACATAAGCCTCATGCGTATAGCCGCGGCCCACGGCATGCGCGCCCAGGAAGGTACTCCGCACCGCGGCGGGAACGCTTTCCCGGATGCGGCGGATTACGCGCAGCATCTTGAGTTCGTCCTCCGGATTGAGCCCGTAGCCGCTCTTGATTTCCATGGCCACGGTTCCCTTGGCCATCATCTCCTTCACGCGCACCATGGACTGCCTGTACAGCTCTTTCTCAGGCGTTTCGTGCAGCAGGTCAGACGAGTTGAGGATGCCGCCGCCGCGGGCCGCTATCTCCTCGTAGCTGAGGCCGTTGATCTTGTCCAGGAATTCTCCGTCGCGGCTGCCGGCATAGACAATGTGCGTATGGCTGTCGCAGAAGCCCGGCATGAGCAGGGCGCCGTAGGCATTGATGACCTCCGGCGTATCCGAACGGTTGACCGGCGCCGGGCAGCTCTCCATGGGACCGAAGCCCGTGATTCGGCCGTTCTCAAAGCTCAGCCACGCGTTTTCCAGGCATTCCACCCGGCCCTGCTCCGCGCCTTCCTTCCGCAGCACCCCTTCCGGGACGATGCCCGCCAGCAGGCCTATATTCTTGATTAGCATAGCATTGGCCATTTTTGTAAGGTATTCCCTTCCGGAACCTGTGCCACCCTCGGCAACACCCCGAAGGGCAAATATCCCCCTTGGGGGATGATAGGGGGGATGGAGTATTCTCCCGGGAACCGGGAGGGGCCCTTTAGGGAGGGGTCGCGAAGCGACGGTTCCGGAAGGGAATACCTTACACATTACAGATACTGTTCATTATGAAGGAATTGCACCGACTTTTCGATGAGCGGATGCATGTACGTGTCTGTATCCACGAAAGGTACCTCCTGCCGATAGGCCGCCAGTACCTCTTCCAGCTTGGGCGAGGTCTTGAGCGGACGGCGGAAGTCCAGCGCCTGGGCCGCATTGAAGAGCTCGATGGCCAGCACCCGTTCCACATTGTCTACCACGCGGACCAGCTTGGTGGCGGCATTGGCGCCCATGGAAACATGGTCCTCTTGGCCCTGCGACGAGGGAATGGAGTCGCAGGACGCCGGCCAGCACAGCCCCTTGTTCTGTGAGACGATGGAAGCCGCCGTGTACTGCGGAATCATGAAGCCGCTGTTGAGGCCCGGCGCTGCCACCAGGTACTTGGGAAGGCCCCGGAGGCCGTGGATGAGCTGGTAGGTGCGCCGCTCGGAAATGCTGGAGAGCTCGCTCATGGCGATGGCCAGCGAATCCATGGGAATGGCGATGGGCTCCCCGTGGAAGTTGCCCGCCGAGATGACCATGTCTTCGTCCGGGAAAATATTGGGATTGTCTGTGGCGGAGTTGATTTCGTTCTCCAGTACCGACTTGACATACAGGATGTTATCCTTTACGGCACCGTGCACCTGCGGGATGCAGCGGAAGCTGTAAGGGTCCTGCACATGCTCCTTGGGCCGGCGGATGAGCTCGCTCCCTTCCAGCAGTTCCAGGAAGCGCTCCCCGGTGAGGATCTGCCCCTTGTGCGGACGCAGCAGGTGGGTGAGCGGGAGGAACGGCTCGATGCGGCCATCGTAGGCGTCCAGCGAAATGGCGCCGATGACATCCGCCCAGCGGGAGAGGCGCATGCTCTTGAGGATGCTCCAGACGGCATGGGCGCTCATGAACTGCGTCCCGTTGAGAAGGGCCAGGCCTTCCTTGGACTGCAGGCGGATGGGTTCCCAGCCCATCCGGGCCCAGACTTCCGCCGCCGGACGCACCTCCCCTTTATACAGCACTTCTCCAAGGCCGATGAGCGGAAGCGACAGGTGCGCGAGGGGAGCGAGGTCCCCGGAGGCGCCCAGCGAACCCTGCTGGTACACCACCGGCAGGATGTCCTCATTGAACATGTCCACCAGGCGCTGCACGGTGACGAGCTGCGCCCCGGAGTGGCCGTAAGAGAGGGACTGGGCCTTCAGCAGCAGCATGAGCCGCACGATTTCCGGCCGCACCGTCTCCCCGGTGCCGCAGGCGTGCGACATCACCAGGTTGTGCTGCAGCTGGGAAAGGTCCTCTTTGGGAATGGTGACGTTATAGAGCGAGCCGAAGCCCGTGGTGACCCCGTAGACCGGACGGCCGATGTCGTCCATCTTATGGTCCAGGTACTCCCGGCATTTGACGATGGCGCGGACCGCCTCTTCCGAGAGCGTCAGTTTTTCATGGTTGTCGATGATCTCCTTGATTCTTTCCAGGGAGAGATGCTCGTTGGATATGGAATGCATAAATTATTCTTCTAAAGCTTTTCTGATTAAGTTTTCGTCGGCCAGATGGGGGAGGGTGACGCGGAGGCCGGGCGTACGGGCCATTTCGCGCTCGATGGCAAAACGGGCGCCTTCATTGCGGGCCCAGCTGCGGCGGGCGATGCCGTTGTTGACGTCCCAGAACAGCATCTCGCGGATGTGGCGGGCGCTGTCTTCCGACCCGTCGATGACCATGCCGAAGCCGCCGTTGATGACTTCGCCCCAGCCCACGCCGCCGCCGTTGTGGATGGAGACCCAGGTGGCGCCGCGGAAGCCGTCGCCAATCACGTTCTGCACGGCCATATCGGCCGTAAACTGGCTTCCGTCATAGATATTGGAGGTTTCGCGGAAGGGGGAGTCCGTGCCTGAGACGTCGTGATGGTCCCGGCCCAGGACGATGGGCGCGGTGATCTCGCCCTTCCGGATGGCCTCGTTGAAGGCCAGGGCAATCTGCGTGCGGCCTTCGCAGTCCGCATAGAGGATGCGCGCCTGCGAGCCCACCACCAGGTGGTTGCGGCCGGCTTCCTGGATCCAGTGGATGTTGTCCCGCATCTGCCCGGCAATCTCTTCCGGCGAACGGGCGGCTATCTCCGAAAGCACTTTCACGGCGAGGGCGTCGCTCTTTTCCAGGTCTTCCGGCTTTTCGCTCATGCACACCCAGCGGAACGGGCCGAATCCGTAGTCGAAATAGAGCGGCCCCATGATGTCCTGCACGTAGGAAGGATAGCGGAACGAACCGTCTTCCTTCAGTACGTCCGCTCCGGCGCGGGAGCTTTCCAGGAGGAAGGCGTTCCCGTAGTCAAAGAAGTACATTCCCTTGTCTGCCAGGCGGTTGACGGCTGCCACGTGGCGGCGGAGCGAAGCCTGTACGGCCTCCTTGAAGCGCTCCGGCTCTTCCGCCATCATGCGCTTGGATTCCTCCAGGCTGCAGCCAACGGGATAATAGCCGCCGGCCCAGGGATTGTGGAGGGAGGTCTGGTCCGAGCCCAGGTCCACGTGCACGCCTTCGTCCGCCAGTCGCTCCCAGAGGTCCACCACGTTGCCCACATAGGCCAGGGAGACCACTTCTTTCCGCTCCACGGCCTTGCGGATGCGCGGGATGAGTTCGTCAAGGCTGGTGTGGAGTTCGTCCACCCAGCCTTGCTCGTGGCGCTTTTCAGCCGCCTTGGGGTTGATTTCCGCGGTGACGCTCACCACCCCGGCAATGTTCCCGGCCTTGGGCTGGGCGCCCGACATGCCGCCGAGACCGGCCGTGACAAAGAGGAGCCCCCGGCGGTCTTCCCCGTCCAGGCCCTTCTTTTTCAGTTGCTTGCGGGCGGCGTTCATGACCGTGATGGTGGTGCCGTGCACAATGCCCTGCGGGCCGATGTACATATAGCTGCCGGCCGTCATCTGGCCATACTGCGAGACGCCCAGGGCATTGAATTTCTCCCAGTGGTCCGGCTTGGAGTAGTTGGGGATGACCATGCCGTTGGTGACAATCACGCGCGGCGCGTCCTTATGGCTGGGGAAGAGCCCCAGCGGATGGCCGGAGTACATCACGAGCGTCTGCTCGTCCGTCATCGTGGCGAGGTACTGCATCACGAGACGGTACTGCGCCCAGTTCTGGAAGATGGCGCCGTTGCCGCCGTAGATGATGAGTTCGCGCGTATGCTGGGCCACCCGTTCGTCCAGGTTGTTCTGGATCATGGCCATGATGGCCGCCGCCTGAGGGCTCTTGCAGGGATACTCGTCGATGGGCCGGGCATACAGTTTATAGGAGGGCCGATAACGGTACATGTAGATGCGCCCGTACGTCTTGAGCTCCTCTGCGAACTCGGGCGCCAGGGCGGCGTGGAGCGCCTCCGGGAAGTACCGGAGGGCGTTTTTGAGCGCCAGCTGCTTTTCCTTGGCGCTCAGGATATCCTTGCGCCGGGGCGCATGGTTAATCTCTTTGTCATAAGGCTTGGCCTCCGGCAGGGTGGCCGGGATGCCCGCCAATATCTCTTCTTGAAACGGTGTCATTCTGAACGAAGTGAAGAATCTGAAGTGAAGAATCTGAAGTGAAGAATCTATAATTCAATATGTTGGTTGACGGCGTCGAGTACCTCCGCCTCCATCTGCCGCGCCTGCAGGACAATGGCGTCGGCCCGTTCCAGGAGCGGCAGGGCGGCCGTTTTGTCCTTGAGCGAGGCGCTGTTGATGCGCACGTTGAGGCGGGCGCCCCGGATGCCGGCTACGGCGGCGAGGGCGGCTACGGCGGCGTCGGAGGCCGATGCCGGATTGCCCTTCCGGGCCATTTCCAGCGCCAGCGGGAGGGCCTTCAGGGCCGCCTCCATGGTCTTGAGCGGCACCTCGGCCGCATAGAGCGTAGCCTCTTCCAGCGCCTGGTCCCGCGCGGCTTTCTCTTCCGGCGTTCCCTTGGGCATGGAGAAGCAGTCCATGATGCGGTTGAAGGCGGCGGTGTCTTCGTCGATGAGCAGGAGGAGTTCATCAACGAGCGCCTGGCCCTTTTCCGCCACGTCGGAGAATTCTTTCCAGCGGTCGTCCCAGCCCCGCTTGTGGGCCGAGAGGTTGGCGACCATGGTGGCGAGGGCGGCGCCGAAAGCGCCCATGCAGGCCGATATGGAGCCGCCGCCCGGGGCGGCCGATTCGGAAGCGGTCTCCCGGGTGAAGCCTTCCACCGTCATCTGCGCCAGGCCGTGCGGCTCCTCCTCCATGAGGTATTCGATGACTTTTTCCTTGGGGTTGAAGGGCTTGAGGTCGTCCAGCGACATGCTCTTGACGGCAATCTTCACAATTTCTTCTTCGCTGATGCCCAGCGAGCGCTGCTGTTTTTCCAGATAGAACTTGCCGGCATCCAGGAGCACCCGGCGGGGCACCAGGCCCACGATTTCGGCGCCGGTGACCCGGAGTCCGCGGGCCGCGGCCGCGCGCGTGACCTCTTCATAGGCCACGTGGAGCGGGGTCTTGTCAATGTCCGTGATGTTCATGGACACCTGCGCAATACCGTATTCGTCAATGAACCAGCCAATGGCCTTGCATCCCTTGAGGGTGCCGGGAATCCAGAGCTGGTTGCCCTTTTCGTCCTTGAGGAGCTTGCCGGTGAGGGAGCCGCCTTCGCGGGCCTTGCGGCCCTTTTCGCGTACGTCGAAGGCCACGGCCATGGCCCGGCGGGTAGAGGTGGTGTTGAGGTTGAAGTTCACCGCCACCAGGAAGCCGCGGGCGCCCACGTTGGTGGCGCCGGCCTTTTCCGCCACGGCGTCCCACTCGCCGCAGAAGTCCGGCCGCCTGTCGGGGTCCTTGAATTTCTCCGGCAGGGCCTCGTATTCGCCTTCGCGGCAGACGGCGAGGTTCTTCCGCTCCGGGCGCCGGGCCGCCGCCTCGTAGCAGTAGCAGGGGATGCCCAGCTCTTCATACAGGCGTTTGGCCAGGCCCCGGGCCAGTTCCGCACATTCCTCCAGGGTGATGCCGCTGACGGGAATGAGGGGAAGGACGTCCGTGGCGCCGCTCCGCGGATGGGCGCCGTGGTGCAGGCGCATGTCGATGAGTTCCTGGGCCTTGGCGGCGCCGCGGAAGGCGGCTTCGCATACGGGCTCCGGCTCCCCCACGAAGGTGACCACCGTGCGGTTGGTGGCTTCGCCCGGGTCTACGTCCAGCACGTTCACGCCTTCCACCGTACGGATGGCCGCCACAATGGCGTCTATCACGCTTTTGTCGCGTCCCTCGCTGTAGTTGGGGACGCATTCGATGAGTCTTTTCATGGTTATCGTTTTAGTGTGTTCTGCATAACAAAAAATGCGACCTTAAAGATAGCGATTCTTTCCGAAAAAGGCAAATCCGGATGCTTCTGGCCGCGGATGTACGGGCAATTGAATGTTTTTTCCTATCTTTGTATTCCGTAGAACCAAAAACCTTCGACCCATGAAAAAGACCCTCACCCTGTTGCATTCCAATGACTTGCACGGAGATTTCCTGGCCGAGCAGGTGGACGAGAAACTCACCGGCGGCGTCTCCATGCTTTCCGGCTATATCTCCAAAACCCGGAGAGAGGAGAAGAACGTGCTGTACGCCATTTCCGGCGACATGTTCAAAGGCTCGCTGATAGACCAGGAGTACAAGGGCATTTCCACCATCGAAATCATGAACCTCCTGGCGCCGGACGTGGTCACCCTGGGCAACCATGAGGTGGATTACGGCCTGGCGCACCTGCTGTTCCTGGAAAAGTGCGCCAAGTTCCCCATCATCAACGCCAACATGTTCCTCACCAGCAACAACACCCGGCTGTTCAACTCGCACCGGATCATCCAGATAGACGGCATGAAGATCATGTTCATCGGCATCCTCACGGAAGATGTGCTGGAATATACGCGGAACGAAAAGCTCATCAGCACGCTGGTGGGCATCAAGGATGCGGCAGAGGAAGTGGGCCGCATCTGCATGGCCTACCAGACAGAGGACATTGACCTGACGGTCCTCCTGACGCACATCGGCTTCGAAAACGACAAGAAGCTGGCCGCGGAGCTGGACCCGGACTGGGGCGTAGACCTCATCATCGGCGGGCATTCGCATACCCTTATCGACCAGCCTGCGGTGGTGGCGGGCATCCCCATCGTGCAGGCCGCCGTGGGCACGGACCAGATCGGGCGCTTCGACCTCGTTATCGACACGGACACCAATTCCGTGGCCTCCTACACCTGGCAGCTCATCCCCATCAATGCGGACCACTGTCCCCGGGACCTGGAGCTGGAAAAGGTGGTGAAGAACTATAAGGACATGACGGACGCCGTCTACGAGCAGGTCCTCACCCGCCTGGACGGCGTGTATACCCAGCTTCGCCGGAACCGGGATTCCCTGCTGGGGCATCTTTTCACGGATATTGTCAAGGACGGCACCGGCGTGGACATCGTCTTCATCTCCAGCGGCGCCATCCGCGGCAAGGAGCTGGGAGAGGTGGTCACCAAGGGAGACCTGCGGAAGGTTTTCCCCTATGACAATAAGGTGGTCGAATTCAAACTGATGGGAAAACAGCTCCGGGAGGCCCTCCTGTGGATGCTCCGGGACGAATCCATCGACGCGCCGGACGACGGCGGCGAGTTCTATCAGCTCTCCAGGGGCGTCAAGGTGGTCTATAACCAGAAGGAGCACCGGCTGGAGGCGCTCGAGCTGAACGGCCGGAGCGTAGAGGACGGCGACCTCATCAAGGTTGCCATGGGAGACTTCCACTATGCCAACATCGACAAGTTCCTCCTCCTCCGGCAAGAGGACATCAAGAAGAACGGCACCGTAAAGACGCTTTCCTCGTCGGATTATATCATCATCGAAGAGCGCATGAGCGGGGTCCCCCTCATCCGGGTGGACAAGGAGCCGCGTATTGTCATCCATTAAAGCGCGCCCCACACATGACCCGGCTTCTCATTTTCGATTTCGACGGAACGCTCGCAGACACGCGGGAACTCATTGTGGCCACCAACCAGGAGGCCATGCGGCGGATGCATTACCCCGTTTTGGGCGCGGAAAGGATTATCCCTGCCATCGGCATCCCCCTGAAAGACGGCATCCTGACCTTCTTTCCGGACCTCCCGCCGGAAGTCCTTCCCGTCTGGATCCAGACCTACCGGGAGGTCTTTGACGAGCTCAAGACCCGGATTGTCCCGCCGCTTTTCCCGGGGGTGAAGGAAACGCTGGCCGCCCTGTACGGACAGGGGTACCGGTGCACGGTGGCATCGTCCCGCGGCTCCGAGTCCCTCAATGACTTCCTGCGGGAAATGGGTGTGGCCCCTTTCATCGGCTATGTCCTCGGGGCCGACAATGTGACAAAGGCCAAACCGGACCCGGAACCGGTGCTGAAGACCCTCCGGGACCTTTCCATTCCGGCCGGGGAAACCCTGGTGGTGGGCGACATGCCCGTGGATATCCAGATGGGGACCGGCGCCGGAGCCTTCACCGTCGGGGTCAGCTACGGAAACGCCAGCCGGGAGACGCTCCTTGCCGCCGGCGCTCATTTTGTCATAGACCGCTTTGCGGACCTTCCGGCCGTCATCCGGGAACTGGATGGCCGGGGCACTCCTGCCTGAGCCCGGTAGCTCCGGCTTTTGCGATAGGCACTACAGGTCTATAGAGACGGGGGTAAGGCCCTGGGAACGGGCCTCAAGCGTGGCGGGACCCTTGCAACGGACCAGCACCTGCAGGAGACCGTTGAAGGCCGGAATCTGTAGCGTACGGCCGTCGGAGGGCTGTTCGGCCCCCCGGTACGAAGGGTCTCCGTTGCCGGCGCCCACCATTTCTCCTTCCCCCTCCAGATACAGGTCGATGACCGGGCAGCCGTCCGGCACCGTCCGTCCCTTGGCATCCAGTACTTGCAGCGTGACCACGGCCAGCCGTCCGTCCGGGGCGGGGATGGCGTTCACGGCGGCCGCCTGTGTCCCGGGAATCGCATCCGCCCACTCGGCGGCGGCTTGCAGCCTGGCGGCGGGGCCGGTGGTCTCCACCGTCTGGCGAAGCACCCGGCGGCCGTTCCTGTAGCCTCGGCCACCACGCGGCCGGGCTTGTAAACGGCCTTCCAGCTCAGGTGACCGTCCTGCGGCATGGCTTTCCGGCCCAGGGACCGCCCGTTGACGCTGAGCCGCACCTCGTCACAGTTGGAATAGACCCAGATGTCCACGGGCTCTCCCTCGTGCCCGGCCAGGTTCCAATGCGGAAGTACGTGAAGCACAGGCGTTTCTGTCCACCAGGCCTGCAGGTACCAGGCTTCGTCCTTCCAGAAGCCGCAGTAGTCCAGCAGGCCGAATTCGGAGCCCACGGCGGGGTAGGACAGGGGATTGGGTTCGCCCCGGTAATCCAGTCCCGTCCACCAGAAGACCCCGCCCGTCCAGGGATGCTCATGGTAGAAGCGCCAGCCGCGCTCGATTACATTCTCATAAGCGTCTGTCCTGTTAATGGCGGGCATACGGCCTTCTTCCGGGTAGTAGATGCCCCGCGTACCGCAGCCCGTGGTCTCTTCCGAACCAAAGATGATCCATTCGGGATGGCGGGCGTGCCGGCCTTCCACATCGTTCTGGACCAGATAGTTGTAGCCGTGTACCTGCAGTCCTTCAATGAGCGTTCCGCCGCCGGCGTTGGCCGCCGTGGTCTGGCGCGAAGGGTCCAGCCGGTGCACGTAGTCCTGCATGCGCCGCACCACGGAAATGCCCCTTGCATCGTTCTCCAGACCCCATTCCTCGTTGCCCACGCTCCAGAGGATGACCGAAGGATGCGCGCGGCCCCAGCGGACCATGTTCTCCAGCAGGCGCTCATGGTGCTCGTTCACGCCCATGAGGCGGTTTTCGTCAATGATGAGTACGCCCAGGCGGTCGCAGATGTCCAGGAGGGCGGGGGAGGCCGGGTTGTGGCTGCAGCGGATGGCGTTGACGCCCAGCTCCTGCAGCCGTTTCACGCGCCATTCGATGAGTCCGTCCGGCAGGGCCGCCCCTACGCCCGCATGGTCCTGATGGAGGTTCGCCCCCTGGAGCACCAGCTTGCGGCCGTTGAGGAGGAACCCTCTTTCCGGGTCGAAAACCGCCGTCCGGAGGCCCACAGGCGTATGATAGACATCCGTGCCGATGCAGGTTTCCAGCGTATACAGATAAGGGTCGCAGACGTCCCAGAGATGCGGCTCCTGTAGCTCCGCCTGGATGGGGTAGGGCACGCTGCGCTGCTGCGGACGCAGATGGATGAGGGCCTTTTTCTCCCAGACGCAGTTCCCGCCGGCATCCATAAGGCGGAAACGGAGCTCTTCATTACGGGCCTTTTCGCCGTCGTTTTCCAGTTCCACATAGACATTGAGCGTACTTCCGCCGAACGTGGTCCAAATGCCGCCGGGGGTGGGATGCACCTCGCCGCTTTCCACAAGATAAGCGTTCCGGTAAATGCCGGCGCCCTCGTAGAACCAGCCTTCCTCCAGGGAAGCATCGGCCCGCACACAAAGGACATTGTCTCCGTTAAAGTCTATGTAAGGCGTTATATCATAGGTCTGAACGGCATATCCGCTGGGCTCAGTACCCATGTAAAAGCCGTTGAACCAGACGCTTGCGTTCCGGAAGATGCCGTCGAACCGAAGCTCGAAGTGGCGGCCCTCCTGCTCCGGCGTGAAGCAGAGATGCCGGCGGTACCAGCCCACGCTGGTCTCCGGATACTTCCAGCCCACCGTCTTGTAGCCGTGCGAATGGCTGGCCTCCGGGGCGAAGGGCAGGCGCACCACCCAGTCGTGCGGTACGCGCACCGCTTCCCAGGCGCTGTCGTCAAACCCGTTGGTGTACGGCCCTTCGTTGTGGATGGACCGTGCCTTGGTGAGGTAATTGAAATATTCGGTCCCGGACCCGAAATCTTTCCCGGGGTCGGCGGCGTTGCCGAAAGCGAACTTCCAGCCCTCTTCCAGCCGGGTGGTCTGGGCGGCGGCTGCGGCGCCGGTGGCAAGGAGCAGCAGCGTGGCAAGCAGTTTTCTCATCTTCTGTGCGTCTCGGTCAATATTTGTTGTCCGGCCCTTCCATTTCGGCCGGGGTGATTTTCTTGCGATCCATCGCCCTCCAGGCATAGGCAATATACGCGACGACAAAAGGAATGAGGAGCGACACCCAGGACATGACCTGCAAGGTAAAATAGCTGGATGAACTGTTTTGCAGGGTGAGGGAACTCTGGAGGTCCGCCGAAGAAGGATAGTAGGCGGTTCCGTTGAAACCGGCCAGGAAAAAGACGGCCATCACCACCAGCACCGTCCCCGCTCCGCCGTACCAGATGCCGCTCCGCGACCGGGTATAAGCGCCCTTCCAGAGAGCCAGCAGCACCAGCGCCACGCCGGCGGCCAGCATGACCAGTACGGCCGGCATCTGCAGGAGGTTGTGCAGGTACTTGAAACGTTCCATGGAGACGGTTCCGGCGCTGTCTACGGCAAAACCGGGGCGGACCAGCAGCCACCCCGTCCACCACAGGAAGAAGGAGATGAAGGGTAAGATGCTGAGCCGGACGGTGCGGCGCATCTGGAAGTCCACCTCCTTGTCATCTACATTGTTCAGGACGTAAAGGGCGCCCAGGATGGCGGTGAGGAAGATGAGCGTAACCCCCAGCAAAATTGCATGCGGCTCTGCCAGGGCGTCCAATCCGTGCCAGGGGGTGCACCAGCGGCTGATGACGGGGGCCGACGGGTCTGTGATGGCCACTTTGTCGACGACAAAAGGCGAGCCGGTGAAGAAGGTGCCCACCGCCGTTCCCACCAGGAAAGGAGCCAGGAGACCGTTGACCATGAGGGCTATACGGAAACCCTTCACGCCCAGGATGTTCCGCTTCTTGTGCAGGAATTCATAGGAAACGGCCTGGAAGACGAACGTGACGAGCAGGAGGATCCACACCCAGTATGCCCCGCCGAAACTGGTGCTGTAGAAGAGGGGGAAAGAGGCAAAGAAGGCCCCTCCGAAGGTGACAAGCGTGGTGAAGGTAAGTTCCCATTTCCGGCCGGTGGAGTTGGCAATCATGCGCTTCCGGGTTTCGTCAAGGGCCCTGTTGCCCAGGTGGAGGTTGGCGCCCTGGACGAACATCAAAGCGACCAGCAGGCCGCCCAGCAGGGCGATGAGGCACCACCAATACTGCTGTAAGAATGCGTAGCTCATGACTTAACGGTTTATGGGTTCAACTTCGGGTCCCTTCCGGATGGCACCCAGCATAATCCGGATTTCTATGACGAGGAACAGCGCAAAAACGGCCAGGAAGATGAAGAAGGTGGTTTTCACGGCTGCGGCGCTGAGGCTGGAGATGGCCACATTCACCGGCAGCAGCCCCTGGATGGTCCAGGGCTGGCGGCCTACTTCGGCCACTATCCAGCCGAACTGTCCGGCCAGGTAGGCTAGCGGAATGCAGCCGATGGCCGTCCAGAGCAGCCATTTCTTCCCCTCCAGCCGGTCTTTCCAGGCGAACCAGACGGCGAGCAGCAGCATGAGGCCGATGAGCATCCCGAAACCAATCATGAGGCGGAAAGACCAGAACACGATGCCGACGGGCGGCACCACGTCTTCCGCTTTCTCCAGATGGCCGTAGCCCATGTACTGCACGTTGGCGTCCAGTATTTCCCGCGCCGCCGCGGCAGCGGCCGGATCCGAGTCCCGGAGCTGGCGGTAAGTGGCCAGCGCATCCAGGGCGGTGCGTCCGCGCTGCATCTTTTCCGCGACGGACGGGACAATCTTTCCGTCGGCGTCGGTATAGCCGTTCAGAATGTCCTGGATCCCCGGGACGAATCCGTTCCAGTCGTGGGTGGCCAGAAGGGAAAGCATGTGGGGCACCTTGATGCCCGGGACAATGGTGAAGGGAACGCCTTCTCCGCCCTTTTCGAGCCCTTCCGCAGCGGCCAGTTTCATGGGCTGGAATTCGGCAGCATGGATGCCGGAAGTGTCTCCGGAGAGCATGACGGCCGCCGTGCCCGCGAGGCCCACGAGCCCGCCCACCAGCATGCTTCTGGTGGCGAATTGCTTCTGACGTCCCTTCAGGAGGTACCAGGCACTGACACCTACTACGAATACTCCTCCCACAACCCAGCCGCTGGTGACGGCATGGCAGAACTTGGAAATGGCCACCGGATTGGTGATGACTTCCCAGAAGGCCTGTGCCGATGCCATTTCGCTTCTTACCGTGTCGGGGTTGAAGGTGGTGCCCACGGGGTTCTGCATCCAGGCGTTCGCCACCAGGATCCAGTAGGCCGATATGGTGGCGCCGATTCCGGTGAGCCAGGTGGAGGCCAGGTGGAATCGCCGGCTCACCTTGTTCCAGCCGAAGAACATGACGGCGAAGAAAGTAGCCTCCATGAAGAAGGCGAGGATGCCTTCGATGGCAAGCGGTGCGCCGAACATGTCGCCGACGAACCAGGAATAATTGCTCCAGTTGGTGCCGAACTCGAACTCCAGGATGATGCCCGTGGCAATCCCCACGGCAAAATTCACGGCAAAGAGTTTCATCCAGAACTGGGCAGCCTTTTTCCAGAAGTCGTCTTTCCTGACGACATAGAGGGTTTCCATGACCGCCATCACCAGTGCGAGCCCCAGCGTGAGGGGGACGAACAGCCAGTGGTAGGCGGCGGTCATCGCAAACTGGATGCGTGACCAGATAACAACGTCCATAGTTACTCGGTTATTAAGTTAAGTGTAGGAGAGGGGTTATGCTTTTCCGTGAGACGGGCGCCCACCTGTTCGCTCTTTTCCTGGTCCGACAGGCCGGCCATGGCCGGTTTGAAGAAGAAGACGCGGAGGATGGCGAAGAGGATGAACAGTTTGAGCAGGATGAGCCACATGAGGGGCCGTCCCCAGGTCATGTTCCTGAAACTGTCCCGGTAGAAATGCCAGATGCGTGTGACGAGGTTTGCCATGGTTTGGGGTTCAATACCCAAAGTTACGAATTTTCCGGGAACTGATTCTGGATGAGCCGGAAAAAAGCGGAATATTGTCCAGATTTCCAACAGGGCAGGCGAAAAACACTTTCGCAATATGTATGCTTTCCCGAAGGAAGGCAATGGAAAACTTAATAAAAAATATTAGAAGAACCCAATTATGCTCTATTGACGATAAATGACAAATTTGAATTATCTTTGCATAACCGACATGGCTCTTATGGAATTGACGAGAGAAGAAATAGTCCGGTATATGCGCCTGTCACTTGAAGTTATGAAGGCGTCAAAGCAGGAGAGACGTGACGATGAGAAGGTTAGCCCTCTCGTCGGTGCAGTGTTGGTTAAGCCTGACGGCTCTGTTGAAACGGCGTATCGTGGTGAACTACGCGAGGGAGACCATGCGGAGTTCACGCTCATCGAACGCAAGTGTCGGAGCGAGCGATTGGACGGTTCCATACTCTTCGCCACCCTGGAGCCATGTGCACCTGGCTCCCGCCATTTGCCGAAGCTGGGCTGCTCAGAACGTATCGTCAATGCTCGTATCGCCAAGGTTTTTATTGGTATAGAAGACCCGGATCCCACGGTGGACCGCAAGGGAATTCGCTATCTTGAGGACAACGGGATTGAGGTGGAGATGTATCCCAAAGACCTGCAGGAGGAGATTCGCGAGGCGAACAAGGACTTCCTAAAGCTTGCCTTGCACAGGGCCGAAGATGCAGCCCACGCCTCCGAAATCGTTCTTTCCAGCAAAGAGAGCCTGGTTCTTGATGCCGAAATCGCCGATATGTCTGAAGAATTGCTTACTGACTTCATCAAAAAGGCCGGCCTGAAATGTGAGATCGGTTCTCCTGAGTTCATCCGGCACATGAAGCGTTTTGGTCTAATGGATGTTGCGGACGGAGTCCTTCGTCCCACCGGTATCGGCCTTCTTCTCTTTGGCAAATTCCCACAGCTGTCTTTCCCCAACGCTCTGGTTCGCGCCACTTACCGCTCGGCTGGCCGGAAAGAAGAGATCTTTAAGGTGGAGGGACCTCTGCCCAAGCAGCCACAGGCTCTTTATGATTGGTATTCCCTCCGTATCGGCAATCAAATAGATCGGAGTAAGGCCGAGCGCCAGACCATCTATGACTACCCCTTGGAGGTCATCAACGAGCTCGCAAAAAACGCGATTTTGCATCGCGATTATGATATTGAAGGCGCCCCTGTTTACTTGGAAATCAGTGACGATTTCATTGTCATCAAATCCCCCGGCGCTCCGGTGAGCCCGCTGAAACTGGAACAGTTGGCATCTTTCTCTGCGCCTTCCCTCAGCCGCAACCCCAAAATCATGTACGTCTTCGACGTCCTCGGTCTCGCCGAGCAAAGGGGCCTCGGCTTCACCACCGTCCGTGAACTCTCTGACAAAGGCCTCCCGCTCCCGCAGGTCACTTTCGACAACCCCTACATTGTCTTCACCCTGCCACGAACTGCCGCAGCGGCAGCCAAGACAGAGAGGTATTCTGGATTGTCGCCGATGGAAATCAAAGGTTACGAGTACCTGCTGAAAGAAACACGCCCAGTATCCCGCGCCGAATATCAAAAAGCCCTCGGCCTTGAAGAGCGTACTGCTCAGCGCCACTTGAAGACCTTCGTCGAAAAAGGCATTGCCAAGCAGGAAGGATCGGGACGAAGAATCACGTACGAGGCTAAGGAGTAGTTTTCCCGACACGCCGTTTTCTTTTATGTCGGGAAAGCCATCATGGCTGCCTCCAAGGCCGTTTTTCCCGACAGATGTGTCGTAAAAAAAAAGCATGGTACTCTGACAATATGAGTGACATGCTTATACTTTGAATTGCCAGGACCGTTCCTTAGGTACCAATAAGTAAGAAGAAATGCAGCTTGTGGAGGATCCGCAAGCCGCGTTTTGTTGTTCGCGTATTGTCTGTGACCATCGGCTACGGCGTGGATTCCACGTAGTAGTTGACCGTTACTCCTGTCACTTCCCAATTATTGGTGGAGAGCAACGCGGCAGTGGTCGTAAACGTCACTGATTGTTTGCCGGACCCGCTGGTCCATTGCCGGTTGACTTCATCAAATGAGGCATTTGAATCCGCCCATGTGCCTTCAGAGAACGTAGGGGAGTCTGTCCGGATGTTGGTATTGCCTCTCTTAATGACCGAGAGCGCGATTTTGACAATGTGGATGTTCGGATTCGTTGTGCTTACGGACAATCGGTTATAGAATCCTGCACTACTTTCGTTGCTCAGTGTAGATTCCGGCCATATCACAACGTAACATCCGTTATCGCTGTCAAACTCATATCGTATCTTGTTGGCCGCTAATGCCACCTTGCTTTCAAAAGACAGAGTGAGATCGTTTTGGTAAGCAGGGTCATCTGCCGCACTCGGATTATTGGTGCTGAATCCATCCAGGTTGTTGGGAGAGGATAATCCAGTACCATCTCCCCACATCTCCTCAAAATTGAAGGTAACGCTTTGTGTCCCATCGGTAGGAGCATTGTTAATGACAGCACTGTCGTCATACTGGATGGGCCGTACCGACAAGCCATAGGCTCTCGATATATAGTCTACATTATCCTGATACTGCTTAGTCCATACGTTGGTAATATGGGTCGCATCATGATATTTGAAACTCAAGCAATAGCTTGCGCGTCTTTCCGTACCTTCGCCAGGATGGTAGGTCCAATAGCCGTTGAGGATGTCGTTCCCCTTGCTGGAACTGGCGGATGTATAGTTCATCAGGCCGGCCGCCGGGAAGAATATCGTATGGCTCCCTACTCCGGTGTTGAAATAAATCCCTTCAGAACCGGAAGAGGCATAAGAAAAAGCAGTTGAGGCAAAACCGTCAAAAGTTTCATCCGGAGGAACGCAGTAGCGTCGGGGACTGGGGTCATAGACCGTCTTATGGTTCGGCAAAGTGCCGGCGGGGCTGTCGTACGCCGTATTCTTGGATTCCCAAAGGTTGCTGTAATTGTGAATGGTCCAGTCATAATATCTGTCTCCAAAGAACGAACTCTTGTCGTACATGATATTGCTCGGATGCTTGATGGACTCATGCAGGTAACCGTCGTTGTTGCTTTGCACGGCAATGCCATCTGTCATGGGATCCTTGCGCCCCCACTGATAGAAGGTGCTCCAACCGTTCGTGGAGGTCAGGTCCTTGCCGGTTTGTTGAACGGTGAGTGTATGAGTGGAATACAGACCGGCCTTTTCTGTGCTGGCAAAGCGGAGGACGGCTTCCCTGGGCTCATAATGAAGACCCTTTTCCAGGTCGGTCCAGCCAAGATTTTCCGGCATGACGGAATAGGTCCTGCTTCCATTGTTGACCGTTATAGGATGCATGTCCGTATCCGTAATCCAGATTTGCCAGCTCCATTGGACATTGTCATAACTGTCGAGGGAGGCAATCAGCAGATTGCCAGGCCGGATATTGTCCTCCCGGACGTTGAAAACGATATACCGTTCGTCCCCTGCGCCAGCTGCGATGCTGAGATCATCCACGACGGTAGTGGTCGCCGCATCGCTCCATCTTCTGGATGAGGTCAAGACGCTGCTGCTGCTTTCATCCCAATACGAATACTTTTCCCAATGGATCCTTGCAGAGGCAGACCTTCTATCGTTCAGCCAGGGACGGGTGGAAACCAGATGGATGGAGGATTCGGTGCCGCCCCTGTTAGGATAGGGGCAGATGAATTCATCGAGATGCCCCAGACGTGCAGCCCTGCCGCTGTAACTGTCTGCCATCCGGGCTCCATTTTCAATGCCATTTCCGTAAACGATAGGAATCTTGTAGTATCCTGGACCGGAAATAATGTATGTATTGGCCGTATAGCGGGATGTCTCCAGTTTACGGTTGACGAAATCGTAGTACGAGAGGTCCACGGCCGTCGCGGCGGAATTGTGCGTCACAGACGTAGCTCCATCCGTATCAAATACGACTCCGTTCCTCAAGCGTTCCTCATGTGAAACGACATTCTGCGCACTGATGCTTTTTTTGAAGGTATGAGTGGCCGTGCTGGAGTCGTCGTCAGCATCTACTGCCGAAGCTGAACTCGTCGGGAAACTGCTCAGCCAGCTATACTCCGGATTGCTCACTACATCGGCAAGGACACTCCATTCGACATCATCCTGGATTCCATCGTTATTTGCGTCGATCCAGATCTCGGTTTTCCAAGGGGTATCTTTCTGGGAGCTGCCTACAGTCTTGTAACTTGAGACGGTAAACTCCTGATCGTCAGTTGATGATGTATAGGCTCCCGTATAGTCGTAAGTTATGGCGGCAGGGGACACATCCAGCGTATAGGAGACACTGGGGACGTTGATATTATTGATATTGTGTTTCTTCTCTCCGGCGAATGAGATAAAGGCATCATTGTATTTCAGGGGGAGGCTCACAGGGCCTGTCTCATCTGACGTAACCGTCAGGGTGAGGTTGGTGATTTCATGCGGAAGAGCGAAAAGGGCAACGGTTATGCTGTTATTGCCCGTCGCCGGAATGCTTATGCCACTTGGGAAAGCGGCGTATATGTTGTTGCGGCCAGATGAAGAAATGGAACTGGCCCAAGTGCTGCCGTCAAAATACTGATAGGAACCAGGACGGTTATTGTTCTTGTCTATGGCTATCCTGTATTGTCCGGTGAGCGCACTCGAGGAAGAAGTCAGTTCAACTTTCTTCAGAGTCATGGTACTGCCGGTGGTATTGACTACGGTTACGAAGAAAGTGGTGACCATTGGCTTAAAAGAAAGCGTCACATTCCCAGATCCTTTCGAGGCCTCCGCCGCAGCCGCCATGTATGCGAGTTTCATGTTGCCGTAATAAGTGGCCGTTGAAGAATCATCCAGTGTAACAATACGGGCCGCTGCGCTTTGGTCGGCAGGTAGGATGCCTGTTGCACGGGCCGATGAACCACCGGTCAATTCGAGTTCAACACCGCTTTCGACACCAGTCGTTGCCGGGGAAGGATACATGGAGAAGAAAGTGTGCGTTCCGCTACCCCATTGGAGTCCATGTTCGGCCCCATGGGGAGACGCCGTCGCAAAACTATTGATGCTGGCATTCTCGGAGAGCGAAAGATCGTAGTCGAAAAATTTCGGGGTGGACGAGACTTGGTCGCAATAAATCCGGATCAGGTCTCCGTTTTCCCAATCGATACGTTCCCATATTTCTGTTGAGACAGTCTCCTGATGGTAGGAATAGACCGTCTTTGTAAGCGTGGAAACCGGTGCCTTGGCCCCGAAATGGATATCCCGATTATTCTCGGCCATATCTTCACGCACACAAGACGGCGTCAGGAAAATGGCAAGGGCCGCAACGGCCATGATGATGGTCTTTTTATTCATGGCTATTCCCAGACTTGATTAAAACCTGAAGTACTGAAATCGCGCTGCTCCACCTGTTGGCCGGCGGTTTCAATAGTCGTTTCCTTGGAGACCACCGACCCTGCCAGGAGGGGGCACTCCAACTCAACAGTTACCTTCCGGAGGATTTCCGGAGCTTTGTAAAAACTATTCATCTATTGTGTCTTTTCTATTTTTCCAATTTCGCCTGCTTCCCGTAGAAATACTTCCACAGCGGGGCGGCCATGAGGGCCTGGAGAATCTGGTTGTCTTCCAGCAGGGCGCGGACGAAGGCCGGGTCATGCAGGGAGACGGCAATGTCTTCCGTGGCGTCCAGGTGCTGGCCGAACACCTTTTCCACGCCCACGGCCAGGAAACTGTGGGCCAGATTGGTGCAGGTGGCCGGGTTGGGGGCCAGGACCATCCAGGGGGTCCAGTCCCCGCCGGCATAGCCGGTTTCTTCCAGCAGCTCCCGTTTGGCGGCCTCCAGGGGCGTTTCTCCCGCTTCGATGACCCCGCAGGGCAGTTCATAGCAGGTGTTTCCCAAGGCGTGGCGATATTGGCGCTCCATGATCATCTGTCCGTCCCGGGTGAGGGCGATGACGTTCACCCAGTCCGGGTATTCCAGCACATAATACTCGTTGTTGATGCGCCCGTCCGGGAGGCGCGCCTTGTCCCTCCGGGCCGTGAGCCAGGGACGGCGGATGAGGTACTCGCTTTCGAGCACCGTCCACTTCCGCTCTTGCGTGATAGTGTTTTCCATAACCGGCCGCAAGATACGAAAAGTCTCTGACATTTTATACTTTGGAGAAGCGGATCTTCCGGAAATCGCCCGATAATTAAAAAATTTTATTATATTTGCTTCCAGTTAGTTAAACGTGTAGTCTTATGGAAGCTTTTGTGAACAGGTACATCGAGTCTTTCGTGTCGGGACTCGTCACCAAAAATCCCGGCGAAACGGAATTCCACCAGGCGGTGGGCGAGGTGGTCCGGAGCCTCGCAGGGTACATCGAAATGAATCCCTACCTCATCGACCAGAAAATCCTGGAACGGATGGCGGAGGCGGAACGCATCGTCATCTTCCGCGTCCCGTGGGTGGACGATTCCGGCACCATCCAGGTGAACCGGGGGTTCCGGGTGCAGATGAACAGCGCCATCGGCCCCTACAAGGGCGGCCTGCGTTTCCACCCCAGCGTGAATCTGAGCATCATGAAGTTCCTGGCCTTTGAGCAGACCTTCAAAAACGCTCTCACCACCCTGCCCATGGGCGGGGCCAAAGGCGGCAGCGACTTCTATCCCCGCGGAAAATCGGACGGGGAGGTCATGCGCTTCTGCCAGAGTTTCATGACGGAGCTGTTCCGCCACATCGGCCAGGATACGGATATCCCGGCGGGCGATATTGGCGTGGGAGGCCGGGAGATTGGCTATCTCTTCGGGCAGTACAAGCGCCTGAAGGACCGGTTCACCGGGGCGCTTACGGGAAAGGGCATCGGCTGGGGCGGTTCGCTCCTGCGCCCCGAAGCCACCGGCTACGGCCTTTGCTATTTTGCGGAGGAGATGCTCGCCACCCGCAGCGAGAATTTCGAAGGAAAGACCGTGCTGGTGTCCGGGGCGGGGAACGTGGCCCAGTACGCTGCGCAGAAAGCCATGCGGCTCGGCGCCAAAGTGGTGACCCTCAGCGACTCAGACGGCTTCATCCATGACCCCGACGGCCTGGACGAAGAGAAGATGGCCTATGTGTTCCGGCTCAAGAACTTCCGTCGCGGGCGCATCAGCGAATACGTGAAGGAGTACCCCACCGCGCAGTATTTCCCGGGCCGGAAGCCCTGGGACGTCCCCTGCGACATCGCCCTTCCCTGCGCCACCCAGAACGAGATTTCCGGTGCCGATGCCAGGGCGCTCATCGCCGGCGGCTGCCGCTGCGTGGCGGAAGGGGCGAACATGCCTTCCACGCCGGAGGCCATCCGGGTGTTCCAGGAGGCGGGCATCCTCTATGCGCCGGGAAAGGCCTCCAATGCGGGAGGCGTGGCCACTTCGGGCCTGGAAATGAGCCAGAATTCCCTCCGCCAGCACTGGACCAGCGAGGAAGTGGAGGGCCAGCTCCGCCGGATCATGGTAGATATCCATTCGGCCTGCTGCCAGTACGGCACGGAGGCCGGCGGCCAGGTCAATTATGTCAAAGGGGCCAACGTGGCCGGCTTCATGAAGGTGGCCGGCGCCATGATAGACCAGGGGGCCGTATAGCCCCCTTCTTTTTACTGGTACAGATGCCTTTTGATGCTGCCCTTGGCGGTGCGCTCAAAGGGAACGTCCACCAGTTCCACGCGGAAAATCTGGCTGAAGCCGGGCAGGTACACATTGGTTTCGTTCCGGATGGTATCGGCCATCTGCAGCTGCTCCGCCTCGTTTTCGGCGGGGAAAGTGCCGGCGCGGGGATACACCAGGGCCACCACCTTGCCGCCGCGGTCCAGCACCAGCGACTCTTCCACCAGGGCGTGGCGCGAGAGCACCTGTTCCACTTCTTCCGGGTAGATGTTCTGGCCCGATGCGCTGAGGATGAGCGCCTTGATGCGCCCCCGGATGAACAGGTTGCCGTCTTCGTCCATGACGCCGAGGTCTCCCGTGCGGAACCAGCCGTCCGGGGTGTGGGCCTTGGCGTCCGCCGCGGGATTCTTGTAGTAGCCCAGGAGGAGGTTGGGACCCTGCGCCTGGATTTCTCCGGGCACGCGTTCGGGATCTGACGAGTCTATGCGGATCTGGTGGATGGGCTTGCCGCAGGAGCCGGAGACGAACTTGGCCGGCATCTCGATGCTCAGCAGCGGGCAGGCTTCCGTCATGCCGTAGCCTACGCAGTAGGGCAGGCCGATTTTCTTGAAGACGCTCTCTACCTTCCAGTTGAGCGGCGCGCCGCCGATGATGATGGTCTGGACGCGCCCGCCGAAGTAGCTCATGATTTTCTTGCCCACCGACTTGTAGAACGACAGCCGGAGGCCCGGCACCGACTGCATGGCCTTGGCCGTGCGGGTGTCCAGCATGGGGTGGATGAGGTTGGAATAGATCTTTTCCATCACGAGGGGCACCGTGACAATCAGGTACGGCTTCACCTCCTGCATGGACTGCATGAGCAGGGTGGGCGAGGGGGTCTTCCCCAGGAAGTGGATGGTGAAGCCCGTGCAGCAGGGATAGACGAACTCCATGGCCAGCCCGTACATGTGGGCGAGCGGCAGCATGGACACCAGCTGCTCGGGGGCGTTGTAGATGTGCTGCTGGCAGTATTCCACCACGTCCGACATGGCGGAGTAGGGGAGCATGACTCCCTTGGGGTCTCCGGAAGTGCCTGAGGTATAGTTGATTAGAGCGAGGTCGTCATCCGGCGCGTCGTACACCACGTCCTGGGCGTTGAAGCCTTCCGGATAGCATTCCCGGAAAAGGCGTCCGCGGTCTTCCCAGGCCGAACTCACCAGGGAGTCCCTTGAGAAAAGAAGCTCGTCCTGACGGGCGTTCAGAACGGCCCTGAGGGCAGGCATGGCATAAGGGTCCATCTGTTCCCAGATTTCCGGGTCTGCAATCAGCAGGACGCTGTCTGAATGGCGCACCAGCTGGGTGGCGCCGCGGGCGGTGAAGTCTGCCAGGATGGGGACGATGACGGCCCCGTACGTGTTGACGGACAGGAAGAAAATGGCCCAGCGGGCACTGTTGCGGGCCAGGAGGGCTACCTTGTCCCCCTTCCGGATGCCTGCCGCCTGGAAGAAGATGTGCAGCTCTTCTATCCTGGAGGCCACCTGGGCATAGGTATAGGAAGGGCCGCCATAGTCGCACAGGGCCGCTTTGTCTGCGCGGAGGTGGACCTGTTCTTCCAGTTTTTTCAGATAGTGTTTCATCTGCCTTTCATTCACATTGTGCAAAGATACAAAGAATCTTCAAAAAGTGCGGGAAAAACACTATCTTTGCAAGTGTTATGCCAGTTTTTGCGCTTATAAACATATTCTGGTGGACGTTTGTATTCGCCGTCCTGGTCCAGATTGTCCTGGGCAGCAAGGAGTCAGATGCCAAACTCTTCTGGATGTTCCTCATTGTGCTGCTGCCCATGGTGGGCATCCTCCTCTACTGCCTGGCCGGCATCTCGTACCGCCGCCCGGAAGTGTTCCGGAGGTTCCATGCCGCCAATCAGGAACGCTTTGGCCGCCAGATTACCCCGGAGCTGGGCGCCCGGCTGTTCCCGGACGGTCTTCCGGACGGCTTTCCGGAGCAGTTCCGCCCGCTGTCGCGTCTTCTCCGCCGGTGCGGGGAAGGGAACAAGGTCTATGGGGGCAATTCCTTTGAACTCATCACCTCGGGGCTCCGCAAGCGGGAGCTTCTCCTCAAGGATATCCGGGAAGCCCGGCATTCCATCCACCTGGAGTATTTCCGTTTCGGCAACGACAAAGCCGGACGGGAGGTGCGGGACCTCCTGTACCAGAAAGTGGCGGAAGGGGTGCAGGTGCGCTTCCTGAACAACAACATGATGGGGAGGAACATTCCCCGGCGCTATTTCCGGGACATGGTCCGCCACGGGATGGAAGTCATTCCCTACACCCACATCCGCCACGGCTGGCGCAGCTGGCTCATGCGCGTCAACTGCCAGAATCACCGCAAGGTGGTGGTCATAGACGGACGCATTGCCTATACCGGCGGCATGAACCTCAACGACAATTATTTCTATCACTGGAGGGACACCCATCTGAGGATTACCGGCCCTGTCGTCAACCGGCTCCAGGCCTCCTTCATGGACAGCTGGATGGGCACCGGCGGCCGCTTCAGCGAACCCCTGGCCAACTATTTCACCCAGCCTGAACCGCCTTCGGAAGTGCCTTCGGCCGCCCCGCTGTTCACCGGCAAAATCATCCAGGCGGTGCCGGACGCCCCGGAATATCCCTGGCCGGTCACGCAGCTCGCCTACGAATGGGTGCTGCAGAATGCCCGGGAGTACGTGTATCTCCAGACGCCCTATTTCCTGCCGCCGGAACCGGTGATGGATGCCATCAAGGGTGCGGCGCTCAGGGGGGTGGATGTCCGGCTCATCGTCCCCAAGAAGGTGGATACCATCTTCATAGGCCCGGCCAACCGGGGCTGCTATGAAGAGTGCCTGGCGGCCGGGGTGCGCATCTACGAGCTGGGCGGGGAATTCACGCATTCCAAGACCATGGTTACGGACGACGGCCTTACCCTTGTGGGCGCCACCAACCTGGACTACCGCAGTTTCCATCTGGATACGGAGCTCAACTGCTTCATCTATGACCGGGAAGCGGCCCTTCACAGCAAGGAGAATTTCCTGGCCCTTGCCGCCACGGCCACGGAACGTCACCTGGACGAGTGGCGTGCCTCCCGCAATTGGCCCCAGAAGTTCCTGGAGCGCTTTATGCGCCTGGGTCTCCGGATGCTGTAATCATTTCCGTACGAATTCGCTGGTCCCCTTGAGGCCGATGGTCCCAAAGTAGCTTTCCACCAGGTTTCCCTGCACATAGACCCGTGTCCCTATGAGGTCCGGATGGTCCACCAGGTTCAGCGCGTCGCGGACCGGTCCCTTGGGCAGTTCCACGGCAACGCAGGAGGCCTTGGCCGTCACTGACGAGCGCTCGGCGATGGCCAGGTGCGTGTTCTTCCCTATACCGCTGGTTTTCACCTGGCTGCCGGAGGAGCTGAGGTCTCCGCCCACGATGTAGCCGTATACCCACACTTTGTTTTCGCCAATGTGTCCGGCCGCCTCTCCCACGGAGAAGGCCCCCTCCGGGTCCGAAGTGCCCCCCCCGCCGGAAGGGTCCCCGCCGATGACAAAGCGTTCTCCGGTCCATACCTTGCTGGTGTCTACGGTAACCTGCACCGAGGAGCCTTCCTGTGCCGCCGGGTCCGGGGCCGAGATGCTGAGCGTTAGAATCTCGCGGGCCTCAAGGCTCCGCGTAAGGAGCACTTCGTCCTTCCCCTCATTGTAGAGGAGGAGCGAAACTTCGCCCGGAAACACATAGGCAATGCGCGTTTCCGTGTAGGCGTACATGAGCCGGACGGCGCCCTGTTTGACATAGAGCACCCCGTCGGGGAAGGTGGTGAGGAAGTCGGGCGCCGTCTTGAGGCGGATGCCGGCGTTGAGGAGGGTGCAGTGCAGGCGGGCCGTCACACGCTGTCCGGAGGGAACCACCACCACCTGCTCGTCTCCGTACTGGGGACGGGAGAAGGCGGGGGAGGTGAAAGCGATGGACACCACTTTGAGGGTATAACTGCCCGCGCTCACGGGAAGGTACTCCGGTGAGTCTCCGTAAGCGCCTTCATATAAGATATTTCCGCCCGCATCGCGGACCGTCAGGATAAAGTCGTTGGTGTCCGGGATTTCCGCCGGGGCCTTGGTGAGGCCCTCCCGGTCCAGCACCCATCTCAGTTCTCCCGTTCCGGCTTCCGGCGTCTTGAAACCAAAGTCGTCACACGCGGCCAGCCCCGCCGCCAGCGGGATCAGCGCCATCCATTTCATCACTCTCATAGCAAGCTTGTGTTAACCGCCGGACACCGTGCCCGGCTTGCTGCGAAGGTAGGAAGGATTTTTGGACAAAATCGGTGGAAACATAAGTATTTTCGGAAATGTTTCAACCGATTCGTGTGATACAACACCCCTTTTCCGAAATAATTCCACCGATTTCTGATTTCGGCGGAAAATGGCTATATTTGCGGGTCTAAAAAAGCACGTGAAGCCATGTTCGAAAACCTGACTGAACGCCTGGAGCGTTCGTTCAAGATACTCAAGGGTGAAGGCAAAATCACCGAAATCAACGTAGCGGAAACCGTCAAGGAAATCCGCAAGGCCCTGCTGGACGCAGATGTCAGCTTCAAGGTGGCCAAGGACTTCTGCAACCAGGTGAAGGACAAAGCCATCGGCACGGGCGTCCTCACCGCGGTGAAGCCGCAGCAGATGATGGTGAAAATCATGCACGACGAACTGGCCGCCTTCATGGGCTCCAGCGCGCAGGATATCAACATCAAGGGCAATCCCGGGGTGGTGCTGGTGGCCGGCCTCAACGGTTCCGGTAAGACCACCTTCTCGGCCAAGCTGGCGAATTACATCAAGGGAAAGCGGGGTATGAAGGTGCTCCTGGCCGCCTGCGACACGTTCCGCCCGGCCGCCATCGAGCAGCTCAAGGTGCTGGGAGACAGCGTCCAGGTGCCTGTCTATACGGAAGAAGGGGAGAAAGATCCCATCAAGATTGCCCGGGCCGCCATCGCCAAGGCCAAGGCAGAAGGCTACAGCGTGGTCATTGTAGATACCGCCGGCCGCCTGGCCGTGGACCAGCAGCTCATGGACGAGATTTCCGCCCTCCATACGGCCGTGAATCCCACGGAGACGCTCTTCGAGGTGGATGCCATGACCGGCCAGGATGCCGTAGAGACCGCCAAGGCCTTCAACGACCGCCTGGACTTCGACGGCGTGGTGCTCACCAAGATGGACGGCGACACACGCGGCGGTGCGGCCCTGTCCAGCAAGGCCGTTGTAGGGAAACCCATCAAATTCGTCAGCTCCGGAGAAAAGCTGGAGGCGCTGGATGTCTTCCATCCGGAACGCATCGCAGACCGGATCCTGGGCATGGGAGACGTGGTTTCCCTGGTGGAGAAGGCGCAGGAGCAGTTTGACGAAAAACAGGCGCGGGAACTCAAGAAGAAACTGGCCAGGGACCAGTTCACCCTCTGGGACTTCTACCAGCAAATCCAGCAGGTGAAGAAGATGGGCAACATGAAGGACCTGGCGTCCATGATTCCCGGCGTGGGGAAGGCCCTCAAGGACGTGGACATTCCGGACGATGCCTTCAAGAGCCTGGAAGCCATCATCCTTTCCATGACGCCCTATGAAAGGGAGCATCCGGAAGTCATCAACGGTTCCCGCCGCAAGCGCATTGCGGAGGGTTCAGGCACCGGCCTTCCGGAGGTTAACCGCCTCCTGAAGCAGTTTGAAGGCACCCGCAAGGCCATGAAGGGGGCGATTACGGGAGATTTGATGAGCCGGATGAAGGGGATGCGCCCCCGCCGTTAGCGCTTTCCGAATATCAGTTCCATGTCCCGGGAGATGGCGGCTGCGGCCTCCTTTTCCGGGACGAATTGCCAATGGCCGATGACCGATTCGTCGCCAATGACTTCCGGATCGATGGAACCGTTTTCCATGAGATAGTCGTACAGGAGGTTGCGGATTTCCGGATAGCGGGCCGACACCTTTTCTTCCAGACGGTCAACATCTACGCCGGCTTCCTTGAGGAGGTCTCCGCCGCCGCTCGCCCTGTAGGAGGTCATGGCTACGTTGTAGGTGCGGCTTTCGTCGAAAGGCGTGCCGTCCGCCATGGAACTGATGCAGATGCGCTGTCCGCGCGGCCGGGTGATGTCTACGGTATAGCGGATGCCGCCGGCAGAGTCAAAGTTGTAGGTGCGGAAGTCGAAGGACCAGCCGGCCTGCTGGGTGCGTGCATCGTCCCGCGGGGAGATGCGGAGCACGTGGCCGTTCTTTCCGCCCACCCAGCGGTCGTAGGAAGCCTCCAGGTAATTCCGGATTTCCTCTCCGGTGAGTTTGACCACAAATAATTGGTTCTCAAAAGGATAGATGGTGAACAGGTCATTGAACCGGAGGATGCCGGCACTCACCGTCCCGTTATAGGTGAGCGGTGCGGCAAAGGAAATCTCCGCCGGGGTGCAGCCCAGTCCCAGGGTGTGCAGGAGGTTGATGTACGGGCTCATGCCGGCATAGGCTTCCCGCGTGCACAAGTCTACATTGAGGATGCCCACTTCCTGCAGGGTGAAGGCCTTCACCGCCTCAAAATCCTTCTGGAAAGCGGCACGCATGGCCGGGTCTGCCTTTTCCGCCTTCACGGGAATGATGTCCGCTTCATATCGCTTTTCCACCACCCGGTGGTTTTTGACCGTCAGGTGCAGCTTGCCGTGCGCGAGCGAGCGGCTGTGGCTGCCGGAATTGAGGAAGGCGCTGCTGTCGCGGGCCTCTACATAGGCGCTGTGGTCGTGCGCGCACAGCAGGAAGTCCACCCCTTTTACCATATTGAAGGCATCCATGGCCTGGGACTCCAGTATGCTTCCGTCCCCTTTCCCGGTGCCGGAATGCATGGCTACCACCACCACGTCCGGCTTCTCCTTGGCCCGGACCCTGTCCACATCCTGCTGGATGACCTCCGTGATGGATACGAAATCCATCCCGCTCCAGAGCTCCTCCGAGAGCCAGCCCTTGATATTGGCATTGCCGTAACCCAGCACGGCCACCTTGAGTCCAGCCCTCTTAAATACTTTATACAGCGGGAAATAGCTTCCCTTTCCGTCCTTCCGCGGATAGTTGCCCGCCAGGAACGGGATGCCGGCCTTGTCCAGGTCTGCCGCCACACGGTCATAGACCGCATGGCCGGTCTCTATGTCGTGATTCCCCACCACCACGGCGTCGTAGTGCATGTACGAGATGAGCCGCGGGAAAAGGTGCGGGGTAAGGGTGTCTATATAATTGTAATAATAGGCGGCATTGTCTCCCTGAAGGCAGTCTCCGGCATCTATGAGGAGCACATTCCCGGCACCGTCCGCGGTACGGACGCTGTCCACATAGTAGTTCACCGCGAGCAGTGACTTCTTTTGCGGTCCGCCGGTATAACTCTCATCGAACCAGCTCCCGTGTACGTCGTTGGTGGAGAGCAGCGTGAGGGTGTATTCTCCGTCCTTGGGGCCCCGGTTGCAGGCGGCCAGGAGAAAAAGGGGAAGCAGGAAAAGGATGCGGTTGCGTTTCATGGGTTCGTTTTTTGGCATCCAAAGATACGAAAAAACTCCTAAACTTTTCCGCGCCGCTCACAAAACCGTTATTCCTTCTCCAGCTGCTCGTAGAACTCGTCACGGGCATCCATGAGGATCTGGAGGGTACGGGGAATGATGTCGGAGAAATTGGGCTCCGTATCCAGCAGTTGTTCGGCGGTGACCCACACGCCGTCTTCCGGGATGAAGCACTTGGCCACCTTGATGTTCCTGGTGGTTGCGTTGCAGGCTTCCAGCACGTCCACGCGGTTGTTCTCGTCCACGTCGTAGATGCCGGGGAGGGAAATCTTGAGGAACAGCGCGTCCTTTTCCTGCCAGAAAATCAGGAAGCTCAGCATCTGGTACTTGAAAAAGATTCCGTAGTCTCTTTCCTGCGGCTGCAGGCCTTCCGAGGTGAGATACTGGAAGATGTCTTCTTTGATGGTGCTCATAAGGGGAATGTTTTAGTGGTTAAAAGCCAATTTTGATGCGGTCCAGCTTCTTGGCCAGCGAGGACGGGTTGCAGCGGACCGATTCTTCCAGGATGCGCTGGCCGATGGATTCGTTCCCGAGGGCGGCCACCATGGCCGACTCGTTGACGATGAAGGCAATGTCCGAGGAAGCATAGCCGGCGGTGAGTTCCGCGAGGCGCTCGAGGTCGATGTCCTCGCTGCAGGGACGGCCTTTAAGGTGGATGGCGAACATGGCCTTCCGCGCCTCCTGGTCCGGAGCCGGAATTTCGTAGTGGAGGTCCATGCGGCCCTTTCGGAGCACCGCAGGGTCTATCATGTCCATCCGGTTGGTGGTGCCTATCACGAAGATGCCGCGCTCCGCGCAGTTGTTCAGCTGCGACAGGAATTCATTCACCTCTTCCGGACGGTGCCGGGCGGCGTCCGTGCCGCGGGCGGGGACAAAAGAATCGAACTCGTCGAAGCAGATGACGCACGGAGCCTTCTCTGAGGCGGTTTTAAAGAGTTCGGCAATCTTGTTCTGCGTGCCGTGGATGTAGGTGCTTCCGAGGTCCGACCCCTTGACCAGGAAGTAGTGGAACCCCGTTTCTTCCGCAAATTTCTGGGCGAAGAAGGTTTTTCCGCAGCCGGGAGGCCCGTAGAGCAGCATGCCGTTGGGCGGCAGCAGCCGGTACTCGGCCGCCTTCGCCTTGTTCCGGAGCACCCAGATGACCCGGTTGGTCAGTTCCTTCTTGAGCTGGTCCATGCCGGCCACGTCGGCAAAACCGCCTTTGCCGGACCTGTTTTTCTGGATGGTGAGTTTCTTGTCCTCCGCATCTGCCTTCACCTCGGGATCCACCTTTTTGGCCTCCCGGGCGTCCTGGTCCTTCTTTTCCGGTATCTCCTTTCCCAGCAGGATGTCCAGGAACTGCTTGGAGTCCGGCCGGGCGCTGACCTCCAGCATGAGCCCCATCTTCATGGCCGTCATCAAGGCCTCTTCCGGCGGCTCGGGAAGATCCGGGAACACCAGCGGTTCCATGCGGGCCTTCCGGGCTTTCTTCTTTTTGGAGAAATAGGGCTCCGTTTCCGACACATCTTCACACGGCCAGGGTGCATGCCCGTAGAGCATGGTATAGAGGATGGCCGCCACCGAGAAAACGTCTCCGGTTTGGCTGAAACCGCCCTTCAGGGCTTCCGGAGCCACATATTCCACATTGAGGTCCTCTACCGGGAAAGGCGGTGCGCCATAGGTGGGCTTGCCGAGGTGCCCGAGGTCTATGATCTTGGGGACGATGGCCCCGTCCTCCGCCTCTTCCAGGAAAATGTTCCGGGGGGTGAGGTCGTTGTGGCAGAGCCCCTGGGTGTGGAGATAGCGGAGCCCGCTCAGGATGGCGTGGGTGATGCCCTTGGCTTCTGTGGGAGTGTACAGCCTGCCGGCACGGAGGGTCTCCGACAGCAGCTGGCCGTTGAAATACTGCGTGACCAGGAACTGGCAGTCTGTCCCTTCCATCGGCACCGTGCCGTCCGCCACATAGGAGATGACATGGTCGTGCTTGAGCTGCCTGCTAAGGACAATCTCTTCTACGGTGCCGTCCACCAGCATTTTGGCGGGAATGCGCGGCAGGTCGAAAAGCTTCATAAAGAAGGGATGTCCTTCCTCATCCTTGACCACGTAGCTGTCGTTGTACAGGCCTTTCTTGATGAAACGATGCACCTTATAGGCGCCGACGGGGGTGTTTTCTGCTAGTGTAACCATTTGTCCTATCATTTATTGCGTTAGCCCATAAGGGCGTCCGTGTCTTTGTGCTCGCCCACGAGCCAGAGCGTGTCTCCCGCTTCCAGGGGACGGTTGGGGTCTGGTATATGGAGGTCTCCTCCCGCCTTCTCCACCCCGGCCACCAGGCAGTGGTAATGGTTCCGGATGCCGCTCTCTTTCAGCGACTTCCCCACAAAGGGGGACGATGCTTCCAGGGGGAGGCGCCGGAGCACCATTTCGCCGGCGGCATAGTCTTCCGGCAGTGCCGCCTCGCAGCGGCTCAGTTCCGCGCCGAAGGCCTCCAGGCCGGTATCCGTGCCGATGACCTGGATGCGGTCTCCGGGGAACAGGCGGTCTGCCGCCTTGGGGATGTTGATGCGGCGCCGGCCGCGGAGGATGGACACCACGTGTACACCGAAGCGGCTCCCCAGATTGAGGTCGTGGAGCGAGGCCCCGGCCCACTCTACCTCGGCCGGGATGTCGAAGTCTGCCAGGTGCAGGTCCTTGTCCATGAGGGTGGTGGCGTATTCCGGCGTCTTCTGCCCCAGGTATTCGGCCCGCATGTCACGCGAACGGAGGTTGGTGAGGAAGGTGTTCTCGATGTGCCGCGAATAGCGTTTGGTGAGGCGGCTGAAGACGATGAAGAGCACCAGCGCCGTGGCCAGGAGGGCAATCAGGAGCACCGAGATGTGGAACAGCCGCGCCAGGACATAGAAGATAAAGCCCAGGGCGATGGCGATGCGGATGACGATGCTGGCCACCAGCGGCGCCCGGTTGGCCCGGTCCCGCTCCCAGAGCAGCTTGAATTCGTCGCTCTTGTTCTTCTTGATCATGATGGCCCTGAGGAAAGGGGCCATGGCGCTGATGAGGACGGCGGCCGTGACCACGCGGGCCCAGATGCCCGGAATCCAGCGTTCCGCCAGCGGCAGCAGCAGGCTGAAACCGAGGGCGCAGATGCCTATGCACACGATGCCGTATACGAGGAGGTTCTTCACCAGGGCGCCCAGGTACTTCTGCCAGGGGCTGTCCTTGGCCGTCCGGGGCTCGCCCGATTCCGAATAGCTGTCCAGGAAGTTCTTGGTCTTTTCCGGCAGGTGCCTGTAGATGAAGTTGTAGGCCGGGTCCGCCAGCCGGATGATGTACGGGGTGAGGAAGATGGTGATGACCGACACCGCCACCACAATGGGGTAGAGGAAGTTGGAGGTGACGCCCAGGGCTACTCCCAGCGAGGCGATGATGAAGGCGAATTCACCGATTTGCGTGAGCGAGAAGCCGCTCTGGATGGCCGTCCGGAGCCCCTGTCCGGAGAGGAGGACGCCCACCGTGGCGAAGGTGGCCTGGCCCACGATGACCGTGAGGGTGATGATGAGGATGGGCAGCCAGTACTGGGCAATCATGGCCGGGTCCACCATCATGCCCACCGACACGAAGAAGATGGCGCCGAAAAGGTCCTTCACCGGTTTTACCAGGTGCTCGATGTGCTCTGCTTCAAGGGTTTCCGCCAGGATGGAGCCCATGATGAAAGCGCCGAAAGCGGCGGAGAAGCCGGTCTTTGCGGCCACCACCACCATCATGAAACAGAGGCCCAGCGACACCACCAGCAGGGTTTCGTCGTTCATGAGCTTCCGGGTTTTCCGGAGGATGAGCGGGATGAGGTAGATGCCCATGAGGAGCCACAGCACCAGGTAGAACACCAGCTTGAGGATGCTCATCACCAGTTCCCGTCCCTCGAAGTTGGCCGACACCGACACGGTGGACAGCACCACCATGAGCACCACGGCCAGGATGTCCTCCAGGATGAGGATGCTCATCACCAGGCCCGCGAACTTTTTCTTGGCGAGCCCGAGGTCTTCGAACGCCTTGTAGATGATGGTGGTGGAACTCATGGAAATCATGCCGCCGAGGAACAGGGCGTCCATTTTGCCCCATCCGAAAGCGGACCCCACCACGAATCCCAGCGAAATCATGCCGAAAATGATGGTGAGGGCCGCGATGATGGCCGGCCCTCCCACCTTGACGATTTTCTTGAAGCTGAACTCCAGGCCCAGGGCAAAGAGCAGGAAGATGACCCCGATGTCCGACCACACGTGGATGCTGGCCGTGTCCATCACCGACGGGGTGAGGGAAAAATGCGGGCTGGCGATGAAGCCGGCCACAATGTAGCCCAGCACCAACGGCTGTTTCAATTTCTTGAACAGCAGCGTCATGACGCCGGCGCAGATGAGGATGAGCGCCAGGTCTGCTATGAGCGGTGCCAGCTCTCCCATGCCCTGCTACTTGGCGTAGGCCACTGAACGGGTTTCCCGGATGACGGTGATTTTCACCTGGCCGGGGTAGGTCATTTCGTCCTGGATCTTCTTGGCGATGTCTCCGGAGAGCACCTCTGCGTCGTGGTCCGACACCTGCTCCGCCCCCACGATGACGCGGAGTTCGCGGCCCGCCTGGATGGCATAGGCCTTGGTGACGCCCGGATAGGCGGCGGCGAGGTTCTCCATGCCGCGGAGACGCTTGATATAGCTTTCAATCACTTCCCGGCGTGCACCCGGACGGGCGCCGGAAATGGCGTCTCCCACCAGCACCAGCGGGGCATAGAGGGAAGTCATTTCCGTCTCTTCGTGGTGCGCGCCGATGGCGTTGCACACCTCCGGCTTTTCCTTGTACTGCTCCGCCAGTTTCATCCCCAGGAGCGCGTGCGGCAGCTCGGGGTCTTCCTCCGACACCTTTCCTATGTCGTGCAGCAGGCCGGCGCGTTTGGCCACCTTGGGGTTGAGCCCCAGCTCCGAGGCCAGGATGGCGCAGATGTTGGCCACTTCCCGCGAGTGCTGCAGGAGGTTCTGCCCGTAGGACGAACGGTATTTCATGCGGCCGATCATGCGGACGAGCTCCATGCTGAGACCGTGGATGCCCAGGTCTATGCAGGTGCGCTTGCCGGTTTCCAGGATTTCTTCCTCCAGCTGTTTCTGCACCTTGGTGACAACCTCCTCGATGCGGGCCGGATGGATGCGGCCGTCCACCACCAGCTGGTGGAGGGCCAGGCGGGCCACTTCCCGGCGGACCGGGTCGAAGGCGCTCAAGAGGATGGCGTCCGGAGTGTCGTCCACCACGATTTCCACGCCGGTGGCGGCTTCCAGCGCACGGATGTTGCGGCCTTCGCGGCCGATGATGCGGCCCTTGATTTCGTCGTTCTCGATGGGGAAGGTGGTGACGGCATTCTCGATGGCCGTTTCCGTGGCGGTGCGCTGGATGGTATTGATGACGATGCGTTTGGCCTCCTTGGCGGCGTTCAGCCGGGCTTCGTCCATGCAGTCGTTCACATAGGCCTGGGCCTCCGTACGGGCCTCTGCCTTCATGCTTTCCAAGAGCTGGGTCTTGGCCTCCTGGGCCGTCATGCCGGCGATGGCCTCAATCTGGCGGATCACCTGGCCGCGGAGCTGCTCGTACTCCTCCTCCTTGCCCTTCAGCTGCTCCTCGTGGGCCTTGACGGCCGCTTTCTGGCTTTCCAGATCCTTGCTCTTGCGGTCTGTCTCTCCCAGCTTCTGGTTCAAGGTGTTCTCCTTCTGTTTCACGCGGTTCTCCGCCTCGCGGATGCGGGCGTTGGCCTCGTTCACGCTCTTTTCGTGTTCGCTCTTGAGCGTCAGATACTTCTCCTTGGCCTGGAGGATGCGTTCGTTCTTGATTTTCTCTCCTTCGAGTTCCGCCTTCTCCAGGATTTCTTCCCGTTTGCCCTTGAGGATGGAGCGGCGGATAAGGATGTATGCGGCGAGCGCTACTACCGCCCCGGCCACAAATCCGATAATTATGCTGATGATATCCATTGTGTTAGTATGTAGGTTATTAACAATACATGCCTGTTCCGGGAAGAAACAGGCATGAGTTGGAAGAAAAAAAGCCGCCAGCATCTAGTCAGAAAATCTTATGGGAATAAGATTTGGGTGCCGACCGGTTACTGGTATCCCGCGTCCTGCGTGAGCAGAATCCCCCGAAGGGTCATCCGGGCCCGCCATCCCCGGCCTGAGTCTCCCCGGCGCGTTGAAACGTGTTGATTTCAGCTTTCGATGGGTGACGGCTTGTATTTCTATTCTCCGGAATCCGTGAGATAGCGTTCCAGGTCTTTTTCCAACTGCTTTTCCGCGTTCTTGTACTGGTCCATTTCCTTTTGCAGGCTCAGGCGGATGACCGTTTCGTTGAGGGCCACCAGCGACAGCAGGTCTGCCACCGTCTTGCCGGGATGGCTGCGGGTGAAGGCGCTGAACCGCCGGTTGATGGCATCTGCCGCCAGGCGGTAGAGTTCCTCCATTTCCGGCGAACTGGCCGTGAGGCTGAAGGTGCGGCCGGTTATCTGGATGTTGATTTTCTGGTCCATTACGCTTCCTCCAGCCAGGAGATGCATCTGTCAATCTCCCTGATTAATGTATCCACCTTCTCCTTGGCATCTGCCGGGACGCCCGCGTTGAAGGCTGCAGTTAGTTTCCGGGTTTCTATCTCGGATTCCAATTCCATGATCTGTTTCTTCAAGGCCGCCCCGGTTTCCTCGCACGCACGTAACTCCTGGCGGAGCCTTGTATTCTCCGCTTTCTCAGCCTCGTAACGTGCAATCAGCCGTTCAATTTCCTGTCTGACATTTTCCAGCATAGCCGGTTTAAGCCTATATACCGCAAAGATACAAAAAAACTTCCAAAACCTTGGAAGTTTTTTTGTATCTGAGTGAAAAAAGCCTTTACAGGCAGGCTATGAGCTTGGTAAAGAGGACCGTCATGCGGTCTGCCGCGGCGTCCGCCGCCTTGACAATCTCGTTGCCGTCCGTCACATAGTCTTCGTCTTCCGTGGCGTGGGCCACGTCCGTGATGACCGACATGCCGAACACCGGGATGCCTGAATGCCGGGCGACGATGACTTCCGGGGTGGTGCTCATGCCCACGGCGTCCGCCCCGATGCTGCGGAAGTACTTGTATTCCGCCGGCGTTTCGAAGCAGGGGCCGGTGCAGGCCACGTACACGCCTTCCTGGAGACTGATGCCCTCCTGGGCGGCCAGCTCCCTGGCCTTCCGGATGAGGGAAGGGTCGTAGGGACGGGTCATGTCCGGAAAACGCGGGCCGAACTCGTCCAGGTTGGGGCCGATGAGCGGATTGGGCAGGAGGTTGATGTGGTCCCGGATGATCATGAGGTCTCCCACGCGGAACGCCAGGTTGGTGCCGCCGGCCGCATTGGAGACGAACAGGTACCGGATGCCCAGCAGCTGCATCACCCGGATGGGAAGGGTGACCAGCTCCATGGGATAGCCCTCATAGAAGTGGATGCGGCCCTGCATGGCGATGACCATTTTCCCGCCCAGGGTGCCTACGATGAAGTTCCCTTTGTGGCCGATGGCGGTAGAGACCGGGAAGCCGGGAATCTCCCGGTAGGAAATGACCAGGGGGTCTTGGATGGAGTCGGCCAGTTTCCCCAGGCCGCTCCCGAGGACGATGCCCACCTCGGGCGTCCGTCCTGCCAGCCGGGCGCGCACATGGCCCGCCGCGGCGTGGATGGTTTCCAGGTATGTCATAATCAGATGCGCTCAATCATGGTGGCGAACAGGCGGGTCATCTGACTGGCGGCGGCATCCGCAGCCTGCACCACCTCTTCTCCGTTGTTCTCGAAATCTTCCGCATAGTCGTCGTGGGCCTCGTTGGTGATGACCGACATGCCGAATACCGGGATGCCGGCATGGCGGGCCACGATGACCTCCGGAACGGTGCTCATGCCCACGGCGTCTGCGCCGATGGTGCGGAAATACTTGTATTCCGCCGGGGTCTCATAGGAAGGCCCCGTATCTCCCACGTACACGCCCTGCCGCAGCGGGATGCCCATCTCTTCCGACAGCTTGAAGGCCATGCGGATGAGGGAAGGGTCGTAGGGGCGCGTCATGTCCGGGAAACGCGGCCCGAAAGTCTCCAGGTTGGGGCCGATGAGCGGGTTGGGCAGGAGGTTGATATGGTCCCGGATGACCATGAGGTCTCCCACGTGGAGGCCGTAGCTCACCCCGCCTGCGGCATTGGAGACGAAAAGGTATTGGATGCCCAGCGAAATCATGACCCGGATGGGCAGCACCACCTTGTCCATGCCGTATCCTTCATAATAATGGATGCGGCCCTGCATGGCGATGACGGGCTTCCCGCCCAGGGTGCCGGCAATGAAGTTGCCCTTGTGGCCGATGGCGGTGGAGACGGGGAAGCCGGGAAGGTCTGCATACGGGACCACCTGCGGATTCCGGATGGCGTCCGCCAGTTTCCCGAGGCCGCTTCCGAGGACGATGCCCACCAGGGGACGGAAGCCCCCGAGGCGCTCGCCCAGCCGGGCTCCGGCGTCTTGTATGGTTACCAGTGTGTTATCCATAGGGTTCTGTCAGAAGGATTCCTCTTGGCCGTCCACCTCTTCCCGGGGGGTGAACTGGCGGATGGGTTCGTCGTGCAGAAGGTCGTGCAGGATGTACTTCACGGCGTCCTGGAGGCCTTCCTGGAACTTCTCGAAGTCTTCTTTATAGAGGAAAATCTTGTGTTTGTCGTAGGTGAACGACCCGTCCCTTTCCTGGCGGCGCTTGCTCTCCGTGATGGTGAGATAGTAGTCGTTGTTGCCCTTGGTGGTCTTCACGTCAAAGAAGTAGGTGCGCTTTCCGGCACGTACGGGCTTTGAATAAACATCTTCCGAGTTGCGCTCCTGGGCGCGTCCCCGCTCAAAATCTTCACTGTACATTCTTTTTCGGTTTTATGTTTGTGCAGACAAATATAGGGAAATAATATAAAATTCGCTAAATTTGCCGAAATAATTTGACATACACTTTTTATGCTCAACAGACGTATCCTGCGGGTCAAAGCCTTCAAACAGCTCTATGCCTGCGCCGAGAATCCGGACCTCACCCTCAAAGAGGCGCTGGAAGGCCTTGAATCATCTTGCGAAGCCACGCGGGACCTGTATCTTTATATGCTGGCGCTCATCCCCGCCCTCACGGAGGAGGCTCAAAGGCGCATCGAGGCCGCCCGCGGCAAGTTCAACCCCACGGAGGAAGACCTCCATCCCCGCATGAAATTCGCCCGGAACGCGGTGGCCGTCCTTTTCCGGGAAGACCCGGATTTCCAGCGGCTCCTGGAGAAGAAGAAGTTCTCCTGGGCCCAGAACGACGCTTTCCTCCATACGCTCTACGAGCGCCTCAAGACGCGCCAGTGGTTCCAGGATTATCTGGACGCACCCGGCTCGTCCCTTGAAGAGGACATCGCCCTCTGGAAAAGGGTTTTCGAAGAGGAACTGGAAGACGATGCGGACCTGGAGGCCATCCTGGAAGACCTTTCCATCCACTGGCCGGACGACCTTCCGTATGCGCTGGGGACCTGCATCGGCAGCCTGGAGCAGCTCTCCCGCGGCGGCTGGAGTTTCCCGCCCCTGTATCAGAGCGAAGTGCTCACTTCCCGCGGCAAAAAGGACGTGGACAGCGACAGAGCCTTCGTCCGCCAGCTGCTGAGCACCGCCTACGCCCGGTATTCGGACTACAGCGCCCTCATCGCCGCTTCCGTCTCCAAATGGGACCTGGAGCGCATCTATACCACCGATATCGTCCTGATTGCCCTGGGCCTCGCAGAGGCGGAAACCTTCCCCGAAATCCCCGTGAAGGTGAGCATCAACGAGTACGTGGAGATAGCCAAGTATTATTCCACGCCCAAGAGCCGCGTCTTCGTGAACGGCCTGCTGGACAAACTCATCCGGGAAAAGATGGCCTCCGGGGCCATCGTCAAGCAGGGCAGGGGACTCAATTAGCCATCAACTGAACCATGAATATGAATCCATTCCTTACCACCATCCTCATGGGCGCCCCCGCGGCCCCCGCAGGGGAGGCTGCCGGCCAGGCTCCCAGCGCCCTTCCCACCATCTTCATGTTTGCCGCCATCATCCTGGTGATGTGGCTGTTCATGATTCGTCCGCAGCGCCAGCAGCAGAAGAAGATGCAGGAGTTCCGCAACGCCCTCAAGAAAGGGGACAAGGTGGTCACCGCCGGCGGCATCTACGGGGAGATTGTGGAGGTGAACGACAAGACCGCGCTCATCCGTGTAGACGGTGACGTGAAAATCCGCGTGGACAAGCAGAGCCTGGTGAAGGATTATTCCGACGCCGAACAGAAGTAAATGCCCCGCCTGAAAGAGCGCATCCGTCTCCGCACCGGAGACTGGGGGAGGGAATGGATTGTCTTTGTGCTGTCCGTCCTCCTGGCCGGTTTCGTGTGGTTCCTGAGCAATCTTTCCAAGGAGTATTCCGGCACCATCAGCGTGCCGGTGGTGGCCGTGTCCAACATCGAAGGGCACGGCATTGAGTCGTCCAATACCGTGGTGGTGAGCGCGCGCTGCCGAACGGAGGGCTTCCGCCTGGTGCGGGAGCAGAGCCGCCGGGAACGCAAGGTGGTGAAGGTGCATTTCGACAGCGGAGACCTCCGCCGCACCGCTCCGGATACCTACTGCATTATTGGCGGCATCAAGAACAACTACGTGAACCAGTTCTTCGGGGAAGGCACCCATGTGGAGGCGTTCATCACAGACACGCTCCGCTTTGTCTTTCCGGTGGAAAACCACAAGAAAGTGCCCGTAGAAGTGTCCAAGGCCGTGATGTGCCGCTCGCAGTACATGCAGTCGGGCCCCTTCACGGTGAGTCCGGATTCGGTGACGGTCTATGGGGAGGCGGCGCGGCTGGAGGCCATCGAGAAGGTGACGGCCCCGCTCCTTTCGCTCACGGACGTCCACGAGCCGGTGCACGGGGTCCTGCGCCTGAATCCCATCCAGGGCGTGCGCCTTTCTGCCGACGAAGTGAGTTACGAACTGCCGGTTTCCCGCTATGTGGAGCTCCGCACCACCCTGGACATGGAAGTGTGGAACGCCCCGGCGGGCCGTCACCTGCAGGTCTATCCGCCCCGGGCGGAAGTGGTGCTCCGCTGCGCTTTCCCCATCACCCGGGACCCCCTGCCGTCGTTCAGGCTCTACATCGACTGGCACGACTTCAGCGCCTCGCTCACCGGCCGCTGCGCCCCCCGGGCCATGCGCCTTCCCGCCGGCGTGCTGGATTACCGGGTTTCCCCGGAGGTATTCGACTGCATAGAGCTCCGATGAAGACCATCCTCGTCACCGGGCCCATCGGCAGCGGGAAGTCGGCGCTGTGCCGGCTGCTGGAGGAACGCGGCGTCCCCGTGTATGACTGCGACGCCCGCACCAAATCCCTCTATGTCCGTCGTAAAGACCTGGTTCCCAGGCTGGAAGCCGCGCTGGGAACGCCCCTGCGCAGGCCGGACGGCAGCCTGGACAAGGCACGCCTCGCCGCCCTTATCTTTACCGATGAAAAGGCCCGGGAAACGCTCGAAGGCATCGTCTATCCCGAACTGCTGAAAGATTTCCGCCGCTGGCGGAGCCGCCGGAAAGCGGCGCCCTTCGTGGTGATGGAATCGGCCGTCCTCCTGTCCAAACCCCTCTTCCGGAACCTTCCGGACGCGGTGGTGCTGGTGGATGCACCGGAGGACATTCGCCTGAGGCGGGCCATGCAGCGGGACGGCGCGACGGAAGAGGCGGTCCGCCGCCGCATGGCCGCCCAGCCGGTTCACCGGGAGCTGGCCCAGGTGGTTATCGACAACAGCGGTACGCCCGATGAACTTGCCGCCGCGGCAGAGCGCGTCTTTTTCGATAAAAATGCGTATATTTGTCAATTGTTGAATAGTTAATCAAGTATGAAAACCGATCTCGCAAAAACCCTGTCCGTCCGTGGCAAGCACGGCCTTTTCAACTATATCGCCCAGTCCCGCACCGGAGCCATCGTAGAAGCCTTCGAAGACAAGAAGCGCTATAATTTCAGCGCCGGCGCCGGCATCACCACCCTGGCCGACATCTCTATCTACACCACCGAGGAGGAAGTGAAGCTCCAGGAAGTGTTCGGCAAGATGCATCAGGTGCTGGGAGATGCGGACGCTCCCGGCGGAAAGGCGCCGGAGGAAGAGCTCCGCGCCCTTTTCCTGAAGGCCCTCCCGGACTATGACGACACCCGTTTCCACGTCTCGCACATGCGCAAGGTGGTGGAATGGTACAACGCCCTCAAGAAATACGCTTCGCTGGACTTCGTCACGGACGAGGAACGGGAGGCGGAAGCCGCCGCCAAGGAAAAGGAGGCCTAGCGCATGAAGCCCCTCCTGCAGGTCATCACCCTCGGGTGCTCCAAGAACACCGTGGACACGGAGCATCTCCTCTCCCAGGTCCAGGACGCCTATGAACTGGTCCCGGAAGGGGAGGAGCGGCCCCGGGTAGACGTCCTTCTGGTGAATACCTGCGGTTTTATCGGGGATGCCAAGGAGCAGTCCATCCAGGTCATCCTGCAGGCCGCCCAGCGGAAGAAAGCCGGGGCGATGGGACGCCTCCTGGTGTTCGGCTGCCTGTCCCAGCGCTATCCGGACGAACTTCCCGGCCTCATCCCGGAGGTGGACGGCTGGTTCGGCGCAAGGGAACTGGATCCGCTGGTGCGGGCCCTCGGCTGCGAACCGGTGCCGGTTCCGGGGCGGCATCTCACGGCCCCCCAGCGGCCCTATGCCTTCCTCAAAATCTCGGAAGGCTGCGACCGCCGCTGCTCCTACTGCGCCATCCCTTTCATCCGGGGAGCGCATCGTTCCGTTCCCATGGAACAGCTGGTGGCGGAGGCCCGTTCCCTGGCACAGGCCGGGGTGAAGGAGCTCGTCATCATCGCCCAGGATACCACTTATTATGGGCTGGACCTTTACCGCCGGCGCGCCCTGGCGGAGCTGCTGAGGAAACTTTCGGCGGTGGAAGGCATCGAGTGGCTCCGCCTCCACTATTCCTATCCGGCCGACTTCCCGGAAGACGTGTTGGAGGAGATGGCGGTGAACCCCAAGGTGTGCCGCTACATGGATATTCCGCTGCAGCATGTCTCGGACAAGGTTCTGGAGCGGATGCACCGCGGAGTGGACGGCGCCTGGACCCGTGAGCTCATCCGCCGCATGCGGGAGCGGGTTCCCGGCGTCGTGCTCCGGACCACCCTCATCGTAGGGCATCCCGGAGAAGGCGCCCCGGAATTCAAGGAGCTCCTCCGTTTTGTGGAGGAGGCCCGCTTCCAGCGGATGGGTGCCTTTGCCTATTCGGAAGAGGAGGGTACCTTTGACGCGGAACATTTCCCGGATACGGTGCGGCCTTCCACCAAGCGGCGCCGCCTGGAAAAGCTCATGGAAGTGCAGCGTGGCATATCCCTTGCATACAACCAGTCCCGTGTAGGGACGGTGGAACGCGTGCTGGCAGACAGCTTCCTGGACGGGTGCCTGGTATGCCGCAGCGAATTTGAAAGTCCCGAGGTGGACGGTGAAATCCTGGTCCGGTACAGCCCGGAGGCGTTCGGCGGCGTGGAGCCGTACTCGCTGGTGGGCGAATTCTTCCAGGTGCGCATCGTCGCCGCCGATGAATATGACCTTATTGCAGAAGTGATATGAAGAAATCTTGGCTTATAGCCGCAGCGCTCCTGGCTGCGGCCTGCTCCCCGCAGGTTTATCCCCTGCACCTGGAACTCCGCCAGCCCTCCAAGTCGGGCCTGGACCTTTCCAGGAAGTCCATGTCCATCGTCTATATGGACGGCGCCATTCCCGCAGACTCCCTGTTCGGCCGCATGGCCGCATCGGCCCTGGCCAGGAACCTGGAGGCGGACTATTTCGGCTCAGAGGAGGAAATTGGCCTCTACCGCGTGCCGGAGGCGGATTCCGTGGGCCTGGACCTGCTCCATTCGCTGGTCATGGATACCGGCAGCGACGTGGTTTTCCTGCTCTCGTCACGGCTGGGCAATCCCTCGTTCGGGGAGAATAAGGAAGCCCCCCGCGCCACGCAGGTAGATTCCGCCTTCGTCTCCGAGGCCAGCCTGCCGGTGGTCACGCGCCTGTATCTGTACGACAGCATGGCCACCGACGAAGTGCACCGCTACAAAGGCTCCGCCACCCTCCAGGCCAAAGTGTACAACAGCGGCATGGTGTCGGAAGAAGGCCTCCGTACGCTGGCGTACCGTTCGCTGGGCTCCCAGGCGGAAGAAGTGGGCCGCCGCCTTTCCAGCCGGTTCATCTCGGGATGGAAGGAAGACAGTTACCGCTTCTATTATTTTGACGACCTGGACGTAGACCGGTGGGTGGGCGGCCTCTCGCTGGTCCAGGAAGGCCGGCTGTCCGCGGCCGTGGATGAGTGGATGCCCCTTGTGAGGAAAGGAAGCCAGCAGAAAAGGGCCTGTGCGGCCTTCAATGTGGCCCAGACGTTCTATCTCATGGGGGACTATGCGCTGGCCGCCCGCTGGCTGGATGTGGCCAACCGGCTGGAGAATCTGGATTTGGTTCCGGGGCTCAGCAAAAGGCTGGCCGAACGCTTGCAAAAGTGAGCGGAAATGAGTACCTTTATAGACTCGAAATTTTAAAAATTTTTAATATATCATTATGGCTAACATCGATCTCAAAAAGTACGGAATCAAGGGTGTCAAGGAAGTACTCTACAACCCTACGTACGAGGTTCTTTACAACGAAGAGACCAAACCCGGTCTGGAAGGTTTTGACAAAGGTCAGGTAACGGAACTCGGCGCCATTAACGTCATGACAGGCGTTTACACCGGCCGTTCCCCTAAAGACAAGTACATTGTGTACGACAACACCACCAAGGAAGGCCGGCCCGGCGAAATCTGGTGGACCACCGAGGAGTATCCCAACGACAACCACAAGATGTCGGTGAAGGTATGGAAAGAGGTGAAGAAGATGGCCCAGCAGCAGCTCAGCGGCAAGCGCCTCT
>JAEEGL013385663.1_pt1 | contig 53860 bp, 42 predicted proteins | sample 9134231 | NCBI WGS metagenome assembly JAEEGL01 (sample SAMN16246548, study PRJNA631951) | gut metagenome | biome: gut microbiome; feature: rumen; material: fiber-attached | host: Bos | place: Iran: Karaj | collected 2018-10 | reverse complement strand
GTAATATATTCTATCATGAAGAGCGGTCAGAACTACGTCGCACGCACTGCCTGATCGTTATTTCCCGACATTGTTTTTTCAGCCACCTTTTGATGGCTTTATTGTTATGCCTTCCAGCCGCCCGAACAAAAGCCAGGAAAATTCTTGACTTTTTTTCATTTTCCTCTTGACTTAATGATAGTTGGCTCCTTGGTTTTTATTTTGGTTTTAAAAATGGAATCAAAAACTATATCCCAATCATCAATAGTTTTAGCCATTAAAAAGTCTTATCTGTGATCATTGTTTGAATCAGGGTCGGCAAGCAAATTATCCAACTGGCTTTGGTTGTAAATAATAAATAAATAATAAAAACAAGTTTTTTGAGGTATTACAATTATATTATAATAAAAAACTGTCTTACTGTCAATAAAAAAAGCACATCCTGTTCATCCCGGAAAACCTCCGGTGTTGATGTAGAGTGCGGGAGAATCGCCGGGGAATTCCTCAAGGGCCTTCAGCGCGCCAAAGAACGCAGGCGTGTTGTAGGTCCGGTCGAGGATAACTCCCTCGGATTCGATGACCGTACTCCGCAGCGCAAGCTGTTCGGGAGTCGCGTCTCCGTAAGCGCAGCCCCCGTCTGAGACATCGGCGTCTGCAGAGTCGGGACAGCCCGGCAGTATCGCCGACGCGGCCAGGAGAAGTCTTCCGATGCCCTTGCGGCAGCCCGCCGGCGTGTTGCCCACCGCGATCCCGGTGATCTTCGGCGCGCTGACGCCGGCCGCCGAGAGGACCGCCGATCCCGCGAGGAGGCCGGTCATCGAGGTCCCGCTGGCGCAGGGAATGAAGACGCGCTCGGGCGCGACGCCGTAGCCGTCGAGGGTCATTAGCACCGATGCGATGACGTCGGCAAAAGCCGAGGCCGCCTGCGGCGTATGGCCCGCGTTGGGGACGGTGTATACCTTGAGCCCGCTTTCAGAGAGCGCCCTCGAGTATTCGGCGATCCGCAGCATGGCGGCAAAGCTTCCGATATACTCGATCACGGCGCCGAGAGAGGCGGCTATCGTCAGGTTGTTCACGCCGGAAGGCAGGCCTTCCGCGGGGGGATCGGCGGTGATGAGCAGCCGGCAGCCTATCCCGAGCCTTGAGCATACCTCCGCGGTGACTCTTATATGGTTGGAATAAGGACTCCCAGACGTCACTATGACGTCGGGTTTTTCTCTGAGTATCACCGGCAGCAGGCACTCATAGAAGCGCACCTTGTTGCCTCCGAAGGCGAAGCCGTCGGGATCGTCGCGCCACATCCAGAGGGGATGTCCGCCCGGCTCTGCCTTCAGCCTGAAGAGCTGGGGGGGACGGTCGACGAGAGGGTATCTTTCGGCGGAGGGAAAAAGCATAGAGTTCATAACAAGGGATCCTGTATTGTTTTTGAAAGATCCGGGCGGCGGGCATAAGGCCGCCGCCCGGAGAGGATATCAGAGTGATGTCATCCCGGCGCGCATGGCGGCCCTGTCGAGCTTTCCGTTGCGGTTGTGAGGAAGTCCCGCGCGCCAGACGAATTTTGACGGGATCATGTATTTCGGCAGCTTTGCCGCCAGCGCCCGCCTGAGCTCCCTTGAGATGTCCGACGGGGCGGAGAAGAAGAGGACGATCCTTTCCTTTTCCGGGTCGTAGAAGCAGGCGGCCTCGCCGACTCCCCCGCAGGCGACCGCCGCTGTCTCGATCTCGCCGAGCTCGATGCGGTGGCCCATATGCTTGATCTGGCTGTCCTTTCTCGAGACGCAGACGAGCTCGCCGGCCGCGTCATATCTGCCGGTGTCGCCGCTGAAGTAGACTCTTCCGCTGAAATCCCCGACTGTTATCTCCCGGAAGACCGAGGCGGTCTTTACGGGGTCGCCGAAGTAGCCCTCGGCAAGTCCGGGGCCGGCGACGCAGATCTCGCCTTCATCCGACTCGGCGTATGCTTCGCCCTCCTGCTTCAGGAGGAAGACGCGGGTCCCCGGGAAGGGGCGGCCGACGGGCAGGATGTCGGAGTCGTCAAAGTCGCCTCTCACCCTGAAGTAGCAGGAGTTTCCGGCGACCTCGGTCGATCCGTAGAGATTGACGAACTCGGCGTCCGGCAGGGCGCGCCTCCAGACGTTCAGGTACTTCACCGGCATCTTTTCACCGACGAAGAGCACTTTTTTCAGGAATTCGGGCTTTGAGACCGAAAAAACATCGAATTTTGCCGCCGATACCAGCGCCGACGGCACCCATACCGCCGTCGAGATCCTGTGTTCGTTGAGCATGTCGACGAGCTTTACCGGGAAGGCGAAGGCCTTCGCCGGAAGGATGACGCAGGAGGCTCCCAGCCTGACGGTCGAGTATATGTCCTTCGTCGAGGCGTCGAAATAAAAGGGGATCTGGTTTCCGTATATTTCCTCTTCCGAAAAGCCGAAGGTGCTGTCGTAGACCTCGGTAAAGGACTCCATTGCGGCGCGCGACTTGACGACGAGCTTCGGGGTCCCGGTCGAGCCGGAGGTGAAAATGCCGAACATCGGGCTGTCCGCCGGGCGTCCCGGCAGATCCCGGCGGGAGGCTTCGGCGGCCGATGTCCAGACTTCGCGGGGGATGTAGGGACAGCCGTTCTCTTCGCAGATATCCGAAAATCCGCCGTCGGGAAGCGACGAGGCGTTTATCAGTGCGGCGGGACGGCAGAGCGCCGTCATCAGCTTCAGCCGCTCGGGAGGAAGCTCGGCGTCAATCGCGGCATACCATCTTCCTGCGGCCGCCGCGCCGAGAAAGGCAGCGACTGCAAGCGGGCTCCGGTCGGTGAGAACGGCGACCGGAAGGTCGCCGCCGGGGCCGCCGGCAGCCGACATGATCGCTCCCGCGGCCCTGAGGACGGCGGAGGCGAGCTCTGAGTATGTCAGCCCGAATCCGGTCTCTGCCTCGAGAAATGCCGTCTTGCCGGGCTGAGTTTCGGAGAAGGAAAAGAGACTGTCCAAATATATATTTCTGTTCTGCAATTTCCGACCTCCGGCATAAAAGCCGTTTCATAATGTCAGGGTGCTTGAGTTGATGACCGGAGCCGATCCGGGCAGGATTCCTCTTGCATTGGACCCGGAAGACCGCGGGATCAGTACTGAGTGTATATGAACCCGGAGGAGTCGTATCCGAGGCCGTATACGCCGAAAACGGCGACCGCGGCGAGGCAGAGGACCTCGAGGGCGACTCTGAGGACCGCGCGGCCTTTGAGCAGCGCCCTGACGCTGTGTCCCTCGGATCGCTCCTGTATCAGCGATACCGTAAAGAGGGCGGCAAGTCCGATAAAGAGAGGCAGGCAGGACAGGGCTATCTTTCCCAGACCTCCTTCTTTTTCGATCTGCGCGGAAAGCAGGTCGAAGCGCATCGACGAGAACATCTTCCGGTAGTACTGCATCGCGTATCCGACCGAGGGGGCGCGGGATATGACCCTGGTAAGCGTGATCAGAATGAAGGTCCTGACCGACCGGAAGATCCTCCAGACGAGCAGGGAATCCATCTTCAGCGGCTTCCTGATCTTAACGAAGAGGGGCTCGCAGAGGGTCGAGACCATGATTATCACGCCGTTGAAGACGCCGAAGAGGATCTCCCCCCAGTTGGCGCCATGCCAGATCCCGACGAGGGTGAAGAGGATGAGCGAGAGCAGGCTGACCGGCAGCGTCCGGGCGATGAACTTGCCGAATTTCTTCTTCAGGAATTTGGAGAATTTCGCGAAGCCCGGCGAGAGCGCCATCGGATAGAAGACATAGTCCTTGAGCCACTCGGAGAGGGAGATATGCCATCTGTTCCAGTAGTCGGTCAGATCGGTGGCGAAATAGGGGCGCCTGAAGTTCTCCGCCATCTTTATACCGAAGCATTCCGAGATGCCTTCGGCGATGTCGATCCCGCCCGAGAAGTTGGTGTAGAGCTGAATGCCCCAGGCCGTCATGCCGATCCAGAGCTGGGCTCCGCCGATCTCGTGGAAGCCGGCGTATCCGCTCCCCGGAGTGTTTATCACTTCATAGGCGTTTGAGGCGACAAGCACGTTCTCGGTTATGTATGACACCGCGGGGGCAGCCGCGGCGGCGATCACGAGCATCTTGAAGCAGCCCCAGAGTATCAGCCTCAGACCGTCCGCGAATGATTCGCGGTCAAATTCGTGTTCTGCGGCGAGCCGCGGGCCGGTGACGTCGAACCTCGGGATCGGGCCCTGCAGCATCTGAGGGAAATATGTCATGTAAAGCGCGAACCTGAAGGGGTTCTTCTCAGGCGGATATTTGCCCCGCGAGACGTCGACGATATACCCGACCGCCGCGAAGGTGTAGTATGAGAGTCCCAGCGGGAGGACGAGCCCGAGGCCCGGAAAGCTTCCGCCGAAGAGGGATACCGCGTTCGAGATGATGAAGTCAAGGTATTTTACCGCGATCAGGATGCCGAGATCGACGGCGAGCGCCAGCGCGACGAAGAGCTTCCCCCGGGCTTCGGCTTTTTTTGAAGCCTTTTTGTAATCCTCCCTGGGGAGGGTCTTTTTAAGCTTGGGCGCCCGGGCGGCGAAGTCGGATGCCGTCCTGCCGGCGGCGATCGCGCAGAGATAGGTGACCGCCGTCGAGGCGAGAAGGTAAATGATGTATTTCGGCCCCGAGAAGAGGTAGAAGACTATGCTCGCCGCCAGCAGCAGATAGGGCTGCGTCTTCTTCGGCAGCGTATAATAGAGTATCAGCGCCGCGGCAAAGAAGACGGCAAAGCCGAGAGAGAGAAAAGACATGGCTTCTCCCCGGCGTCAGTCCTGAAGCCTTTCGACCAGAGCCGCCATCGCGTCGGCGGAATTGAAGTTCTCGGGGACGAGATCGACGACGGTGATGTTTATGTCGAAGGTGTCGTTGAGCTCGCCGACGAGGGAGACTATGTCAAATGAGTCGAGGAGCCCTCCGTCGATGAGAGCGGTCTCGGTCTCGTAGTCGATATCCGGATTGATATCGGTAAGTATTTCGATGATCTGTTCCTTTACTGCCATTTCGTGCCTTTCTGACGGATAAATCTATACAGTTATATTTTACATTATTTATCCTGAGCTGTCAACACCTTTCGGCCATATTTTTGCGGTCACGCTCTCCTTTTTCTTGACTGAAGCCGTCAAATGTGATATCATATAATATCAGTATTATTATGAGAAAGTGTTGTCTGCCTCCCGCCTGCCGCGGAGGCGGACGTGAAAGATGAAAAGAACTGTCTTTATTTCGATAGTCGGCCGGCCGAACGCCGGAAAATCGACTCTGATGAACCGTCTGCTGGGGGAAAAGGTCGCGATCGTGTCGAGCAAGCCCCAGACGACGAGAAACTGCATACACGGCATCCTGACCGAGGGAGAGGATCAGTATGTCTTCTTTGACACGCCGGGCATAAACCGGCCGAAGAACAGCCTCGGCGAGTATATGTCGGCGGCGGCAGACAGCGGACTCGAGCAGGGGGACGTCGTCCTCCTCGTCTGCGACGTGACGAGGGCTCCTTCGCATATAGAAAAGGGTGTCATATCCTACCTTAAGAGCAGCGGGACGCCGTCGGTGCTCGCGCTCAACAAGATCGATACCGCCGACCGCGAGGTCATCGCCGGAACGATCGCCGCCTACGCCGCCCTGCATGATTTCGACGCCGTCGTGCCGATCTCGGCGAAGAGGGGAAAGAACGTCGGCGAGCTGCTTGAGGAGCTCTCTCACTTTCTCCGCGAATCAGAGTGGTTCTTCCCTGACGACGCCGCGACCGACCAGACGATGCGGGAGTACACCTCTGAAATAATCAGGGAAAAGCTGCTGCGCGCCCTCGACCGCGAGGTCCCGCACGGGATCGCCGTTGTCATCGAGGACTACTCAGAGAATAACCGACACACCTCGATACGCGCCGAGATAATCTGCGAAAAGACCTCTCACAAGGGTATCATCATCGGAAAGAACGGCGAGACGCTGAAGAAGGTCGGGACATACGCCAGAGAGGAGCTCGAGAAGGTAACCGGAGGGACGGTCTATCTCGATCTCTGGGTCAAGGTCAGGGAAAGATGGCGCGACAGCGAGGCGGCGGTAAGAAAACTGGGCTATGACAAAAAGGACATAGAGGGCTCGGGCGGCGAACGGAAGAAGCGGACCGGGTCCGCCGGAAGCTGAGCGGCAGGGGAGGATCGAAGTGCCGGCTGATTTTTCAACAGACGCCCTTGTGATAAGGACGGTCCCGTCGGGAGAGAACGACAGGCTGCTGACGCTGCTCTCGGCAAAACAGGGAAGCATATCGGTGCTCGCCAAGGGGGCAAGGTCGCTCAAATCAAGGTATATGGCGGCCTGCATGCCCTTCGTATACGGGAATTTCGAGCTTCATCCCGGGAAGGGAGGGGATCTCTTCTTCCTGAGAGAGGGCTTCCCGACCGAGACCTTCAGGGAGATAGGCGGGGATATCGTCAAGACCTATCTTGCCCAGTATATATGCGACGTCTGCTGCGAGCTGTCGGGCCCCGGAGCCGGGGCGGAGGAGCTGCTTTCGCTTGCCCTGAACTCGCTCTACGCCCTGTCAGCGGGCGTCGCCGACGACGCGACCGTCAAGGCCGTCTTCGAATTCAGGGCTGCGTCGCTCTCGGGCTACGAGCCCGATCTGTCGGCATGCAGGCTCTGCGGAAAGGCGTCCGCCTCAAGGTTTCAGCTCGACGTCATGAACGGCGGCATAGTGTGTCAGGACTGTATTAGCCTTGCTCCGAAGGCGGACCCGCTCTCGCGGGAGCCTGAGGTCGACAGATTCGGAACGAGGTCGATCCTCATGCCGCTCACACCCGCGGCGCTCGAGGCGGTCAGATACTGCATCGGCGCCCCGGCAAAGAGGATGCTCTCCTTCAGACTCGGCGACCGGTACGACCGCCGCTGCTTTGAGGAGGCCGCCGAGACCTATCTCCTCTCTCATCTTGAAAGAGGTTTTTCCTCCCTGTCCCAGTACAGGGAACTGTCGGCAGGCGGAGAGCCGAAGAGCTGACGCGCGCCGGCGGCAGAAATATTTAATTCCGAAAGTGAGATAATTCAGATATGTATTTGACCGATAAAACGGTGTCGCTCCTTGAGTTCGACAAGATAAGGGCGATGCTCGCCGGGCACGCCGGCACCGAAGGGTCGCGCCGTGCGGCGCTCGCCCTCATGCCCGACGACGATCCCGTCCGGGTCGAGGCCTCCCTCAAGCGGACGACCGACGCCAGGGCGCTGCTGAATGAAAAGGGAAAACCCCCATTCGGCGGGATAAAGGATCTTTCCTCACATACCGAAAGGGCGGAAAAAGGGGCGATGCTCACGCCGGCGGAGCTGCTAGACGTGGCAAATCTGCTCAGGACCGCTAGGAGCCTTTACGAATACGGAAGGACCAACCGCACCTTTCCCACCGTTCTTGACGAGATCTTCGACCGGCTGCTCGCCGACAAACAGCTTGAGAACCGGATCTTTACCTCGATCATCTCGGAGGATACCGTTGCCGACGAGGCTTCGGCGACGCTTGCAGACATCAGAAGGAAGATCAGGCTCACGACAGTCAGGATCAGGGAGCTGCTTTCGAGATATACAGGCGGGGAATACGCGAAATACCTTCAGGAGAGCATCGTTACGATGCGCAACGGCAGGTACGTCATACCCGTCAAGGCCGAATGCAAAAACGAGATCAGGGGACTCGTCCACGACACATCCTCCTCGGGAGCGACCTTCTTCATCGAGCCGATGGCGGTCGTCGAGGCCAACAACGAGCTGCACACCTACGAGGCGAAGGAGCGGTATGAGATCGAGAGGGTGCTCTACGATCTCTCCGCCGGAGTCGCCGACGCTGCTCAGCTGATCAGATACGACGCAGAAAACATCGACGAGCTGGCGCTCGTCTTCGCCTGCGCCTCCTTCGGCGAATCCTACGGCGGCGTCACTCCGGCGGTCGGGAACCGGAAGACGGGGATAAGGTATGTCGCTGCCCGCCATCCGCTGATCCCGGCCTCCCGTGTGGTACCGGTCGACATCAGGCTGGGCGGTCAGTTCGACACGGTGGTCATCACCGGCCCGAACACCGGCGGAAAGACGGTGACGCTGAAGACGCTCGGGCTCTTTTCGCTGATGGCTCAGTCGGGACTTCAGATACCGGCCGGTGATGGCTCGCGCATATGCGTCTTCGACCGCATCCTGGTGGATCTGGGAGACGATCAGAGCATAGAGCAGTCGCTCTCGACCTTCTCGGCTCACATGGTGAACATCGTCTCGATAATGCAGGAGATCACCCCCGATTCGCTCGTCCTCTTCGACGAGCTTGGAGTCGGGACCGATCCGGTCGAAGGCGCGGCTCTCGCCGTCGCGATCATCGAGGCGGTCAGGGAGTGGGGGGCGCTCTGCGCCGCGACGACCCACTATTCCGAGCTCAAATCCTTCGCACTCTCGACACCCGGAGTGACTAACGCCTCCTGCGAATTCGACGTCGAGACCCTCCGCCCGACCTACAGGCTCACGATCGGGACTCCGGGCAGATCCTGCGCGATAGCGATATCCGAGCGTCTCGGGCTTCCGGAGAAGATCATAAAGCGCGCCGAGGAGACGGTGTCTGCCGACGACAGGCGGTTCGAGGACATACTCGCCCGGCTTGAGAAGGACAGGATCGAGGCCCAGCGCGAGAGGGAGGAGGCCGAGGCGATGCTCGCCGAAGCTAAGAAGGCGCGATCCGAGGCCGAGGAGGAGATACAGAAGAGGCTTTCCGCCGCCGCAAAGGAGGAGGAGACCGCCAGGGAAAAGGCCAGAACGATGGTTGAAGGCGCCAGGATCTCAAGCGAATTCATCTTCTCGCAGATAGAAAAAGTCAAAAAAGCAAAAGATACCGAAAAGGCCGCGGAGGAGCTGGAGGCCGCCAGACGTGCTCTCAGGGAGCATCTGAAGGAGAACGAGGAGGTCTTCAATCCGCCCGAGGCCGACAGCGATCCGGGTTACGTTCTGCCCAGAGAACTCAAAAAGGGCGACAGCGTCTGGCTGAAGAATCTGAAGCAGACGGGATACCTGCTCAGCGACCCCGATAAAAACGGATCGGTGACAGTACAGGTCGGCGGGCTGAGGACGAAGACGAAGCTTGACAATCTGAAGCTTGCCGAGGACGCCGTCACGGTGGTCGACGCCGGCGGGAACAGAAAGACTCCCTCCGAATATGTCTCGAGGCCGGTCTCGAGGGCCTGCTCACCCGAGATCGATCTGCGCGGGATGACGGGTGACGAGGCCTGGATCGAGATCGACAGATACCTCGACAGCGCCGGGCTTGCCGGTCTGTCGTCGGTGAGACTTATACACGGTAAAGGGACCGGAGCGCTCAGAGCGGCTGTAAGGAGCCGACTCCGCGACGATCCCAGAGTCGCCTCGTTCAGATCGGGACAGCAGGGCGAGGGCGACACCGGCGTGACCGTGGTCGAACTGAAATGACCGCCGCCTGACTTTCGGCGGGGAAGGACAGAATGATGAAAAAGAATTCCGAACTTAAAGTGCTTGGCATAGATCTGGGGGCCTCCAGCGGGCGCGGGATTCTCGGCAGTTTTGACGGGGAGCGCCTGAAGCTTGACGAGATATCCAGGTTCATAAATACCCCCGTCACAACACGCGGGATGCTCTGCTGGGATTTTCCCGCCCTCCTGCGCGACGTCAGGGCCGCGGCGGAAGCCGGCGCCGCTGGCGGAGCGGTATCCGCGGGAATCGACACATGGGGGGTGGACTACGGCTATATCTCCCGTGAAGGCGAACTGATCGCTCCCCCCGCCCACTACCGCGACGGCAGGACCGACGGCATCCGGGTTTATTTTGAAAGATCGATGCCGGGCGACCGTCTCTACGGGATCACCGGCATACAGTCGATGAACTTCAATACCGTCTACCAGCTTGCCGCCGACGTCAGAGACCGCCCGGAGCTTCCCGGAAAAGCATACAAAATGCTCTTTATGCCCGATCTGTTCGGATTTTTCCTGACGGGGGAGACCGCCTGCGAATACACTATCGCCTCGACCGGAGCGCTGCTCGACGCCCGGACCCGCGACCTGTCGGACGAGGTCCTGGCGGCGGCGGGAGTCGGCCGGTCGCTTTTTGCCCCGGTCATTCAGCCCGGACGTGTCCTCGGCAGTCACGTGACAGAGGCGGGCCGTGCTCTGAAGGTCATCAACGTGGCTTCTCACGACACCGCGAGCGCGGTGCTGTCGGTCCCGACGGCCGCCGCTCCGGGGGATTTCGTGTATATCAGCTCGGGGACCTGGTCGCTCATGGGGACCGAGCTAACCTCGCCGAGGATCGACGCCGACAGCCGCAGGATGAACTGGACGAACGAGGGCGGAGTCTTCGGAACGGTAAGGTTTCTGAAGAATATTATGGGCCTGTGGCTGCTGCAGGAGTCGAGGAGACAGTGGGAGAGAGAGGGGAAGAAATATACCTTTGACGAGCTGTCTTCCGCTGCGGAGGCCGCGACGCCCTTCGGCTCGCTCATCGATCCCGACGCCCCCGAATTCGCCTCTCCGGGCGACCTTCCGGGAAGGATCGCCGCCTTCTGCGCAAGGACCGGCCAGACGGTGCCCGAGACCCCGGGAGAGTGCGTCAGGATAATCTTCGATTCGCTCGCGCTCTGCTACCGCAGGACGCTTGAGAATCTGGCGGCTCAGACCGGGAAGAGACCTTCGGCGATCAACATCGTCGGAGGAGGCTCGAAGGATGTCACGCTGAACCGGCTGACCGCCGACGTTTCGGGACTGCCGGTGCTCGCGGGGCCCTCCGAGGCGACCGCCGCCGGGAACATCCTCATGCAGCTCATCTCGCTCGGGGAGATCTCGGGACTCGCCGAAGCCAGGGCGGTCGTCGCCTCTTCTTTTGAGACGCGCGAGTTTCTTCCCGACCCGTCAAGGGAAATATACGACAGGGCTTACGAAAGATTTCTCGGTATCCTCGGAAGATGAGCCGATATCACTGCGGGACGCCTGTCGCCCGGATCGCAGTGAAAAAAGATCCCGCTGGCATAATACAGCCGAAGTGACCGGTCAAGGGAAGGAATGATGATTCCATGGCGAACAATCTGCTGCTCAGCCTGAATACGGTGCTGCCGATAGTCATTCTCGCGGCGGCTGGCGTGATCATGGGAAGACTGAAGCTTTTTCCCGACGCCTTTTTTGCCGGAGCCGACAAATTCGTCTTCAAGGTCGCGCTGCCCTGCATGATCTTTCTGCAGGTCTCGGGAGCCGATTTTTCGAAGAGCGCCTCATATCTGAAGCTCATGCTCTTCACGGTCGGAGCGCTGACGCTCTTCTGCGTCCTCTATTCGGTCGCAGTGCCTCTGTTCATAAAAGACAGAAGGAAGGCGGGGGCCTCGGTCCAGGGGATGTTCAGATCGAACGTCGCAATACTTGGCGCGGTGCTTATAGAGAACATGTTCGCAGACGGGGATATAAAAGCGGCTGCGGTGACCGCCTACGCCGTGGTCATGCCTTTCGTGGTGCTGATCTACAACATCTACGCGGTCGGCGTCCTCGCGGTCTTCATGCCGCGCGAGGAGCCGGCGGAAGGAGATGCGGCGGGATCGGCGGACGCCCCGAAGAAGAGAGGATTTACCGCCGCAGATTTCGGTCGGGCCTGCCTTGAAACGCTGAAGAATCCGCTGATAATCGCCGTCTTTCTCGGCTTTCCCTTCATGTTTTTCGGAATAAAGATCCCCGACACCCTGAAAACCTCGATCAATTACTTTTCGCAGTGCACGACCGGGCTGGCGCTCGTGAGCCTGGGGGCGGGCTTTTCATTCTCGTCTCTCGCGGGAAATCTGGGGCTTGCCTCGATCGTCACCGCGGTGAAGACGGTACTTCAGCCGGCCATGGGGGTCGGCCTCGCACGGCTTCTCGGATTCAGAGGTCCCGAGCTCGCCGTGGCCTTCATCGTCTTCGGCACTCCTTCGGCGGTCAGCAGCTATATCATGGCAAAGAATATGAACAGCGATCACGAGCTCGCCGGCCAGATCCTTCTTCTGACGACGGTGGTGTCGATCTTTACCATGTTCGGAGGCACCCTCCTCATGCGGGTGCTCGGATGGATCTGACGGCTTTCCCGTCATATCCGATCCTTGTCTTAGCGGACTGAAGGCTTGATCATCCGGCTGTCTGTCGGCAGATCAGATGCGCAACCGGTGGAAATCGATAGGTAAAAAAACTGTAAAATAATCCTCATCAGGCGCCGGCTTTTTGTCGCTTTTTTTCAAAAACTGAGCCCTCGGCGTTTTTTATGTTGCAGAAAGACATAAGTTTGTTGTATAATATTATTGTATTTATGCCGCCCGGCGGCGGTATCGGTACCAAATTAAATAAAGAATAAGGCGGGACGGACAATGGACTCTAATCTTTTCGGTAAACTCGGGATCATAGCCTTGCCGGGCTGCGAGACCTTCGCAGCCCAGGTCGACAACTGGCTGAAGAAATGGAGAAAGGCCAAAAAAAGCTTTCTCATTCCGGTCGACTGTCCCAGATTCGGCAGCGGTGAAGCCAAGGGCATGATCTTTGAATCGGTCAGGGGCCTTGACATCTTCATCATCTGCGACATCTTCAACTACTCTGTCACCTACAAGCTCCGCGGAAATATGGTCCCGATGTCTCCCGACGAACACTTTGCCAACCTCAAGAGGATCGTCGGAGCCATCAACGGAAGAGCGAGAAGGATCTCGGTCATCATGCCGATGCTCTACGAAGGCAGGCAGCACAGGAGGACGGGAAGGGAATCCCTCGACTGCGCCATGATGCTGAAGGAGCTCGAATTCTACGGAGTCAAGAACATTATCACCTTCGACGCCCACGACGACCGCGTCGAGAGCGCGATCCCGCTCTGCGACTTTGACAACTACCGTCCCACCTATCAGATGGTCAAAGCGCTCGTCCGCGAGGTCCCCGACATCACCTTTGACAAGGACCGCCTCGTCATCATTTCGCCCGACGAAGGGGCCATGGGAAGATGCATGTTCTTTTCGTCGGTGCTCGGCATCGACGTCGGAATGTTCTACAAGCGCCGCGACTACTCGCAGATAGTCGGCGGAAGGAACCCGATCGTCGCTCACGAGTACCTCGGATCGGATCTCTCGGGGAAGGACGTCATCATCGTCGACGACATGATCTCCTCCGGAGAATCGATGATAGACGTCGCCAAGCAGATCAAATCCAGAGGGGCCGCGCGTGTATTCAGCTTTGCGACCTTCGGCCTCTTCACCGGGGGCTTTGACAAGTTCGACGAGGCAGCCGGGAACGGATGGCTCGACAAGGTCTTCACGACGAACCTCGTCTATACCGACCCTGAGGCGAAGAACCATTCCTGGTACTGCGAAGTCAACATGTGCAAATATGTCTCATACATCATCGAGACGCTGAACCGCGACGAATCGACGAGCGTCATCATCGATCCGGTCAAGAAGATCCGCGCGCTCATGGAGAAGCACAGCCCCGCGCCGGGCAACGAGCTGAAGATCGATTTTGACGGAAAAGAAGCCGAAAAAACCGATAAAACCGACAATGCCGCTGAAGCGGAAAAAACAGACAAGGCAGTTAAAGCGTACAAAGCTGTAAAAACAGGCAAGGCAGTAAAAGCGGAAAAAGCCGTCAGATCAGAGAAGGCCGCCAAAGCCGGTAAAAAATAACTGTTGACAAATCCGCTTCTCTGCGGTATAATATTGCTCGCGGGTTTGAAAGACTCCCGTCCTATACGCACCCTTGGAGATGTACTCAAGAGGCCGAAGAGGCGCCCCTGCTAAGGGTGTAGGCGGTTTATAGCCGCGCGAGAGTTCAAATCTCTCCATCTCCGCCAGAAAAATCCTCGCGAAAGCGAGGATTTTTCAACGAAATGACAGACCGAAAGGAAGAATACAAGTTATGAAGATCGAAGATTATTATTTCACCGGAGACAAACCGCTTGACAGAATCCTGCCCGACGGAGGCTTCTGCGCCATATTCAGGCGGATCGCCTGTATCGGCGACTCGCTTTCCTCAGGTGAGTTCGAGACTCTCACTCCCGACGGAAAAAAGCACTACAACGATATGTTCGAGTATTCCTGGGGGCAGTTCATCGCCCGGATGTGCGGCTCGAAGGTTTACAATTTCTCGAAGGGCGGCATGACGGCGAAGAACTACTGTGAGAAATTCGCCGAGGAAAAGGGATACTGGGATCCAGCGCTCGCCGCCCAGGCCTACATAATCGCCATGGGCTGCAACGACCTCAATCACAACCGGTTCGCCGTCGGATCGGTCGGCGACATATGCGACGAGGATTACACTAAGAACGCCGACACCTACGCCGGCTGGTACGGAAGGATGGTGCAGAGATACCGGGAGATCTCCCCCGACGCCAAGTTCTTCTTCGTCACTATGCCGAGGAGCGGCAGGGAGGAGAGGGACAGGACCGTCGCCGCGCAGGCTCAGCTGATGAGGGATCTCGCGGATCATTTCCCGAACTCCTACGTGATCGATCTCGAGCGCTACGCGCCGGTCTATGACGACTCGATGAAGCCCTTTTATCTCCTCGGTCATCTCAATCCCTGCGGATATATCTTCACGGCGAAGATCATCGCCTCCTACATCGACTGGATCATCAGGCACAACATGGACGATTTCAAGCGCGTCGGATATATCGGCACCGAGCTTGCCGACAGCAAGCTCCGGATCCTCGAAGCCGAGGCCGCTGCCGCCGCGGCGGCAGACAAGCCGCAGGCATGACCGCCCGCGGCTTCGGAAAAGAGTTTTTCTGCAATGAGTAAAAGAGTCTGGAAGGGAAGCGCGCTCTTCGGTCCGGTGTCGCCCGCCCTCGTTACCTGCACCGAAAACGGCAGGACGAACGTCCTGACGATAGCCTGGACCGGGGTCATGTCGAGCAAGCCCCCTATGACGTATATATCGGTCAGACCCGAGAGGTTCTCATACGGCATGATCGACCGCACCGGCGAGTTCATCATCAATTTCCCGACCTCCGCCATGGCGCGCGAGACAGATTTCTGCGGCGTAAGGAGCGGACGGGACACCGACAAGCTTGAAAAATGCTCTCTCGGACTCGTCCCCGGGACCGAGGTCGGAACTTCGGCGATAGAGCAGTGTCCGCTGTCGCTCGAGTGCCGCGTCAGGCAGAAGATCGATATGGGCAGCCACACCGCCTTTATCGCCGAGATCGTTGCTGTGCAGGCGGACGAGAGATACATCGACAGCAAGGGGAAGCTCAACCTGAATCAGGCGGGAATGCTCGCATATCTGCACGGGGAGTATTTCGCGACCGGCAGAAAATGCGGCAGCTTCGGCTTTTCGGTGAAGAAGAGAAGAAAGTAATAAAAGTGGGGCTGTCAAAAAAGTCGGACTTTTTTGACAGCCTCTGAGTATATTTAGGCTGTTTCAGCCGCCGGTGACGAGTCCGGGGCAGTCGAGCAGTATCGAACCGTCGTCCGCCGCGCAGAGCGCCGCGAGCTTCTCGCGGGTCCCGGCGTATATCACGCTCTCAAGCGCCGTGCACCCGGTAAAGGCGTTGTTCCCGAGGAAGGACAATGTGGAGGGCAGGGTAAGCTCCTTCAGCCCGGTGCAGCCGTTGAAGCTCCTCACTCCTATCGCGGTCAGTCCTTCGGGAAGTTCGACCGATCCAAGCGATACGCAGTTGCGGAAGCATCTCGGAGGAAGCTCCGAAAGGCCGCTGCCTATCTTTACGCTCTCCAGCTTTACGCACTCGGCAAAGGCGTTCTCTCCTATGACCGCCACGCTGTCGGGTATCACGACCGACGTAAGCTCTGAGCAGGAGTAGAAGGCGCGTTCGCCTATCACCGTTACAGAGGCAGGGATCTCGACCGAAGTCAGAAAATCGCACCAGAAAAAGCATTTGTCTGCGATCCCCCTGACCAGCACCCCGTTGAAGATGTCGGGGATAACGACGTTTCCGTCGCCTTTGTAGAGCGACGAGTCGAACTTGATATATCCCATGTCCTCGGTCACGCCCGAAGTGCTGTCGCTGTAAAGCGAGAACCACTTCATATCAGACGAGTAACCTATCACGGGATCCTCCCTTCCCGAAAGCTTTCTCGCGTTCAGAATCACACATTCCGCCGCCCTTTCAGCGGAATCCGAATAGTCGCCTAAGCTCTTGAAGATGTCGTAGGCCTTGAGATATTCGGTCATCGCGTAGTATTCTTCGGCTTCGGCGTAGGTCCTGGCGGGCTTCCAGACATTCCTGTCGAGTATGATCAGCGCGGTTACCAGTCCGGCGATCAGCAGCGTGAGAATGACGATCAGCGAGACGGTTATTATCTTCTGCCGGCGTTTTTTTCCGGCGGCGGTCTGCGTGCGGTGCTTTGCGTGCTCGGCGTAGAGCTGCTGCCTTTCGGCCGACGTCAGATGTCTTTTCCGCTCTCCGGTCTGCGGGGCTTCGGCCCGGTCTTCCGGACGGGCGGTCTTGTTTTCTTCATTGAATTCCATTTGCGGCGGTTTACCTCTTGTCACGTTCAAAGAAATATTTGACTCTGTGCGCCTTGACGCTGTGTACCATCCCAAAGAGCAGATATGTCGAAAGACATGAAGACCCTCCGTAGCTGATAAGTGGAAGGGTGATCCCGATGACGGGGAGTCGCGCCAGACACATTCCGATATTCTCGACCGACTGCACGATGATGCAGGCGGCAACGCCGATGCATATGAGTGAGCCGGTATCCTTCCTCGACGTCTTGGCGATGACGAGGCACCGCACGACTATCGTCACCAGTGTCGCGATCACGAGCAGGCCGGTTATTATCCCGAATTTCTCGCAGACGGTCGAAAAAGCAAAATCGTTTTCGCAGGCGTAAAGACTTTTATAGACCGATCCGCCGTTTATGCCTTTTCCGAAAAGACCACCCTCGGCGATCGCCCGGCGGCCCAGAAGCGGCTGCATCCCCTTTCCGAGAGGATCCCCCTCGGGGTTGAAGCCGTATATGATCCGCTTCTGCTGGTCCTCTCTCAGGTGCGGCCACAGATAGGGTATCGCGATACATCCCGCCATCGCCGCTCCGATGAAGTAGAAGATATGCAGTCCGCCGCAGTAGAGCATGATCGAGAAGATCCCGAGATAGACAAGCGCGACTCCCAGGTCGCCCGAGAGCAGGATCAGGCCGATCACTCCCCCCGCGTGGAAGAGCAGGCCCATAAGCGGAATGAAGCGGTTTATCCGGTCTTTGACCAGATCTATATGCTTTGAGAATGTGATGATAAACGAGATCTTAACGAACTCCGAGGGCTGTATTCCAAAGCCGCCTATGAAGAGCCAGCTCTTGTTCGCGCCCTCGGCGGTCCCGTAGATTATTGTCACTCCCAGAATGAGAAGCTGAAAGACAAGAAGGGGGATCCAGAGCCTGTTTATAACCTCTTCATAATCCAGCGTGGTGATGAGCAGCATGAGGATCATCCCGACTCCTGATGCCGCGAGCTGCATTTTGAACAGTCTCGAGCCCGACGTCATAGGGGCGTCCCTTATTCCGTAGAGCATGAGAAGGCTCACCGTCGTAAGCAGCAGGGCGCAGACGAGCAGACAGATGTCGAACCGCTTCAGCCGCTCTCCGAAGCGCATCGTGAATGCCTTCAAGATCCTCTCACCCCCTCTTTAGAAATCAGGCTCGCGCCGATCCTTCCACGATCTATTTCCCGGATCCGGGCCGGGGGAAACTCAGTACTGTCTTCCCCATACCACCATATGCTTCGCGGGCTTTCCGCAGCAGACGCAGACGTCAGACAGCTGTTCCTCGTCGAAGGGTATGCAGCGGGATTTCACTCCGCCCGTCTCGTTCTTGATGCGGTCCTCGCACTCCGAGTCGCCGCACCACATCGCCTTGATGAAGCCGGATTTCTCCGCGGCGACCGAGAGAAGTTCCTCCCAGCCTGTGACCGAGGTCGTCCTTGCCTCGAGGTTGTCCTTCGCGCGGCGGTAGAGCTCGCCGAACACCGTGTCAAGGGCCTTTTCGACCGAATCAAGGATGCCCTCGATCGGCACGAACTGCTTTTCCCTCGATACTCTGGAGACGATGACGCAGGTGCCGCTTTCGATGTCGCGGGGACCGATCTCGATCCTGATCGGAACGCCCTTCATCTCATACTGGGCGTATTTCCAGCCGGTGCTGTTGTCGCTGTCGTCGAGTTTGACGCGGAATTTTGCCGACAGCCTGTCCGCGAGCTCTCTCGCAGCCTCGAGAACGCCGGGCTTGTGCTGCGCGACGGGGATCACCGCCACCTGAATAGGCGCCACGGCGGGAGGCAGGACGAGGCCGTTGTCGTCGCCGTGAGACATGATGATCGCGCCGATCATTCTCGTCGACACTCCCCAGGAGGTCTGGTGAGGGTATTTCACCGTGTTGTCGCGGGCGGTGTATGTGATGTCGAAGGCGCGCGCGAAACCGTCGCCGAAGTAGTGCGAGGTTCCGCCCTGAAGGGCGTATCCGTTGTGCATCATCGGCTCGACGGTGTAGGTCTCGACGGCTCCGGCGAACTTTTCCTTCTCGGTCTTGCGGCCTCTGACCACCGGGATGGCGAGCGTCTTCTCATAGAAGTCGGCGTAGCAGTCGAGCATCCTGAGGGTCTCCTCTCTCGCCTCTTCTTCGGTCTCGTGCATCGTATGGCCCTCCTGCCAGAGGAACTCTGAGGTGCGCAGGAAGGGGCGGGTGGTTTTTTCCCAGCGCACGACATTGCACCACTGGTTGTAGAGCTTGGGCAGATCCCTGTATGAGTGAATCACGTTCTTATAGTGATCGCAGAAGAGGGTCTCGGAGGTCGGTCTGACTATAAGCCTCTCCGACAGGACGTTCTGCCCGCCTACAGTCACCACGGCGCATTCGGGCGCGAAGCCCTCGACATGATCCTTCTCCTTCTGGAGCAGCGACTCGGGTATGAAGAGGGGCATGTATACGTTTTCGTGGCCGAGTCTTTTGAACTCGGCGTCCAGTATCCTCTGGATATTTTCCCAGATAGCGTATCCGTAGGGGCGGATCACCATGCAGCCCTTGACACCCGAATAATCGGCGAGCTCCGCCTTCTTCACGATGTCGGTATACCACTGAGCGAAATCGGTGTCCATCGAGGTGATCTCAGCGACCATTTTTTTGCTGTCTGCCATTTTTGAAAGCCTTTCCATTATTTTTCTTAATTATATTTCTCTTAATTATATTACTTTTCCTCTCCTGTGTCAATAATAATCTTGCCGCGTGCTGCGGCGGGGCCTGACGGGCTCTGGAAACGGGGAGGATGGTTAATGTGTCTTTTTTGTCAGACAGTCAACAATTACTGCCGGACTCCCCGGTTTGATTAACTGTCTGTTTCGTTTTTTGGCGGCGGATACTGTGACGAAAAGGACATGTTTTTATCTGGCATTTCCGGACAATAAAGGCAGAGGCACGAAGCAGAAAAACCGATGCGAACGGCGGATCGTGATCGGATTTTATTGTTTAGGCATATTATTATTATTTTTTAACAAATAATTTACTCTGCGTTAATAAATACTGTCGCCGCCGGTAGTATAATCATAGCAATAATTGAATAGTATAATCAAATAAAAAACTCTTAAAAGGAGCAGAAAATGAAAAAACTCAGCGCGATCCTTGTCGCAGCCGTTATGATCGCCGCGCTCATCGCCGGCGTGATCCCGGCTTCCGCGGCGGATGAGATCTACTCCGCCGCACAGGACGGAGACATCCTTTACACCGTAAACTTCAACGGTGACGATCACTTCAAGCCCACGAACACGAAGGGCACCATGAAGATCGAGGTCGATCCCGTCGATAACAACAAGGCCACCTTCACGAACGAGGTCGACAAGGTCCAGGCATGGTGGGGCGGAACAGTCGACAATCTTCCTCTCAACGAGGATACCTGCTACACCGTATACTGGACTGTCGCCAGAACTGAAAAGGCCGCCATCGGCTACTATCCCGATGCCACCTACGGCGTATACGGATATGCCGACAAGATCAAATTCATGAACGTCGCTTCCTCGCTCACCGGACATGAATACGCCACCTTCGAAAGCAAGGCGATCACCGTTCTTCCCGAGCTCCAGCATTACGCCATGGAGGTCAACGGCTACAACGCCACCCTCGCCCTCTACGTCAAGGATGAGGTCAAGCAGGACTACGTTCTCTTCGACGAGACCGAGCCCGAGTACGAGATCTTCCTCTTCATGGAGGAGCAGCTCGGTATCTACTTCTACATCTACTATGCGAACCAGACCAGCACCATCAGCGAGTGCTATGTCACCAAGGGACTGACCTGGGGCGAGCTCAAGCCGAAGGAGACCGAGCCCGAGACCACCAAGGCCCAGACGACCGCTGCTCCGATCACGACAGCTAAGCCCGAAGAGACGACCGCCGCACCCGAGCCGGAAGTAACCACCGCCGCTCCCGAGCCCGAAGTCACCACCGCCGCTCCGAAGAAGGAGGAGGGATGCAAATCCTTTGCTCTCCTGTCTGTCCTCGCGGTGATACCGGCCGCCTTCATAACCATTCGCAAAAAACACTGAAGACGGTCCGGGGGGCGATGACGCGCGGCAGGCGCGCGCCGGACCCTGAGGAATAATTCGCAATATCACCTAACGCAGGGGCTGTCCCGGAGATCCGATTCCCGGGACAGCCCCGCAACTGTTACGGTCTGAAAAACCTGACAACCCCTTGCGCCGCGGCAAGAAAAAACTTGTTTTTTTGTAAATAATATAGTATAATATATTATTACTGCTTTTTTCGGCGCGCCTCCGGTGCAGTACCCCGCCGGCGCGCCAGCCGCGAAGGAAAGATATTTATGTTCACAACAGATAAAGATGCAGCCGCAGGAGAAAAGGTGATCAGGAATCAGCTCCCCGAGACCCGGCTGCTGACCTCCGACTTCGATTACGAGCTACCTCCCGAGCTGATCGCGCAGCATCCGGCCGAGCCGAGGGATTCCGCCAGACTGATGGTCGTCGACCGCGCGTCGGGTGAGGTCTCTCATTCGGTCTTCCGCGAGATAGGCGATTTCCTGTCGCCGGGCGACACGCTCGTGATAAACGATTCAAAGGTGATACCCGCCCGTGTGTTCGGATGCGCCGAGGGAAGGCCTGATGCCGCGGTCGAGCTTCTGCTGCTCAGACAGAGGGGAACCGATCTGTGGGAGACTCTCGTAAAGCCTGGCAAGCGGGCGAGGAAGGGAATGAGGATAACCCTCGGCGGAGGGCTGGCGACCGCGACGGTCGAGTCGATCGCCGAAGAGGGGAACCGTATCGTATCGGTCTCATACGACAAAAGTGTTTTCCCCGACATATACAGCCTTCTTGACAGGATCGGGACGATGCCCCTGCCCCCTTATATCACCGAAAAGCAGAAGGATACCTCGGGATACCAGACGGTCTACGCGAGGGAGGAGGGATCGGCCGCGGCGCCGACCGCCGGCCTCCACTTCACCGAAGAGCTGCTTGACAGCCTCAGAGGGAAGGGGATCGCGGTGGTCCCCGTCATGCTTCACGTGGGACTCGGCACCTTCAGGCCGGTCAAGGAGGAGAGGATATCCGAACATGTCATGCATACCGAATATATCTCGGTATCCGAAGAGGCAGCGTCGGTCATCAACAGCCGCAGGGCCGCGGGCGGAAGGATCGTTTGCGTCGGGACGACATCCTGCAGGACGCTTGAATCGGCAGCCGACGCCGACGGTATCATCCGCCCCTTCAGCGGCGACACCGGGATATTCATCTACCCGGGATACCGGTTCAGGGCGACAGACGCGCTGATAACTAATTTTCACCTTCCGAAGAGCACTCTTCTTATGCTTGTTTCGGCATTCAGCAGCCGTGAGAGGATGCTTGCCGCATACAGGACCGCCGTCGCCGAGAGATACCGTTTCTTCTCCTACGGCGACGCCATGCTGATAAAATGAGGACGGTAGCTCTCTATCTTCTGGATCTGCTCTTCTGGGCCGCCGCGGTGACCGCGGTGTATATTCCGGTCAGGCTGCTTATTCTCCGCCGGAGAAAAAAGGTCTCCGGCGCCGCGGGGCTGCGCGACCTTACCAGGCAGTCGCACGAGACCGCGCTGCTGCTTTTCTTCATCTCTGTCGGCGCCGTCCTCGCGATGACGCTGACCTCGGGCGACATTCCGGGGAGGATCGAGTTCTCGAAGGATCTTTCCTCTCCCAACATCAGCCTTGAGCCCTTCAGGATCTTCAGGGTGATCGCGGGCAAGGAGGGGGCCGACAGGTTCTCATATGCCGCGGTAAATCTCGCCGGCAACATTGCGGTATTTATCCCGGTGGGCTTCTTCTTCGGGGCGGCTTTCGGCAAAGGTGTGTTTCCGTCGCTCGCCTTCGGGGCGGGGCTGTCGCTTTTCATCGAGTTTTTCCAGCTGCTCACCCCCAGGCACAGCGACATAGACGATCTCATACTGAACTCTCTCGGAGCGCTCATCGGCGCTTTGCTCCTTCTGCCCTTCGGAAAACTCTTCCGCGGAGCTCCGGAGGAAAAGAAAAAAGAGACATCCGGGCAGGGTATAAGAGAACGAAAACAGAAAACGAAATGATCCCGGAAAGGGGAGCCGAGCGATGGGCATTTTCAAGTTAAGATCAGACTTCCGGCCCTGCGGCGACCAGCCTCAGGCGATAGAGAGGCTTGCGGGCGGCCTTGAGAGGGGAGAGCGGATGCAGACCCTTCTCGGAGTGACAGGTTCGGGTAAGACGTTTACGATGGCAAACGTCATCGCTGCCGCCGGCCGGCCGACACTGGTGCTTGCGCACAACAAGACGCTGGCGGCTCAGCTCTGCTCGGAATTCCGCGAGTTTTTCCCCGAAAACGCCGTCGAGTATTTCGTCTCCTACTACGACTACTACCAGCCCGAGGCATATATCCCGGGCAAGGATATGTATATCGAAAAGGACGCCCTCATAAACGACGAGATCGACCGCCTCCGCCATTCTGCGACCTCCGCGCTTTTCGAGCGCCGGGACGTCATAATCGTTGCGAGCGTCTCCTGCATCTATTCGCTGGGCGATCCCGAGGAATACTCAAGACTCGTGGTCCCGGTTCGTCCCGGGATGCAGCTCGACAGGAACGAGTTCATAAAGAAGCTGACTTCGATATCATATACAAGAAACGACATGAGCCTCGTGCGCGACACCTACAGGGTAAGAGGGGACACGGTCGACGTCATCCCCGCCGATTCGGGCGAACGCGCGCTCAGGGTCGAATTCTTCGGCGACGAGATCGACCGCGTGTCTGAGATCAACGTCCTGACCGGAGAGATACTGCGCCGTCTCAGCTATGCCGCGATCTATCCAGCGACCCACTACGCCGTCTCGGGCGACCGCCGCGAGGCTGCTATCCGCGAGATCGAGCGGGAGCTGGAGGAGCGGGCTGAGTATTTCAGGAGCCGCGACCTTCTGCTCGAGGCACAGCGCATCACCGAGAGGACGAGATACGATATCGAGATGCTGCGCGAGATCGGCTTCTGCTCGGGGATAGAGAACTACTCAAGGATTATGTCGGGCAGGGCGCCGGGGTCGACGCCTTTCTGCCTGCTGGATTATTTCCCGAAGGACTGGCTGCTCTTCGTCGACGAAAGCCACGTCACTCTGCCTCAGATAAGGGGAATGAGCGGCGGCGACTACGCGAGGAAGAAGAATCTTGTCGATTACGGCTTCAGGCTTCCTTCTGCCTTCGACAACCGTCCCCTCTTCTTCGAGGAGTTCGAGGAGAAGATCAACCAGGCGATCTTCGTCAGCGCGACTCCCGGCGACTATGAAAGGGAGCACAGCGATTCTCTGACCGAGCAGCTCATCAGGCCGACCGGCCTTGTCGATCCCGAGACTGAGGTCAGACCTGTCGAGGGGCAGATCGACGACCTCCTCGGCGAGATAAAGAAGCGCACCGAGGCGGGGGAGAGAGTCCTCGTCACCACCCTCACGAGAAAGATGGCGGAGGATCTTACCGACTTTCTGACAGAGCACGGGATCAAGGTCAGATACATCCACTTCAGCGTCGAGACCATCGAGCGCACCGAGATCATCAAGGACCTCAGACTCGGGGTCTTCGACGTTCTGGTGGGGATAAACCTGCTCAGAGAGGGCCTTGACATACCCGAGGTATCGCTGGTCGCCATCCTCGACGCCGACAAGGAGGGATTCCTCAGGTCTGAGACCTCGCTAATCCAGACGATCGGTCGCGCCTCCAGGAATCTGCACGGCAAGGTCATAATGTATGCCGACGGGATCACCGGATCGATGCGGCGCGCGATCGACGAGACCGCCAGAAGGCGCGGCGTCCAGATAAGCTACAACGAGGAGCACGGGATAGTTCCGCATACCGTCGAAAAGGGCATCAGGGATATAATATCCATAGGTGACAAACCCCAGAAGACCGGAAAGACCGCCGGGGCAAGGCACGGAAAGCCGGCTTCGAAGGAGTCCTTCGCCGGCTTCGGAGGTTATCCGCCCGATACCGCCGCCATGACCGCGTTTGCCGCCGAGGCAAAGGCGGGAAGGATCTCTCAAACCGAGAAAGAAAAGGTAACTGCCGAGATGAGGGCCCTTATGAAGGAGGCGGCGTCAAGGCTTGACTTTGAGCTCGCGGCCTTCATCCGCGACAGGATAAAAGAAACTGGAGTCTGAATGGCATCTTCATACATAAAGATCCGCGGAGCGCGGGTCAACAATCTGAAAAACATCGATCTTGACATCCCGCGCGACAAACTCGTCGTCTTCACCGGACTGTCGGGCTCGGGGAAGTCGTCCCTGGCCTTCGACACCATTTACGCCGAGGGCCACCGGCGCTTCGTGGAATCGCTCTCGTCATACGCGAGACAGTTTCTCGGACAGCTCGACAAGCCCGACGTCGATATGATCGACGGACTTTCGCCCGCGATATCGATCGATCAGAAGACGACCTCGAAGAACCCGAGGTCGACCGTCGGCACCGTCACCGAGATATACGACTATCTCAGACTTCTGTATGCCCGCATAGGGATACCTCACTGCCCGGTCTGCGGGAAGGAGATCAGAAGGCAGACGGTCGATCAGATAATCGAAAAGATCATGACGCTCCCCGAGGGGACGCGCTTCATGGTCCTCTCTCCGGTCGTGCGCAGCCAGAAGGGAATGCACGAAAAGGTCTTCTCGGACGCCCAGAGATCGGGATATACCCGGGTGCGGGTCGACGGGAGCATATACGACCTCGGAGAGAAGATCGGGCTTGACAAGAACAAAAGGCATGACGTAGACGTGGTGGTCGACAGGCTGGTGATGCGCGAAGGCATCAGGTCCAGACTGTCGGATTCGGTCGAGGCGGCCCTTTCGGCCGCCGACGGACACCTCCTGATCGTCACCCTCCCGCGCGACGGGGAGGAGGAGACCGAGCTTGAGTTCTCCCAGGCATACGCCTGCGAGGAGCACGGCATCTCCTTCGGGGATCTCGAGCCGAGGATGTTTTCCTTCAACAACCCCGCGGGGGCATGCCCCGCCTGCTCGGGACTCGGAGTTACGCGGCAGATATCGGTTGAAAAGATAATACCCGATCCCTCCCTTTCGCTTAGGGAGGGCGCGATCGCCGTCAACGGCTTCAAGTCGCTTGATGACGAGAGCTGGAACGGTCCGCTTTTCTCGGCTGTGGGCGAAGCCTTCGGTTTCGACCTCGACACGCCGGTCGAGCGTCTCTCCGACGAACAGCTTCACGTTCTCCTCTACGGATCGGGGAACATGAGGTACGACGTCACGAGATATTTCGGTCACGAGGCGGTGAAGAAGCCCGCGAAATTCGACGGGGTCGTGAGGATCATCGAGCAGCGGATGCAGTTCTTCGGCGAGACCGACTACTACGAACAGTTCGTCGAGGAGATCCCCTGCCGCCAGTGCGGCGGACGCCGCCTTAACGATATGGCTCTCGCGGTCACCGTGGGCGGAATGCCGATAGACAGGTTCTGCGATCTCTCGGTCGCCGACGCCCTCGCCAGCCTTGAAAAGACCGCGCTTGAGCTGACTCCCACCGAGACCGCCATAGCAAAGGACGTGATCAAGGAAAACCGCGCCAGGCTGAGCTTCCTCTGCAGCGTCGGACTTGAATACCTCACGCTTTCCAGAAGGGCGGGGACCCTTTCGGGCGGCGAGGCTCAGCGCATCAGACTCGCGACTCAGATCGGCTCCTCTCTCATGGGAGTGCTGTACGTCCTCGACGAGCCCTCGATCGGACTTCATCCGCGGGACAACGGGCGGCTGATCTCGACCCTCTGCAGACTGCGCGACCTCGGAAACACCGTGATCGTCGTCGAGCACGACGAGGAGATGATAAGGTCCGCGGATTACATCGTCGATATCGGCCCCGGCGCCGGCATCCACGGCGGCGAGGTCACCGCCTGCGGGACTCCCGCAGAAGTCGCCGCGAACACTGCCTCGATAACCGGGGACTATCTGTCCGGAAGAAAATCCATTCCCGTTCCCCCGGAGAGGAGGAAGGGAAGCGGAGACTTTCTCACCGTAAGAGGGGCGTCGGTCCACAATCTGAAGAAGATCGACGTGAAGATCCCGCTCGGCTGCTTCGTCTGCGTAAGCGGAGTGTCGGGATCGGGCAAGTCATCCCTGGTTAACGGTGTCATCGCCCCCTATCTTTCGTCTGTGCTGAACCGGGCAAAGAGAAGGCCTTCGGGCTGCGACGGGATCGACGGAGCGGACAGGCTTGACAAGGTCATCGTGATCGACCAGAGCCCGATCGGAAGGACGCCGAGATCGAATCCGGCGACATATACCGGCCTTTTCAACGAGATAAGGAATCTGTTTGCGAGGACTCAGGACGCGGTATCCCGCGGATACGGTCCCGGAAGGTTTTCCTTCAACGTCAAGGGCGGCAGGTGCGAGGCCTGCGGCGGCGACGGCGTGAGATGCATCGAGATGCACTTCCTTCCCGACGTCTACGTCACCTGCGACGTCTGCCGGGGAATGAGATACAACCGCGACACCCTCGAGGTCAGATACAAGGGAAAGAACATATATGAAGTCCTTGAGATGACCGCCGAGGAGGGGCTTTCATTCTTTTCAGACATCCCGAAGATCAGAAGATTCCTGTCGACCCTCTGCGACGTCGGTCTCGGATATATCAAGATCGGCCAGCCCTCGACGACGATATCCGGCGGAGAGGCTCAGCGGGTGAAGCTCGCGTCAGAGCTGACGAAACGTTCGACCGGCCGGACCTTCTATATCCTCGACGAACCGACCACCGGCCTGCACACCGACGACGTCGCGAAGCTTATCGCGATACTCGAGCGCTTCGCCGACGCCGGCAACACCGTCCTCGTCATCGAGCACAATCTCGAGATCCTGAAGCGCGCGGACTACATCATCGATCTCGGCCCCGAGGGGGGAGACGGCGGAGGCAGAGTCATTGCCGCCGGCACGCCGGAGGAGATTGCCGCCTGTCCGGCCTCCTATACCGGACAGTTCCTGTCCGGGATACTCGGATCCGACAGATAATAATGCATAAATTCTAAAAGTATAAAAGAAAGAAACGGAAAAAAATGATTATCACCGATCTGCTTGAAAGAAACGCGAAAGAAGCCGGGGGGGAAGTAGCCCTCGTTGAGCTCAATCCCGCCCTGAGGCCGGGGAACGAGAGCTGGAAGGAATTCAGTCTCATCGAAGAGGGCAGAGACCCGAGAGCCCGCCGCGAGATGACCTGGGGCGAGTTTGACGCCAGGGCGAACAGAATTGCCAACCTTCTCATATCCGAGGGGGTAAAGAAGGGTGACAAGGTCGCTCTGCTGCTCATGAACTGCCTTGAATGGCTGCCCGCCTACTTCGGGATACTGAAGACCGGCGCGCTGGCCGTCCCGATGAACTACCGCTATACCGCAGACGAGATCAGATACTGTCTTGATCTGTCAGAGTCCTCCTTCCTTATCTTCGGAGAGGAGTTCATAGGAAGGGTGGAGGAGATTCTTCCGCTGATCCCGGACATCAGGCTCTTTTTCGCCACCTCGGCCTTCTCAAAGGACGCTCCCGAGTTCGCGGACGACCTCTTTGCTCTCGCGGGCGGTCAGAGCGTAAAGAGGCCGGATATCACCGGCACTCTCACCGAACAGGACTTCGGAGCGATCTATTTCTCTTCGGGCACGACCGGATTCCCCAAGGCGATCCTCCACAGACATCTTTCACTCATAACCGCCGCGAGAGTCGAGCATGCTCACCACGGACAGACGAAGGACGACGTCTTCATCTGCATACCGCCGCTCTATCACACCGGCGCAAAGATGCACTGGTTCGGCTCGCTCTACTCCTGCAGCAGGGCAGTCCTCTTAAGAGGCGTCACGCCCAAGTGGATAATCGAGGCAGCCGCTTCCGAAAAAGCGACGATCGTCTGGCTGCTCGTGCCCTGGGCGCAGGACATCCTCGACTCGATCGACAGGGGCGAGATCGATCTTGACTCATACGATCTCTCCCGCTGGAGGCTCATGCACATCGGCGCCCAGCCGGTCCCGCCCTCCCTGATCAAGCGCTGGAAGGAAAAATTCCCGAAGCATGAATATGACACGAACTACGGACTGTCCGAGTCGATCGGCCCGGGCTGCGTGCATCTCGGCGTCGAGAATATCGACCATGTCGGAGCGATTGGCAAGGCCGGATATCTCTGGAAGACGAAGATCTGCGACGAGAAGGGCTGCGAGGTGAAGCGCGGCGACGTCGGCGAACTCTGGGTCGCCGGTCCCGGCGTCATGACCTGCTACTACCGCAATCCCGAGGCCACCGCCGAGTCTCTCTCGGGCGAGTGGCTGAAGACGGGCGATATGGCAAGGGAGGACGAGGAGGGCTTCATCTACCTCGTCGACCGGAAGAAGGACGTCATCATCACCGGCGGAGAGAATCTCTATCCGGTGCAGATCGAGGACTTCCTCAGGGCCAACGACAAGATCAAGGACGTTGCCGTCATCGGACTTCCCGACAAGCGGCTCGGAGAGATCGCTGCGGCGATCATCGAGGTCAAGCCGGGCATGACGATGACGGAGGAGGAGGCGAACAGCTTCTGCCTCGGTCTGCCCCGCTACAAGAGGCCCCGCAGGATAATCTTCGCCGATGTCCCGAGAAATCCCACCGGAAAGATCGAGAAGCCGAAGCTCCGCGAGATCTATTGCGGAGGAAGACTTGTTGAGGCTCAGACGAAGAACTGAGACTCGGGAATTAATAACGACCGCGGCGCGGCCCCCGGAAGGGAGCCGCGCCGCGTATTTTGGTGTTGAACACTTATCAGGTGAAGTGCCTCTTGTAGTAGATTATGACGAGTACAAGGGCGACCGCGATAAGTACGATGATTCCGATCCAGAGGATCATTATCGTGTCTACCGTCTTTTTCGTTCCGGTGCCGCTCTTTCCGGTCGTCTGTTCGTTCGCGGAAGTCGTGCCCCCGGGTTCGGATGCCGAGCTGTCCTCGGGTGAGCGGGTTACGCTTCCGGGATCGGCATATGAGGAGGATCCCTCGGGACCGGGCTGGGTGTCGGGAGGATTAGTTCCGGTCTCGTCGGGACCGGTGCCTGTCTCATCGCCCGGAGCGGTGGTCTCGATCGGAGCCGTTGTCACCGATCCGCCCGATGTCGTTTCGGCGGTGCCGCTTCCGGTGACGGTTATGTCGACCTTGACGGTCTGTCCTCTGAAGCTGACATAGATCGCGCTGTCGGACGAGGTAAGCTTTCCTGTCGGCGCGTAGGTGTAGTAGCTTTCGGGAAGGATGACGGGAGATACCGTCGAGTCGATGTAGTTGAGGACCACCTTCATTCCGGAGGGATCAAAGCTTTCTCCCGCGCGGTAGACGGTTTTGGCCGGAGGCGTCAGGAGGGAGATCGATTTGATTGCCTTGGCTCTCACCGTTACGGTCAGAGAGGTCTCAAATCCGGCATATGTGATCCTGATGGTCTTTTCCTGTACCGGATCGCTGGAGGTGAGAAGGAAGGTGTCGTCGACGTCGATCGAATAGGTGGTGATCGGCAGCATCGTTCCGTCGTTGTACACCATGTTTACGACCATTCCGGCGGGGTTGAAGGAGCTGCCCTCGTTATACTCGGTCCTGTTGGGCTTGGTCACTATGCTGATCGAGATGGCGGTCTTCGTTTCGACCTCGATCGGCTGTTCGGCATCGTAATATACAGAATCGCTGACCTTGTACCTTACGGTGAAGGATTTCATCCCGTTGGTGACGGGAGAACCGATCTCGGGCAGAGTGACGAGATCGGCCGGATCCGCCGCTTCGGCGACCGTCTCGCCGACATAGTGGATGAGGACCTTGATGCCGTCGATCGTCAGCGGCTGACCGGTTATATACTTTACGGTATCGGGTGCCTCGGCGATCTCAATTCTTTGGATCTTTCTCGCCGAATAGACCTTGATCGTGACCTGCGCGGTCAGGCCGTTCCAGCCGATCGTCGCGAAGCTGTCGGTATCGACAAGAGGATCGTTGACTTCAATCGTGAGGTTCTCGATCTTGAGAGAGACGGTCGATCCGTCGTCATATTCGACTGCGCAGAGCATCCCGGTCGGCGAGAAGCTCTCTCCCGCGTTGTATTCGGTCTTGTTGGGCGCCTTGACGATCTTTATTTCGCCGGTATGCGCTTTGATGACCGGCGACAGATCGATGGGATATCCCGCGAAGGAGGCGGTCACCGAACTGCCCGCCTGATATACCTCGGGACAGTCCAGAGCGACGTAATCGGTGATCTCAAAGCTTGCTTCGTCCGAGTATGTGGCTGAAAAGACGAGTTTTTTGAGTTTTTCGGGATCTATCGGATCCCCGTAATAGAGATCAAACGCCTCGCCGCTGACTATCAGTCCGTCCTCGGCGATCCTGCATACGTCGACGGTGAAGTCTGTCTCGGCGTTCCCGAGGGTCAGCTTCAGGGTCGCCTTGCCGCTTGCGTCGGGGATGAGGGGCTCACCCGCAGACGGGATATCGAAATTGTCGATCTTGACGAAATCTGTCTCGCCTTCAAAGCGGGCGTAGACGTCGATATCCGCCATTTCAAAGGCGAGCGGGCGGCCTTCATAGAAGTTGATATCGGGAAGCGATCTGACCTCGATCTCGACGGCCTTCAGCACCGTCACCGGGATCTGCGCGGTCAGGATATGACCGGCGCTTGCCGTATATGAAAGCGTTACAGCGGTAAGGTCCCCCTCGACCGGTGATTCGGATGAGGGAGAGTATAGGCAGTCGTCGAGTCCGACCGAGACCACCTGTCCGTCTGAAAAAAGAACAGAGATCTGAATGCCGGCAAGGTCGATGTTTTCCTGTCCCTCTCTGTAGGAGGTCTTGAAGGTCCCGCCGATCTCAAGCGATTCCGCGGATGCCACCGATATCGCAAGGCCGGAGACCTTGTTCGTAAGATCGCAGGAGAATACGATCATCTTGTCGGAGGGGAGGAGAGGCCGGTCGGGGGAGAAGATCATCTGTTCCGGAGTCAGTTCGACATGGCTTCTGTCGGAATAACTGACTATTCCCTTGTATCCCGTCGGGTCGAAGGTCTCGCCCTCGAGATAGGCGGTCTTCGCGCCGGGATCGAGGGTAACGTCAAAGGCAGTGACCGTCGGCGCGGGACCGGTGGTCACTTCGGGTTCACCTGTGGTGACCTCGGGCTCGCCTGTCGTGACCTCGGGCTCGCCGGTGGTGACTTCGGGCTCGCCTGTCGTGACCTCGGGCTCGCCTGTCGTGACCTCGGGCTCGCCGGTGGTGACTTCGGGCTCACCTGTCGTGACTTCGGGCTCACCTGTCGTGACTTCGGACTCGCCGGTGGTGACTCCTTCTTCGGCATTTACAGTCAGAGAAGCGGGGAAGCAGGGAAGAAGGAGATGCAGAAGCAGAAGGGCGACTATAAGGCAGGATGCCGCACAGAGATGCTTTATCGTTTTTTTCTTGTAAAACATCAAAGATTTCCTTTCTTGAGAAGCGAAATACTGACGACTTTATTACCGACAAATATTATATCATCTTTTATATATTAAATCAATATTTTTTTGTTTTGATTAAAGACGGAAAAATGAATTCCCGATGAAGCGTCTGTGATTAGCCGTCCCGTGAGCGGACCGGAGGCAGAAAAAAAGAGGAGGCTGTTAAAAAGTCAGACTTTTTAACAGCCCCGTCTCTTCTCTGATTCAGTCGGCGTAAACGCTTACCTGTTTCTTGTCCTTTGTCTTCTGCTCGAACTTGACTTTTCCGTCGATCAGAGCATAGAGGGTGTAATCGGTGCCCATGCCGACGTTCTTCCCGGGATGGATCGCGGTGCCTCTCTGCCTGATGATGATGTTTCCGGCGGTGACAGCGGCTCCGTCGGCCTTCTTGACGCCGAGTCTCTTCGATTCGGAGTCGCGGCCGTTCTTGGTCGAGCCGACACCCTTTTTATGAGCAAAGAACTGTAAGGAAATCCTGAACATTGTTTTTCTCCTTATCTGTTTTTGTGCGCCGTATCATTCCCAGTCGCGGTCGGTGACTTCAACATCAAGATAATCCGAATAATCCTCAAGAAGATCGTTCAGCTGATAGAAATACCCCTGAAAGAGACCCGATACCGCGTACTGCTTCTCCGGATCGCTCTCGAATTCGGGGAGCGCAGCCTTCGATCTGACGACGATCCGGGTCGCGCCTTCGTTTACGTCATAATCGACGTCCGACGCGTAGGAGATCTCGCATGTGTTGACTATCAGCATGGTCATTGCCGAGAGGGCGGCGCAGAGAACGTCGTCTCCGTTTTCACCGTATCCGGCGTGGCCGGTCTCTTCAAACCCGTAATAGTTTCCGCCGCTTCTGAAAAATACGACTTTCGTCATCGCGGTCAGCCCTCGATCTTAAGAATGCTGACCTTGGTGTAGGGCTGCCTGTGCCCCGCCTTTGTTTTTTCGTTCTTTTTGGCTTTGTAGGTGAAGACGTAGATCTTCGGTCCCTTGGCGTTCTTCAGGACCTTGGCCGTGACCCTGGCTCCTTCGACAGTCGGCGTTCCGGCCTTGAAGCCGTTCGCGCCAGAAACCGCCATTACGCGGTCAAAGACGATCTCGCTCTCCTCTTCGGCATCGAGCTTCTCGACGAAGATGGTATCGCCTTCGCTGACCTTGTACTGCTTTCCGCCCGTTTCGATAACTGCAAACACGAAAAGCACCTCGCTTTCTCAAAGACTCGCTGACAATACGGCGCCGCGCAGACGCGCGGACTTCCTGGCCGATCTCAAGCGGCGTAATATTATACTATTGTTTTTCCGGAAAGTCAATACTTTTTTAAAAAAAGATTGTTCGGGGTATATTTTTTCCGGTCAGATGAAGGGGCGCCTGTCGAGTACGAGCCTCAGCGGTCTTGACGTTCTTATCTTTCCCGGCAGGGCGGCCTGAAGCTCGGCGAGGCAGCAGACCGATCCGAAGAGCATGTGCAGGTCGTTGAAGGCATCGTCTCTTTCGGGATCGATCGAGTTCATCATTCCGACATATCTCTCCGCGAATCCCTCCAGCCTCTCCTTGCCCTCGTAAAATCTGTGCGGAGTCTGCCTCATCGCCCTCGAGAGTGAGTAGACGACGTCGACGTCGATAAATCCGGGACGTTTTATCAGATTGCCGTATTCAGGGTTCCCGACACCCTTGTCGATGAGAAAGATGCAGGTGTCGATGATCTTTTCGGGGTATCTCAGCGGACGCCGTTCATATTCGTGATTGAAAATGTAGTGGAAACCCCCGGCCATGTATCTGTGCATGCCGCCCCGCTTAGCCTCGCCGTTTTTGGCGTAGTAGAAGAAGCCGTATTCGGGATCCGAATGCTCCCACATCCAGTCGAAATACCAGTCGGTCCATTCGGGAAAGATCATCCCGGTGTTGACGAGGCAGGGAAGTATCCCGGCGCCCTTGTGGGATTCGGGCCAGGGATTCTGCCAGTCGACGTCGTTTTCCAGAAAACGGCAGAGGCCCTCCTTCGTCAGGATCCCGTCGAGCGCGGAGCATCTGTAAAGCGGAGAGGCGTCGAAGAGCTCGAGCGCCGCCGTGCAGTGGGCGGTGGTGTGGATGGTGTGATGGGTCGGCTCGCTGAACATGCCGGTCTCAGGGTCCTGCATGCTCCGGAGGATCCGCACCCATTCGGCCCGCTCGCCCGGATCGCGCGGGAATTCGCCGATCGTGTATAGGATGTTGGCGGCGTCGGCGCATCCGTATTCGTTTCTGCCGGTATCACGGCCTTTCCCGTTGTCCCACAGCCATCTTCTGTAGTCGCCCTGGGCGATCCTGTGTCTCGAGACGCATTCCGCTATGCGTTCGATCAATCCGTCAATGTATATGGGTTCCATTTTTGCCTCACCATGTCCTTTGTATTTTCACGGGGCCGGTTCAACCGCCGGCACCGGATGCTTCCGACATTCATATTATATATCAAAAGCACCTTCCGAATCAACAAAAACTTTCCGGAGTGGCTCGCGAAGATCGCAAATCTTATTGACAAAACTTCCCTCGGGATGTATTATTATAAGCGAAAAGAAGAAAACAAAGGGTAAGACCGGGCATTTCCGCGGTCAATAACATAGTGTGGATATGATGAAAAAGAAGCAGTTGTTTTTGAAATACCGTCCGCTCTCAGGGGCATGCCGCGCAGGATCGGCGGGCGGAAAAGCTTCAACCGGGCTTGTAAGGAGCATTGCCGTGTTTTTGACAACGGCAGTGATCGTTCTCTCCTTCTTTTCCTGTTCGGGCGGGAAGCCGGCAGAAACCGAAGAACCGGGAACGACCGCTGAGGCCGTCGCCACGACCGCAGCTCAGGAAGAGACGTCAGGCCCCGCATTTGAGTCGAAGATCGCTCAGGGGCTCTGGGAAAAGGCTCTCGAGCTTGAGCGGAAGAGCTTCGACACGCTCACCACCTGCGGAGCCTCATCGCATCTTCAGGGGATCTGCGTCGACGACGAACTGAAATACATGTATTTCTCCTACACCGACGTCCTCGCGAAGCTGGACATGTCGACAGGGGAGCTGGTCGGATCGGTAGGGGGATTCGGGAAGGGAAGCTTCGGGACCTCGGGAGGGGCGCATCTCGGCTGCATCGCCTATTACGACGGCAAGATCTACGGGTCCCTCGAATACAAGGAACCCGGAAAGAAGTTCTTCGTCTGCGTCTTCGACGAGAACGCGATCACAGACCCGGGCATGGACATGAAGCAGATGGAGAGCGGCGTCGACGCCGTCCTCCTCTACGAGCCCACCGCCGATTTCAGGGATCCGCTGGGCGAGGATGTCGGCAGCTCCGACGGATTTGCCGTCAACGAGAAGATCGAGGGCCACAGATTCGGCTGCTCGGGGATCGACGGCATAACTTTCGGACGGCTTCCCGGCAGTCCGGAGGACAGCCCCGAGTATATGATGGTCGCCTACGGCATCTACGGAGCCGGAGACTGGGTGACAGAGAGATACGACAACGACTACAACATCATTCAGGTATACGATCCCGACGATCTGACGCCCGAAAGGCTCTTCAGGTTCACCTACGAGCGCGGGCTCAGTCCGGATTATACCGAGGACGAGGTGCTCTATGCCGTCGACACCCTCTTCGTTTTCACCGGGAATACCCGGTACGGAACTCAGAATCTTGAATACGAGAGGGATACCGGCAATATCCTTCTCTGCACATACGGCACGAGAAAGGAGACCTTCCCGGGCTGCTCGCTCTTCGTGATAGACGGGAGCAGGGCTCCCGGGGAGGCGGTGCTTCAGGTCGGGCAGAACTATGTGGCGGGGAATCTCGCAAATCCCGGGACGCATAAGATAAGGGCGCAGCAGTACAAGGTCGACGGCGGCTACCCGCTGGTAAAACACTGCAGTCTTCTGAAGCTCGAGGGCGGATTCTTCGCCGAGAAGGTCTGGGGACGGACGGGAGTCTACGCGGCGATCAGCGGCAGGGACACCCCCGCGTCTTCCACGACCGGGATCGTCTCGCTGGGAGGCGGGTACTGGTATATCGCCGACGGCGCGACGTCTGTCTCGCTCTACCGCAGCGACCCCGGATACGGGTTTGAAAAAGTGAAATGATAAGATGTTAATATCGAAACTGCCGGCGTCCCGAAGAGGGATGCCGGCTGTTTCGCGGTCGAGCATTATCTGGTCTTTTTGAGTCTTCCGATGACGCGACCCGAGCAGGTCACCGATTCGAAGTCGCGGAGCATGATCTTGCCGTAGGCGGGGTTGAGCGGAATGAGGCAGTCCCCTCCGTAGATCTTGAAGTAGCTGTCTCCGTCAAGCACGTAGATGCAGGGCTCGCCGACCTCGACGGTATCGGTATCCTCGACAAGCAGGATGTCGCCGTCACGGTATTTGGGAGACATGCTGTCACCGCTGATCTTCACGGCAAAATCGGCGCGATCGGTGACGTCGCCGTAGGGGATCGATATCTTTTCTGAGGTCTCTGCCTGATCAAGGAACTGTCCGTGTCCGGCGGAAGCCGGAAGGTCGAAGAAGGGGATCTCGCGGCGCTGGCGGCGCATGGCGTCGCTGCCGCGGTAGCGGTGCTCCTCGGGCGATGTGAGGATGACGGCGCTCCCGCGTCCCGCGGGCTTTGCGGCGGTCTGGAATTCCTTCTCGGCAGCCCTGGCTCTTTCCTTTGAGATGATGGTGGATATGAGCTCGCGGCCGTAGTCGTCAAGTCTTCTGTAGTCCTCGATCAGCCTGATCTCCTCGCCGCTCAGAGTGAAGTTGTTCCGGTTTTCCGGTACGCCGGTGATGACGCTGTCAAGCGACACTCCAAGGGCGTCGCAGACCGATACCATGTTGGACAGCTTTACCGAGTCCGACACGCAGGAGAGGATCTTCGTCAGCGTTCCGAGCGGAACTCCCGAGAGGCGGGACAGCTCCTCTGTGGTCATTTTCTTTTCATTTTTTATTTTTTTAAGGCGTTCGATATAGTCTGTCGTCATCTGACACACCTCCGCTTTTCTCATTACGGAATAATTATATCACAGATTTTCCGTTTTGTAAAGTTTTTTTTAAAAAATTTCCGAAAACGGAAAGAAAAGTGTTGACAAACGAAAAAAACGGGTGTATAATAATGCCGAAATCGACCGAAAGAGGAATACGGAGGGTGCCGGAAGGCGGCATCCGGCCGGATCTGAGGACCGAACGGAGGTTAAAAAATGAACAACGTGATCGATCGTAACGGATATATCGGAAGAACAGCCGGGCGCGGAGCATACCGTCCGGGACAGGTAAGACAGACAAAAAACAGCGGCGAGGGAATGATCGAGGCGGTCTGCCGCATCGTAAGATTCTTTTCGGAACCCGGAGTCAAGACCGTAGTCGCGGCCGTCGCCGTGATCGCTGCGCTCGTCTGCTTCGCGCTCTACGCCGTCGCGCTCCTGACCGGGACGCTGAGCCCGGTCGCCGCGGTGCTTCTCGCGCCCATCATCATAGCCCTCTGCGGCTTTGCCGCAAAAGCGGTATTAAAAGACTAGTCAGTAAACATAAAGCGGGGGTGTTAAAAAAGTCCGACTTTTTTAACACCCCCGCAGAATCTGCGGACAGGATACCGCAGATTCTGCTCGAGAATTGCGGTTTTTGCCACTCCAAAGCTTGATTATTGCTGTCAAACGGGCAAAAATGCCGCGGTCTCGCGGCGAGCAATTGCTCGTCGGCTGGTTAAAAAAAACGCGTAGCGAGTTTTTTAACAGCCTCTTTAACGGCCTCTCACTTTTTTCTTCTGCGCCTGTGACCGGTCGCGGCTTTAGAGGTCGCCGCCGCGGCTGCCGCGAAAGCAGCGGCCGCCGGCAGAGCCAGAGAGGATGAGCAGCCTCCGGTTGGCGAAGAGCCCTCTGCCTCTGATGTCTCGGGGGCGGCAGTGCCGCTCTCTGCCGCGGCGGTATCGGCTGAAGTCTCGGTTTCGGGAGCGGTCGCGGCTTCATAACCCTGTTTTTTTATCAGGACGATATTGTGTATCACGTACTGCTGACCCTCGGCGAGCGAGCCGGTGAGGTATACCTCTCCTGAAAATGAGACATCTTTCAGATCGAGAGTCATGTTTCTCCGGAAGAGGAAGCCTCCCGCCGTCCCGTCGGCAAGTCTGCCGCGGGCGAGCAGGGAAGCGCTGCCGTCGTCTTCCGCCGGGGTGCCGGAGTCTGAGGTGAGCGCCAGGTAGGAGGGTTTGTTCCCGGCGAAGGAATCGTATTTTTCCGCCACAGAGTACTCGATGACAGCCGAGGACCAGCCCGAAAGATCGATCTGACCTAGAGGTATCGCCTCCCCCGTCTTCGCGGCGAGGCAGCGCCAGCTAATCTTTTCCGACGAGATCCCCGATTTCGCGCGGAAGCTTTTCACTCTGCCGAGATCGAGAAATTCATAGGATTCGACGTTTGCCGAGGTCACCGGACGCGGATCGGCGAGCTCGGTCCCGTCGGGGTATTTCGAGGGGGATTCGGGCATCCCCGAGTAGACGGGGATAAGGAAGCGGTAGGGCATGTCGAGCACTCCGCCCTCTTTGTAGGACTTATACATCGACGCCGCCCGCCCCTGCGAACCGAATATGCTCTGCATATACTGCCCCCAGAAATTGCGCGAGGAGCGGGGATCGACGTTGAACTTCTGCAGATAGAAGGTGTTCTGGTAGTCGTTCACGTATTTCGAGGTCGCTCTCAGCGCTCCGCCGAGTATCGCTTTCCATCTCGTGTTCCAGGCTGGGGTGCCTCCCCAGGCTTCGGCGAATTCCGGGGAACCCTTCATGGCTTCCTCGGCGCCTCCCCGGTATATCTGGAAATAACCCGTCCCCGAAGCGCCGATGTTGAAATAGTTGTAGTATCCGTTGTATTTTTTCAGTGCCTCCTCGGTCCATCCCGATGTCGGGGCGTTGATGAGCTTTCCGTTTTCGGTGCCGGTGAGCCCGTTCGAGTAGTAGTACCACAGCCTGTCGCCGATGGTTCCGCCGATCAGCGCGCTCGTTCCCGCCGTCCCCTGCTCGCTTCTTACGAGCACCGCGAGATAGACGGGATTTGCGCCTGTCTCCCGCCCGGAGTACATGAAGAAATCGGCGTAGGTCATGTCTGAATAGATGTCGTCGAGGCAGGCGTTCTCCATGAAGGTGCCACGGAGGACGGTCTTGACCATATCGACGGTTACGCTCTCCGACCAGCCCAGATCGGCGAACTGGAAGATCTGCTCCTCGTCGAGAAAATTGCGGGAGTCCATAAAGTATGAAACTGTATACTTCGACGCCTTGTACCAGCCCGAGTCGTAGAGGTTCGCATCGCGGAAATCCCGGAGAACGACATAGGCGTCGCCCGATCCGACCAGGTTGCGCTTGGGATTGTCGTCGCACTCCATCTTCAGGATATAGTCCCAGGTGTACTTTCCGTCCGACATCCCGGTGACGTCGAGCATCTCGAAGGTCCAGGACGGATGCTGCTTTTTCAGCTCCGCGAGCTTCGCCGCGTAATCGGCAGGCCAGCCCGCCGCGATGTAATCAGCCTCGGTGACGGGATCGGCAACCGACGCCGGCTCAGCCGATGCGGGCGTCGAGAGAAGCCCAGCCGCAGGCGCGCAGATAAAGAGGGCGGCGAACAGCAGACTCATCATTTTTCCGGTTTTCATTTGTTTTTTATTCTTCATGACAGCAGCATGTTTGCGGAAGGTCCCTTCAGGACCCCGCCGCAATTCTCCTGGGATGATATTTTTCCGATTCTCCTCCACGGATGCGTTCCGTGTGTTTTTTCTACTAAATTATACTTTCTTTCCATCCGATTTTCAATAGGAAAAAGAAAAACGGGAGGATCGTGAAGAATAATATCTGCAAAAGACCAAAAACAGTTTGCGCGAAAACGCATCGGGATGGGGGAACAGCCCCTTCGACTGAATGCCGTATGATAGCTTGGCTTCGGACATCTCTGAAGATCCCGCCCGATGTCGAAAGCAGATGAAAGAGTCGGAAGCAGACATAACGAAGATGTTTTTTCTGTTGATTAAGCTGGCAAAATATGATATCATAATAGCGATAAGCAGAAGACCGGATAAAAGAGGATCGTCCTCCGGCTGAACCGGCGGTATGATGCTTACGCAGGCTTTTCGCGGAAGCTTTCCGGATGATCCCGGACCGGTCTCTTGCAAGTAAAACGAAACGGAAAAAGAAGCAATGAAGGTATTTATCGACACACAGAAAAGCATCGGCAGATACGACGACCCAACGCGCTGGCAGAACAGCACTCTCAGATACGCGCCGCCGGCGGATTTTCCTGCATACGCAGAGTCGGTCATCGGCAGGCCGGCGATACACCGCGCATGGATCACCCTCGACGAATACTGGGACATGAGGACGGGAGAGTTTTTCCCGGATTTCGAGATCGGGAAGAAGCGCCGTCCCGACAGCGAGCTGCACTATCTCTACGACTGGGGTTCGGTCCGTCCGGCGCCCTCCGGGACCCGCTTCAGGGACTATTTGACCTCCCACGCCGCCTGCGCCGACGAGGTCATGCTCAACGTCAGGCGATACGAGCGCGAGGTCACCGACGGCATCCTGCCGATAGAAAAATACGCCGAGATCTTCGCGAAGGCGGTGGAATACTGCAAGGAGCTCGCTCCGAACATCAGATATATCGAGGTGACGAACGAGTCGACTCTGAAGAGCTTCGGCGGGCTTTCGGCCGCCGAGTTCGTAAGGCTCTATCTCGCGGCATATTCCGCCGTGAAGGCACTGAACGAAAAGCACCGCTACCCGGTCCCGCTCGAGGTCGGCGGAAACGCCTTCTCGGCGCTGCTCGTGAACGAAGACGTCTGGAAAGAGACCCTCAGGCTGCTTCGGGAGAGCCCGATAGGCGACTGTCCGATGGATTTTTATTCGCTGCACATATATGATCACGGCGCAACCGTAAGCCTGATAAAGCAGGGAAGGTTCGAAGAGGCGGCGCTCGGCTGCGTCGGCAAGGTCAAGAAGGGGATCGCCGGACACAGGGCCGCCCTGAAGGAGCTCGGGCTGCCCGAAAAACCGGTCTTTATGGATGAGGTCGGACGGACGAGGACCACGGGGATAGATTTCGACAGCCTGCGAAACGCCGCCGGCGTCGCCGGATATCTCATCTCCCACGGTACCGAAGGACTTGAAGACGTATATTATTTCCCCTGGTGCACCTTCCACAACCCCGAACTGCAGATATCATTTACGCAGTTTCTCCTCCGTCCCGACGGTAGCTACGCCGCGACACCCAACGGCATCGCGGTGATGATGATGCACCGGATGAAGGGCGAGCGCCTCGCGACGGCGGTCTCGGAGGCCTCGGGTCCCGATACCGAATACCGAGCGATAGGTGTGAAGGATTCGGGCTCTGTCTGGGCAGTCGCTCTCAATCCGACCGACCGGCCCGAGCCCCTCGATCTTGTCTTCGAAGGAGTAGGCGACGGCCGCTTTTCGCTCGAACTCTTCCGCTGCAACGGCGTCGACAACAATATCGTGACAGGGAAGGGCGACGGCTCTCTGCGGCTCACCGCCTCCGTGACCCTCGAGGCGTCGGGCGGACGGCTCGAATACCGCGATTTTTTGTCTAACGACGGCTTTACACAGTACAGGCTGACTCCGGTCCCGGAGGGATGAAGACTTAAGCATCCCGACGCTGCGGCCGGCTTCCGGGTGGGGGTGTTAAAAAAATCGCGTAGCGAGTTTTTTAACAGCCTCATCTTTTTTCGGCTCGGCCGACGCAATCGCTTGACTTGATGAGACATTAGTGATACAATAATATATCATATTGAGAAATCCAATACCGGAGGATACCGACCGTGATAAAGAACATAGCGGGGAAAGACTTTCTGCTCAGTTCCCGGACCGCGAAGCGGCTCTATTCCGATTACGCGGAAAGGATGCCTATAATCGATTTTCACTGCCACCTCAGTCCTGCTGAGATCGCCGGGGACAAACGCTTTTCCGACATCGGCGAGCTTATGCTCGGAGCCGACCACTACAAGTGGAGGGCGATGCGTTCCTTCGGCATCGATGAGAAGTACATAACCGGAGACGCCCCCTTCCGCGACAAATTCAGGAAATTCGCGGGGATGCTCCCCTACGCGGCGGGAAATCCGCTCTACGCCTGGACACATCTCGAGCTCGCGCGCTATTTCGGGATCGAGGAGGCGCTTGACGCCCGGTCCGCCGACCGGATCTACGACAGATGCGGAGAGCTGCTCGCCGGGCCGGGGTTCTCGGCAAAGGAACTCATCCTCAGGTCGAACGTCGAGGTCGTCTGCACGACCGATGATCCGGCCGACAGCCTTATTCACCACAAAAAGGTCAGGGAGGACAGCCGGTTCGGCGTAAAGGTCCTTCCGGCATTCAGGCCCGACCGCGCGGTAAACATCCGCGAGCGGGGCGTCTGGAAAAAGTGCATGGAGGAACTCGGCGCCGAAGACTATCCCGGCCTGCTCTCGGCGCTCGACGCCTCGATGAAGAGATTCGGCGAACTCGGCTGCCGGCTGTCCGATCACGGTCTGCAGCGGCTTACCTTCCGAACCGGCGACCCCGAGGCCGTATTCAAAAAGGCGATCGGCGGCGGGGAGATCACGCCTGACGAGGAGGACGTCTTCATAACCTCTCTGATGACCGAACTCGGCAGGCGCTACGCAGAGGCCGGCTGGTGCATGCAGCTCCACCTCGGTCCGATGCGGAACAACAACACCGCGATGTTCGGCAAGGTCGGGCGCGACGCGGGGTTCGACGCGATCGGAGATCCTGTAGACATATCGTCGCTGTCGCGCTTCCTCGACGGCCTCGCGGCGGAGGACAGACTGCCGAAGACTGTTCTTTATTCGCTCGACGGGAACGACCTCTGCCGCCTCTGCGCTCTTATGGGCTGCTTCCAGGAGGGCCCGGTAAGATCGAAGATACAGCTCGGGCCGGCGTGGTGGTTCAACGACCAGCGCGACGGGATGGAGGCCCAGCTCAGAGCGCTCGCGAACCTCGGAGTGATCGGCGGTTTCGTCGGGATGCTCACCGACTCGCGCAGCTTCCTCTCATATACCCGCCACGAGTATTTCAGACGTATACTCTGCGCTCTCGTCGGCGGCTGGATCGACGGCGGGGAATACCCCGACGATCCCGATACCGCCGGAAGGCTGATCGGGGACATCTGCTATCATAACGCAAAGAATTATTTCGGCTTCTGACAGCCGTGTGACAGAGATAAAGAGATAAACTGAAGGAGAAAAAGGATGGAAAAGTATAAACTGCCCGCCGGGCTTGATCTTACCGGAAAGACCGCCGTCGTCACCGCCGGCGGAGGAGTCCTTATGAGCGAATTCGCGAAGGCGCTCGCCGCCTGCGGCGCGAACGTCGCGCTCATCGACCTTTACATGGGCGGAATGGAGCCGGTCGCGGAGGCGATCGGCGACCGCGCCTTCGCCGTTACCGCCGACTGCACGAGCCGGGAGAGCCTGCTCGCCGCGCGCGAGAAGATCCTGGCCAGATTCGGACCCTGCGATATCCTCGTCAACGGCGCCGGAGGTAACAACCCGATGGCGACGACAGACAACGAGACTATGACACCCGATCTTCCCGAGGGGACGAAGAGCTTTTTCGATCTTACCGACGCCGGGCTTTCAAAGGTCTTCAATCTCAACATCCTGTCGGTCTTTCTCACCACCCAGGTCTTTGCCGCGGATATGGTGGAGCGGGGAGGAAACATCATCAACATCTCGTCGATGAACGCCTTCCGTCCTCTGACCAAGATCCCGGCCTACAGCGCCGCCAAGGCCGGCGTTTCTAACATCACCCAGTGGCTTGCCGTCCACTTCGCCCCCTGCGGGATCAGGGTAAACGCCATCGCCCCGGGGTTCTTCGTAACGAAGCAGAACAAAGACCTTCTCTTTACTGCAGACGGAACACCGACCGCCAGGACCGAAAAGATCCTTGCCGCGACTCCGCAGAAGAGATTCGGAAAGCCGTCCGAACTGATCGGCACGCTGCTCTGGCTCGTCAACGACGAGGCCAGCGGATTTGTCACTGGAACGGTGATACCCGTCGACGGCGGGTTCGCCGCCTATTCGGGGGTCTGACGTGATCCTGAAGGGTTATCCCGAGATCCGGGACGGCGAGCTCTGCGCCGCTCTCGCGGCATATCTCAACGAAAAACGGCCGAAAAAACTGCTTATCATCCCTCCCGATTACACAAGGCTGTATTCGGGAGCGGGGAAGATAACGGCGATGATAATCGACATCCTCGGAGACAGCTGCGACATCGACGTGATGCCGGCGCTCGGGACGCACGTACCGATGACGAAGGAGGAATGCGACTCCTTCTTCCTCGGCAGGGTCGATCACCGCGATCTTATCCTGCACAGATGGCGGGACGACGTGGTAAAACTCGGAGTCGTTCCCGGGCAGTTCGTTTCGGAGGTCTCGGAAGGCCTCGTCGAAGATGACATCGACGTCGAAGTCAACCGCCTTATCCCCGAGGGGGGATACGATCTCATACTCTCGGTCGGGCAGGTCGTGCCGCACGAGGTCGTGGGGATGGCGAACTACTCGAAGAACATCTTCGTCGGCTGCGGCGGGCCCTCGATGATCGGCGCCTCACACATGCTAGGCGCGTTTTACGGTATAGAGCGGATAATGGGAAGGGATTTTTCCCCGGTCAGGCGGGTCTTCGACTACGCAGAGGAGCACTTTCTCGGGGAGTTTCCCATCGTCTACATACTGACTGTCACCACCGCCTCGGGAGAGGAAACAAAGATACACAGCGTCTTTGTCGGACGGAAGCGCGAACTCTTCGAGGGCGCCGTCGCCGACAGCCGCGAATACAACCTGATAAAGGTCGGAAAGAGGCTGAAGAAGGCCGTCGTCTACCTCGACCCGCGCGAGTTCAGATCGACCTGGCTCGGCAACAAGGCGGTATACCGCACAAGGATGGCGATGGCGGACGGAGGCGAGCTGATCATTCTCGCGCCCGGCGTCGACAAATTCGGCGAGGATCCCGCCAACGACGCGATGATAAGAAAATACGGCTACTGCGGCCGCGAGAACGTCCTGAAGCTGACAAAGACAGAGGCGGATCTGGCGGCGTCGCTGTCGGCCGCCGCCCACCTCATACACGGCTCCTCAGACGGCAGGTTCTCGGTCACCTACTGCACCGAGCTCCTCTCAAGGGAGGAGATCGAGGGCGTCTGCTACAGATGGATGCCATACCGCGAGGCGGCTGCGAAATACCGCCCTGAGGTTCTGAAGGACGGATTCAATATTGTTGACGGGGAAGAGATCTACTATATCTCAAATCCCGCGCTGGGACTCTGGACGGCCGAATGACAGGATTTCAGACTGAAGAAGGAGAGAGAGAAAAAAACATGCTTTCGGATATCGCAATGATCGGACTTGCCGTGATGGGCGAGAACCTCTCGGTCAACATCGAGAGCCGCGGCTACCGGGTATCGGTGCTCGACGTCAGGGAAGGGGTCACCGAGGCCTTCGTGAAGGGCCGCGGGAAAGGAAAGAATTTCTACGGGGCAAAATCATTTGAAGACCTCGTGTCGTCGCTGGCAAAGCCGAGGATCGTCATGATGATGATCAGGGCCGGGGCACCGGTGGACGAGGTGATCTCAAAGCTGCTGCCTCTCCTCGAGCCGGGGGACATCATCATCGACGGCGGGAACAGTCAGTTCGAAGACACGGCAAGACACTGCAAACTCGTCGAGAGCCGCGGCTGCCTCTTTATCGGCACCGGTGTGTCGGGAGGGGAGGAGGGCGCCCTCAAGGGCCCGTCTCTCATGCCCGGCGGCTCTCCCGCCGCCTGGGAAAGGGTAAAGCCGGTCTTTCAGGCCATCTGCGCGAAGACGGCCGAGGGCGAGCCCTGCTGCGACTTCGTCGGAGAGGGAGGCGCCGGACACTTTGTGAAGACGGTGCACAACGGCATCGAATACGGCGACATGCAGCTCATCTGCGAGGTCTACCAGATCATGAAGGACGGGCTGATGATGTCGAACGCCGGCATGAAGTCGGTCTTCTCCGAATGGAACCGCGGCCGTCTCGAGAGCTATCTTATAAAAATAACCTCCGACATACTCGGATACAAGGATGCCGGCGGCGGCGATCTCATCGATTCGATCCTCGACACCGCCGGGCAGAAGGGCACCGGGAAGTGGGCCTCGATCGCCGCGCTCGACGAAGGCGTGCCCCTCACTCTCATCTGCGAGGCAGTCTTCGCCAGATCTCTCTCGGCCGACAAGGAGGGAAGGGTCAAGGCGTCGGGACTGCTTGAATGCGGGACTGAGAAACAGCCGGTCGAGATCGCCGATCTCGAGTCCGCCCTCTACGCAGCGAAGCTCGTCTCCTACGCCCAGGGCTACTCGCTGATGCGGGCCGCCGCGAAGACCTACGGCTGGAACCTCAACTACGGCGGGATCGCGCTGATGTGGAGGGGAGGCTGCATCATTCGCAGCGCCTTCCTCGGAAAGATCCGCGACGCCTTTGCCGCCGATCCCGAACTTGAAAATCTGCTGCTCTCGCCCTTCTTCAGGGAGGAGATGCTTTCCTGCGAGAAGTCGCTCAGGAGAGTCGTGTCGGCAGCCGTCATGTCGGGCATACCCGTCCCTGCGCTGAGCTCGGCCCTCGCCTATTTCGACGGCCTCAGATGCGGCCGGCTCCCCGCGAACCTTTTGCAGGCGATGAGAGACTACTTCGGCGCCCACACATACGAGCGCGTCGACGCGCCGCGCGGAGAGCACTTCCACACCGACTGGACCAACGCCGGCGGAGCGACCGCCTCGACCTTCTACAACGCCTGAACCTTCTTTTCTGTGATCGCGGACTGCGGGAATTGACACTGAGACAATAAAAAAAGCCGCGCGGCGGCGGAACGGAGTATGATATGAAAAGACCCGGAACAGATAAAAAATGGGCCCTGCTCGTTCCCACGAGCATGGGCGTGAGGATCACCCCCGAAAATCACCAGCCCGTCTACTGCTCTGACAGATTCATTATGCAGGCGACCTCCGCAGAGACGAACGTCGCCAGCATATCCTCCTATCTCGGGCTGCCGGTCAAGGTGCTGACCGCCTTCGTAGCCGGCTCGCCGATCGCCGATTTCATAAAGGCGAATCTCCGCTCAAGGGGTATGACCGTCGAAGCGAAGACGGTGGAGCAGGGCGGCCCCTGGGGCTACAGGCACCAGTTCAACATCGCCGATTCGGGCAGCGGGGTCAGAGGCCCCAGAGTCTGCAACGACCGCGCGGGAGAGGTCGGGCGGACGCTCGACGCTCCGGATTTCGACCTCGACCGGATCTTCGGAGAGGAGGGCGTCGGGATAATCCATCTTTCGGGACTGATCGCCGCTCTTTCAGAGAGCACCGGCAGGCTCTGTCTCGCCGCGGCGAAGAAGGCGAAGGAATACGGGACGCTCGTCTCCTTCGATCTCAACTACCGCGCCTCCTTCTGGAAGGGCCGCGAGGCCGAACTCAGGGAGCTCTTCGGATCGATAGCCTCGGTCGCCGACATACTGGTCGGCAACGAGGAGGACTACCAGCTCTGTCTCGGGATCAAAGGGCCCGAGGCGGGCGGGAAGGACATAGCGTCGAAGATCGGCTCATATAAGGAGATGATCGCCCGTGTCAGGGAGAGCTATCCCTCGGCGTCGCTCTTCGCCGCGACGCTCAGACAGGTCGAGGACGCGAACACCCACATGTGGGGCGGACTCATGCTCGACGGAGACGACTGGCATGAGATACTTCCGAGAAGGATAGGCGTGCTCGACCGCATCGGCGGCGGGGACGGCTTCGTCGGAGGACTCCTATACGGGATAACGAGAGGCTTTGAGGGAGAAAAGCTCCTTTCCTTCGCCTGGGCGACCGGGGCTCTCGCGACGACTTTCGCGACAGACTACGCGCAGCCCTGCGACGAGGAGCAGATCCTTGCCATCGCTGAAGGCAACGCAAGGGTGAAAAGGTAAAAACGCAATAAAAAACGGCACCCGGAATGGCGCCGTTTTTTATTGCCTGAGATTTGTTTACTGCCCTGCGATGAGCGTCTTGTAATCCTCGATCAGATCCTTCAGCACCTTATCGGTGGACATCCTTGCCGCCTTGATCTGTGAAGGGATGGAGGAGAGTTTGTTCTTCATCGCGGTACGGCAGAGCAGGCCGGGGCTTCCGGTGAAGCTGTAATTGTTTGCGTAGAAATAATCTGTCGTGATCCCCGCCCTGATGATATCTATCATCTCGGCGGAATGCAGGTCGGTCGCGTACCTGTTCTTCAGCGCGACGTCGAAATAGGAGGGCGTTACCTTCCTCCAGCTCTCGGCGGCGAATGCCTCGGTTATCGCCGATACCATCGGAAGCCTGTCGCAGGTCGACGGGATGCAGTAGATGGTCGTTCCGTCGTGCACGAGTGTCAGATAATTCTCCTGATCGGTGTCGTATTTCGGATAGGGAATGATCCCGTAGTCGTCGACGCAGTCACCGCAGATGTTCTTGGCCATGTAGAGCCAGCCGGGGAGGAGGAGCATGAGTCCGCCTCTGAAGTCCTTTTCCATCTGGCTTATCCCGCTGTCTGAGTCGTAGATGCGGGCTCCGGTGTTGTTGTAATAGAGGTCGTAGAGCTTTGCGATGAAATCGACCGACCGCTCGTCGCCGAAGGTGTATGAAGGATACCCTTCCGCGGTCCGGGTGTTCGATCTGACCCCGGCGTCATACATGAAATGCTCGGTGCTCTTTACCGTCGTCGCGCCGAATCCGACGATGTCGCCGGCGTCCATGACGCCGTTGCCGTTGACGTCTGAATAGGCGAGGGCGGCGATCTCGCCGAACTTCTCAAGGGTCCACTTGCCTTCCGAGACGGTCGAGTAGACGTCGAAGCCCGGGTCGATCTCGCCGATGATCCGCTTGTTGTAGTATACGCTGCCCATCGATCCCAGCATGTAGAGGGCGATGTCCCCCTGCATGAAGTAGATGCGGTCGCCGCTTCCGATGAGGAGCTCCTTCATGTATCCGTATTCCCACCAGGGGTTCGAAAAGTCAAGATACTCGGCGTCGGACACGTCGGCGAGTATGCCCTTCATAGCCAGCGGCACGGTGTAGGCCTGGTATGCCGAGATGAGGTCCCAGGAATACTCTCCGGCGGTTACCTGGGTCTCGACGTAGGAGCAGTATGACTTGGTGTCGGAAGAAGGCGCCGGGATCAGATCAAGTTTTGTCCCGAAGCGCTCCATCACGTTCAGGTTGCGGTTGTACACCGCGTCGGCGACAAGGTCGCCGGTGACTCCGTTCGCCACGAAATCGTCTCTGTAGTTGTTCTTGTCATAATAGAGGACTCTGAAGGTCTCACCTTCGAATCTCAGAGAATCCGGTATCCCGTCGGGATAGTTTTCCCTTGACGGCTCGGTCGTCTCCTGTACCGCCGTCGTCACTGCTTCCGGAGCGGCGGTCGTTTCGTCACTCCCGGTCCCCGTCGCAGCGCAGCCCGCTGCGGAAAAGGTGATTAGCAGCGCGAACAGCGCTGCGATCAGTCTTTTTGCTTTCATGAGAAGCACCCTCCTTTTGTTTTATACTTACATTATAATATTTCTTTCCGGAACAGTCAAGAAAAAACACACTTGAATAATCCGAAAAATAGTGTTATAATAAATTAAAATAATTAGAATTATCGGAGGCGGACATGGCAAACAGAAGGGATCTGCGGGAACTGACCATACTTCACTCGAACGATCTTCACGGCGATTTCTTTCCGAAGGATGTCGGAGGGAAGGAGACAGGCGGACTTCCCAGGCTCTCGGGATATATCGAGAAGATCCGCGCGGAAAAGGAAAACGTTATCTACGCGGTAGCCGGGGACATGTTCAGAGGCTCGATCATCGATTCTGAATTCCAGGGGCTCTCCACCATCGATCTTATGAACAACCTCCGCCCCGACGTGGCGACGGTCGGCAACCACGAGGTCGACTACGGCTTTGCGCACCTACTCTTCCTCGAGAAGTGCGCGAAATTCCCGATAGTCAACGCCAATCTCTTCGTCACGATGAACGGATCGAGGATATTCACCCCATACGTCAATATCGATGTCGGCGGGATGAGGGTGCTCTTCATCGGGATCCTGACCGACGAGGTCCTCGCCTCGACCAGGAAAGAGAACATCATCGGCTCCTTCATCGATCTTGAATCGGCGGCCAAGGAGGTCGGCATAATCTGCGACAACTACCGCACCGTCGATACCGACGTCACCGTACTGCTGACGCATATAGGGATCGAGAGCGACCGGAAACTGGCGTCGATGCTCAACCCCGACTGGGGAGTCGACGTCATCATCGGCGGACACTCGCACACCTTCATGGAGAAGCCAGAGGTCGTTGCCGGCGTTCCGATCGTTCAGGCGGGCACCGGGACCGGCGTCATAGGGAAACTGGATATTCTCTACGACCGCACGGCGCGAAAGATCGACAGGATCGGATGGGAATGCGTCCCGGTCAACGAGGACACCGCGCCGGTCGACGAGGGAATGGCTGAGATACTTGACAGCTACCGCACCGAGACCGACAGCAAATACAAGCGTGTCGTCACCCGCTGGGCGCGAAAGCTCACCCACCCCGAGCGCAACCGCGAGACCGAGATGGGGAACCTCTACGCCGACCTCATGGCCTGGGAGGCGAGCTACGACGTCATGCTCTTCGGTTCGGGGAGCATCCGCAAGAAGGAGCTCGGTCCGGTCATCGAATATCAGGACATGCTTGAGAACACCCCCTTCGACGACCCCCTCCATATGGTCGAGGTCACAGGTGCCCAGATGAAGAAGATCCTGCTCCATCTCTTCCGCGATGAGGCCTGGACGGGGCACACCGAGTTCTACCAGTTCTCCTCCGCGCTCCGCGCGACCTACAGGAAGTCGACGCATGAGCTTGAGTCGGTGACCTTCAAAGGTGAGCCGCTGAAGGACGGCGACAGGATCCGGCTCGGCATCCAGGACTATCACTACGCGAACTTTGACGATTTCTTAGGAGTTCCCCTCGCCGAGGTTAAAAAGAACATGAAGCCCCGGATCGTTGCGACCTCGGTCAACAACATCATCGAGGAGTATTTCGCGACGAACCAGGGACTCGACGCCCGCGTCGACGGCAGGATAACGATACTCGACTGACCGTCTGACACAAAAAAACGCAAAAATATTATTTATGCCGAAAGGCGAAAAAGGAGATACAGAAAATGAGATACGAGATCAAGGGCGAGCCTATGCCCGTAGTCGTCTGCTCGCTTGAGGCGGGCGAGAAAATGATCACCGAGAGGGGATCGATGGCCTGGATGTCATCCAACATGAAAATGGAGACCAATACCGGCGGGATCGGGAAGGCTCTCGGCAGGATGTTCAGCGGAGAGGCTCTCTTCCGCAACGTCTATTCCGCTCAGGGCGGCCCCGGCATGATCGCATTCGGATCAAGCTTCGTCGGCTCGATCCGCGCCATAGACATCTGTCCGGGCAAGTCGATTATCTGCCAGAAATCCGCCTTTCTCGCGTCGACCGAGGGCGTGGATCTTTCGATCTACTTCCAGCAGAAGATCGGCGGCGCGCTCTTCGGAGGCGAGGGCTTCATTATGCAGAAGATCTCGGGGAACGGGATCGCTTTTGTCGAGATCGACGGCTCCGCGGTCGAATACGAGCTTGCCGCGGGTGAGAGGATGCTCGTCGACACCGGACATCTGGCGATCGCCGACGACACGGTGTCGATCTCGGTCGAGGCCGTAAAGGGCGTGAAGAACGTTCTCTTCGGAGGAGAGGGGCTCTTCAACACCGTTCTGACCGGTCCCGGGAAGGTGACGCTGCAGACGATGCCTCTTTCTGCTTTCGCAGCCGCGACCGCGGGAATGCTGAAGAAGGGGAATTAAAAAAATCTGCCGGGGTGTTGAAGAGCTTCGCTTTTTTAACATCCCCGCATTTTGTGAGGACGGCATCCGGTTATGAAAGAAACCACGGTCAGGATAACAAGCTTTGACGTTCTGCCCAACAGCACGGTGAAGCCGTCGGCGCTGCTGCGCTACATGCAGCAGCTGGCGAGGGAGGACTGCGACGGGCTGGGCTGCACCTACAGGTACATGAGGTCACTCAACACCGTTTTCGTGCTGACTCAGCTCGGGCTGAGGCTGGACAGGCCGGTCTTTGAGGGAGAAGAGATCAAACTCACGACATACAACGACGGCGTCATCGGTCCCTTTTTCGAGCGCGGATTCACCGTCGAAAGGGAAGGGAGGCAGGTCGGCGTCTGCTCAAGCAGATGGGTGCTTGTCAGATACGACACGAGATCGATCGTGAAGCCGCGGGATTTCCCGGTCGACTTCAGGACGGTGAGCCGCGAGCGCGAGACTGTCGATGTCCCCAGAAGGTTTGACCCGGCAGGCGCGTCTCCCGCGGGAGAGCGCGTCGTCAGGCTGTCCGACCTCGATGAGAACAACCATCTCAACAACTGCGTATACGCGGACATCGCGACCGACGCGGCCGAGGGCATCGACGGGCTCTCCTCGCGCCTTTCGGGAATGAGGATCGATTTTCTCGGCGAGGCAAAACTCGACGACGTCCTGTCGCTCTCCCGCAGGGTCAGCGGAGACACCCAGGTGATCTTCGCCGACGATCTTTCCTCGGGCAGGCGCTGCTTCGAAGCCGAGATCACCTTCATTCCGCTGGAAAAATGACAGAGGATGCGGATTTTATAATGGGTCAACTTACATTTAACATGCATTGCCAAACTCTTTGAATTGAGATGGAAACACCTTTTGTGAAAAAAAACGTTTCGCTTTATATCTCCCCATTATTAGTAATAATATGTTCTTTAATTATTTGGTTAATAGATATTGGGGCAATCATTCTCCCTATTTGGCTATTTAAGGAGTTGTGTATCCCTATTATTCATTTTTCCATCATTAATTACCATATCAAGAAAAACTCTTTCAGAATTAATAGTATTATTCTTTCTTGTGTCGTATATTTTATTACAATAGTAGCGAGCCTTTTTGTATTTGGTGGTTTTGGAAGATTGATTCTTTTTTTCTCGGTTTTTGATGTTTCTTGGTCCATAATATGTGGTTTAGTAATAATCTGCCACGGCATGGTCCATCGTTTAGTAGTTTCCAAAACAATTAAAGGGGGCATAATAATAGGAGAAGCTCTAATAGCGTTGATTGTTAATTCTCTATTAACTTGGTTGCTGTCTCCGTTATTAGCTACACGTCTAAATATTGATGATGTCGAACTGCTTCTTCTGCCACTATCTGCTATTATTCTTAGTTTGTTTTCTTACTGGCTGGGAACTTCATTTACACAACCGAATTTATTATTAAAATTGGCTGTATGGTTTCTTGGCGTAATGACATCAGTCTTCGTTTCGCTATGGTTAATAGGGTCTCCTCATATTATCCCTTTAACCGATTATTTGTTAACTATCATTTGGCTTGCGTTGTCGATCATAGTATTGTTGTGTTCTTTGGTTGGTATGATAGTGAAAAACAATTTGCATGATTATTACAAGTCAGGAAACGACTCTAACTTTTGAATCCTTAAAACCACCCTTAGGTCATGGGTTCGAATTCAACCATGCGATAATCAGTATGTTTATTGCGAGTTTCGCATTTGCGGGCGGAATCCCGCACCCCTAATATGAACAAGGGGGCTGTTTAAAAACCTCAGGTTTTTAACAGCCCCGCACCTGTCACGGCCGGGAAACCGTGACAGGTGCCGATCTTTTTCGTTTTTTGCCTGAAAAAACATCATTATATCGAGCATTTCAGGGCAAAAACGGCACGGTCTCGTGCCGAGAAAAATGTCGCCGGGGTGTTTAAAAACTCGTTGCACGAGTTTTTAAACACCCCCTCTTTCAGCGCCGTTTGTATATGTCGTAGCCGAAATAAACAGAAAATCCGAACGCGTCACCTGTGATGACAAAGTTCGGATTATTACTGTTTGGTGACCCGTACGGG
>JAEEGL012224367.1_pt1 | contig 53875 bp, 41 predicted proteins | sample 9134231 | NCBI WGS metagenome assembly JAEEGL01 (sample SAMN16246548, study PRJNA631951) | gut metagenome | biome: gut microbiome; feature: rumen; material: fiber-attached | host: Bos | place: Iran: Karaj | collected 2018-10 | reverse complement strand
ATCATAGCCGAAATCTCCTGCGGGGTGTACTTACGGCCGTTGATGTCTACACGGGGATAGCCGCCCTCGTTCACTACTGAATAAGGTACGCGAGAAATCTCCTTCTCGGTCTGCTGCCAGTTCTCACCCATAAAACGCTTAATAGAGTAGACGGTATTCTTCGGATTGGTGATGGCCTGACGCTTGGCAGGATCACCGATCTTACGCTCACCGTTTTCCACGAAACCAATCACAGAGGGAGTTGTACGCTTACCCTCACTATTGGCAATCACTACAGGCTCGTTACCTTCGAAAACGGCAACGCAGCTGTTCGTAGTTCCTAAGTCAATTCCAATAATCTTTCCCATAATTCTTATTTTTTTTAATTAATACTCACGTTAATTTAGATAAAAATCCGCAAATCGGGAGAGCAAACCACGTGCCAAAACGCCGTTTAGTGAAAAAAATGGTCTTCTTCACGTCATTTTGGCACAAATTATTTTGTTATATTTCAGATTTGTGCTATCTTTGCACTCGGAATTCTATATTAAACGATCGTAAAAGAATGAAAAAATCATTTTTGACTGCATGTGTGGCATTTCTCTTTCTGACAGCCACCGCCCAGGAGAATTCGTATATTGTGAAGACTCGTGGGGCCAAGAAGAAAGCGCAAATGGAGTTGGTCGGAGACTCTACTCTTACCCAAGAGGATGAGACGGCTCGCGATTTCATCAGTGACAATTTTAGGTTCTATAGTCTCTGCGATTGGCAGGAGGGAATGAAATTCATGGTCATGCCCGAGAAGTATGACCTGGTGGTGAAGACCTTTGCCGATGCAGGAACAGGTAAGGACGTGAGTAGCATGTCGCTGCGTCATAAAATTATGATCTATAAAGGTCATACCGAGAGTTCCGATGGTCATCACAGGGTAAACTTCTATTGCCCGGACAATGACAAGGACTATTATTACGAGATTCCGAGTGGAACATTCGATGATTACTGCTTTAACAAGATGGGTGTTCCTACGTTGGCCTATCTGGGTGATGTAGATGTTGCCCGTGAGAAGCTGATGGGCAAGACGATGTACACGAAGAGTCAGTATTATCGCATCGATACGGAATATGACGGTGACGGGTTCCAGGATGTGATGGTCGACAAGGACATGGAGGTCAAAGTGGTCGCCGTGGGTGTCGGCACTCGTGCTTTCCCTGTGAAGATCATCGTTGAGGATAGAGAAGGCAACGAGTTCTATCAGAACGTAGCCATCTCGAAAACCAATTGTGGTATGCGTGATGACGAATTTATTATGGACAACGCCAAGTATTTGTTTGGAAACTCCTTTGAGCTGGTGGATGACATTATGGCAGTCAACAGCTATAACTACAAGGCTTACATCGGCAGAGTTGTTCACACCAAGTTCCCCACCACGATGCTTAATGAAGCAACGAAGAAGATGCAGAACATTCCACGCATGATAGGCTTCCAAATCGAAGCCCTCAATCCTCATAAGAACGATACGAAGTTTACTGCCAAGTTCAAGCACACCATCCTTGGTACCTATTTCTATAAGGACGTGACGCTTGACCAGAAAGGCATCACAGGCACCTCAAAGGATTTCGAGCAGGAGCCTGATGACTACTTCTCTTATCTCTTTGCCCCAGGTCCTGGCCGGAAGATTGAGACCACTGAGGGTAGCCGAGGTATGATCCGTATGGGCCACGTCAGCGTAGGATTCACAGAGGGTGAGGTTATGCTGGCCGCTGGTGAACCTGATGAGGTCACTCATGGAGAGAATGGTATGTATACCTGGATGTTCAAACGCTCGAACGATAAGTTGCTGTATGTGGACTTCAATGGTTCTGGTGTCGTAGAGAAGTACTATACGAAGGACGCTCCTAAAGCTAAGAAGACTGCTGCCAGACGTAAGACTGGTGCAACGAAGAAACGTTCTTCTTCAAGTTGGAAGAACGGAAAGGGTACTCCTCTTTAAGTCGATATCGATACTGACAGACTGTCACAATCAAGACCATAATAAAAGCCGCCCCTCTGGTTTGGAAGGGCGGCTTTCATATTCAAATGCCTTTAGGGGAATTGTTTCTTATTGAGTAGTATCTGCATGATCTTGGCTTCGATCTCTTCGCAGAGTTCAGGATTGTCTTGCAGCAATGTTTTCGCTGCATCGCGACCCTGGCCTAACTTAGAGTCACCGTATGAGAACCAAGAACCACTCTTCTTGATAATGTCGTTTTCAACACCCAGGTCTACAATCTCGCCCACTCTCGAAATGCCTTCGCCAAAGGTGATCTCAAACTCTGCCTTGCGGAAGGGAGGGGCGACCTTGTTCTTGACCACCTTGACTTTCACCACATTGCCGATAGGTGTATCGCCATCCTTCAGAGTCTCTTTCTTGCGAATGTCCAGACGGACAGAAGCGTAGAACTTCAAGGCGTTACCACCAGTGGTGGTCTCAGGATTGCCGAACATCACACCAATCTTCTCGCGCAGCTGGTTGATGAAGATACAAGTGGTCTTCGTCTTTGAGATCGTGGAGGTGAGCTTGCGCAGGGCCTGGCTCATCAGACGGGCCTGCAGACCTACAGCTGAATCGCCCATGTCGCCCTCAATCTCCTTCTTTGGTGTCAGCGCAGCCACAGAGTCGATGACAATAATGTCGATGGCAGACGAACGGATCAGATGGTCTGCAATCTCCAGGGCCTGCTCACCATTGTCAGGCTGTGAGATGTAGAGGTTGTCGATGTCTACACCCAGATGTTCTGCATAGAAACGGTCAAAGGCATGCTCAGCATCGATGAATGCAGCGACACCTCCTGCTTTCTGGCACTCTGCGATGGCGTGAATGGCCAACGTGGTCTTACCAGATGACTCAGGACCAAAGATCTCAATGATACGTCCTTTGGGATAGCCGCCCACACCAAGTGCTGCATTCAGTCCGATACTGCCAGTGGGGATGACTTCCACATTGTCCACCTTCTCTTCGCCCATACGCATGATTGCACCTTTACCAAAGTCTTTTTCGATTTTGGCCATTGCAGCCTGCAGAGCCTTTAATTTCTGCTGTTGCGGAGTGAGTTGCTCCGTAGATTCTTCTTTCTTAGCCATAGCTTTTAGAAATTTAAGAGTTAATAATTATAATTCGAGGTCGCCGTCATGAATCTCATGCCAAGGCAGACCTTGTTTGTTCAATTGCTCCATGAATGGATCGGGATCGAAGTCCTCTACGTTCCACACACCAGGCTTCTTCCAGAGGCCCTTGACGAACATCATGGCGCCAATCATGGCGGGAACGCCTGTGGTATAGCTCACCCCCTGCATACCTGTTTCCTTATAGGCTTCCTGGTGCTTGCAGTTATTATATATATAATAGGTGTGCTCCTGACCATCCTTGATACCACGGATGCGGCAGCCGATAGAGGTCTCGCCCTCGTAGTTCTCACCAAGATCCTGAGGATTGGGCAATACGGCCTTGAGGAACTGCAGAGGCACGATTTTTACTCGTGCGGTGCCTGAGCCGTCAGCCAGCGGAGCCTCGTATTCGATTTCGTCGATACGGCTCATACCGATGTTTTGGATGACGTCAAGATGCTTCAGATACTGTTCGCCGAAGGTCATCCAGAAGCGCCCTTGTTTGATGGTGGGGTAGTTCTTTACCAGCGATTCCAACTCCTCATGGTGTAGGAGATAGCTCTCTCGCGGCCCGATATTGGGGTAGGTCAGGGGCTTGTGAATCTCCAAAGGCTCCGTTTCAATCCATTGTCCGTCCTTATAGTAGAGCCCCTTCTGGGTGATCTCGCGGATATTGATCTCAGGGTTGAAGTTCGTGGCGAATGCATGGTGGTGGTCGCCAGCGTTACAATCGACGATGTCGAGATAGTGGATTTCGTCGAAGTGGTGCTTGGCGGCATAGGCGGTATAGACGCCACTGACGCCTGGGTCGAATCCGCAGCCGAGGATGGCCGTCAGACCTGCCTGCTCGAAGCGATCCTTGTAGGCCCATTGCCATGAGTACTCAAAGTGTGCTTCGTCCTTCGGCTCATAGTTGGCCGTATCGAGATAGTTACAGCCACAGGCCAGACAGGCATCCATAATCGTCAGGTCCTGATAGGGCAGGGCGAGGTTGATGACGAGTTCTGGCTTGTAGTCGGAGAAGAGTGCCTTCAACTGTTCCACATCGTCAGCATCCACCTGAGCGGTCTTGATGTCCATGTTGTAGCCAGCTTTGTGGATGTCGGCTACAATCTTGTCGCACTTTGCCTTGCGGCGGCTTGCAATCATAAAGTCGGTAAACACGTCTGCATTCTGTGCTATCTTGAATGCTGCTACCGTAGCGACGCCTCCAGCGCCAATCATTAATACTCTTGCCATATCTTATTCACGATTTACTATTTTTCACGTCACAAAGTTACAACATTTTGTGCATACCGCCAAATTTCTCAGCGAAAAACATAAAATAGGAATAAAAAAACAAATAACCCTTTCGATTTTCACTTCTTTTTGTTACCTTTGCAGCCAATTTACGAACAATTTAATAACTCAGATTTAAAATGTCAACATTATCGATTGCGATTGTCATCGTCTTCTGCGTCGGCTACCTTTGCATAGCCCTTGAGAGCGTGACAAGAGTCAACAAGGCTGCCATTGCCCTGCTGATGTGTGTTTGCTGCTGGACTCTGCTGATGATGGGCCCGGCTCCTTATTATCCTGCTATCGCCGAAGGTGACGTCATCCATCACATTGCAGAGGTGATCGAGCATCATCTTGGCGATGCCGCAGGCACCCTCTTCTTCCTCATGGGCGCTATGACCATCGTTGAGATCGTCGACTCCAACGGTGGTTTCAACTTCGTTCGTGACACCATCAAGACGCGCTCCAAGCGGAAACTCATGTGGCGCGTGGCCTTTATGACTTTCTTCCTGTCGGCCATCCTCGACAACCTCACGACGTCGATTGTGATGATTATGGTGCTGCGCAAGTTGGTGCAGAGTCGTGGAGACCGTCTAGTCTATGCCGCCCTCGTGGTGATTGCTGCCAATTCTGGTGGCGCCTTCTCACCCATTGGCGACGTGACTACCATCATGCTATGGATTAAGGGCGTCATCACGACTCAGGGCGTTATTACCGAGATTTTCGTCCCCTCACTCGTCTCAATGCTCGTGCCTGCCTTCATCCTCCAGTATCAGCTGCAGGGCAAGTTCGACAAGTCGCTGAATCTGCCTAAGGCCGACGTGAGTCAGTTCACTAAGACTCAGCGCGACATCATCTTCTGGTTAGGTGTGGGCGGCCTCTGCTTCGTGCCTGTCTTCAAGACCATCACACATCTGCCTCCGTTCATGGGCATCCTGCTCGTGCTGGGCGTGCTTTGGACTGTCACGGAGATATTCCATTACAACACCGCTGAGGATGATACGATGGCCAAGCGTGTCACCGATCTCCTCTCTCGCATTGATCTCAGTACGATTATGTTCTTTTTAGGTATTCTGATGGCCGTTGCCGTGCTTCAGGAAGTGGGTGTGCTCACTATGCTCGGAGAGGTCCTTGATACAACGTTCGAGGGCAATCACTATCTTGTGACTGGCATCATTGGCGTGCTCTCATCGATTGTCGACAATGTGCCGCTTGTGGCTGGTTGTATGGGTATGTATCCCGTCCAGGCTGCTGGCGATATGGCTGTCGACGGTATCTTCTGGCAGTTGCTGGCTTACTGCGCTGGTGTGGGTGGCTCGATGCTGATCATCGGCTCTGCTGCTGGTGTAGTGGTGATGGGCTTGGAGAAGATTACATTCGGCTGGTATATGAAGCGCATCACCTGGGTGGCCTTCGTTGGCTACCTTGCTGGTATTCTCATCTACTGGATTGAGCGAACATTCCTGTTCTAAATATCTTAGTTCTGTTTGGGACAGGGAATCCAGAACCAGAAGGAGGAGCCGTGACCCTCGCCTTCTGAAGTGACGCCGATGTGTCCGTTGCAGCGCTCAACGATATTCTGACAGATGGATAGTCCGAGGCCTGTGCCTTGTACGAAGTCGTTCAGTTTGACGAATCGCTCGAAGACGCTCGCCTGCTTTTCCTTGGGGATACCTGCTCCAGTATCGAGGCAGTAGATGGTGAGTCCGTCGGCCTCGCTGATGCCATCGAATGTGACGCGGCGGTCCCAGTGATAGCCCACCTTGATGAAACCTTGGTGCGTGTACTTCACGGCGTTCGTGACGAAGTTGGTAAGTACTTGCTGCACACGGCCTTTGTCGAGCACAGTGGGGCAAGTGGGGTAGGGATTGTCCTTGATGAACTCAACGCCAGGCTCCTGTACTCGTTGGGCCAGCGTCTGGCAGATATCATTAAAGGCGAGCGAGAAGTCTACTTCTGTTGGTTTGATGGCGAGTGCCTGACCCATTGATGAGGCTTCGAGGATATCGTTGATGAGTCGCATGAGCATATCGCAATTGTTGCGGATGATGCGAATGAACTCCATGCGCTCCTCCTTGGTGTCGATGACAGGCAGCAAATCGCTGAAGCCCACGATGGCATTCAGCGGGGTGCGAATCTCGTGGGTCATGTTTGCAAGGAAGGCACTCTTCATACGGCCTGAGTCTTCGGCTCGGCTGGTCTCCTTCTTCAGTTTTTGCTGTGCTTCCATCAGGTTGGTCACGTCACGAGCTACGCCAAAGTAAGAGGTAATGACTCCGTCTTTATTGCGTTCAGGCACGCCGCTGAGGGCATACCAGCAAGGATTCGGGTTGGCTGGTATTTTATTAAAGTGGTGAATAGCGTTGAAATCCTCACCTCGCTGAATCATGCCGATAAGCTTCTGGTCTGCCTCTTCTCGCTCGTCATCGAACATGTAGTTCACGAATTCGTCGCGACCCATCGTGTAGCCTGGTGAGCGTAGCGAACGGGAGAAGTTGATTTGGCGATTGACCAGATCAAACTTCCAAACGAACATGTCTGACTTCTCCAACAGGTATTGCAAGCGGTTCTCGTATTCATTGATGGCCTTGCTGGTCTTCTCCATTTCTTCGTTATGGTGCAGCTGTTCGAGGTAAATGTCGCGCTCGTCAGTGATTTCGCGAGCGGTGATGACATAGTATTTCACCTCGTTGTCATTCAAGATGGGGCTGATGCGCATCTCAATGTGTTTGTTGATGCCAAGCTGGGGTATATAGGTATGCTGGCAGACATGGAACTGCTCGCGACTGTGAGGCAGATACTGGTCTTTTATGAGGGCTGTATTGAAAATATTGGTCTTGAATAACCAAGACTCAGTCTCCTGAGTGACTTCGCAGAGTTCCCGCATTTTGTCGTTGAGGTTGATGAGGTTGCCTTCTCCGTCGTAGAAAGACATGGCGACAATGTTGGTCTCAAAGATCTTCATGTATTTCTCATTGAGCTCGCTGTTGACACGCTCATCATCAATCTGCTTGGTGATGTCGCGGACCGTGTTGTGGATATAGCGAGGTTTGGCACCTTCGTACTCGAGACTTGCCAATCCGCTAAGCCAGATCCAATTGGGTTGCTCCTGAGAGCCGATGTTCAGTCGTTTGGTATAGCGCGATTGCTGGAGCTTACCAGTAATCAGCTGATCGATCTTCTTTTGGAATTCCTCTTGTTCGCTTTTGTCAATACGTGGCATGAAAACGTCTCGAACCAACTCTCCTTCTGGCAGCAATTGACCGTGAATGTTGTGGATATGACCAGTCACAACATCGATGGTAAACACATAGTATTTTCCCATGTTCAAAGCCTGCTCCATCATGTTGTTCAGTTCTTCGGTCTTTCTCACGGCCTGCCGCACACGAGCACGGACAAGACGTGTCATCAACACACCGATGATAACGGCGATGATGGCGCCAGCGAGTACAATAAGGGCAATAGGTGATGTGTCATCATGGACGCGTTCAGGGTGGAACCACTTGTCGCGCAGCGCTCCGAGATCACCACTCTGCTCCATACGGGCATATTCGTCATCGATGGCGTCAATAAGTTCCTTATCATAGCCCACAATGCGTATCTCTCCATCAGGAATGTCGATAGGGTTGACAATCATGTTGCTGATGGCCAGCTCCTTCTTTTTCCATGTCAGCGGCCCTTCGCCCCAGATAAAGTAATGATATCGTCCTTCGTTGATGCCTGCAAGAGCTTCTTTAGGCGAGCGATAGATGATGGGAATGTCCAGATGGCGTTCTTCCACGATACGGTTGGCTGCGTAGTCGTCGAGCTTGAGCACGATGGTATCTTCGGGAGTAAAGTCGTTGATTGTTGTTATCTTCCTTGAATTGGCAGAAGAGACAATCTGTACCTTGTAGTAGTTCAAGATATTGGTCGAGCGAATATAAGGTCGTCCGTGGAAGCGATAGGAGGGGTCGATTACCAAGTCGGCATCGCGGCGTTCGAAGGTCTGCGCAGCCTCACTCCATTCGCGGAGGATAATGCGGTATGGGATTCCGAGTTTCTTAAAAATGGCTTGCAGCAACTCAACGTTATAGCCTGCAGGTTCGCCTTGGTCGTTACTATACTCATAAGGTGGGAAATCCCAGTCGCTGGCGATGATGACAGGGTTCTCTTTCGTATAGCTGTAATCCAACTGTGCCTGTGCGGGCGCTGCTATGAGCAACGTCAACAAGCTCGTCAGGAGAATATAGGTGTGTTTAATACGTATCGTCATAATGCTATGTCCTTTCTATTTCAAGTGCTTTACAGGGGATAGAGAACCAGACTGTGGTTCCTTTGCCCACATCAGACTTGATGTTGATTGTGCCGTTGAGTCGCTGGATAAGCTCGTGACAGATGGAGAGTCCGAGACCTGCACTATTGCTGGCAGCAGTAACAAAACGTTCGAAGATGTTGCCTAAAGATGACTGAGGAATACCACAACCAGTGTCTTCAACGGACACGATGAGGTTGTCGCCCAGATAGTCATAGCGCACATTAACGGAACCTTTTTCCGTGTACTGCACGGCATTGGTGACTATTTTGTCGATGATGATGCCCACATTCGTGCTGTCGATTTCGAGTATCAGCTTGTTAAAGGGGCTGTTGATAGTATATTCGACGCCTGGTTTCCTTATATTTGTCCAGACGGGCTCGCATTGCATCGTGATGAGTTTCGAGAAGTCAGTGGTGCGTTTGTTGAACTCAATCATCTCTGCATCGAGTCTCGAAATGAACAGAATGTCGTTGATAAGCTTGAGGAGTTTGGCAGAGTTCTCCTTGATTTCTTGTATGAACACCACTTCGTCTTTTTGGCTGTGCTCCATTTGGAAGAGTTCTGCGAAACCTACCACCGTATTAAGCGGTGTGCGGATCTCGAAGCTCATGTTGTGAAGGAAGGCGTTCTTTACCACCTCAACCTCTTGGGCGCGTAAGGTTTCTGCCGCAAGTTTCTCCTCAATGGTCTTGATATCGCTAATGTCACGACACATGCCGAAATACTCTTTCAATTCGCCTTGATTGTCGTAGACAGGAATAAAGTGTACCTGCAGGTGCAGTCGCCCGTTTCCTCCTTTTTTGCGAAGAGTGGTCTTGATTTCAGAGTGGATAGGTTTTGCACTGAGGCTGTCCATACTCTTGATGATGTTTAGCATACGGCGCCGCGAACTCTCGTCAGCAAAACTTAGAGCGCGAGTCTGTGTCAGTGTTAGCTGCACATTGTTGGTGTCGTTATAGATGGTCAGTGTATGGGTCTCTGGGGTGTAGCGCGCCATACGGATGCCTCCCACTTTCATCACGTAGTCAATGTTGCGGATGTATTGGTTCATCTCATCGTTGCTTTGCTGCAACTCGTATGCGTTCTGCTTGATCTTATGATACGACATGGCTACTTCTGACACATCGCGGCCTGTACCGTAGATATTAAGTAGTTTACCTTGACTATCGCGTACTGGTTCTAATTTCAGTTCATAGAACATCTGCGAACGTTTCAGGTGCTGTGGCAACGAACGGTCATCATGTGACTGGAAGATTTGCGTAAAGTGCATTGGCTCGAAGGTGTCAATGTCAAAATCGTCTACGCCTAACACACTTTTCAGATGGATGTGCTCTTGAATCAGATCTTTCCTACTCATATGGAGGCCATTGAGGGCCTTGTCATTCATGTCAATAATGTAGCCGTCAGCATCATACACAACCATGTCTATCATCGCGGAATTGAAGACGGCCTGATAACGTATCATACTGTCTTGTATGCGTATCTGGCGCATTCGGTCATTGGTGATATCAACCCTTGTGCCGAGGATGTCTGTGGGCTTACCGTAACGGTCGCGGCGCAACACGCCAATGTCAACCGTGTAATCGCGTTCGACAAAGTGAGAACCTTTATATTCCCTGATTCTCAGCGTGATGTTTGCAGACTCCTTCCGCTGATGGATCACATCGTTGAGTGCTTCGCGAAGGGCGTCGTAATCATTCTGGTTATAGCGGTTCACTAGTTCATGCATGTGGAGCGTCTGAGTTGTCTTGCCAAACTCATCAAGCCACTCGAAGGTCTGGGTCAGCACATGATAGATCCACAGACCAATCTCACTGGAGCTGAGCACCAAAGACAAACGGTCATTGCTTTGCCGGATTTCTCGTGTCATCTGGCGCTCACGGATGCGATAGAAGGTGTAGTAGGAGAGGAATGCCAAAGCAAGGGCTGCCAACACTGCCGCAATGTTCCACACCCAGGCAGGAATGCCTGTATCGGCATGCTCTGGATAAAACCATTTGTTGCGGATGGCTTCCAACTGGTCGTCAACACGAAGTTCTGTGTAGACGCTGTCGATTTGATCAAGCAGGTGACGGTTCTTTGACATAAATTTGTATTCGCCAGCAGGGATGTCAATGGGATTGATGACCAAGTTGTCGGTCTTGTATTTCCGCATGAGCCATTTCAACGACATCGTGTTCCAGATAATGACGCCTTGTTCGTCAGCGCGTAACTTCTGGATGGCTTCTTTCATGTCATCGTAAGCCTTGATATCTTTCGTCCACCCCTCATCCATAATCATGTGGTGGCTGAAACTGCCTTCGTGGACAATGACCTGATGCCCTTTTAAGTCTTTACCCGTTCGCATGACTACGTCTGAGGATAGTGGAGATACGACACTATGGGTAAACAACTGGACAATGGTGTTGCTGTAAAGTGAGTTGCCTCTGGAAAAAGAAGCATCCATACGAAGCATAAGGTCAGACTTGCCATTCTTCAAATCTGCTTGTGCTTCGAGGGTGGGTTTCAACTTGACGATGTAAGGAATGTCGAGTCTCTTAAAGATCATTTTCAGCAGGTCGATGTTGTAGCCATCTGGCTCTCCGTTTTCGTTCAGGAACACGTAGGGCCACAAGTCCCAAGCGTCTTCATAGACTAACGGGTGGTCTTCCGTGAACACCTTAACGCTGTCTGTCGACTGTGCAGAAACAGAAAAGCAAGAGAGCTGGAAACTCACAAGAAGTATGACAACCCTCGCCATCAGGCTGATGTTCATTCGTTTCATGCTGAAGTTATATCTCATTTTATTATATACCTTGTATAAAAATAATGTCTATCAAATAATTTCCCTTTTCTCACAGGGAATCTTTATCCAGAATGTCGATCCGTGACCTTCGCCTTCTGAATCAACACCAATCTCACCATGGTATGCTTCAGCGATGGCCTGACAAATAGAGAGACCGAGACCTGTGCCCTGAATGAAGTCGTTGAGTTTTACGAAACGCTCAAAGATCTTAGTCTGGTGCTCTTTGGGAATACCGGCACCAGTATCTTCACAATACAGATACAAATGTTCGTCCTCATATCGATAGCCAACCTTGATGTGTCCCTGATGGGTATACTTCACGGCGTTGGTGACGAAATTCGTGATGACCTGCTGGATGCGTGCATCATCGAGAACGGTGATGAAACTGCTGTATGGATTCTCCTTGATAAACTCTACATTCGGCTCCTGCACACGCTCCTTCAAAGACTCGCAGATGTCATTAAAGCTCTTGGCAAAATCGATTTCGGCAGGCTCGATACGGATGCCGCCTACGTCGAGAGATGAAATAGCAAGGATGTCGTTAATCAGTCGCATAAGCATGTCGCAGTTGTTCATGATGACACGAATGATTTCTTGTTTCTCCTCTTGAGTGGAGAGCATGGGGAGCACATCAGAGAATCCGACAATAGAGTTTAGGGGCGTGCGAATCTCGTGGGTCATGTTTGCCATGAATACTGATTTGAGACGTCCAGAGTCGTTAGCCCGCTCTGTTTCCTGTTTCAGCCTCTCCTGCTTGTTAATGAGGTCGTTGACATTTCTTACAATACCATAACTGCCTTCCAGATGACCGTTTCCGTCGAAGACTGGCGCACTGTCGATGATGTTCCATTGCAAATCTTCGCCCTCATGGAAAAATGGATGCATACAGGTAACGGTGGTGCGAGGCACATCGAAGTATTTCTCAGGTTCAATCAGTCCCTGACGGAAAGGACTGTCGACAAAATGCTCAATGAGTGTATCAAAGTCCATCTGACTCTCTGGGGTTTCGAGGGTCTTGAAGAAATAGCACTGCCGCTTGGTAAACGATGTGCGGAAGAAACGCATGTTACAAGTCTCCATCAGATATTGGATCTCGTTCTCGTACTGCTGAATGGCTTGGTTGGCTAAGCGAATATCAAGGCTGTTCTTCTTGTTCTGTAAATAGAGTTCACGTTCCTGACTGACATCGCGGATCGAGAAGGTAATGCAGTAGAGTTCGCCGTCGTCTTTGTATATGGGGTGTACACGCATCTCCGTGTAGCAATTGACGCCACGCTCGATAATGATACTTTTTGTGCAGAAATAGAGCTCTTCCACATGCCGATTGTTCAAAAGGTCGCGGAAGGTAGGCATATCATACAACGAGTTGTTGTAATAGTAGGGGTCGTTTTCCGACTGGAAGTTTAGGATTTCGCGCATCTTCTGGTTCGTCGTAAGCAGTCGGCCTTCTTTGTCGTAGAAAGCCAGACCCGTAAGCGACTGTTCGAAAATACGGCGATACTTATCGGCCATTTCCTGTTCATCCCTCTCCAGCAGGATTTGTTCTGTGCGGTCTGTCAGAGTGCAGAAGATGTGGATGGGGCGAATGCCCGCATTGGCATACTCTGCAATACCTTGATCTTCCATATAGCGCCATTGGCCAAGTCTCTTTTCGCCACTCATGTCCCAGCGGAAGATGCATTCGTCTGTCTCTGTCTCACCAGTGGCTAAGCGCTTGATGAAATCCCTATAGATATGACGGTCGTCTGGGTGTATTAACTCGAAACTCTCCTCATAACCCAAACCGTTATCAGGCAGAAGATTGCCATGGATGTTAGTGGCATAACGCTGTCGTATATCAAGCATCAACACATAGTTCTTACCCATATCGAGGGTGTGCTGCATGATGGCTGAAGTCTTTTTGATCCTGTCAACACTCTGACGAATGCGTAACAGGCTGATACGATTGACTGCCCAGGTTATCACAAATGCAATGCAAACGGCAATAACCATCAGCACTGATGAGACATCGAGTGGGATGGTGGCTAGTATTTGAATATGTGATATCAATATTGTCATGTTCGCATCATCTATTTAAACAATAATCTCCGTCTTTTTCTCCATGTCAGTCATCTCGCAAGGAATAATGACATAGGCGACAGTACCCTTGCCTTCCTCAGACTGGAGTTCTATCGTGCCCCCCATCTGCTCAATCAGCTCTTTGATGATTGGCATATCAAGACCTGTACCCTCTCGCTGGTCGTTTTCGTCTCTGGCAAAACGGTCGAATACGTGTTGCAGTTCCTTTTTACTCAAGCCTTTACCAGTATCTTCGATGGAGATGTTCAATTCACCATGACGGTAGTCGTACTTGGCACGTATTGAACCAGACTTTGTGACACGGGCTGCATTGAGACATAACTTTTGTATGACCTCTCCTAAGTTCTGCTCGTCGATATTAACTATCAGATGGTTGTATGGGTTGTCTATTTGAATCTTAACATCAGGATTAAGTGCACTCAATCCCATATAGCAATAACCTTCGAAGATTGTAGCGAAGTCTGCCTTCTTGTAGTTGAATTCAACCATCTTTGCATCGAGGCGAGAGATGTAGAGGATGTCATTGACAAGAGCAAGCAGCTCGTTGGTGTTGCGTTTGATTTCATCAGCGAAGACGGGCTCGTCTTCTACGTCGTGAGGACCATTGAAAAGTTCTGCAAATCCGATGACAGCGTTGAGCGGAGTGCGGATCTCATAGCTCATATTCAACAGGAATGTGTTCTTCAACTCTTCCGTTTCCTGAGCCTTCTTTGTTTCCGTAATCAGCTGGCGTTCTGTGTAAACCATCTCCGTATCATTGCGTAACATGCCGAAGTAGTGGCTGATTCGACCGTCTTTACCATTGACAGGAACCATGCTGAACGTGAGGAAGATAGTGCGTCCGTTTTCATCGTGGAAACGGGTTTGCAGGGTTGTCGTGAAAGTGCCTGGGGTGCGATGGTCCATGCGAAGCAGAAGACCGCGAACCTTTCGTTGGTCAGGAGCTGCCAGAAGCGAGACACAACGAATCTGAGAGAGACTGTATTGTACTTGGTTCAGATCGCTGAATATCTTCAGTTCGTGGGTGTCTGGGTGATAGTTGACGAGCCGAACACCACTTACTTTCAACGAGTAGTTGATATTGTTGATATAGTCATGGATGTCTTTAGTGCGCTTTTTAAGTAGCAGGGCGTCCTGTTGCTGACGGTGATGGGAGTCGACCATGTCTGTGATGTCACGACCTGCAGCAATGACGCCAAGGAGCTGTTTGTCCTTGTCTCGAACAGCTGTGACGGCACATTCGTAGTAGAACTTGCCTCCGATAGTGACTTCAGGTATCCGCTCATCATTGTGTTTCGTACGGTCGATATCTGTAATCGACGACATATAAAGGTTTTCCAATTCGTCCAGATCAAGTTCTCTGTATGAAGGAATATCGGTAATCTTTACCTTTCTTTTCATCAGAGCGTCGCGACTGCCAATGCCAAAGGTTTCACAGGCTTTGTCGTTAATGTCTGTCATTAAACCGTCAGCGCCATAGTATATCATGTCGACGAGCGATGAATTGAAAATAGTATGGTAGCGCAGGGCCATATTGCGGGCCTTCTCTTTTCTCATTCTGTTCTCGGTGATATCGCGCTGGGTGCCTAATAGGAGTTTTGCCTTACCTTTCTTATCGCGTTGCAGGATAGTCAGATGAATTTTGTAGATACGTGGATTGGATCCATCCTCTGGTTTGCTGCTTCTGATCACAAAAGGTTCTGGCTCTTCTTTACCATCAGTCAGAGAGATAACTGCTTTATGTAGCTGCGTAAACTCGCTGTTATCGAAAAATTGTGCAAAGTCGATTGGCACATAGGCCTTTTCTTCTTCTCCCTTGGCTGATAAAACGGTGTAGAGGTGTCTGGCTGTGTCGTATGTCCACACCTGTGTCTTGTTCGAGGTTAGCACAAGACCTAACTGCGTGTTCAGTTGTTGAGCTTGGACGCTGACTTCACGTTGGCGGAAATAGAATACGCGATTAGAGAAAATCATCACAAACACGCTAATCATCAATGCAGCCACGAAATAGGCCGAGAGATGGTGCGCATCGGCAATGGTCTCCATATTCTCTTTCTGGGCAAACACCGTGAGGCTGATAGTTGAAAGCGCTGCGACGGCCAGAAGTCTTAGTCTGATACTACTATTCATAGAGTTTCAGGTAGTTACAGTTCGCAAAGATAAGAAATTCTGACCAAATAACAAAATAAAAGAACAAAAAAATCGCAAATCACCCCAAAAACGGGATGATTTGCGCCTCTATTGAAAGGAAAACACGTTTCAAAGTGGGTATTCTTCAAATGCGTAAAGCACCGTCGAGAGGTACCGTTCGCCTGTATCAGGTAGCAGGGCTACAATCTTCTTGTCCTTGTTCTCTGGCCGCTTGGCAATTACTGTAGCTCCAAAGGCGGCTGCTCCTGACGAGATACCTACCAGCAATCCTTCCTTCTGGGCCAGTTCGCGACCTGTGCGGATGGCGTCATCGTTCTCAATATCAAGCACTTCGTCGATAAGGTTGCTATCGTAGGTCTTGGGGATGAAGCCTGCGCCAATACCTTGAATCTTGTGAGGGCCGCTTTGGCCGCCGTTGAGAACGGGTGACGATTTGGGCTCTACTGCAATGATCTTCACGTTCGGATTCTTCTCTTTCAGGTACTTCGCCACACCTGAAATCGTGCCGCCAGTACCTACGCCAGCCACGAAGATGTCAATCTTACCATCAGTTTGCTCCCAGAGCTCAGGACCTGTAGTAGCATAGTGCTTAGCAGGGTTGGCAGGATTCTCAAACTGCTGCAGGATGATGCTGCCTGGGATACTGTCGCGAAGTTCTTCAGCTGCTTTGATGGCACCAGGCATACCGTCTTTGCCACTCGTCAGTCTGACTTCTGCGCCATAGGCCTTCACAAGGTTCCTACGCTCGATACTCATCGTCTCAGGCATTGTCAAAATAAGTTTGTAGCCTTTGACTGCACTCACGAGTGCCAACCCTACGCCTGTATTACCGCTTGTGGGCTCGATGATAGTGGCACCTGGCTTCAGCAGACCTTTCTTTTCTGCGTCTTCAATCATCGCCAGAGCGATACGGTCTTTCACACTGCCGCCTGGATTGAAAAATTCCACTTTGGCGATAATAGGATTCTCAATTCCCTTGGCCTCAGAGAACTTCGTGAGTTCCAGAAGAGGGGTGTTGCCGATAAGCTCGGTCAGCTGTTTTGCAATCTTTGTCATAATCGTAATGTTTAAATCGTTGTTGTTTATTATTTCTGGTGCAAAGGTACGGCGATTTCTTGGCGTAGGAAATCCCACACGTGGGCTATTCAGCATACCACAATCGTGGTATAATTAGTCTGGACTGACAGTTTAGCTAGGGTAAACTGGCAGTTTAGGCTAGGTAAACTGTCAGTTTAGGCTAGCTAAACTATCGCGAACTCCTAACCTTTATCAGGCGGTGAAGGGACTTGAGTCGTGGTATCCATTCTATTGATGACGACTACTCGCGCGCGAACCTTTATATTATATAAGCAATAAAATAAAAAAGTATGCTAAAAGTTTGGCGGTTTCAAAGATTATTCGTACTTTTGTCAACAGAAAGCTAAAACTGAAAAGATTATGATTGACGTTAAAGAGACTTTGAAGAAAAGTGAGGAGCGCATGGAGATGGCAGCCATGTTCCTTGAAGACGAGTTGAACCGCATCCGTGCAGGACGTGCTAATGTGGCCATCCTCGATGGCGTACGAGTGGATTCTTATGGCTCAAAAGTGCCTTTGAATCAGGTGGCTAATGTGAGTGTTCCCGATCCTCGCACCATCGCCATTAAGCCTTGGGATCGAAAGGAGATCCGCAATATTGAGAAGGCTATCATGGACTCTGATGTGGGTATTACCCCAGAAAACAACGGTGAGGTGATTCGCCTGAATATTCCTATTCCCACAGAGGAGCGACGTCGCGACCTTACCAAGCAATGTGCAAAAATTGCTGAGAAAGCTAAGGTGGAGGTGCGCAATGTCAGAGGTGATATTAAGGATAAGTTGAAGAAGGCCATTAAGGACGGTCTTTCTGAAGACAATGAGAAGGATGCTGAATTGGAACTCCAGAAGATCCACGACAAGTACATCAAGAAAATCGACGACCTCTTGGCTGCGAAGAACAAGGAGATAATGACCGTATAGTCCATTGTTCTTGGCAGAACCGAGTGCTTAGTTTACATTTCAGAGTTGAAAGGACTTGTTGTTAAGAATACAGGTAGCTGGTACACCGTCCAGACAGACGATGGCCAGCGACTTGATTGTAAAGTGAAGGGTCATTTCCGCTTGCGTGGTATAAGGAGCACGAATCCTGTTGCTGTAGGTGATCGTGTCAGTGTCTCTGAAGGGAACTTTATCACGGAAATCGAGGACCGTCGCAATTACATTATTCGCAAAAGCATCAATCTGTCGAAACAAAGCCATATTATCGCAGCAAACGTAGATCAGGCACTGCTGGTTGTCACAGTCAGCCGTCCGCAGATTAGTACTACGTTCGTTGATCGTTTTCTCGCTTCAGCAGAGGCTTATAGAGTGCCAGTCATTCTGGTGTTTAATAAGATAGATCTGCTCGATGATGATGAGAGACATTATCAGCAAATGCTCATTCATCTTTACGAGACCGTTGGCTACGAGTGTCGTGTTGTCTCTGCAGAGACGGGTGAAGGTGTTGATGCACTTTTGCCCATGCTGGAGGGGAAAATTACATTGCTCAGTGGTAACAGTGGGGTAGGGAAATCGACACTCATCAATCGTCTGGTCCCTGGTGTAAACCTGCGTACAGCAGAGATTTCTGATGCCCATCAGACTGGGCAGCACACCACCACTTTCTCGGAGATGATTCCCATTGGTAAAGGATGGTTAATAGACACCCCAGGCATCAAAGGCTTTGGTACTTTCGATATTGAGCCAGAAGAGTTGACAAGCTATTTCCGCGAGATATTCCAGTTCTCCAAAGATTGCCGCTTCTCCAACTGTACTCATACCCATGAGCCAGGTTGTGCTGTTCTCCAAGCCCTTGAGGATCATTACATTGCCCAGAGCCGCTATCAGAGTTATCTCTCGATGCTTAACGATAAAGATGAAAGCAAATACCGCGAAGCTTATTAGCCTCGCGGTATTTGTTTAATCCTGAAATGAGTGGATTCTTATTTTACAATCTTTTTGCCGCCAACAATATAGATGCCTCGAGGCAGACCTTCCAACGAAGTGCTGCCAGAACGTACCATTCGGCCATTGAGGTCGTAGACGTTCTGGATAGTGTTGTCTGTCACGATGGTGCTGATACCAGTCTCGTCGAATAAAGCTTTGACGGCGAGTTTCTTGCACTGAGGCATGTCGAACTCAAGCTTGGCACCTTGATAGTTCTTTGAGGTTCCGTCTGTTGTGACTTCCCAACCAGTAACATTAAGGGTGGAGTTCTCGCTGGGTTCAAGAGTTATTTTGCGCCCAACAATGAATTGCCCATCAAATGATCCTTTAGACAGCTCGACGCCATTGAAGAGGAAATGACCATCGGCGGCATTCTCCATGTCCTTGTTGACAGTCATGTTTGCGAGAGTGCCCACCTTATAGTAGGCGCATAGATCTTTTCTGAAATATCCTGTACGGTCTTTAAGCCAGTTGCGGGCATTTTTCACTTCGTTGTTGATATTGTCTTCATTATTGCCGCCCCACCACCAGCCCCAGGGACTTGGTGGATTCAGCTCGTCGCGATGGATGAGAAGCTCTGCCTTCGCGAGTTCGAACATGGGATCCCATATCTCGCGTACACCCTCTTCATTAAGGAAATCACCCATATAGACGAGACAATGGTCGATGAATTCGCGCTGGAAATCATTGTCCTCCATCAAGTGACGGAATAGCATGGTGGCTTCCTTGGTGTTAGCCCATGAATTAGTGGTACCTGGAGAGTAGATCCACTTAATGGTATTCTCTTTGGCCTGAGAGCCATAGAGACCCAGTCCGAAGTCTGTATCCTTCGAGATCCAGCGCCACTTGCCACCTTCTACTGCTGGGCGCCACATAACGATGTTGTTGCCAGGGAAGTCCTGATTGTTGAAGTAGAGATTCATGGCCATCAGGTTGATATACTCTTTCCAGTCCATCCATTCAGCATATTCGGCCAGCGTATGACCTGTTTCTGTATAGAACTTGACAAACTGCTCGTAGTTGTCCTCGGATCCTGCCTTCAACTCATAGGTCATATGGTTGTTCTCTTGAGCGATCTCGATCATGTCGATGTCTTCAAGACTATTATAGTTGGTGAAGATGTTGTCGTCGTTGCTACGCTCACGGATGTTGAGCATGCAGTGGTACTCTCCGTTGATATAGACAACTGCTGGGCGCCAGGCTTGCCAGTCCAAATCGGCATGCTGAGCCATAGAACGCTGAATGATGGCGTCACGCATATAAAGCCCATCTACATCATTACCAGCGTTTCGCAGCATGATACTCTTATAGTTAGTTACCCCAGGCCTTTGGTCAGGGAAGAACTCATACTCCAGACGCTTGGTTCCAAAACGCTTGTTGGCATATATCGCCATCGACTTTCTTGCCCAGTCTCTCGACTGTCCACCCATGACACGGGTTTCGCATATCTGGTTAAGCACACTCGCCTTATTAGGCTCGTCGAACAATTCGAAATTGATGGGACGACGCCAATTGATCTGGTTAGACTTCCTGTTGATATCGAAAATGCCCTTACCTCCCCACAGATAATCGTAGCTTGTAGTGATGGATATCACGGGGATGGTCATGTCGCGGTCGAGCATGATATACGATTGTACGGTGGAACGTGGAGAGAGCCATCCGTCGCAGATGAGCTTGGCACGAATCGAATAGCTGTCGGATATAGATATCTCCTCGGTATAGAGACTACTATCCTTCGTCGGCTCACTGCCATCAGTGGTATAATAAATCTGTGTGCCCTCTGGAGCATCCTTAGGTAGGGATAGGGCAATCGAGAGTTCTTCTGATGAGGTCATCACACGTCCAGGCTCACTGAAAACAGGTTCGCCAAGGATATGGTTCTCGTCACAAACTTCGCCGCAATTCTCTTTGCCTGGCGTTGGATCCAGCTGGTAGCCCCATTCGTTGCCACCATCGGTCTTGCGGCCATAAGCAATATTGGGAGCAGGCTGCTTCTTCAATGCGCCAGGGAGACTGTCTACGATCTCATTGCCTTTCATTAGATAAACTACACAGCCTTTGCCTGTTTCCAAGCGGAAATCGGTGTGCAGACTATATTCTTCTTTATCGCAGTAAACCAAAATGAAGCCTTTGGCTTCAACCTTCTTGTCGGGCAGTTGCCACGTCTTGTCGGTCTCAATGCCTATTTGGTAGTCTTTAAGGCTTATGGCTTGTTCGCTGTTGTTGTAGAGCTCTACCCAAGAGTCGGGGAACTCGTTGATGTCATCCATGATGCAATCGATGTTCGACTGCATCAACTCGTTGATAACCAAACCTTGTGCAAAACTGTTAGTTCCTGCCGTCAGCAGGAGGGTTGTTAGGAGTGTCTTTAATTGTCTCATGTCTATGGTGCTGTAAAATTTGGGTGCAAAGGTACGAATAATTCATAATTATTTATTCATTATTCATAATTATTTTGTAACTTTGCGCCAAAATGATAAAAGAAATAAAGTATATGAAACATTTGATGTTACCCTCAGTGCTATTGATGGCACTCTCAGTGCAAGCACAAGTAAAGACGGAAATCCGTGAGTTCAATCATGCAGGCCCCTTTGCGGTGAGTGCACCCCTCGCCCTTGATACGGTCGATATGCAAGGGAAGAAGTTTGAAGAGAAGTCTTGGCTCAATGCCATCTCCCTGACTTCACCAACCACAGGTCGTTTCGATGGTCAGGTGTTGCCTTCGCTTCCTGACAGCAAGAGTGTCGGGATCCTGACCTTTTATGTGAACAACAATGACTTCCTCAAAGGTAAGATTGATGTTAAGGGTCCCAAGAATTACCAACTCTTTTTGGACGGTCAGGAAACCACGTCAGAGTTGAAACTTGCTCCTGAACATCACGCCTTCGTTATCAAATATCTGGCAGAGCCGAAAGACACAGACTCCATTCGTGTCGTGATTGAGGCAGATAATGCTGTCGCCTATACCCTTGATAAGGCTCATCCCTATATGGCACACGATTTGTTTGATGGAAAACGAGTGCGTAGTGTCAGACTCTCAGCCGATGGTGCTTATGTCGTGGTAGGTTATCAGACCACAGAGCGAGGTGGTAAGGATAGGTGGACATTTGAGTTGCGTGATGCAAAGACAGGCCGACAACTCTCTGCCTTGCCTGGCAATGTGGAGTGGATGCCTAAGAGCATTGTTTGGACTGCAGAAGAAAAGGTGGGGGATAAACGTTCCCTTTATAAGGTTAGTCCGATTTCAGGCGAACGTACCTTGTTGGCTACCAATCTGCCTGATGGCAGCTTGAGCATCAGTCCGACAGAAGACTATCTCATCATCACAGCCGAAGAAGAGGGAACGAAGGAAGATGCTGATGTGTTTGAGGTGTTGGAGATGGACGATCGTCAGCCTGGATGGCGCAAACGCAGTTATCTCTTGAAGTATGACCTGACCACAGGCATTTGTCAACGCATAACGTTCAGCCCAAGGAACACGTTCCTTATGGATATCACGGCTGATGGCAAAACGTTGCTTGTTGGCTCTAACTATAGCAGGCTGGCTAAGCGTCCTACGGAGGTGATGGATGTGATGATGGTTGACGTACAAACCTTTAAGACAGATACCATCTTTGCATGTGAAGGGTTTATTGGTGGATGCCGTTTCTCACCTGATGGCTCGCAGATACTTATCACAGGCAATCCTGAGGCATTTAACCGTATTGGATGTCAGTTGCCCGCAACTGTCACACCCAGCATGACGGAGAATGAACTGTTTCTCTATGATATCGCTTCCAAGCAAGTGAAGCCTCTCACCAAGGACTTCAATCCCTCCATTGACAGACTCATTACATGGTCAAAGGCTGACGGGCAGATCTACTTCTCTGCAGAAGACCGTGACTATGTGCATCTGTTCTCGTTGAATCCCAAGACGGGACATATTCAGAAATTGGCAGTCCAAGGCGATGATATTTATAGAGCAGATATCGCTGAACATGCATCTGTCCTCGCGTACCTTTCTTATAATACTATGGAGCCTGCTTCTGCTTACGTGTTGCCACTCCCTGTTCCGACAAAGGGGAAGGGGGTGGTTTGCCTATTTGATGGAAAGACCGCTCTTGGTGATGCTCAGTTAGGAACATGCGAAGATTGGAACTTCACCAACTCAAAGGGTGATACGGTCTATGGACGACTCTACCTGCCGAAGGACTTCGATGCCACGAAGCAGTATCCTATGATTGTGTATTACTATGGTGGCTGTTCCCCTGTGAGTCGTTACTTTGAGTCGCCCTACGCCCCTCAGTATTGGAACTCGCTAGGCTATGTGGCTTATATCCTGCAACCCAGTGGCGCTACAGGCTTTGGACAGGAGTGGGCTTCGCGGCATGTGAACACGGCTGGTCGTGGTCCTGCTGAGGATATCATCGAGGGAACGAAGAAGATCTGTGAGGCTCACCCCTTCATCAATCCCAAGAAGATTGGCTGTATGGGTGCTTCGTATGGCGGTTTCATGACCCAGTATCTGCAGACGCAGACGGACATCTTCGCTGCTGCAGTCTCTCATGCAGGCATTGCCAACCACACCAGCTATTGGGGTGAGGGCTATTGGGGCTATAACTACAGCGAGGTGTCGATGGCCAATAGCTATCCTTGGAGTCATCGTCAACTCTATGTAGACCAGAGTCCGCTTTTCAATGCTGATAAGATCCATACGCCGTTATTGCTGTTGCATGGCAATGCCGATACGAATGTGCCGTTGATAGAAAGTCTGCAGATGTTTACGGCTTTGAAACTCTTAGGTCGTGAGGTGGCTCTCGTCGAGGTGGAGGGTGAGAATCATCATATCCTCGAGTACGGCAAGAAAGAGAAGTGGCTTGCCACCCAGATGGCCTGGTTCCAGAAATGGTTAAAGGACGACCCAACATGGTGGGACGCCCTCTACCCGAAAAAGAAATTATAATGGTATTTTTGATTATCTGTATAGAGTGACGGTTCCCCCATCACTCTTTGCGTATTTGCGCAATAGCTCCTGAATGAATTGGGCATTGGCTGCGACACGCTGTTCGTTACCATCGTAACCATTGATGAGCACCACAAGATGAGTCGTTGCTAACGTCATCTTTGTGCGTTCATGGTCACTGGTAGGTGTGCCCACGCCTCCTTCTGCATCGCGATAGACAGGCAGTCCTGCGATGTTGAGCATCCCTCTTCCGATGCCTTCATAAGGCTCTCCCTCACGACCAACGCCCAAGGTGAGTGTATCGCCCACGAACTTATCGGCATCGAAGCCTCCAATACTGTAGCCGTAGGCGATGGACGCGAGGTTGATCAGGTCGACGAGGGTGTCTATCTGATACAATTCCTTTCCCTGAAGCATCCGTCTGATGAGCTGTTCGCTGGCAGGACGGTAGCGCGAGGGATCTTTGCCGCAGGCCTTATACACTCGTCGAGTGGCAGCGATACCTGGAAGATCCTTCAGGCTCTCTGTTGTCAGTTCCTGACGGAAACGGTCTTCAAGGGCGTGGATTTCATCCCATAGCTCTTGTGAGTAGGGCGTGTTTACCACTTGTGCCTCGACTGCAGCCCCTACAAACACAGGGCAAACCGTCTCTATCTCTTGTGATACGATGATGCGCATATCGTTTATCCTATCGTGATATCGTAACGAGACATGAACGAGGCACCAGGCTGCAGATGGTTCATCAGGGGCTTGTCCTTGAATTCGCCATTGAAGCCGCGAGGGTCGCCAAGACCATACCAAGGTTCGATGCAGACGAAGGGAGCCTGCTTGCCAAAAGGACTCCAGAAGGCGATGACGGGAGTACGGAAATCGACTGTCACCTCTGGTTCGCCGTCAGGCCCCAACAGCTCAGCGCGGTGCACCTGACTCTTGTGGATCTTCACAGAGTCGTTGCGCCAAGTGTTGTCTGTAAATTCAATGATGCCTTGCTCTGCCTCTACTGGAATCTCTATCATTTCGTGGGAGCCGTCGATATAACTCTTCAGACCGTCGAGAGCCTCTTCGTTGTCAAGACGGATGCGCCCGCTCTGGGTGTCGCCTGCTTTCATACCAGGGATGTTGAAGGCTGGGTGACCACCAATCTGGAAATGAATCTCTTGGGCGTCTGTGTTGTGGACATGCCAGATGACGCCAATCTTATTGCCCTCCAGCACATAACTGATGCTGAGCGTGAAGTCGTAGGGATAGACCTTCTTTGTTTCTTCTGATGATTCGAGGGCGAAGGTCACTTTGCGATCATTTTGGGCGATAAGCTTGAACTCCGTATCACGGGCGAATCCGTGACGGGGCAAATGATATTCTTTCCCGTCAACAGAGTAAGTGTCGTTGTTGACGCTGCACACGATGGGGAAGAGAATGGGTGAGTGACGAGGCCAGAAGTTGGGGTCAGCCTGCCACAAATATTCCTTACCACTGGCATCCTTGATGCTCTGGAGCTCTGCTCCTTTCTCCGATACGACGACGGAGAGTTGTTCGTTTCGTAGTTCTACCATAATTATTTTGCTTTATAGATAAGTATTGAAAACACGATGATTTCCACAAAGATAAGGCCGATGCCCACCAAGATAGGAACAGGCGATGGCGACTTCATGCCCAACATCATATAGGCCACAGCCAGAGCAATCAGTAACACGGTGATGCCTGCCACTCGGACGCTGCGGATGGCGAGCTTTACCTGTTGGATGTTCGTAATTTTGAACGGCATGTTAATGTGACGAGGGAAATAGGCCGTCACCATGCAGGCAATAGCTGCTATCGTGATGATGACGCAAGGGATAGCGATGCCTGTTGGCGAGCCGTAGGCATTAGGCTTCCCTGATCCGTCGAAATGGGTGGGCACGATGTCTGGCGCCTGATGGATCATCCAGATAATCAACCCCCAAACGATGATAGCCACGATGACGAAAGCAGCTTCAAAGACAGTCGCCTCTGTGGTGCGATGCACTTTGACATCTTTTATGTTGAATTGATTTTCCATAATGATTACATGGGTGGAAGTTTACGAACGGCTACGACGATAAGTGCTGAAAAGACAATGCCGATGGTAACGACTACAGCGACAAAAGCCGTCAAGCTGATAGCTTTGTTTACGAATAGCACGATGAACATTGCCAATAGGAATGCTTGTATGACTGACAATAATAAGAGGGCTTTATTCCTGTTCATAACTCATCTGGTTTGGGTTGTTTCTTTTTGGGCAGACGCTTGGCTTTGCGCAGGGCTTCGGTGATGATCCATTGCAGCTGGCCGTTGGTGCTGCGGAACTCGTCCGCAGCCCAGGCCTCAATAGCGTTCATCGTCTCAGCGTCGACGCGTAGGATAAAACTTTTGGTGCTCTTCTCTGCCATACAAAGCTCAAGTTACAATTCTAACGTTCAAATCTCTTAGTGGTTCAGCGTTCCTGTGTTCACGACAGGCTGGGCAGAGTCGTCGCCACAAAGCACCACGAGCAGATTTGATACCATTGCGGCCTTCTTGTCGTCGTCGAGGTCTACGATGTTGTCCTTTGAGAGTTTGTCGAGCGCCATCTTCACCATCGAGACGGCTCCCTCAACGATCTTCTCGCGAGCCGTAATGATGGCTGATGCCTGCTGGCGACGCAGCATCACGGCAGCAATCTCTGGGGCATAGGCGAGGTAGTTGATACGGGCTTCGACCACCTCGATGCCTGCCAGAGCCAGACGCTCATCGAGCTTCTGCTCCAACTGCTCATTGATTTCTTCAGCACTCGAGCGCAGCGTGGGCTCGTCGTGCTTGTTGTCCTCGTCATCGTAGGCGTATTCTCCAGCCACCTGGCGCAAGGCTGCGTCGCTCTGCACGCGTACAAAGTTCTCCAAGGCGTTCATCAGACCCTTCGTGTCTGAGCCTATGCTGTTGGGATTGGCAGCCATCGTCTGAGAATCGACCTCAAAGAGGGCCTTGTAGGTATCCTTCAGTTTCCACACGAGCACCAGTCCGATCATCACGGGATTGCCCGTCTTGTCGTTCACCTTGATGGGCTCTGCGTCGAGGTTGCGAGCGCGCAGGGATACTTTTTTCGAGGTGTAGAAGGGATTGATCCAGAAGAATCCGGTCCTGGAGAATGTACCGCTATACTTGCCGAACCAGGTTGTCACCTTGGCTTCGTTAGGCTCCAGCATCATCAGGCCGCACCACATGATGATGTTGATGATGAGCAAAAGGATGCTCCCTCCGAGCAGCCAACCGCCACAGGCTCCATCGCTGGCGTCGAGCTGGATGATGCTATACACAATGCCCACAATGGCCAAAACCAGGATCACGATGTTGATGAACAATGCCAGAAAGCCGTTCAAGACCATTCCTTTGAATGCAAATTCTTTATTCTCCATAATGATTAAGTTTAAAATGATATCAATTTAATATCGCAAAGATATGAACTTTCTTTGAATCCGCAATGGATTTGGCCTTATTTTTAACATGATTTAATCAAACGGAGATCTCTTTGTTCTCGCGCGTACCTTATTATAATATATGAGTTTAGTGCCTCTAAACTCTCAGTTACCTGGCACCTTCGATGGAGAAAGGGTAGGGCGGACTCTGAAATTCTCTCGAGAATTTCAGAGTTTACAGGCACTAAAGTCGGAGTTTACAGGCAGTAAACCTTAAAATTCTCGAGAGAATTTTTGAGTCCTCTCAGGCTTCCTTTATACAAAGGCCTATCCAAAGGGGGAGTTTACCCTACCCAAACTCTCTGATTCATATGAGGATAGTAGCACATTTGTTGCATTAAGTTTGGTTTTTCTCCCACTTTTTTCGTACCTTTGCAAGCGAATTCAGAGGAGAACGGATATGTGTACGAATAAACACGTCGACTCGATGGCTCTGGCCAACGAAGATTTGAAGGACAAGCGGATAGCTGTGCTGCTTTCGGGCGGTGTGGACAGCAGTGTCGTGGTGTACGAGTTGGCGCACCTCGGCCTTCATCCAGACTGTTTCTACATCAAGATTGGTCCTGAGGAGGAAGAGGAGTGGGACTGCTCTTCAGAGGAGGATCTCGAGATGGCTACTGCTGTGGCTCACAAATATGGCTGCAGGTTGGAGGTCATCGACTGCCATCAGGAGTATTGGGATAAGGTGACGAAATACACGATGGATAAGGTTCGTTCAGGTCTGACGCCCAATCCTGACGTGATGTGCAACCGTCTCATCAAGTTTGGCGCCTTCGACGAGAAGCGTGGCAAGGACTATGACCTCATCGCGACTGGTCACTATGCTCAGACGGAGATTGATGAGGAGGGCTGTAAGTGGCTCTGTACCAGTCCGGATCCCGTGAAGGACCAGACGGATTTTCTGGCTCAGATCTATGACTGGCAGCTGAAGAAGGCCTTTTTCCCCATCGGCCATTATATGAAAGACGAGGTGCGTGAAACGGCTGAACGCGAGCATTTGGTGAATGCCAAACGCAGGGATTCGCAGGGTATTTGTTTTCTGGGCAAGGTGAATTATAACGACTATGTCCGTCGCTACTTAGGCGAGCTGCCTGGTGATGTCATCGAATTGGAAACGGGTCGTCGCATTGGGGAGCACAAAGGCCTTTGGTTCCACACCATTGGTCAGCGTAAGGGATTGGGCTTTGGTGGTGGTCCTTGGTTTGTGGTTAAGAAGGATGTTGTTCGGAATATTCTTTACGTTTCTCACGGATATGATCCTGAAACGGCTTACAAGCAGGACTTCCCTGTGCACGATTTCCACTTTCTCACAAAGTGTCTGACACCTTGTGAGGTGACTTATAAGATTCGTCACACACCAGAGTATCATCCAGCGACTTTGGAATGGCTGGGTTCAAGCGAATTTGTCGTACATTCTAAAGAGAAGATTCATGGAGTGGCTCCAGGCCAATTCTGTGTTGTTTACGATGAGAATCATCATCGTTGCCTTGGCTCAGGAGAAATCACTATATAATATCATCTCGCCATACAATGTTGGCGAGATGATTGCTTATTTCTTGACAAAACTTCCGAAATAGTCGAGGCAGGTCTTCTGCCATTCGCGGGCATTCTCTAATTGGTGCTCCATACGGTCGTTCACCTCTTGCCATCGCTGTTCGTCAATCGCGGGTTTGACCTCTTGCCAGATGCGACAGAAATCTTCCACTTCTTTTACACCACGGGCATAACGCGCCTGCAATTCCTCCCATAGGGTGTTGCCGCTTTTGAGGCGATAGTTCCAGGGAACGTGGTGGAACCAGAGCAGATAGCGCTCAGGACAAGTGTTGATGTCGTCATAAAGGGAACAATAAGGTTCGCGATACTGCGAAGTGGCGTCTGTGCCAGCGTGGGTTCGGTCAAAGCCGATGCCGTCCTTGTCTGCCTTGTGGTAGTAAACTGGGCACCACTCCAACGGATAATGTGCGATGAAACCATCTGGCTCTGGACCGTAGTGGTGGTCGAACTTGAAGATGTGGTGTAAGCCTAAGGGCATCATATAGTCAACGCAGGCCTCACGACTGCGTAGCATCATGCTAAGAAGGGGTGAGAGGTAGGCGTTGAGAGATGAGAGGTTGTTCTGCTGAGATTCGAATGTTTGTAGGATCCATTCTTTGGCTATATCCTCAGACTTCAATTGGGGATTCCATGCCAAGCGTCCGAAGGCATACCAGTTGGCTTGTGAGAAATGGTGTCCACACCAGTTTTTGTCGAGTCCGATATTGGATACGCCAGCGACGCCCACCAACCTTTCTGGGGCAACAAATCCAAAGAATTCTCGCCACATCGGAGCTAGATAGACAAGATGACGAGATTGTCCTAAGTATTCCTGGGTAATCTGCAATTCAACCATTTGAGGTGTTTGGCTGATATTGTCGAAGATGGGAGCGTAAGGCTCACGGGGTTGGAAGTCGAGGGGACCGTTCTTGGATTGTAGGATGACGTTCTCGCGGAACTTTCCGTCGTCGTTCTTGAACTCAGAAACGGCTTGTTTCACTCGGTCTTCGCCTTTGTGGTTGGCGCCATAGACAAAGGAGCGCCAAATGATAATGCCACCATAGGGCGCTACAGCGTCTGCCAACATATTGGCACCCTGAGCATGACTTCGCTTGTAGTCGCCAGGACCAGGCTGTCCTTCGCTGTTGGCCTTTACGAGGAATCCGCCAAAGTCAGGAATCTGACTGTATATCTCCTTGGCCTTAGCCTTCCACCAGGCTTGTACACGTTTGTCCAAAGGGTCTGCTGTCTTCAACTTTCCTAAGGCCATGGAAGATGCGAAATTTATAGACAAATATACTTTGATGCCGTAGGGCCTCAGGATAGCGGCAATCTCTTTCACTTTTTGAATGTAAGGTGCAGATAGAATGCGAGGTGAGGCATTGACGTTGTTCAGCACTGTGCCGTTAATGCCGATGGACGCGTTAGCTCGCGCATATTCTGTTATCAGACGGCTATCGATGGCTTTGGGCTGATCGTCATCGAGGTCCCAGAAAATGCTTTTTCCAGCGTATCCACGCTCGATGCTGCCGTCAAGATTGTCCCAGTGATTCAGTATTCTGAGTTTGAAAAAGGGCTTTTCTATTTGGCCCATGTGGACAGCGGATGGAATGTATTGGCTCCTTAGCAGAGCATAGGCACCATATAGAAGTCCCTGCTTGTCTTTGGCTTGTATACTTATCCCATCTTCGTCACTAATAAGGTAGGATTCTTCTGGAAGGTTAGCGTTGAGGGCTAACTTGACTTCTTTGCCAATGTGGAATTTTTTTAACTCTTCGGCTGCCAAGCACTCAATGCCTGATACGTTTGCCTCGTTAGCCAGTTGGTAGCGCAACCAAAGCTGGCTACCGTCTTCTGCCTTTGCTATTGACACAAAAAGCAGGAATAGAAATAGCGTTGATAGTCTTCTCATTTCTTTGCAGTACTTTTGTTCATTGATGCTGCAAAGTTATGAAGAAAATCCCAAACCGCCAAAGAATATGCGGAAAGATTAATTTTTTATATATAAAGATGTATTTTAACCCTTTTATTTTTGGTCATGTCGATAAAATTGTATAATTTTGCAGCCGTTATAGAAAGTCGATTCCTATATAATCTGCGAGCCTTCAGCTCTCCGGCGGAGGGGGTAAGACTGCCTATATCCTTGATGGTCAGAATGTTAAATAGCTTCCGGTGGGGTGTTGCCTTGCCGGTAGAAGGGAAGAAAATGCAACAAAAGCAACAGATTTGGACGGTGGTTCGCACCTTCAATAGACAAGAATTGATCGTGAGTGACTTTCTGCGACAGGAAGGTCTGATATGTTTTATCCCCATGCATTATGTGGAAAAACAGGTTGGCGATGCCCCTAAACCCCGTCGGGTTTTGCTCCCAATCATCCATAACTACGTGTTTGTCATGCTTGAGATGCCCATGAAGCAGTTCGCTTCATTATTGGCTAAATGTCCTACACCCCTCTACATTCTGAAAAATCGGGATACAGATACTCCGGTTGAAATCTCCAATAGTGAAATGATGGAATTCCGCATGTTGTGTGACCCAGCTTTTGAGCAGCGGGTTAGTATCATTCAACAGGATGATGAACTGGAGGTCGGAAAGGAAGTCGAGATTATTCATGGTCCCTTTGCTGGTGTTCATGGCAGGTTATATAGGAAGCAGAAGAAATATTGGTTCGTAAAGACCATAGCAGGCGTTAGCGTTGAATTACGTATTACCCGATGGTTCTGTCGACCAGTTTGATGGGAATTAGTTTTAAATAGATTATGAATAAATTTGTTTTGACAATGTTACTCTTGGCTTGTGCAGTGTTGTCACATGCCCAAGGCATGAGTGACGCCCAAGTGATGAGGTACATCCAGAGAGAGGCGAAAGCAGGAACCTCCCAGTCGCAAATTGCTGTAAAGCTGATGCAGCGCGGTGTTGATATGAAACAGTTGCAACGCGTTAGGCAGCAGGTGACAGCGGCTCAGGGCGGATCTAACTCTACTTCAAGCACAAGTAGAGGCTCTGTTGATGGAAACAGTCGTCTTCGTAGGAGCAACGGCTCAGTGATGGTGGATGCTCAAGGCAATCCGCTCTACTCTCCCACCAGTGCTTTTGCGATGGGGGCAGCAGGAGAGATTGAGAATATTGCAGAGCGTCCGAACGTTTATTTGCCTGACACCATGAGCACTATGATAAACGGTAAGCGTGTATTCGGCCGTGATATTTTCAACAAACGTATGTTGACGTTTGAGCCGACTATGAATATAGCAACTCCTGCAAACTATGTAGTCGGGGCTGGTGATCGCGTTATTATTGATATTTATGGCGCATCCCAAAAATCCGAACAGTTTGAGGTCTCGCCAGATGGCACTATTACCGTAGCGGGCTTTGGTCCAATTCATCTCGCAGGTCTGACTGTTTCTGCAGCCAATGCAAAGATTAAAGAACAATTAGGGCAGCGTTATAAGAGTTCCAGTATCAAGATGACTGTGGGTCAGACTCGCACAATCTCAGTCAACGTGATGGGTGAGGTGACGGCTCCGGGTACATATACGCTTTCTGCTTTTGCAACTGTGTTCCATGCTATTTATATGGCAGGCGGTGTTACGGGCGTTGGTACGCTCCGCAGCATCAAGGTTTATAGGGGTGGTCGGCAGTTGACGGTGGTCGACGTGTATGATTATATCCTTAATGGTAAGTTGACGGGTAATGTTCGCTTGGCTGATAATGATGTGATTGTGGTTGGCGCATATGATTGCCTTGTTGACATCGCAGGCCAAGTGAAACGCCCGATGGCCTATGAAATGCGTAAAGGTGAGAGCTTGGCAACATTGCTTAAGTATGCGGGTGGTTTCTCTTCCAAAGCATATAAGAAAGGCATTCAGGTAAATCGTATTTCTGGTGAACAGTATTCGGCTTATAATGTTCCAGAATTTGACCTGAGTAGTTTCAAATTGATGGATGGTGACTCTGTAACTGTTGACTCTATCCTTGAACGATATGCAAATACTGTGCAAATCAAAGGTGCCGTATTCCATCCAGGTATGTATGATTGGGGAAATACAAACAATACGGTTCGTTCTCTGATAGAGAGTGCCGGTGGTCTGACAGAGGATGCTTTCACTGTACATGCAGTGCTTCATCGAATGAAACCAGATCGTGTACGTAAAGTGCTTTCTGTTGATGTTGAAGGTATCATGGCTGGTACTGTTGCGGATATGCCTTTGGAGAATGAAGATATTCTGTTCATCCCATTCCGAAGTGAGACATTGAACGAACGTACGCTGACAATTCATGGCGAGGTGCAGATGCCTGGCGTGTATGAATATGCAGAAGATGAGACGATTGAAGACTTTATCTTGCAGGCTGGAGGTTTAACAGATGCAGCCTCTACGGCTCGTGTTGACGTCTCACGCCGTATTTCTGATCCAGGTGCAACTGTAGCTTCTGATGAAATTGCTAAGATGTACTCATTTACGGTAAAAGACGGTATGGTCGTTGACGGAGACAGGAGTTTTACGTTGGATCCCTATGATGAGGTCTATGTGCGTCGTAGTCCGGCCTATCAGCCACAACGTAATGTGTTAGTGGGTGGCGAAGTTCTCTTTCCGGGACAGTATTCTCTTTCTACTAAGAACCAACGTATTTCAGAGCTTGTAAAAGCCGCTGGCGGTGTGACGGATCAGGCTTATGTCAGAGGTGCTCGTATTGAACGAGTTATGACTGAAGACGAAAAATTCCGTAATCGCCAAGTATTAGATTTAGTAAGGCTGAAAGGGCAAAATGCAGGATTGGATATGGTAATGCAAGATGAAGAAGCTGCTGATTACGATATTAATCAGGCACGTGACAGTGTGGAGAATGATACTGTACGCTATTCTGTAGGTATTGAGTTGGACAAAGCTCTTGCAAATCCTGGTTCTGACTATGATGTCACTCTGAAAGAAGGTGACCGTTTGATTGTTCCAGAATATAACGGAACAGTGAAGATTAATGGTAATGTGATGTATCCGAATACTGTGGCATATAGCGATGGGAAAAATTACAAGTGGTATGTGAATCAAGCAGGTGGCTTCGGTAGCCGTTCCAAGAAGTCTCGCACTTTTGTGGTTTACCAAAATGGAACCGTGTCGAAAGCTAAAAAGGCGAAGATAGAGCCAGGTTGTGAAATCATTGTGCCTTCGAAAACCACCTCGGCTAGTCAGGTCATAGGGCAGGTGGGAGCTGTTGGAACCTCTATGGCAACACTCTTGACCCTGTTGATTTCTGTTGTTAATTTAGTGAAATAAAGAGATATGGAAACAGTGCAACATAAAGAAAAGAAAGAACCGGTCATTGATTTCTCCCGTATCTGGGCAGCCTTAGTACGACGTAAGAAGACGTATTTTAAGGTTATTCCTACTGTCATTTTGGTGGTTTGGGTTATCACTCTTGGGCTGCCGGATTATTATAAGTGTAAAATACAGTTGGTGCCAGAGTCTAGTTCAGGAAGTGGTTCTGGGACATTGGCTCTTTTAGCCAGTTCCTTTGGCGTGAACCTTGGTGGCGGGTCATCTGGTAGCGATGCTATCACAGCATTCCTCTATCCCGATGTGATGAGCAGTGTTGAATTCAAGGCGGAATTGTTCAAAGTAAAGGTACAGCGTCCAACGGATAAGACACCGATGACCTATTATGACTATTTGAAGAATGAACAAAAGGATGCCTGGTGGATTTCAGCAAGAGAAGGGCTTATGGATGCCCTTTTTGGCAAAGATGAAAAGAAAAAGAAGGTTGTGCCCGTCAATCCTTATGAATTGACTCCGGAGCAAACGGCCATCTCTGGAGCCGTCAGTTCGAAGATCAAATGTGATTTTAATACAAGTAAGAACCAGCAGACACTTATAGCGGTGGAGGTGACTGATCAGGATCCTCATGTGGCCGCGCAAGTGGCAGACTCTGTGAAACAGCATCTTCAGGATTATATCACCGATTATAAGACTAGAAAAGCACGCTATGATCTGGAATTCACGGAAAAGCTCTACAAGGATGCAAAGAAGAGCTATGAACGTGCAAGGCAGTTGTATGCAGATTTCATGGATAGCAACCAGGATATCATGCTTGAGAATGTCCGTCAGAAACAGACTGATTTGGAGAACGAGATGCAGTTGCTTTATAATAATTACAACGCTCTCAGCACCCAGTTGTTAGCTGCCAAGGTGCGGGTACAGGAGGTAACTCCTGCTTTCACTACTCTTCAGTCTTCGACGGTTCCATTGTGGCCAGAAGGCCCCAACAGAAAACGACTGGTTGTATTGTTTACAATTGCAGCTTTGTTTTTTACGACGATATGGATCTTATTTGATGAAGATGAAATCAAGCCTCTGTTAGGCCTAACAGATGAGAAAGAAGCTTAATAGGTAGGCATGAAGAAATTGTTTTATTGTGTTAGTTCATTGCATAGCCCTCATGCCGGGGTTATGTTGAACAAAATGCTTTCTGATCGAAAGAAAGGTGTGGAGGTCGTAATGGCATATTGTGATCGGGCTTTACCTTCATGCTTTACCAATATTCATGGAAACGCAGGTATTTGTAAGGTTTGCAGACATATGCACCGACAGATTATTCATAACTATCTGCCTGATATTAAAGTGATACCCGTTTCCGCCAGACAGTTCTCCCCAAGTAAGACGGACTTCTCCTATGATGACATCCTTGACCTGAAGAAGGTAACTTATAGGCATGTTAACATAGGACTGTCGCTCCATTCTTATTACGTGACTATTACTAGGAAACCTTCTGGTAAAGTCACAGAACCACAACGTGCTTATTTTGATCAGATATTGTCGGCTCTTTGCTCTTTTGTCGACTATGCCTATCAGTTAGTTGAGGAGGTCTGCCCAGATGTTATCTCTATCTATAATGGCAGATTGTATGAGAATCGTCTTTTCTATGAGATTGCCAAGGAAAAGGGTATCCAATTCGAGTCTTTGGAAGTTTGCTGGAGAATCAACGAACCAGCCTATAGGGTTGAGTTTGAGGGTGATTTGCCACTTGATATCCATCAATTAACACAAATGTGTCAAGATATCTGGGATCATTCCAAACGGTCAGAGGAGGAAAAGGTAAAGATCGGATCTTCGTTTTTCATCAACCGTAGGACAGGAAAGCCTACCAATGACTTTATCTATATTGGGCAACAGGTAAAGGATAAACTGCCTGAAGGATTCAATGAGAATGAGCGCAACATCGTGATTTTCAATTCTTCTGAAGATGAGATTGTGTCGCTTGGCGGAGATTGGGACGAGGGAAACTTGTTCGAAACTCAGATGGAGGCAATCCGCTTTGTGGTGGACCATTTGCCTGAGAATGCTCATGCTTATCTTAGGATTCATCCGAATCTGAAAGGCTTGCAGGCATCCTATCATACTGATTTGTATAAGTTGCAGAGTCGTCGTTTAACTGTGATTCCTCCGGAAAGTCCCATCAGTTCATACGCATTGATGGATCTGGCGGACAAAGTCCTTGTTATGGGTTCTACCATGGGGGCTGAGAGTTGTTATTGGGGGAAACCTGTCATCAATCTACACAAGTCAGAATACTATTATCTGAATGTTGGATACAATCCCAAGACGAAAGAAGAACTCGTGCAGATGTTGAGCGAAGATCTGACTCCTAAGCCTAAGGATGGCGCTTTGAAATACGGGTATTACTATATGGCCACAGATGAGCGGATACAAACAGATGATGCCGTTCCGTTTAATTGGTTTACCGTGTCTTTCTTAGGTAAGAAGATTCCTGGATGCGTTGAGTATCTAAAGTTGTTCGGGTCCAGTGCATTGTTCAAAGCTGTCTATTCAAGATTTGAAAAGCATTGCACCAAGTTCTTTAAAAACAAAGTTTCTTTCCCTGAATAGAAAATGAGTACAATCAACAAGATAGCAGACGGTGTGATTTGGACGATAGCCAGTAAGTTTTTGAGCGCAGCCTATGCTTTTGTGGCTGTGCCTATTTTGATTGGACTCTATGGCAAGGCGGATTATGGACTGATAGGATTGGCTTTGTCCATCAATATCTATATGACCTTGCTGGATCTTGGGTTCTCGAACACCAACCTTAGGTATTTCTCCAACTATTTGGCCAAGAACGATATAGAGAACGTGAGGCGGTTATTTGGTACCAGCATCACTTTTTATGGTTCGATAGGCATCATTAATGCCCTGATTATCTTTGCTATTTCATTCTTTGTGGATGATATCTTCCAGGTAACTCCCGAGCAGGTGGTGATTCTACGAAGTCTGTTGTATATCATTGCCCTGAATGCGATATTCAATTGGTATACCAGTTGCTTTGGACAACTCATCCAAGGTGCGGAGTATGTGGATTTCTTCAGCAAAATCAGTTTTATTGGCAACCTGCTGAATGTAGTGGTACTCGCATTGACGCTGATCTTTAAGTTCTCCATCGTTGAGTACTATGCTGGTCTGGTCTTCTTGGGACTAATTTACCGGACGATACTTTCGATCCGTAAAATTAAGGCCATCATTCCCGATATTTCCTTCCGGCCGCATTTTGACAAAGATCTGTTCAAGGAGACCCTGCCTTATAGCATGAACATCTTCTCTGTCTCACTGCTGACTTGGGGCGCTTTACAATTGCAGCCGATCCTATTGGGAATAAGGTGTAATTCAAGTGAGGTGACAGACTATAACATCATTTTCTCCATCTATTCCTTTCTGGGCTTCATTGGTGGTTCTTTCAATTCTGCTATTTTCCCTTCGGTGACAAAGGCGGTTGCCTTGCACAACAGAGAGGTGATAGAGCGTGTCGCCTATCAGGGAACGAAGTATCTGGTTATTGTAATTAGTTTCGTTGCCTTTGGATATATCAGTGTGTCTCCGGATGTGATGCATATGTATCTGGGTGATTCCTTTATGTATCTTGTTCCGTGGATGGATTTCTATTTCATCAACCTATTAGGAAGTCATAATGCTGGTATGTCGGCTATCATTTATGCAGGTACGGATATACGTCTTATCACCCGCTATTCTGCTTTCTCATACATCACGATGGTCATTGTCTTCTGGTTCCTGATACCATATTACGGCGCCAGGAGCATCGCTATTTCGGGAACCCTCTGCAATATCATGCAGATGTCATTCTACTATTTCTATTATTGGCCCAAGAAGCTGCAGATCAATTCCCGGTACATCTTCTTCCATGACCTGCTGCCGTTTATGATGATGGGAATCTTGGTGACATGCGTGCTCAGGATGTTTACGGTGAGCGATTCTCATCTTATCCAGTTCTTGGTAAAAGGAATGTTATTCGTGATGATCTTCTCCTCCATAGTCTATATGATGATTGAGCGGAAGGACAAGGAGTTCTTTGGTTGGTTTGTAAAAGTAAAGTTACTAAGGAGGCCTGAAGCATGAAGAAACCGACCGTTTTAGTCCTTATGTCCACTTACAACGGAGAGCGGTTCTTAAAGGAACAAATCGATAGCATTCTTGCTCAGGAAGGTGTTGATGTCCGTTTGTTGATACGTGATGATGGTTCTAAGGACAATACGGGTTCCCTTCTTTCGGAATATGCTTCAAAGCATCAGAATATCACATGGGAGGCGTGTGAGAACGTGGGCTTTGTAAAGAGTTTCTCTGCATTGGTCAGGATGGCTTTGAAGTCTGATGCCTCTGCAGATTACTATGCTTTTGCGGATCAGGACGATATTTGGATGCAAAAGAAGCTTATCACAGCGTGTTCAGTCTTATCGACAAAAGATACATCTAAGCCTAATCTCTTTACCTCCAACTCAATGCAGATAGATGCAGAAGGGAAAGAATTGGAACTATTCCACAAAGGACCGGAGCCGAAATTCAGGAAAGGGAATGTACTGGTGTTCGGCACAGAGCAAGGTTGTAGTATGGTCTTCAACAGGAAAGCGTTGGAACTTTATTCTGAACATGAGCCAGAGTTGACTTGGCATGATCGTTGGTTGTATCATATTTGTTATTTCCTTGGAAGTGTGACTTACGATCATCAGCCGTTGTTCTATTACCGTCGACATGAAAATAATGCACTGGCAAATCATCATGCAGGTAGTCTGGAAGGAGAACCAAGTAAGATAGTCAGGGTATATAGGATTTTGTTTGTGGAGCCTCCTGTGACTAATCATGTAGAAATGGCTAAAGAGTTTTATAACCACTTTGCTTCTAGGCTTACTCTAGCCGACCGCAAACTTTTCAAGCGGTTTATTGTGTGCAGGAAAAATATAATCTCAAAGATATATATGCTGTTCTCACGTTATTTCATTTATCCATATTATGATGTGAATGAAGGTCGGCTACTGAAATGGCTTATTATGGCAGGCAGACTTTAAGTTGATGATGATGGATTCGAAAAAGATACTTGCAATTGTTGTAACATATTACCCGGAAAAGGATCTGCTTGTTAGGAATATACGGGCATTTATCGAACATGTAGACAAAGTCCTTATATGGGAAAATACGCCATCTCCAGATAAGTTACAATATAGGTACTTTACACATGAGAAAGTCGAGTATTATGGTGATGGTGTTAATAGTATATCAAGAGCGTTGAATTTTGCATGGGAATATGCTAATGAGAATGGATTTGATTACTTGCTGACGATGGACCAAGATTCTTATTTTGAGAATTTTGATTTCTATGTAAATAAGACAGTCTTTTGCAAAGATGCTCCATATGGCATTTGGACTCCGCAGATGAATGAAGAAAAGGTTTCCGAAGAATACGAGGAGATAGATATCCCTATTACTTCAGGTATGCTCGCCTCTATCAAGATCGTCAATGCTATAGGTGGATGGAACGAATCGTATACAATTGCTTCTGTCGACGATGAGTTTTTCCTACAGGCGCATCAGTGCAAAATTAAGAAGTATAAAGTTAAAGACGCCTCTTTGCTACAGCGATTTGGCATCACTCAGGTTGTAACCGTTTTTGGGCATAAACTTGAACTCAGAAATTACGGACCTCAAAGGCTCTATGATATTTATAGGAATAATATTATCCTTATTCGTAAATATCCGAAAATCGACTATCTTAGGAAGAATTTCTTTCATTACTGGCTGAAGGCCATCGTCTTGGTATTCTTGTTTGAGAAGCAGAGGTTTAGAAAGACGGCTGCTATCTTTAAGGGTATTCTTTCAGGACTCAAATATAAGAATGAAGAACTTAGGAATCTGGGAATTGCCAGTTTAAAGAAAGATACGAATGTCCTAGTTCTGATGTCGACCTATAATGGAGAAGCCTATTTAAGGAAACAATTGGATAGTATCCTTCATCAAGATAAAGTAAAGGTTCATCTGATGGTGAGGGATGATGGATCTACGGATCATACTTGTAGAATATTGGCGGAGTATGAGGAGAAGTATCCTAATATGGAGTGGCAGACTTCAGAAAACGTCGGTTTCGTGAGAAGTTTCTCAATTCTTGCAGAGAAAGCACTAACATATCCAATCCCCATTGATTATTATGCATTCTCTGATCAGGATGATATATGGATGCCCAATAAGTTGAAAACGGCCTGTCGCTATTTGGAAGAATTTGGTCAGAATACACCTTTATTGTTCTCTTCTAATTCACTATTTGTTGATGACAATATGAATGTCCTTGGCACTTTTCATAGGGAAACGCCTCATTATACTAAGCAGAATGTGATGATTTATCCCACAGAACAAGGGTGTAGTATGGTGTTTAATAAGAGTGCCTTGGTCTTGTATGATGGTAATCCACCCAAGAATGCATGGCATGATAGATGGATGTGTCTGATCTGTAACTTTCTCGGGAAATCAGTCTATTGCCAAAGTCCGTTATTCTACTATCGCATTCATGGAGGAAACATGATTGGTAAGAAACAGAATTTCTGGGACAGAATTCTGGACGATGTGAAATTCTTCTTTACCTCTGATGCTAAGAATTCTCAAATGGTTCAAGAGTTCTATCAATCATATCAGTCTTATCTTGATGATGAGGATCGGGAGATTCTGAATGTATTCCTGCATTACAAAGGTTCCTTTAAAAATAAATGGAAGATTGTTATGTCTCCAGAATACCAACGTGCTTCAAATTGGCAGGAGAGAATGAGAAAGGCCGTTCTTTTGCTGTTTAATAAGATATAATGATGGATCTCAGTATTATTATTCCGGTTTGTAACGTAGAGCAATACATCGGATCTTGTCTGGAAAGTATCTATCGCCAAGGTTTGAAGGATGAAGACTTTGAGGTAATTGTTGTGAATGACGGCTCAACGGATAATAGTATAAAGGTTGTTGAAGATATTCAAAACCGTCACCATAACATCTTAATTATTCATCAGGAGAATGCGGGTCCCTCTGTATCTCGAAATGCGGGGATGGAGAAAGCCATAGGACAATATGTGTTGTTTGTGGACTCTGATGATTTGCTTATGGATAAGGGACTCTCTATTTTACTTCAGAAGGCGCTAGACACCTCTGCAGATATGGTGGTCGCTGATTTTATGAGGTTGAAAGATGACGAGATAACATCAGTTTATGACTCCCGCCTCACAGATTCTCGGGTTATTGATAAGACAGGACTTGATTATTATGTTGAAGATTATGATCCCGGGATTGGAAGTTTTATCTGGCGTATTTTGTATAAAAGATCATTTCTTAACGAGAATCATATCAGGCTTGTCCCAGGTGTGTATTATGAAGATATCCCATTCTTACAAGAATGCTATTTGAAGGCGCGTCGGGTTATAGGAATACACCTATTATATTATATATATCGAATCAGACAACGTTCATGTACTTATTCATTTACCATGAAAAATGCGATGGACTATAATACGTCTATTGCAAATTCATGGCGACTGACCGAATTAGACAACTTGCCAGAAAGAGTACTCAACCAGCAAAAAAAGAATTTGTATCTGTTGTTTAACTACGCCGTTGATTGTATTATAGGTGTTTTTAGAGACCCATTAGAAAGAAAGCAGATTGTCGACGATTTAATAATGAAAGTGCCAAACTTGTGTTTTGCAGGAGGATTTGGACCGAGAATGGCCTCTATATTGTTTAGGAAGATGCCCTATACGTATATTCGTTGGCGTTTATTCAATACGAAGGTGGCTAATTGGTGCCACGCACGATTAAAAATGTAATTGCGTAGTGATGAAGGTTCTTTGGTTTTCAGTTACTCCACTCTCTTTAAACGCAAAAGAGAATACAGGGATTGAAGGCAAGGGGTGGATATCGTCATTGTTACAGATTGCCCTCAGCATAGAGAACTTGGAATTAGTGGTTGCGTACGGAAATCATTCGCCTCACAAAAAGGAGATAGAAGAAGCCGAAAGACTCAAAATAATACCTATCAATATATGCCGGTATAGCAAAAGACAGATAATTAAGGATATGATGACTTACCGAGAGGTGGATGATTTTATTCTCTCGGAGTCGTTGAGAATCATTCATGAGAATAAACCAGATGTCATTCATGTCTTTGGAGTTGAATGGTGTTATGGAATGCTGGCTAGTCATATAAGCATCCCTGTGGTTATTCATATTCAGGGATTCTGGTCACAGATAAGAAACAGTTTGTTGCTGCCGGGGCAGAGTTCCCTCTTCGATAGGCTGAAACCCGAATTGTTGACTCATCCGTTAGGTTTTTTCGCCAGATATCAGTATTATAATCTGTCGATGGAACGGCATAAGCGTGAGGAGGAGATATTGAGGAACAATAAGTATTTCATGTGTCGTACAAGATGGGATCATTCTGTTGTAAGATTTTATAACAAGAATGCTCAGATCTTTCATGTAGACGAGTCTTTGCGTCATGAATTTATTGATTGTAAAGCTAGATGGGAGCCCCATGCAGAAGAAAAGAAGATCGTGATTGTTACGACGGGAGCATGCTATTCTATCAAGGGACCTGATGTGGTCTTGAAGACAGCAAAACTGATTCGGGAGAATACAGATTATGAGATTGTATGGAAATGGATCGGTGGAACGGATGATGAAATCAAAGAATTCGAAAAACTGACAAAGGTAAAGGCCCGTGAGGTCGGTCTCAAAATGATGGGAACTCTGAGCGCTACAGAGATGATAAAAGAATTATTATGTTCCGATATGTATGTTCATACATCATATTCTGATAATAGTCCCAATGCAGTGTGTGAAGCCCAGTATCTGGGTGTTCCGGTAATTGCAACAGATACAGGAGGGGTGGTGTCATTGTTCGGTGAACAGTATGATAAGAATATGATAGTTCCAATGAATGACCCCTTCTATCTGGCTTCAAAGATAATAGAGCTTCGCGAAGATGAGGCAAAGGCGATGCGTCTCGCAGAAGACAATTGGGCTGTTGCACACAAGCGGCATGACAACATGAGGATTTTGAAGCAGTTAAAAGATACTTATCTCCAACTATGCGGTTTGTAGATATTCTATATTTCCTATTTCTTGTAGTCTTGTCACTTGATCCGACGGGCTTTCACTCTCGTCTGAAAGATCTGTTGTTCGTTGTGTTGGTGATCTATGGCGTTATATACTGTTTAAAACGCCGTCAGTATCTGGCTCCTATTAATAGGATTACATTCTTGGTGTTCCTTCTGATTCCATTATGGGGAATGTTCATTGCGTATATCACTGGCAATTTGATTGATAATGGATATGCGATGAGCCAGATGAGATCAATGTTGTATATCTCTATATTCTTTTTTATGGTAACCATGAGATTGAATGTACTATTAAAGGCGTTATGGATAAATGGTATTGTGATGGCTGTAGTCACCTTGATATTATTCTTTTTGTCACAACTCGGTGGAATGTTTCTTGTAGTGATTTATGACTATTGCAATGCATCAGGGAACTTCACCATGGCCTATAATCGTAATTTCTTAGGGTTTTTAATAAATGGACTATATTTAAATTCTGGTTCGCTCATTATCTTTTCATTTATTTATAATCTTTATCAGTACAAGGGACGGTTAAAACTATTATTTTCAATCATCCTGTTCCTTTCGTTGATGGTTTCTGGATCACGAACGCCGATGCTGATACAACTGTTGATACTGTTAGTCTATCTATATGATAAGAATGTATTGGGTAAGTTCTTGACAAGATTGTCAGCCCTGTTCTTTGTGGGCATGCTAGTGGTACTAACCTATATGTTGGCGACTCAGAAGAACGAGGAGTCCAATGAAGTGAAATACGAGAATTTCGAATCCTATGTTGAAGATATAGGAGACAAGGGCCATATAATATGGGGCGCCGGACTAGGAAGCCAGTTCTGGGCTAAAGGCCGTAATCTGAAACAGTCCTATACAGAACTCTCGTATATGGATATCTTACGAATGTATGGTCTGCCTGTAGGAATGTTTTTTATATTTCTTTTCTTTGCCCCAAGTTTCTGGTTATGGAAATTTTTCAAGCGGTCACTGTTCCTTAAACGATTTTGTTTTGGATATATACTATTCCTAATTCTTTCAGGAACGAATCCACTCTTGCTAGGCTCTATAGGTCTTACTGCTCTTTCTATGTTTATGGCGATAGTCAATAAGACGTCTGAAATGGAAATGCAGAGGAAAGAACTGCCGCAAGAGTTCGGATATGCGAAATCAGAGGGAGAAGGATCTGAGCCTCTGGTGGTAGATAATTGCTTGCTATTATGAAGAAAGTTACTATATTAATGTCTTCCTTTAATGGGGAGACATATTTGGATGAACAATTGGAGTCTATTGTGGCTCAGAAGGGCGTCCTGACAAGTATTCTTGTACGGGATGATGGCTCTTCTGACCGTACATGCGACATATTGGATCAATGGAAGGAAAAGACGGATCTTAAATGGTATAAAGGCGAGAATATCGGACCCGCACGAAGTTTTATGGATCTTCTCCGTCAAGCAGAAGATTCATGCTATTATGCCTTTTCTGATCAGGACGACTACTGGCTTTCTGATAAGTTGAAGGTGGCTGTTGATAAACTGGAATCTTATGAAACTCGTCCTGCCCTCTATTTCTGTCAGACAGAGTTGGTTGATAAGTACCTGAACCGTGTAAGTAGTGTGATTATTCATCCGCGGCTGACCTTTGGCGAGTCTTTGGTATATCAGTTTGTTGGAGGTTGTACTATGGTCATGAATCGTGCTCTGCGCGACATCGTTCTCAAGTACGATCCACAATATTTGAGCATGCATGATGTGTGGATTTACGATGTGGCTCAAGCTATCGGAGCTCATGTGGTTTTCGACCATATTCCTCATATCCTTTATCGCCAACATGGTGGGAACGTAACAGGTCAGTCTACGTCAGTTATGACGGAATGGAAACATCGTACAGGCCGTTTGGTTAAGCGCGACTTACATTCCCGTTCTAAGGTCGCACAGGAGATTTATGCAGGCTTCTTCGACATGATGCCAAAGGAAAATCAAAGTATATTGTCTGACTTTATTGCCGGTAAGACGCATTTGAAGCAGCGTTTAAGTCTTTTTAATGACCGGCGTTTTCGTTGTAGTGACAAAGAGACGTATCGCAATTTCCAAATGGCGGTGCTGATGAACATCTATTAAAGATGAAAAGGTAAAAAGGTGAAACAGTCCCCTCGTATTTCCGTTATAACAATCACATACAATAGTGCTGCTACGATTGAAGAAACCATCCGTAGCGTGACAATGCAGGATTATCCGAATCTGGAGTATGTGATTATCGATGGAGGTTCAACAGACGGCACACTCGATGTTGTCCAAAAGTATAAGGATCGGATACAGGTTGTTGTTTCAGAGCCGGATCAAGGTATCAGCGATGCTTTTAATAAAGGTGTTGATCGTGCAACAGGTGAGATTATTGGCATCATCAACTCCGACGATATCCTACTCCCCGGGGCGTTGCAGGAGGTAGCAAGAAACTATGATCCTCAGATAGATGTGTATAGTGGCATGATTCTTTTTTGGAATGAGGAAACGAACGAGACGTTCCCAAGTTATCCAGATGTGACATTCGACACGTTGAAGCTTCAGTATAATGTGGCTCATCCTGCACGTTTTGTACGGAAGGATGCCTATCAGCGTTTTGGCTTGTATCGTGTAGACCTTCGCTATATGATGGATATCGAACTCCTTTGCCGATTCTATAAGCAAGGGGCGAAGTTCTTGCTCATCGAGAAACCACTTGCCAAGTTTCGTATGGGCGGCACAACCAATGACCCCATTTATAAGAAAAAAGAAGACTATCGTGCTTTCGTCCAGAGCTTTGGCGGTTCGACATGGGATTTCCGTCGGATATGGTTACAGGCCATCATCAAATATAATCTCATACAACTGGGATATCGCCTTTTTGGCAACAATCTGAAATTCAAAATACAGCAAAACGCCATCCTTAAGCGTTTGATTAGATTATGAAGATTATCCGTGCGACAACGGTTCCAATAAGTCTCGACGCATTCTGTCGTGGTTTATTGAAGAAGTTGAACGAGAAGTATGAGGTCGTGGCTCTTTCTTCCCCAGGCGAGGAGATGCAGACTATCGCCGAACGGGAAGGGGTACGCACCATAGCTGTTCCCATGGAACGGCATATTTCTCCATGGAAGGATCTGGTCGCATTGTGCCGTCTGATACGCGTGTTCCGAAGGGAACGGCCAGGAATGGTTCATTCCATGACGCCGAAGGCAGGCCTGCTATGTATGGTTGCAGCATGGTTGACGCATGTGCCAGTACGAGTACATACATTTACAGGACTTGTGTTCCCCACGGCAAAAGGTCTGCAGCGCAAGTTGCTGATGTTGACAGACTCGATTACCTGTCGCTGTGCGACCTATATTATTCCTGAGGGAGAAGGCGTAAAAAGGGATTTGCTTGACTATGGCATTACCACTAAGCCATTGCGCGTGTTGGGCTTTGGAAACATTCGGGGTGTCGACATGCATTATTATAGCCGAAGACCCGAGGTGATGGAAAAGGCCTCTCTTATTCGCGATAGCAAATTGACGACGTTCTTGTTTGTTGGTCGCATTACCAGAGATAAGGGCATCAATGAGTTATGCGAGGCCTTCGACAGACTCTCCAAGGAATACCCTCAGGCAAGGCTTCTGTTGGTAGGCTGGCGTGAGGATGGTCTGGACCCTGTGTATGAAAGATCGCTTGAGATCATGTCATCGAATCCTGCAGTTACTTATGTAGGAGAGAAGTTCGGCGACGATTTGCTGGCCTACTATGCCGCAGCAGACTGTTACGTATTGCCGAGTTATCGTGAGGGATTCCCCAACACGGTCCTTGAGGCCGGGGCAATGGGGTTGCCGAGCATCGTGACAGACATCAACGGCTCTCGTGAGATCATCGTGGATAACGAGAATGGCTATATCATCCCACCGCGTGACACTGATGCTCTCTTTGCTGCCATGCAGCGTATGATAAGTGACAGTCGCAGACGCTCCTATATGGCTTCACATGCCAGGAATATGATCAGCTGCCGATTTGAACAGGGCTTTGTCCAACAATGCCTTTTCGATTTTTATGATTTGATTCTCGAAGGGGCGAAAGAGTAGTGGAAAGATGTATAAGCATTTTCTGAAAAGATTCTTGGACTTCTGGATTGCACTCATCGTGCTGGTCTGTATCTCGCCTTTGCTCGTAGTGGTTACCCTGTGGCTGCATATCGCTAATAAAGGGGCAGGAGCTTTCTTCTTGCAGGAACGGCCAGGCAAGGATGGTAGGATCTTTAAGATTATCAAATATAAGACTATGACCGACGAGCGCGACGCCGATGGTCAGTTGTTGCCCGATGAACAGCGACTGACAAAGGTCGGGCGTTTCGTACGTTCTACGTCTATCGATGAGTTGCCCCAGCTGTTGAATGTACTCAAGGGTGATATGGCGCTGATAGGTCCCCGTCCGTTGTTGGTGCAGTATCTTCCCCTCTATACCCAGGAGCAGGCTCGTCGCCATGAGGTCCGTCCGGGCATCAGCGGCTGGGCACAGTGTCACGGTCGTAATGCCATCTCGTGGACAGAGAAGTTCAAACTGGATGTGTGGTATGTCGACCACGTGTCGTTGATGACTGATCTGAAAGTCGTCTGGCTGACGATCCAGAAGGTGTTGAAACGTGCCGACATCTCTGAACAGGGGCATGCTACGATGGAACCATTTAATGGGAGTAATTAAGAGTGGAAAGTGGAAAAAGGAAAGTGGAAAGAAATTTGAATAACATACTGATTACTTCGGCAGGCAAGCGGGTGGTGCTGGTGCAGATATTCCAGCGCACATTGCGGGAGATGGGCCTCGACGCTAAGGTCTACACGACCGATATGCGTCCGACGATGGCCCCGGCAGGCATCGTTTCAGATGGCTGTATACCCGTTCCGCGTTGTACGGCCGACAACTATATAGACTGCCTCCTTGATATCTGCCGCGAGAAGCAGATAGGTGTCATCATCCCCACGATCGACACGGAGTTGCTGGTGTTGGCAGAGAACCATCAGCGTTTTGCGGACCAAGGTGTACGGCTGGCTGTGCCTGATAAGGAATTTATCAGGATCTGCCGTGACAAACGTCTGACGAAGGACTTCTTCTTGCAGATGGGTATTGCCGTTCCCATGACGGTAGACAAGAACCATCCCGTATTCCCGATGTTTGCCAAGCCCTACGACGGCTCCCTGAGTACGAACATCCATATCCTTCGCCGTGAGGAAGACCTGACACAGGACATCCTCGACGACCCGAAACTGATCTTTATGGAGTATATCGACCCTGCGGAGTATAAGGAGTTTACGGTCGACATGTATTACGGCCTTGACGGCTGCGTGAAGGGCATCGTGCCTCGTGAGCGGATTGAGATCCGTGCCGGCGAGATTAACAAAGGCGTGACGCGCAAAAACGGCATCGTCCCCTTCTTACGGCAGCGACTGGGTGTCCTGAAAGGTGTGCGAGGCTGCATCTGCCTCCAGCTGTTCTATCGTGAGAGCGACGGCGACGTGAAGGGCATTGAGATCAATCCCCGTTTTGGCGGAGGCTTCCCGCTGTCCTATTATGCCAAGGCCAATTATGCGGAGTATCTCATCCGTGAGTATCTGCTTCGTGAGACGGTAGACTATTCCGAGGCGTGGCTCGACCGTACGCTGATGCTGCGCTACGATAATGACATCATCGTTTATGACGCAGAAGAGTAGGGTAGTGGTCTTCGACCTCGATGATACGCTGTATAAGGAACAGGATTATCTCCAGTCAGCTTATCGTGAGATAGCCGCCACGGTCGAGTCTCGCGATGGCGCCCCACAAGGCGTCTTCGACCAGATGCTCCGTTGGTGGCAGGCGGGCGAGAATGTGTTTCAACGGCTGATTGACACGTACAAGCTGGACCTTACGCTCAACGACCTGTTGACGGCCTATCGTTCACACGTGCCCTCCATCCGTCTCGACGAGGCAACCGAAGGCTTGTTAGCCCGTCTGCTGCAACAGGCGACGCTGGGGCTCATTACCGACGGCCGGCGCCTCACCCAGTGGCATAAGATCGAGGCGCTGGGACTGACCGATTACATGGACGCCTCCGACATCCTCATCTCCGAGGAGACGGGCTTTGAGAAACCTTCAGAAGAGCCTTTCCGGCATTTCATGGCGCGCTATCCCTCGCGTACCTATTATTATATTGGAGATAATCCGGCCAAAGACTTTGTGGCGCCGAACCGTTTGGGGTGGACAACCATTTGTCTGCTCGACGACGGCCGGAACGTCCACCGGCAGGACTTCAGCCTGTCGCCACAGATGCTGCCACAGCACAGCGTCTCACAGATTTCGGACATAGAAAATATCATTATATAATGGCAAATAGAATCTATTTGTGTCTGGCCCACATGAGTGAGGCCGGATGGGAACAAAAGTATATCCAGGAGGCTTTCGACACGAACTGGGTGGTGCCTCTCGGACCTAATGTCAATGGTTTTGAAGAAGACCTGAGGCAGTATGTCGGACAGTTGCCCGACGGGTCCGTCGTGGCATCCAAGGAGGTCGTCGCCCTCTCTTCGGGCACGGCCGCCGTTCATCTCGGACTGCTGGCCTGTGGCGTGGGACCGGGCGACGAGGTGTTGGTGCAGAGCTTTACCTTCTGTGCCTCTACCCATCCCATCAAGTATCTGGGCGCAACGCCTGTCATGATCGATTCCGAGCGAGATACTTGGAATATGGATCCCCAGTTGCTCGAAGAGGCCATCCGCGACCGTATCGCCGTCACAGGCCGCAAGCCGAAGGCGATCATCCCCGTCTATCTCTATGGCATGCCGGCGAAGATCGATGAGATCCTGGCTGTTGCCGCCCGTTACGACATCCCCGTCGTGGAGGATGCGGCCGAGGGCTTCGGTTCCAGGTATAAGGGTCGTGTCGTAGGCACCTTCGGTCTTTATGGCATCCTGTCGTTCAATGGCAACAAGATGATCACCACCTCTGGCGGTGGCGCGCTCGTCTGTCCCGATGCCGAGGCCCGCAACCGTGTGATGTGGTATGCCACCCAGGCCCGTGAGGCTTATCCTTACTACCATCATGAGGCCATAGGCTACAATTATCGCATGAGTAATATCTGTGCAGGTATTGGCCGTGGACAGATGACGATTGTTGATGAACATATCGCCCACCATCGTCATATCGCCGCTATGTATCGCGATGCTTTTGCGGCTGTCGATGGCATCACGTTCCACGACGAGCTGCCCGAGATGCAGTCGAACTTCTGGCTGAGCACGATCCTGCTCGACGAGGACCTGCATGTCCGTGGCGAGGAACATGCCTACGAACAGCCCGTCAGCGGTGCCGTAGGCGGTGCTGCAGGTCAGGTGCACAGTGGCGGTCCGGTACACACCGACTGTGAGCCGAACGCCAATGTGGAGGCGATGCGCGTGGCCCTTGACCTGGCTGGCATCGAGTCGCGCCCGCTCTGGAAGCCCATGCACTGTCAGCCGGTCTATCACGATGCACCCGCCTATGTTAACGGCATCAGTGAGGATCTGTTCCACCGCGGCCTCTGTCTGCCGTCGGGCCCCATGGTCACCGATGCCGATGTCGAGCGCATCATCAACACGATTCTTTCTGTATTGTCCTGAACTCCTTGTCTCCCTGTATCCTTGAACTCCTTTAAAAACAAAATAAAATGAATTTCTTCCGCAAACTGGCAAACTGGTATTTCCGCCGCAACTCTTTGCCCTATTGGAGCATCCTCGCCATCGACCTGGTCATCCTGATGCTGTCAGGATTCGTCAGCTTCTGGGTCTTCAGCGACTGGACCGAACTGACCACCCGCACAGCCTCGCTGCTGGCATCGCTCTCCATCTATGTGGTGCTGAGCGTCATAGGCATCCGCTATTTCCACACCTATGCCGGCATCGTGCGTTATTCGTCGTTCATCGACCTCATGCGCGTGGCCTACGCCAACATCCTGTCGCTGGTGCTGTCACTGGGTGTCCATTATTTCATGTTTTCCGCCCCTGTCGAGTACTTCGAGCCGTTGACGGGCCGACAGATCGTGCTGATGTTCGTCATCGCCACCTTGCTTATGTGGGGCATGCGTGTGCTGGTGAAGACGGTCTACGATGTGTCTACGGCCGACAACCGTGCCCTGCGCGTGCTCGTCTACGGTGCCCAGAGTGGCGGCGTCGGACTGGCCGAGAGCATCCGCACCCAGACGCCGCGGCGGTTCATCCTGAAGGGCTTCATCTCCCACAACCGCCGTCTGCGCCACAACCAGCTTGCCGGCGAGAAAGTGTTCACCATGGAGGACGACCTGCGTAAGGTGGTCGAAGACTATCATATCGGCGCCGTGCTCGTGTCGCCCTATCGCACCAACGACTTCCGTAAGAATCAGGACCTTCAGGACCTGCTCATCGGCATGGGCGTGAAGATCTTCATGGCCCAGAACGCCATCGAGGTCGAGAAACTGGGCGAGGAAGACGACAAGTCGGAGATGGGCGGTGACATCCAGCTGAAGGAGGTGTCGGTCGAAGACCTTCTGCCGCGTGCCGAGATCAAGGTCGACATGAAGTCGATCGGCGAGCTGCTCAGCGGCCGTCGTGTGCTCATCACGGGCTCCGCAGGCTCCATCGGCTCCGAGATGGTTCGCCAGATCGCCACCTGTAAGCCCGCTTCGATGATGCTCATCGACCAGGCCGAGACGCCGCAGCACGACCTGCGCCTGATGATGGCCAAGGAGCATCCCAACATCGATGCCCACATCGTGGTCACCACCGTCTGCAGCCAGTCGCGCATGGATGCCATCTTCAACCAGTTCCGCCCTGAGTACGTGTTCCATGCCGCCGCCTATAAGCATGTGCCGATGATGGAGGACAACCCCTCCGAGGCCATCATGAACAATGTCTACGGCACGAAGATCATCGCCGACCTCTCCGTGAAGTACGGTGTGCGTAAGTTCGTGATGGTGTCTACCGATAAGGCCGTCAACCCCACCAACGTCATGGGCTGCTCGAAGCGCATCTGCGAGATCTACGTCCAGACCCTCGACCGCGCCATCAAGACCGCCCAATACGGAGGCCCCTCTACCCTCCACCTTCCACCTTCAACCCTCCACCCGGTAACCCAGTTCGTCACCACCCGCTTCGGCAACGTGCTGGGCTCCAACGGCTCCGTCATCCCCCTCTTCCGCGAGCAGATCCGCAACGGTGGCCCCGTCACCGTCACCCATCCCGATATCATCCGCTACTTCATGCTCATCCCCGAGGCCTGTAAGCTCGTGCTCGAGGCCGGCACGAAGGGCAATGGCGGCGAGATCTTCGTCTTCGATATGGGCCGTCCCGTGCGCATCGCCGACCTCGCCAAGCGCATGATCAGCCTCTCGGGCGCCAAGAACGTGAAGATAGAGTACACGGGCCTGCGCGAGGGAGAGAAACTCTTCGAGGAGGTGCTGAACGACAAGGAGACCACCAAGCCCACCTTCCACAAGAAGATCCGTATCGCCGAGGTGCGCCCCTACGACTACGATCAAGTCGTCAAGGATATCGACGAGCTCATCGCCGTTTCCAAGCAGTACAACGACATGGAGACCGTGCGAAAGATGAAACAGATTGTTCCGGAGTACAAGTCAAACAACTCCGTCTACGAAGAACTCGACCTGCCGTCGAAGCCGGCAGAGTCGAAACATATTGCAGAAATGTCGTGAGATATTTATATAGGAATCGTTTTTTGGTGATCCCTCGTCGGACTTTTCCGGCGGGGGATTTTTTTTTGATTCCGAAAATAAGCGGATAAGCGGATAAGCGAATAAGCGAATGAGCAGATGGGGTTGGAGGCATCCCCATAATAGAAAGAAAAGGATGGGCCGTCGATTTTGCGAGATCCACCCATACATAGATGGGCGCTTCCTTGGATTTATCTTTTCCCCAAGCCTTACGGTGATGGGCATCCTTTTCTATTCGGATGCAAAGTTAATACTTTTCCTCAATAATTCCACGAAAAAAAGCTAAAAATTTTATCGATAATATCTAATCCGGACCATGTTTCGCGGTTGGCGGGAGGGCGACCAGGATACGTGCAGCCAGCCCGATTTGGCGGTCAGCAGCTGATCCACGTGTTTGTAATGACTGAGGAAATCAACCAGACAGCGGAACTTCTCGGGGTCGCGGACCGTGATGTCCGCAGCCTCGCCTACGAGGTGTTGCGAATTCGCCACACCGCCCACGAGCCTGTTCACGCGCTCGTTCCGATAGCCCGACGTGACGATGAGCGGCTCGCCCACTACCATCCTTGCCGGCTCCAGTATCGTTGCGCAGCCATAAGCCAGGTTGCCGACCGTGTATATCGACGGCACATTATCCGGGTATTTCTGAAGATTCAGGAACTCGGAGAGATAAAAATGGTCTGACAGCCTGATCTTGTGATAGTCTATACTCATTTCCCCAACTTTCTTAGAATCAGCCTCACATACTGGTCCAGTCCGAAGATGGAACCGGCCAGCAGGAACGACTGCGCGACATAATACAAGAGGCCGGCGGCCACATCGTCGATCTTGACCACCTGATAAGCCACCAGCAGGATGCTGCTGACGATCAGCGCCACAGCGCAACCGTAATGAATCATGATTTTGTATTGCATAACTTCAGAATATAATTTCTCCCCCCTGACGGTTCAAGGGGGAGAAACGGTCGTCACTCGGCCTCGCTGACCTTGTTGTTGAACGGGTGCAGGATCTGCTGATAGTAGGGCTTCTTGCCCTGCGGCGTCACCTTCTCGATATCAATCCAGCCCACGCGGTTGAACGTGATCGTCTCCT
>JAEEGL014806493.1_pt1 | contig 53878 bp, 45 predicted proteins | sample 9134231 | NCBI WGS metagenome assembly JAEEGL01 (sample SAMN16246548, study PRJNA631951) | gut metagenome | biome: gut microbiome; feature: rumen; material: fiber-attached | host: Bos | place: Iran: Karaj | collected 2018-10 | reverse complement strand
TGGGGGTGTTAAGAATCTGCGCCGCACCCCAGATTGGAAAATAAAACAGGGCAATCAGCCAGAGGGGAGTTTTTGCGCCGAGGGACAGGAGCCTTCCCTTTTCAATTATCCTTATCAGCACAAGAATCAGACTGTATATCCACAAAAGATGCATGTACCAGAGAACGCCGCTTCCAGAGGCAACCATAATCATGTAAATTAACGGAGAAGGAACCCCGGCAGCCCTAAGTCCGTCAATGCCGCCACCGATGGACATGCTCACATATCCCTGGATGAACTGGAAAAACAAGAGGCCTATAGTTGACGGAACCAAAAGTTTCAGCGTCCTTGATTTTATGAATTCTTTGTTCGAATGCTTTTCCAGATAAAGTCTTGAGCTGATTCCAGAGACGATGAAAAGAAGGGGCATAATCCAGGGATAAACCAGATACTGAAATGCGTCGTAGTACTGAACATTCAGATTGGTAATCTTACCCAAACCGCCGATCACGCCCTCCGCATTGTACATGTAAAAGACGTGATAGATTAAAACGATGACGACGGTTGTCCAGCGGATGTTGTCCAAATAGTGCTTCCTCATACATTTACCACCTTTGCAATTAATCTTAACATAATTGTAAGGCAGAACCAAATGGAAGTCCACCAAGAAAAATTAACATTTCAGGAGGTTTTGTGTTAATGTCAGTTGCGTTATTCTTCTTCAGACAAGAGCCAGTCCAGGGCATTCAACAGATTTTTCGGCGACAGAGACCTCCTAGTTAGGATTGTATTCCGAGAAACCTCAATTATCAAGGGTAAGATTGGAATGTATTCCAAACTTTTTCTACGATAAAGCGAAACCAGCCTTGATTATGCCGGGGATGAAGAATAAAATCAAAGTGCCCCAGACTCACATTTGCCGGTAGGCCTCGCAGGATTTTCTTATGTCGCAGTTCTGGCAGACGTGGGTGTAAAAGGGCTTGCCGTCCTTGTATTTTTTCTTCAGGTCGGAGGGGGCTGGCGGGTCAAATTCACAGTTCTGGATTTTTTCTACAACCTCTCCCACTTTTTTGAGTGCGGCATCCTGTGCGTTTTTATTGTGCTGGACGGGAACGATTGGATTCCAGTTTTCAAGGGCATGTTCCAATTCCGGAAGGCTGTTGTTTTTTAAAGCATGGCGTACGTCCTTGGGTACCGATGTTGTCATGACAAAGGTTTCGGCCACGCTTCCCTCCTGAATCCTTTCCAGTTCATGGGCATAGAGGTTCAGTTCATCCCTGTACAATTCAATGTCATCTTCTATCTGTTCCTTTGAATTGGTGGTCACGTCAAAGAGGCTCAGCTTTCCGTCCTTTTCCAGAACATCGATTTTTCCTTCCAGAGAATATGGAATGTCCTTGTTTGGTGTATGAAGATTGGGAACGGAAATTTCAATTGAAGAAACATTGCCTTCAAGCATCATTTTCCTGTGCCGCTTCCAGTATGCAAGTACCTGCTCAAATGCACGCTCCCTCATCATCTCGTTGATTGAATGTCCGGATGTCTCCTTTAAGTATTCATAATTCGCCTCAAAAAATTCACGGAGCTTTTCTTCGATTTTGATTTCACTGATTTCATTCATCTCATTCATTGCCGGAGTTCTCCTTTATGAAATTTTCAAGATCACGAATCGTCCTGAGTACAAGGGAACCGTAGAACATCGTCTGGCTTCTTGACGGAACAAAGCCGTACTTCTTGAATGCCATGTAGTTTCGGGGACATGTCAGATATGGAATGTAATCATACTTGAAGCTGTAAACTTTTTCTTCCTTCCCGTCGGAAACCTTTTCCTCAGGCACCTCTAACTTGCAATTGTTCAACATGTTAAAACTCTTTTGTGCAAACAGGCCGTTAAACGCCGGATATGTGCTTTGTCCCGGTCCCTGAAATTGGGATATGACCAGAAGATTCTTTGCCCTGGACAATGCAACGTAGAACATCCGCATCGTGTCGTAATCATCCATCATGTTGAGGGGTTCATTCAGGCCATTGTTTTGACCTTTGGCCTCAAGCATTTCCCTGACCAGAACATCCAGGGGGCGCGGGTCTTTATGGCGGTGCATTACGGAGCCCAGTACGACTACGGGAAATTCAAGACCCTTTGACTGATGTACCGTGAGGAAGGGAACTGATCCGCTGGGGAACGGAGTGTCTTCGTTTTCATATTCGCCTTCATTCATCCTGAACAAAGTATATAGGAATGAATAGAAGAATGAATTCAAAAACATGTCGTCGTCAAAATTCCTTCCGGACAAAACCGGTGAATGCATGTCCATGTATTTTGAAAGGTATTGGCTGATCTTGCCCAGGTTGTACATCCCCACATCATCGCCAATCTTTGCCATTTCAAATTCATCACAATACCATTTTGCTTCCTGCAGGTCATAGAACAAATCCATTATGTTCCAGTCAAGAGAAGTCGCTCTGGAAAGTATGTACGATACGGGGACAGACTCTTTCATCTGTGCTTTTATCCTGACATATTCACGCAACCTGTAGTTTGACAATTCCACAACAGTGTCTTCCGACAGGTCTTGAAGATTTTCATCAGAGAGCAGGATTTCAAATTCCGAACCGTCAGCGTCATCTTCCAGACCAATTCCGTTTGCACCGCAAATATTGCTTAATACCTTGAATTGTCTTTTCGCCTCATCAACCTGATTCATTTTTGATTCAACAATCTTAAGCAGAACCTCATCCCGCATGATTTCCGCCAGTGCGATCGTCCTGATCTCATGAATCCACTCGTTGAATTTTTTCATGCCTCCCAAGCTAGTTTCCAAATCAGGAACACAGTCAAAAACCGTGGCAAACAATCCGAATGTCACCAGAGCTTCATCCGTAAAAAGAAAGTTCTTTGCCCTTGGAGCATAATACGGAATACCCACGGCGGCAAACGCATCTGCATATGCTTTTACCGAGGCACTCATTCCGTCATTGCCACCTCTGAGTGTGGGGAACAAAAATGCGCATTGATTGTAATCTTCTATTATTCCCCGTGCCTTTAAAATAAGGAGCAATTTGACGACTTCGGACGTTACCTTTTCCTTGTTGCCCATAGAGCGCAGGACCGCACAGCCTGTATCCATACTGAACGCCGTGATGTTTTTGTCTTGAATCCTATATGACTTGCTTGGAAACAATTCATCTTCCCATTTACAGTTTTGGATGAACGAAGTATATGTATCCACAATCTGTTTTCTTGAGCGGTAGTTTATGTTCAAGTCAATTCTGGTGGGCCGCACTCCAATGCACCTTTCGCAAATGTTTTCAAAGTCAATCAGGTTTTCTACCGTGGCACCGCGGAACCTGTACAACGCCTGATCATCATCACCAACCACACAGATGTTTTTTGTACCCGACGCAAGAGCCATGTAAATTTTCTGCTGGATTGTATTCGTATCCTGATATTCGTCAACGATTATATGCTTAAAGATTTTACCGTGATTTTTTACATTCATGATAACCGACAGGGCCTTTTGCTGCAGGCGTGCAAAATCTGTTCTTTCAGGATTCTGCAATTCAAGAAGTTCCCTGTACTTTACCGTCATCCTTAAGAGCTTGTTTTTAACAGAGTTTTCCACCCCAAATTTCAAATCATCATTTAAAAAATCTTCCTCGCTCATCCTGTTGAAAAAAGAGATGCTGTTTTTTACGGCGTTCATCTTTGAGCTTGAACTTTCTCCAAACCATTCGTTTATCTCGTGATAGAAATTCAAGTAGTCATCTTGTTTTGAAGAAGAATAACCACCCGCCTCCAGAATTTGCGTCCAGTTTGAATGCCGTGAAACAAAGAAAAACTGATCCAGTTCATCAAGGAGGACAACCCTGTTTGCTTTTTGTGAACCTGAAACAAAACGGTCATCCTTTAAGATCCTTTGACACAGTGAATGCAAGGTACCCACATACATTTCCGAAGTGTCATAAGTTTTCCCAGTAAACGCAGATGCCAGAGACAAGAGTTCCTGCAGGCCCTGCTCCAGCTGCAATGCGGCTTTTTCCGTAAATGTCGAAAGGAATATTTCTCCAGGCTCAACTCCACAGACTGCAACCAGAAACAGTGTCCGCCACAACAATACGCGCGTCTTTCCCGAACCAGGTCCGGCAGTAAGAAGCAAAGGTCCGTCTATGTGCTGAATCGCCCTGAGCTGATTTTCGTTTGGTTTGAATTTCTTTTGCTCAAATAATGATGCAAGCAGCTTTGAAGAATCCATAAATAAATTATATCACAAGTTGGAAGAAATTTAAGTGTCGAATCTGTATTTTTGTGGTATAATGACTCTTGATGGCACTTTTTAATCACAGGGAATTGAGCTCAAAGAATTTCATGCACAAAATCTTAGATACGAACCCCAAGGGAAATTTCATAATCGAACTGGAAAACATGCTTTCTGATTATGAGAACTCTTTGGACTCACTTTCCATAAGCAACATAAAGAACATCGCCTCAAAATACAATGTTGATTTGACAAATGATTATCTTGAAGAAAGAAGGGAACTTTTGTTCAGGATGCTGACCAGGACATTGAGCGGCAACAGTCTGAATGATTTTGAATACCGCAAGCTAAAGCATTTATGCAACATACTGGGACTGGACATTTCGGTTTTGGACAAAGAGATTTCAAAAAGGGGAACAGACATCTACAGGAAAAAGCTTGAAGAAATCTTTGCCGACAAATATGTTTCCGCAGAAGAAAAGGCAGAACTTGAACAGCTTAGGATTCAACTCAAAATTGATGAAGCAAGCGCAAAAAAAATGTACCGAGAAGCCGTCAAATCTACGATGGACTCATACACAAAACCTATTTTTGAATCCGAAGTTTTTTCTCCCGAAGATGAACAGAGAATGTACAATGCCGCAAAAAACCTTGGCCTGTCCCTGACATTTCCGCCGGAGATTCAAGGCAAGCTCGCAAAATACAGGCAGAACTGGGAAATACTTAACGGAAATCTCCCGGTATTAAAGACAGACATGCACCTTCAGTCCGGAGAAGTATTGCATCACGTCCAGCAGGTAAACTGGCTTGAAGAAAGAACGGAAACAAGACGCGTCAATTATTCCGGCTACACCTACAACACCAAGGTAATCGGCAACTTAAAATGGAAGGCGGGAACAATAACTCCACATAAAATCACGCAGGAAGTATGGAAGTGCATTGACTCGGGATATCTTTTTTTGACAAGCAAGCGCATCATCTTTAACGGACAGCATGGCAACAAGGTCATTCCGTTTTCAAAGGTCCTGCATTTCGAGCCATACACAAATGGGGTTCAGATTCAAAAGGATTCAGGCAAATCACCCTTCCTTGAATTCAGCACGGACGTCCCCCTTTTTGCCACAATCTTGAACCAACTTCTGGGAAGGAACTAGCATGACGGAACATGAAGCATATTCCATTTTGGAATTGAACGATGGAGAATCATTTGACGCAATAAAAAAGGCCTACCGAAAGCTCGCATTAAAATATCATCCCGACAGAAACCATGGCTCAAAAGAAGCCGAAGAAAAATTCAAGCAGATCAACGACGCCTACGAATACCTGGAAGATTACCAGACCCGCAAAGACGATGCCCTGCATACCACCTCCGCTCCACCAACCCAAGACGACACCTTCGCCTACCACCACAACTACCACGAACGCTACAAGCACGGCCACTTCGGTGAATACAAGTTTAAGAAGCGGGCGTAAATGTACGATTGAGGAAAACGAATGAATTTGTTATTATTGTTATAATTAAAATTTCAAGATAAGTGGGCCTGTTGCAAATGATCAAACGTTTCCAACAATCATTTTGTACCTTGACGGGTATATTGATGCGGAAAATGCCGTAAGACAATTGCTACCTCAGAAATTGAAAGATCAGTTTACCTTTAAAACAGAAAGGGCCTTATCGCTTTTGAAATATTTGGAGGCTAAAAAAGTATGAAAAAAAACGTATACTTTACTCTGGATTATTATGACCGACAAACCATAGCCCAAATCATCGAGAAATACAACTTGACTCCGATGGAAGCTACTAAAAAGTTTATTCTTTCAAAAACCCACTCATTATTAGAAGATTTTGATAACGGTCTTTTGAACTTACCCGATTACGCTGTGTTTGATATGTGGGAAGTAGAGCAAGTTACTGGGGATCCGCTCCAATCATCTTATATAAGGAGTGAATAAAATGAATGATGAATTAAAATTCTTTATATTGCTTCTTGAAAAATATGCTTATGATAAAAATCTCCCAACGGCGGATATTCTAAAGGAATGGGAAGAAAAAGGGCTTGTCCAGGAAATATATGACAGTTACCCATTATATCATACAGAACGAATAGAAAACGCTTATGAGGATATAGAAAACCTGTCAAAAACAGGAAAACATCTGTGGTAGATTATCAACTTCACTACTGGAAGATTACCTGACCCGCAATATACGACGAGCTGTTCGCGGCCACTTCGGCAACTTCAAGTCTTAGAAGCGGGGGTAGGAGAGAGATTTGTGGTAATTTTTTAAATTTTTCTTTAACAACTTCTCTAGTATCCATAGTCTTACCTCCTGAAATAAAAACCAAAGACCTGATCAAAGGGATTAAAACTTTAGCAAAATAACAAAACAAAAACCCCATCTTTAAAGAAACGGCGTAGTCGTTTCGAATCCGCGTGACAATACTTCTAAGATATCTTCCACCCTCTCATCTCACGAAAGCACCCACGATTTTCTTTTTTCTCACTTTTTTTCAAATTTTCCCCCGATTTTTTGTCAAAAACGTTAAGTCCTGCACCATTTATATAGTATAGGGCAAGTTATTAACTGCCACAAAAATTCAAAAAGGAGAAGCATTATGGAAGAATTTGAAAACATTCAGGAAATTATCGACAGGCTGACGTTTACGGATGACGGGATGTTTCAGGCGGTATTGAGTGACCCGGAAATCTCTGCGGAACTTGTGGAACGGTTACTTCACATCAAGGTTGACCACGTAGAGTATCCGGAACTTGAAAAGACTATAGCACCCTTCTACACGACAAAGGGTGTGAGGCTTGACGTGTACCTCAAGGATAGCAACAAAATCATAGATATTGAGATGCAATGTTACCCGCTGAAAGACCCTGGAAAACGGACCCGCTACTATCAGAGCATGGTGGACTGTGATGCTCTTTTGAAGGGTGAGGATTATTCCAGACTCAAGGAAAGCTACATTCTGTTCATCTGCAAGCACGACCCGTTCAGGGATGAAGACAATAAGCCGTATGGCCTGCCATGCTACACCTTCAGAAATGCGTGTGAAGAGGATACCAAGGTGAATCTTGATGACAAAACGGTAAAAGTGTTTTATAATTCAAGTGTGTACGAAAAGGAAAAGGATGAAAGGATCCGTGATTTCCTTTATTTTGTACATACGAACGATTCTGGTAAGGACGATTTTTCCTCCAGACTTTCGGCAATGGTTGAGAAGCTCAAGGCGAATAAGAAATTCAGGAGTGATTACTTAGCTATGAATTTACACGACAGGGACATAATGGAACGGGCAAGGCAGGAAGGTATCTCACAAGGCATACGACAAAATGCCGTGGAAAATGCCAGAAATCTTTATGCCAATGGAGTTTCCATCAATTTGATAGCTAAATCTCTCAAGATGTCCGAAGACGAAGTCCGTGAACTGGCCAGAGATATTGTTCCTGAAACCCAATCCGTATCACTTCACGCTGAATAATTGTTAATTACAATGGGGTTTTCTACCGATTTATTTATAGTGGTGTATTTGCCTTTTTGTGACTAAAGTCCAACAACTTTCCGGGAGATGACTATGAATCGATTGTTACCGTTACCTAAAAAAATAATTGTGGCAGCCTTTATTCTGGCGGTCTGTATCGCGCTGCCCCTTATTGCGGCCCCAAAAGTCTCGGACGAAAGGCAAAAACTAATTGATTATGGCCTGACTTTTCAGGGAACACGGTATGTTTATGGTGGCAGCAAACCTGAATCCGGCTTTGACTGCAGCGGCTTTGTGTCTTATGTGGCAAACGGATGCGGAATCAAGCTGGCAAGGCAAACTTCCTTGATGTATGCCTCGATTGACCACATCGATGAAGAAGAGCGTGAACCCGGCGATTTGATTTTCTTTGCGGTAAAGGGCGGTGACGGACGTTCAAGAATCAGTCACGTGGGCATCTACCTGGGACTTTATACAGATGAAGGCAAATTCAAGGACAAGAGGGTATTTTTACATGCCGCAAGTGACGGACCCAGCACGGGCGTAATAGTTTCTTCAATCGACGAAAAATACTGGAAGGATCATTTTTACGGCTACGGCAGAATCATGAAACCCACCGGAATTGAAGATCAAGTTGATGGCGACAAGATTACAGCCATAGACGAAACCCCTCTTGATGATCAGGAAGGAGAAGATCCGGTCCAGCAGCCAGAAAATACCAACATGTCTGCAGAAAAGTGATCAAAATCCAACAATTCTAGAAAACAACAGTCTGATTTCCCTCAAATTTGCCGACTGTAACCAATTAAGGTGGCGGAGGTTTTATTTTATATGAAAAGCAAAGGAAAATTTTTATACAGCGTTTTTTATCTCATGGTTTTACTCGCGGTAACCGGATGTTCAGGAAAGCTTTCGGTTCAGGCAAAGTCTGATCAGGGTGCCGACATTCAGTTTTCGGCCTCGGTTGGCAAGGTCATATCTTCAACCCTGGCTTCTCTCAGTTCCAGCATTGCAGGTGGAAAATACAGCGGTGGAAGCCAAAACCTCTTTTCCGCTTCCGAAATCAAAAAGGCCTTTAACGGCAGTGATTTTACAAACGTCTCTGTAACAAGCCCAAGCTCTGACAGTCTGGATTTGAGCGCTTCTATTCCTGCGGCCTCCAAGCAGACACATGCAACAGGCGGAATTCGTGCTTCCGACATCGTAAACTGTACCTCAAACAAGATGGTCCTTCAGTTTTCTCCCACAAGCCTTCAGAAATTGAGTGCGGATCTTCCCAAGGATACCAAAGCCTACCTTGACATGTTCATGGCGCCGGCGTTCACTGGGGAAAAAATGGATGCTTCGGAATACAAGATGCTGATTGCTTCGATTTACGGGGATCAGATTGCCGCTGAGCTTGAAAAGGCACAGATTACAGTAAGCCTTTCATGTCCAAAGGGCAAAAAGATTTCCTCTACAAGTTTACCCACAGGGGCAAAAGTGACCTCTTCTACTGCGACATTCGACTTGCCTTTGATGGAATTCCTTACCCTTTCCGGAACCAAATCCTACAGCATCAGTTGGTAGCCTGGTCGTCTGAAGGGAAAAAGCTGTTTATGGTAAAGTGAATCAAACGGCGGCTGTCAGACAGGTTTTCTTTCCCTTCAACTGCCTGGGTAAAAATGGCACTTTCAAGAAGGCTGTACATCAAATCCACCATATCCTTTATTGACTCACCATGCAGTTCGCCGTTGTTCTGGGCACGGATCATTATCATGTTCAAAAGGTGCTCGACACGGATTACACGGCGTGCAATCAAATCACCCGCATCTTCTCCGGTCTTTTGAATCTGAATCAGATACACCAGCAGAATCTTGAACAGTTTCGTGTGGTTTTCACATTCATCCAGAATCGCATCCATCACTTTCTTGAGGCAGTCCGGGGTATTCAGTTCCCTGTTCCTGATGATCTGAAGCAGCTGTTTTTCCAGGCGTTCAGTCAGGTCCTTTATGCTCCAGACAAAAATCTCGCGCTTGTTCTTGAAATAAATGTACAGTGTGGTTCGTGTAATTCCGCAGCGGTCGGCTATTTTCTGAAACGTAACGTCTTCGTAGCCCTCTTCGATGAACAAATCCAATGCCTTGCCCAAAATCTCGTGTTTCCGTTTTTCGTGTTCAACAACTACTGCCATGTTTCAGCCCTTATTGGTTTCCCTTATACATATAAAAAATCGTGTCCAGATTTCCGGCCTTGATTGACTTTATCTTGTCTGCGCGGCGGCCTATGCTGTCCTGAAAAATTTCCTGGTTCGTAATGAATCCCATCTGCCATCCTGCAAAATCATTGAACAGGTTACCCATGTCCTGGTACAGTTCCTGTGCGGCCTTTTCGTCACCAAGACGTTCACCATACGGAGGATTTGAAATGAGCATTCCCTCTGGATACGGTGCCCTGAGTTCCCTAAAGTCGCTGGTCATAAAGTCTGGCCTGAGGATTTTTGCATCGCTTCCTATCATCTGGAGTGCCCGTCCGGCAGTTACGCATGCATGTTCGGCATTCAGGCGAGCCCTTTCTATGGCATCTGGATCTATGTCGCTTCCGGTAATCCTGCATTCCACATCGGGACGGATTTTGGATGCGGCTTCCTTCTTTAATTCAACTGCCCTGTTCTGATTGTATATTGCAAGGTGTTCGTAGGCAAAGTGCCTTCCCAGTCCGGGTGCAATGTTTCTGGCATAGAGCGTGGCTTCAATTGCGATGGTTCCGCTTCCACAAAACGGGTCGTGCAGGGGCATCTTCCTCTTCCACAGCATTTCCTGAAGAAGGACTGCGGCAGTGGTTTCCCTCAATGGGGCAATTCCACCTTCAGTTCTGTATCCCCTCTTATGCAGGGCATCTCCGCTTGTGTCCAGTAGAATCATGGCCTGATCCTGGTCTATGTAAACGCGAATGTCACAGCGTTCCCCGGTTTCCGGCAGGGTCGTGATGTGCCATGTGTCCCCGAGCTTCTGGTAGATTGCCTTTTGAATCATTCCCTGAATCGAATGTTCCGAATTGAGCTTGCTCTTGTAAACCCGAACCTTGTCAACAACGACACGGACATCCTTTTTCAGGTAATCCTGCCATGGTGCGGAATAACATCCGTCAAACAATGCGGTAAAATCTGATGCGGCATATTTCGCCACCTGAATGTAAACCCTGTCGCTGGTACGGAGCCAGAGATTCGCAAGATACAGTACGTCCTCATCCCCAGAAAAAAACACACGTCCGGGTGCATTTCCGTTCAGCTTGCAGCCCAACAGCTTGAGTTCATTTCCCAGTATTTTTTCCGCCCCAACGGCACATAAAGCCACATAATTCAACATGATGACATTTTAACGTTTTTTGTCATTTTAATCAAGTGAAGAATTCTATAATCGTTTTTCTCGGACTTATTATTTATCTGAATAATGGTTTTTGCATTGAATGACTGTAATGATATCATTTTCTATAATATAGACTAAACGATTTTTTTCATCAATTTCTCTACTCCAAAACCCTGAGAGATTTCCTTTGAGAGGTTCCGGGTGCCCTAAACCTTTATGACCGTTCCTCTCGATATCTGCTAATAGTTTGTTAATCTTCCGAAGTGTTTTTTTATCCTGTTCCATCCAATACAAAAACTGTTCCCAACCCTCTTCGTTAAACTGGATTTTCACTTTTCCATCTCCTTAAGCTCATCTAGAGAGTGCGTTACATATTTCAGTTTTCCCTCATGGTACAATTTAGCCTGTTCTTCCAGATACTTGATATTTTCCTTGCTATAAAAACTATCATCGTTTGCTTCAAGCTCAAAGGGAATGCGGCGAGTACGAATTACTGCTTTTGTAAAAACATTGTAAGCTGCAGATACTGAAAGTCCTATGCTTTCACAGATATCCGAAAATGTTTTTTTATCATTGCTGTCGAGTCTGATAGTTAAATTAGTCTGTGCCATAAAAAACCTCCAATAATAGTAATTATTACACGATTTGCACTGAATTTCAAGTGCATAGCACAATCCGCCATTTTATATAAGAAGGCTGTTTAAAAGAAAACCATGGTATTTTTCATACAATTTGGGTATAATCCCTTCCAGAGGTCAGGAAGAATTGAATAAACCGCTGTCACGAAAAGAGTATGAAGAAATCTATGCTAAGCTGGGGGACGTTTCTCCGATTGACGGGGACTGCGGGAAACTTTGCGCTGCCTCATGCTGTTCTCTTGACGGGAAGTATCCTGAGGGTATCAAAAATGAAGACTATGGCATGGATGATGCGGAGGATGAAGCTGACGGTGAGCTTGGAATTTACCTGCTGCCGGGGGAAGATGCCCTGCATGACAAAGGAGACTCGTGGCTCAAATGGTCGGAGGAAGATGCCCTGGAAGCCGGATTTCCTGAATCATGGACAGGAAAAGTTCAGTTTGTAAAATGCCATGGTGCAGAAAACTGCCGGCGCGATCTAAGGCCCATACAATGCAGGACATTTCCTGTTGCTCCATACCTCACACATGACGAAAAACTCAAATTGATTTTATATACGGATACCCTGCCCTACAAATGCCCGCTGGTTTATGGTGCCTATCATTTGAACGATGATTTTCTTAAGGCAACATTTTCCGCGTGGTCCAGGCTGATTCAAGACCAGAGGATTTTTGACCTTGTAATGGAAGATTCCCGCTTCCGGGATGAATGTGAAAGTCCGCTTGAGTTTGTTTATGAATGAACAGGCTGCCCTATGCCAGTACGCTAAGTTTTTTGGTCACGGTTTCAATCCGAATGTGGGTTACTTCTCCGCCGTACTCTCCGTCTATATGAAGGGTTTGTGGGGCGGAAGTCTTTATGTCGAACGTAGAACTGTCTTTTTGCAAAAAGCCCTTTAGCTTTCCGTGTTTTCCTGCAATCAAGAACGGGAAGTCAAAGAATGTCTTTATCTTTTTTATTCCATAAGCACTGCAGAGTGAAATCTTTCCGTCATCGGCCAGAGCTTCAGGACTCATCTTTACTCCACCGCCTTCTGCCGGGAAATTCATGAATGCAGAAAAAATGGTTCTGGGTAATTCAACAGTTGAGCCATCATCAAACGCCATTGAATATGTGGCTGTCTGCATGGTAAACAAAGTCTGGATCGTGTAAATCACATAGATGAATTTTCCAAGACCCACCTTGTTCAGCGCGTCCTTCAACTTGGAACTTAATGCCTTCTTGCATACAATCGCATCCATGCCAAGCCCCGAACTGATTCCAAAAAGCCTGTGGTTTCCGTCGTCAAGAATCACCTTGCCAATGTCAATCTTTTTGGGTGCACCACAGTCAAGAATTTTATTCAATGCCTTAACGCTGTTTTTGGGTAGCCCGAGTCCACGTGCAAAATCATTTCCTGAACCTGTCGGTATCACTCCCAAACGAACTTTTTCAAAATCGCCTATACCATTCAGCACTTCGTTAACGGTACCGTCTCCTCCCACAACAACAAGATTAATCTCGCCGTCCAGGGAAGAAACGTTACGTGCCAGAATTGTGGCTGTAGTTTCCAGAGAAGTCGTAAGCACATCGTAGGTGACATTTTTTTCGTCCAAAGCCTTACGGACTTTTTTCCAGGTCTTTAGGGCTTTACCGCTGCCCCCACGCTCGTTCACAATAAAGTAATACAATCCGACCCCCTTTAGCTACAACCGACAAACATCTATTCCACTCAGCTCCGTGCCGTCTTTTTTCCCAAACTGTAATGCAGGAAGAAGAAGAGCGCTACCATCATCACAGTACCAATGAGCAGGGACACAACCGCATTCTGGACGAATCCCGCAATCAGATAGGTGATGAACGAAACGCCCGCAACAGTCAGAGCATAAGGCAGCTGTGTTGAAACGTGTGCGATATGGTCACACTGTGCACCAGCAGATGACATGATTGTCGTATCGGAAATCGGTGAACAGTGGTCTCCGCAAACCGCACCGGCCATACATGCAGAAACGCAGATCAAACCAAGAGGACTTCCGTCTCCCAGAGAGAATACCTTGAGTGTAATCGGAATCAAAATACCGAATGTTCCCCAGCTTGTACCGGTGGCAAATGCAAGGAAACAGGCGATTACAAATACCACGGCAGGCAGGAAATTCAAGAGGCTTGAGGCAGACTTGTCAACAAGACCCGCAACATATTCGGCCGCACCCAGAGAATCCGTCATTCCCTTGAGCGTCCATGCAAGCGCAAGAATCGTTATGGCAGGAACCATTGCCTTGAAACCTTCGACTATACATGCCATGCAGTCCTTGAACGGAAGAACACGGCGAAGAAGATAAATCACAAGGGTAAGGACCAGGGCACCAAATGAACCCAACACCAGACCTACGGATGCATCACTGTTTGCAAAAGCCTCTCCAAAAGAAGTTCCCTCAAAGAAACCGCCGGAATAAAGCATTCCAAGAACGCAGCCGACAATCAAAAGAATTATCGGAAGCACAAGGTCAATCACCTTTCCCTTTCCCTTGGGAGCCTCTTCTTCCTTATATTCCTTGCCTGGAACCGTAAACAAATCACCCTTCTCTGCATTTGCCTCGTGAACAGCCATTGGACCATAATCCATCTTGAACAGGGTAAGGCAGAGCATCATCACAATCGTGAGCAGGGCATAATAGTTGTATGGAATGGCCTGAATGAAAAGCGTAAGTCCGTTCGTTCCCTCTGGAGCAAATCCTGCAACCGCGGCAGCCCATGATGAAATTGGAGCGATAATGCAAATCGGAGCAGCAGTTGAATCAATCAGGTATGCAAGTTTTGAACGTGAGATTTTTGTACGGTCGGTAACAGGTCTCATTACACTACCGACGGTAAGGCAGTTGAAGTAGTCGTCGATGAAGATGAGGCAGCCCAAGACGATTGTTGCAAGCCCCGCACCAACCTTTGTCTTTACATGGGTTGAAGCCCATTTTCCAAAAGCAGCTGAACCGCCACCCTTGTTCATAAGGCAGACCATGATTCCCAGGAAAACAAGGAAAATCAAAATGCCCACATTGTAGGGATCTGAAAGCTGAGCTATCAAACCGTCCTTAAAGATGTGGTTCATCGTTCCCTCAAAATTTCCACCTGCAAAGAACAGGCCGCCAACAACGATACCGATGAAAAGCGAACTGTAGGCTTCCTTGGTAATCAAAGCCAGAACGATTGCAATCAGTGGTGGAACCAGCGCCCAAAATGTTGCATACATATAATCCTCCTATACGGATGACAGAATCAGTCACCGCAATTAAAAACTACATTGTCGTCACGGCACAAGCACTGAGCCGCATTTCTTCCCGCCCACGCGCAGATGGGAAGTCCTCCGGGCATCCTTACCCTTTCGTTAGCAAAATACAGCCCCTCTATTGTACTTGATTTTGAAGGAAATGTAAAAGAGAACTTGCCGGGTTTCCATACGCTCATCCATGAACCCCGGTAGCTTGAAGTATAGCGTTCATAAGTCAGCGGAGTTGCAAGGTCTGTCACTTCCACATTGCCCTTTATCTCTGGAATGTGCTTTTCAAGTTCTGTGATGAACCGTTCTATTACCTTTTCCTTTTCTTCCTTGTATGTTCCGTCAGCTTTTTTAGCCTTCCAGTAGTCGTAACTGTCGCCTATTAAAATGCACGTCATGACAGAACAACCCGGTGGAGCATATTCATCCCCCGTATAATAATTCAACCTGAACCGGTTAAAGGCCAAGCCCGCCGCCTCAAATTCATTTTCAAGCGGAAAGACAGGTGCTTCGGGTAAACCTTCGATTTGAGTTTTTAATCCCAGTCCCACAAACATGTTCTGCTCGATGCTTACGTCCTTCTTGAGTCTGGAAACCCACGGCTCTTCAATTGGACTGTCAAACATTGTGTCCACCGCAGTCATTGTGTCAAATCCTATGGCGACGCTATCGGCTTCAATAAGATTGCCGTCAACAATCACTCCCCTTACTCTGGAGCCTTCCACCTGAATCTTCTGAACCTTTGTCCTGTATTGGATTTTACCGCCCAGAGAAAGAAGGGTATCCGCCATGTTCTGCGCCATCCTGAGCGAACCTCCCTCGGGAAAACCACAGTCGCCTGAAGTAAACTGCCCCAAGGTGTATAAAAACGAAAGCGCGTTGAACTCGCTGCTGTTCACGCTGGAAAACAAATGCCTGATGTAGGGATGCTTTATTCTGTTGACGTAATCCTGGTAAGAAGTCTTCCTCAGGGAACTGTACATGAGGCCGGCAGGTGCCATCGCCATCAATTCCGTGAGCTTTGGCCTTCGCGGATGGGTTGACTTTAAGCCCCGGACATCACCTATGGGAAGATGAACCTTCTGGAATTTCCTAACGTCCCGGCAAAAGCGCCTTATCGCCCTTTTATCAGACGGAGAGTTTTCGATTAAATGTTCCTCAAGTTTTTTAAGGTCACGGTAAAGCTCAAGATTTCCTCCGTCTTTTCCCGCACCCAAAATCGTATACAAGACGGGCCTGTTGTAGATGGGATTATTGTCCTTTAACGCTCCAATTTCATGCCACACTTTGTTCAGGGGTAACAGCGGAGACGAACCGGTCATCCAGTGCATTCCGCCCTCAAAAAAATATCCCTTGCGCCGCCAGCTAGTTGAAAGTCCTCCAGGAATGATGTGCTGTTCAAGTACGGTAACGTCATAGCCCGAACGAGCGGCATAAACCGCCATGCCCAGTCCGGTAATTCCCGCACCGATTACGATAAGTTTTTTCATATTAATATGATACACCCACTTTTGCCATTCCGCAAGGATTTAATGCGGCTCCCCATACCTAAAATTTTCAACATTCGGTCGAATTTTGCAGGGCCTCACGCATTATTCGGTCGAAAAACGCACTTGAACTTGCATTATTCGGTCGAAAAATGTTATAATAACCATGTAAATTAGGCTGAAAGACCGTGGTAGAGGAGGCAGACCATGATCCGTAAGGAATATGAAAACCTTTTGAAATGGAAAAGCAGGAAAAGCCGTAAACCTCTTCTTGTGCTGGGTGTGCGGCAGTGCGGGAAAACATACCTCATCAAGGAATTTGGTTCCAATGAATTTGATGATGTGGCCTACTGCAACTTTGACGGCAACGAAGGCATCAAGACCATTTTCGACTATGACTTTGACATAAACCGTATTCTTGAAGAACTGGGAAGCATCGTCCTTGGTAAAAAAATCCTTCCCGGGAAAACCCTGCTTATACTTGATGAAATTCAGGACTGTCCCCGCGTGATTCAGTCCCTCAAATATTTTTGCGAAAACCTTCCTGAGCTTCATGTCATTGCGGCGGGTTCACTGCTTGGCATCACGTTGAAAAAAGAGGGCGTTTCTTTTCCCGTCGGCAAGGTGGAAAGGCTGGAAATGTTCCCGATGAGTTTTGAAGAATTTGTAATTGCGGACGGTGGGGAAAAATACATAAAAGGAATCAACAGCCTGCCTCTTGAAAGGGAGATATCCGAGCTGTACAGCGCCCCCATGAAAAAATATCTGCAAAACTATTACATCGTCGGTGGAATGCCGGAAGCCGTACAAAAGTGGATAGACACTCATGATTATGCTGAGGTCGATCAGATTCAGAATCAGATTTTGCAGGATTATGCAGATGATTTTGGAAAACATGCCAGTCCGGAAACCGCAATCAAAATCAAGCTGATTTGGGATGCAATTCCGTCACAGATAGCAAAGGAAAACAACAAGTTCATTTTCTCACACGTAAAGCAGGGTGCCCGTGCAAAGGATTTGGAAGATGCCCTTGAATGGCTTGTCAGCGCAGGCATTGTTTACAAACTGAATCTTGTTCAGACTCCGCAGCTTCCTCTTGAAAGCATGAAAGACAATACATACTTCAAAGTTTATATGGCGGATGTGGGCTTGCTCAGAAAAAAATCGAACGTAAACTATCGGACAATCTTAAATGGAGATTCATCCTACATCCAGTTCAAGGGTGCGTTTGCGGAAAACTATGTCATGTCCCAGCTCAAGTGCCTCAAAGTTCCGGCATATTTCTGGCGTACCCAGGCAGATGCGGAAGTGGATTTCATTTCCGACTGGGAGGGCATTCTTTTCCCAATTGAAGTAAAGTCCGCAGACAACACAAAGGCAAAGAGCCTGCAGCTGTTCTGCAAGAGATTTGCACCAAAGATTGCATTCCGAACTTCGCTCAAAAATGTAGGCGACAAGGTGAATGGAAGTACGCACGAATGGAGCCTGCCCCTATATGCCTTGTTCAAATTGAAGGATTACGTGAAAAAAGAGATGGGGTGGTAGGAATATTTTATGTCTTTAATTCGTGGTAAAATTAGCTTGAACATAAAATCAATACAACATTTTCTTCATCAATGCGGCGGACATCGAAATCGAAAGAATTGAAAAGTCATCCTATTGCCTTGTTCCAAACAACTACCTTCTTGAGGCGAAGCTTCCCTTTGCAGATGAAGGCGTAGAGTACAGAAAGCTTTCGGAGCTGGTAACGCAAAAGATTCTGCCCGCAAGCAATCTGTATGTAATCCGTCCAAATACAAGTTTAATATTACCGGTATTCTTTAAGCTTTTATTAGAATCAGAAAGTGCAAGAAAGATTTTCAAGGAGTTCAGCAGTGGTACAGTCTTACGGACCATCAGCGCGGAATTCCTGAACAATCTTCTTGTCCCCCTTCCACCCCTGTCCGTACAGCAGGAATTAGTAAAAAAGTATCTTGAGATCGAGTCTGAGCAGGAACGGCTCAAGAATCAGCTGGAAGCTCTTTCACAGAAAAAGAAGGAAGTTGTTGAATCAAGCGTTAAGGCCGAATAGCCTTTAAGCTTGCAGGGTGAAGCCGGATTTATTCCAACTTGCCGGGGCATTGTACTGGCTAAATGGAGATACCATGAAAGCGAGAAACGTAACTTATTCAGAATTCCTGGAATTCCGACTGCAGGATGTAGTGTCGGCAAACGTCAAATATTACATTGCGAGAACGGGTTTTACCGCTGAATACCTCAGCAACATAACGAATCTGTCCATCGCAACAATCAACCGCCTTAAGGCTGGAGAACACCTTTCCCTTCAGGGAATCTGCGCCCTTGCAGAAGCCTTGAACATCGATCCGCTTGCCTTTTTCATCGAACAAAATTCGGAGGATGCATGAGGGGGGATTGTCTTTGGGTGGGAAGGCGCCACCCTTACAGAATTCTCAGATCAATTCTTTCAGAAGTTTCCGTGGGAATGCATAGTATTGATAATACTATGCTCTCCACCCTTCTTCAAATCCATTAAAAATAGCAGAGTGCCACATCTCTTCAAGTTTGAAATATGAATAGTTTTTAAAATCATGTTTTACAATTGGAAGGTCCATATTACAAAGTTTACTGTTTCTTTCCTTAATTTCTACAAAATACTGCCTATCTGGAAGAATATTACTTTTTGAATTGTTACAATGAGGACATGCCAAAACAAAATTCCATAGTTTATCATCCTTTACAAAACTCCATGGAATAAAATGATCAACAGGATTGGCTGACTCGGAGCTATTTTTTAATTCACGACCACAATAAAAACATCGTGTCTGTTGAAAACTAACTAATGCTTCCCTATAACAAGAAAGATTCTGCCTTTCAGTTGACGCATCAAGTTTATTTGCAAGCGCATATGAATCTTCTTCTAAATTCGCTTTTTCCAGATATTTAATCCATTCGTAATAGTTCTGCTTTTCAAAAACAGATTTATATTTTACCAAAGCTACATAAACATCATGATTTAATGTAATCCCTTCACTTTTGTCAGTTTTATTAAAATGGTAGAACTGGTCATCAGTATCTCCACAAAAAGCACCGACAACATTTTTCATCATCTGGCTTTTTATCTTCCGAGAAATTTCTAGTTGTAAATCTGCCTTTAAGCTTTCGAAAGGAAAGATAGAATTCTTTTCTGTATAATTGAAAGCATATTTATCACAAAAATCAAACAATTCTTTTTCAACACATGTCCACTCATGCTGACTTGTCTTTATCTGCTGCCTCAGGTGATACTTCAGTACAAGATTCCAGTAAATCTCCGTAAACCTGAGCGCAATCTGCTCATAAGATAAATACATTGTATCTAAATCTACGTTGAATACATTGTCCAGGATTGCCTTGAAAAATGCATATTTATAAGAAGTTGTGTGAGCAGAGCCACAGGACAATGCTTTATTTACCAATGCAATAACGTCTGATTCTGCCAATGAGATAAAAGGTGTGTTGTTATATTTTGAATTCCAATTAGTGCTGCTCATAAGGAAAATTATACCACGATTTCACTGTTTTTTGCTGAAAATACCACATTTCCCCAAAAAAATCGAATAAAAGACTATGTTTTATGCTGAACCCTCTAATCGCGTTAGGCTATGGAGTACCGCCGGAGGCGTTCCTCGCTCGAAACTGCTCTTCGAGCGAGGAATGGAGCGAAAGCGGAAGTACGGAACAGCCGACGGCTTTAGCCGGAACGCCCGTATAAAGTATCACAGAGAATCATTCCGATAATTCACCATATATTATTCCGATAATTGCACATTGTTCCGATAAATGCTATGATTGTACCTATGAAATCTGACGGAACTTTTTTAACCGTTGCACAGGTGGCGGACAAATGGGGAATCTCTGGGCGGCGTATACGCGTCCTTTGTGCGGAAGGCAAAATCCCAGGAGCCGAACAAATCGGAAGGGGATGGCGCATTCCACTTGATGCAGTGAAGCCCTCCGATACCCGCCTCAAGAGCAGGCAAAACCTTCTTTCATCCATCGATGAAAAAAAATCCAAACTCGATCATCTCCGTCCATTCACACAAGGGGAACTTGAACGCCTTAATGAACAATTCATTACCGAATATACCTACAACTCAAACGCAATTGAAGGCAACACTCTGACCCTACGCGAAACGGACCTTGTACTCCGAGGACTTACAATCGATAAAAAGCCGCTTGCACATCATCTTGAAGCCATCGGTCACAAAGAAGCCTTTGACTATGTGGTTAGCCTCGTGCAGAAAAACGAACCGCTTTCAGAGAGCATCATAAAAAACATTCACTATCTGGTACTTGCCGACAAAAAAGAAGACCGTGGTATATACAGAAAAATCCCCGTTACTATCTCAGGCGCCGCCCACACTCCTGTTCAGCCATATTTAATTCAGCCAAAGCTGGAAAATCTCCTTATTGATTATCAAAACGATACATCACATATTGTAACTAAACTTGCCCGCCTTCACGTTGAATTTGAAGCAATCCACCCTTTTATTGACGGAAACGGCAGAACCGGCCGTCTTCTGGTAAACCTTGAGCTAATGAAAGCTGGCTTTCCACCGATAAACATTAAGTTTGCCGACCGCCTCGCCTACTACAAAGCTTTTGACGAATATCACGTTCGGCACAACCTTGCAGCCATGGAAAAACTTTTTGCCCGAGCCTTATTGGAACGCCTAGACTTTTATATTTCCTTGAGGGAAGGATAGACGGATCTATTTGAACAGGATTGTTCCTCTAAAGCTTTGTTTAACCCGCCCCCACCCAGGGCATCTCATTCACATTCAATCGAATAAAGCTCGATGTTGGCGTCCTGGAAGTTGGAGAAGCAGAGGAGCTTTCTGTCGGGGCTGATTGCAAGTCCTGTGGGCTGGTTGCCGCCCTGAATCTCGGTCAGCAGGGTCATTGTATTGGTGTCGATTACCTGAACCTTGCCGTCTTTGGGACTTCGCCTTGTGTAGTCGACGGGATTGTTGGGGCCACGGCAGCTTATGAAAAGTATGTCGTCGCTGTAAAGCTCTATCGTATTGGGCTTGTGGTATGTAGCGAAGGAATCGGTGATTTTGAACGCCCCCAAATCCAGCTTGTAGACTTTGGTAAAATACATGTCGCTGATGTATGCGGTGTTGGTGTCGGACTCAACGGAGACATGCCTCATGCTTGCGTTTGTAATCTTGATTGAGTTGACCCTCTTGTAGGTTTCGGTGTTGAATGACTCAAGAAGGCCTGACTCATAGGAAAGGGTCAAGAGGTTGCTGCCGCCGTTGTAGAAGTAAAGTCCGCGCGGTGCCTTTCCGGTCTTGAGTTTTGTCAGTACTTTGCCGCTATCGTAGTCAATGAGCGAGACATCGTTTGACACCCAGTTGGAGACGGCCAGCATGTTTTTTTCCGGAGACCATGCGATGAACTTGGACCAGTTTCCCTCAGTTGGAATCGACCTCTTTAGCTCAAACCCGGGATATGAATATTCATAGACTGTGGCGGTCGTCATCTGAGACACAAGGAACACGCCCTTTTCCGGAATGAAAAGCCCCTCCGCAAAACCAACCTGATTTGCCTTGGGGGGAGTAATCCTCTTTACAATCTTTTTTTCCTTTACGCTGAATACATCAACACCCTTGTCATCAAGCAGGGGGAGAAGTATATACTCACCGTCGGGAGAAAACAAAACCTGCTTGGGCTGCTTTCCGCAGGAATACTTTCCGATTTTGGTCAGCGTGATTTTTTTCTCGTTTTCCTTTTCATTCTGAGCGTCACTTTGGGTAAATGCACTCACCGCCAGCAGAATACAAGCTGCAAATAAAACCAGTTTCTTCATCTTAACACTCCGACATTACTTTAATTTCTTGAGCTTGCAGTTTTCGATTCCCTCGCTCCAGAATTTTTCTATGGGTAAATTTCTAACCAGGCTTATGATGCCTGAATTGAGCGCCCCGTGACCGACAATCAGGACATCCTTTCCCTCTGCCAGAAGCGGATCCACTTTTTCCTTTAAAAACTCTGAGGTCCTCTTAAACAGCTCATCAAAGCTTTCTCCACCTTCAACAGGCTCCGTGTATTTTTCAGGATGAAAGAAAAAATTCTTGATGGGTTCTTCGTCCGGCAAATGAAAGACATCTTTTTTCCCTTCATAGACTCCAAAACACATTTCGTGCAGGCGGTCATCCACCACTATCGGAACATTCCTACCCTTTAAGAGAATTTCCGCCGTCTCCTTTGCCCTTACAAGCGGAGAGCAAAAACAAATGTCAAAATGAACGTCCTTATATTCAGCGGCCGCTTTCCGTGCCATCTCCCGCCCCTCTTCATTCAGGGGAATGTCGGTAAGTCCCTGCAGCCTGTATTCCTTATTCCAGTCGGTTTTTCCGTGTCGCATTATGTACAGCATGATTCACACTCTAATATATCCTGTAGTTTCCGCTCAATGCCAAAAGCGCAAAGAGATAAAGGCAGTTGTCGTAGTAGCGCCTTCCTCCGGTTCTAAGCGGTGTATTGAAGAACCACCTTACCCAATCCAAAGCAAGCTCGTAGTCCGCGCTGTCCTTTTCTATCGCAAGGGTACCCTGAGCAGTTGCCGCCAAAAGTCCCACAGGATGCAGTACAGTCTTATCCAGAGAAGTTCCGTCGACATCAAAGACACAGCGGGCCGCTTCCAGAGGTGTCCTTAAAAATCGAATAAGGTTTGCAGGTGCCTTGTACTGGCCGTAGTCCTTGTCCGCCCATACCTTGTCCAGACCGATGTTCGCAGCTGTCCTGTATGCGTCGGAGAAAAAGTGATTGTGCTCCCATCCCCAGAATTTTTCCATCACAGGGCTTCCGTCAAAATGAGCGTATTCAGGATTCATTCCGGTTTTGGGGTGGCATGAAATCGCAAGGTATTTCCTGCTTTCTTCCGCTGCAATCCTAAAGAAATCGCGGTCATCTTCATCAGCCCACAAAGCGAACAAATCATAAAAATGCGGAAGGTGATACGAAGGGTCAGAGAAAGGGCTTCCTGGCACAAACAGAATCAGGTGGTTTTCGTTATTCCACATTGGAGCTCCGGCACGACCATTGCTTCCCTTGTGAACTGCCGCGTGTAAAATTGCACGAGCTTCCTTTTCGTAGTTGAATATTCCATCTCCGTTTCCCCAACGGTGTGACGCAAAGAAAAGAGCCATTGCAAAAAACTCTTCTCCGTCGGGTGCAGGTCCAAGTGCATTTTTGGTTCCGTCAAGCTTGCAGCTCCATGCAAAGTAACCTTCGTTATCGCCGTCTTCCATGAACATGAATTTTTTTGCCCATTTCCAGATGCGGTCAAACTCTTTTTTCATGTCCAGCTGAACGCACATCATCATTCCATAAGACATGCCTTCCGTGCGGGCGTCATTGTTTCCGGTGTCCACAAGGTATCCCGTCTCATCCTCCGCCTCGTGGTAAATCCTCTCTTCCTCGCTTCCATAAAAAAAGGTCTTCACAGCCGAATCAATCTTCGCCTTGATTTGCTCCTGAGAAAACCCCGCCTCCAAAAGCATGTTCCTGTATTGTTTTTGTTCCATATTCTTTCTGTTGTCCTTTGTTTCCATTCTAACAGATTTTTGAAACATGTGCTACACATTACGGCTGATGAAAAAACATATTCTTTTTTACTGATAAACTATTACAATTCCTTCAAATGATTATTCCCTTTTATATATCCTTGTTTCCTTTTCCGGCAGAACAATATGTAATTCTCGTTCATTGGACCAAAACACATTTATGGCATCCATTCTGTCTGAGATAAAAATATTTCCCGGACTGTCTGGCAATTGTTTATCTGAATCTATTATACTCACCTGCGTATTAAATACGGTAGTAGCTCCCGCATCCCTGGAAAACACTATTGCCGTATGATTACCACTTGGAGAAGGTGTTTTTTTTTGAATGTTATTATCCGCAAGTTTGGAACAAGAGACGAACATAAAAGAAATTAGTATAACCAGTATCTTATTCATTCTGTTTGTCATATTTACCATATCATTCAAATCCAAAATATTTCTTCAGGATGTCATCGGGGGAATCCAGCAGCTCTGAATCTTCAAAGACATATTCGCTTGAACTTTTTTCTTCAAGAGGGTCTATCCTTAATTTCTCGATAAAGCCAGCTTCATTGTGTCTGGCAAGAATATAACCATATGTGAATTCAGACACAATCTCATTATCCAGTTCTTTGCAATAGTATTCTGTTCCCTCATCCCCATTCATTTTATATGAATGTTTTCTAAATCCATTCGGAATAGGGTCATATGTTTCTATGCGCAGTCCCCTGTCATAAATACTTGTCCATAACTCTTGATATCCTTTTTCCTGTTCTTCTGATCGAATAATATAGTGCGTGAACTCTATTTTATTCTCTAAAAATTTATAAACATCTTTATCTGGTAATTCTGATCCATAAATATTCGTTACAAGGTCTTTTTCAAAAATGTACTTACTATTCTTTGGATAATTATCAGTAATTTTTTCTAAAATAACGGAATCTTTGCCTTTTTTAATACTATAAACTGTCTCTTTTATATCATCACGTCCAAAAAAGCTGCTTCTTATTATATGCTCATAAACATAATAAAAGTTCCCATCGCAATGATATCTTATGTGTCTTTGATCACAAATTTTGTCTTTATCATCTACAAGCTTGTTTATAGAATAATAATCTGAAATATGACCTTCTGAATCAAAAAAATAATACTCCCAGTCCTTAGCCCTGTCCTCGCCGTCTCCATTCCATAACTGATATCCGTTTCTAAAATAATAATCCTCATGTTCAATTTTTAAGATTTTATTCTTTACTGATTCAATTTTCTCAATATAAATCCTTTCATCAATAAAGGGATTCCTTATTATGTATTCATAGGCAGGAAGATCTTTAGAAAAGCATGATCCGAATACCTCAGCACTTTTATCCGGTTCATTGAAACTTGGAAGCTCTTTCTTATTGTTATATACGATAATGGATTCAGCTTTTTCTTCTTGAAAGGATGATGGCCTGATGTCATTTATTTCCTTCTGTTGTATTGTCTCAGGAGATGCTACTACATTTTCCTGTTGTGTTGCTGAATTATTCTTGTTGTTTTTGCAAGATAAAAGCGTCAAGGAAAAAAATGGTATAGCGAGAATCATCAACAATGCTATATAGCAACGTAAATCTATAAACTTTGTCGGATTGAAATATTTCATGGCTGCTTATGTCTCCTCATTATTTCAGGAAAAGCATAGAATCACATACGGTGTATGTCTGGATACGTGAAATTGAGAAAAAGTTTGAGCTTTCCTGACCTTCTTGTAAAGGCCCTAATACAAATCTACGGCCTTCATCGTTTCTACTAGTTGGAGCATAGAAGAATTCAACTTGATTGTATTCATTTATTCTGTAGGATTCGAGGTTTATCCAATGATCACCACCAGCCACTGAATCTGCTTTACCTAAAACATATGTATTGATGCCCATTTCGGAAATATTATCGAAGTCCTCTTTAGTTACATTTTTTATTTCTTCAGAAACTAAATTTTTTCCTTCAGGGAGACAAGTCTTTAATCCTTCTTTTATCTCCTCAAGTGATAGGCATCCGTCTCCATTTTTATCAAATACTTTGTTGACCTCTGATATTTTTACTTGCTCACCTTTTATCTGTGTCGCAAGTTTGGCTACGGCTTGCATAAGACAGCCTGATTCACTAAATTTATTATCAACTTCTTCCCAGTTGCCACTACCTTTAGGTATTTCTTCAAGATGTTTACCATTCATTTTATCTAAATCTGTATATTTATAATCCTGCATTTTCATGCTTAAAGCTTCTTGTGTGTTTATGGTACCCCATCTTCCGCTTGTTTTTGGTTTATCTTCTACTACAGCAGAAGATGATTTTGGCGGTAATTGTGGACAATAACTTGCTGATTCAATTAATTCTCTGGCCAGTTGTTTTGTTTCCAAGGCTTGTTGCTCATAGACTCGTGCTTTCTTATGATGATATTTGGTACCAGGAATATTATCGTAATAAGTACCGCCTGTTTCCTTCATGTTATCTGCATATTCTTGCCATGCAGGTTTTATATTTTTGTTTTCTGGATTAGCGACAACCTCTTGCCCCTCAATTTTCTTAACCTCAACCACTTGACTAGACACAGCTTGCCCCTCAACCTTTTTCCCTGCTACCGTATTTGGTTTGACTTGATTATTACCTGCCATGGCTCGATATCTGGCGATTTTATCAATAAAGGTTGAACTTTCCTTTCCCAATGTTGAAATCCGATTAACGACAGAAGTCTGTGAGCTATTGGGCGAAAATGTATTGGTTGAGCTTGAGCTGGTTTCCGTTGTAGTAGTCGTGCTAGTTGTTGAGGGAGAACTGATCTGTTCCTGTGCCCATTTAATGTCTCCCTCTGTTATGGTTACAATAGTTCCATCATTTCTTTGAAGCGTGTCTCCGACCTCGGCCTCTGCAACAGCTTCATTAGAGTTACCTATCCATTTACCACCGTTAACAGTTAAGAGCTCCTCTTCCGTCATGTCGCGGGCAAAGGCTGAATAATCGTAGTTATCAAGGTCAATATAGGCCGGTTCTTTTTTCTTAAACAGTTTTAACATTTTCGTTATCCTCCTTCCTCTTCTTTAGATTTATTTTAGTACCTAATTACTTGAATTTAATAACATCAACTGAAAAAATAATCCAATATTTTTACAGAAGTTTTATCCCAGTCTATCTCTCCGTTTGGAATTACAGTTACTTCATTTTCACTAGTACCTGTTGTATGGGTAGAAGAATGACTTGAAGAAGAATATGAACTTCCATTGCTATAACCAGAGGTATTACCCAGAGAGCTTGATACATTGGCTGTTTCTATCTGCCTTACCAAATGCCATTCCAGAGTAAGATATATACTTTGTGACGGTTTTAGATTAACGTCATAAGTTAATGAAATGTAGTGCTCTATTCCCAGGTTTGATTTTGCAACCGCCGTAATTGTACAGCTGTACATTGGCTTATCACCTGTATTTGTAACCTTCACATCGGCAGTACAATACACTATCTCTTCTGTAGTAGTTGGCCTTTCTAATCTGGTAGATATTGAAGATTCCGACAGTTCCGCTTTTCCATCTGGTGTTTCATAAAGTGAGCAACTTACCAACAAGAATAGTAAAGCTAATCCAAAATATTTTTTCATTCCATTACCTCCAAAAATTGCTGAATGAATTCTTCCCAGTCTGATGACAGTTTTAATATATTTATTTTACCCTGTATCATATTCCAGATACTACGGTAATAATTCAAGCGGGTTTCATAATAGCTTGCCTCTGTTGACCAGTATTCTGCCTCCGTTATAAGGTTTCTGTCCATTAGTATTTTTATGTCCTTCCTGTATTTCTCTTCCTCTTTCAGTGCCTTCTCCATATCTTCACAATATGAAGAAAAGGCTATCGTCCATTCTCTATACAGATTCCGCACATTATTCTGTTCATCCCGAAGCAGTTCCAGCTGCAAGTTAAGATTCTGTATTTTTTTATCGGAAACTTCCCTTAAGGCTTTTCCTTGTGACGTAAAATCAAGGCCTACGCTAATCCCAATAGTTGTGCTGATGTTCCACGCATACCGTGTTTTTACAAGATTCCTAAGAGAACGGCTTAAATCACTGTATTCGCTGTTTTTATTCTGATCTGGAACAAAAGATGTTTGAATGAATAACGAAGGGGCCATTTTTGCTTCTTCAATCTTATAAGACCATTTTTCATTATCAATCTGATTAAGGATTTCATATTCCTGCATGGTCTGCTGCAGTTTTTCTCCATATGTTATGTCAAGGAGTTTTAAAATTTCTTCCCTGAACAGATTGCTTTGAATCATTATATCCTCAATTTCATAACCGGCGAGGATTGTTTCCATTTCCAAAAGTTTTTGAGTAGCCTGTTGATAACTCTGTATGGCTTGCGTTTTATTCATATGTGAGTTAAACAATTCTATATCATTTCTTTGCCCGTTCTTGTGTCTGTAACTTTGTTCCTGATATTCTGCATTTGTCTTTTTCAGCAATACCTCGCAGTATTCATGTTCAAGCAAGGCAAGATTGTAGTTCTGAACGGCTGTAATAAACCTTGTTGCAAGCTCAAACTTCGCTTCTTTTTCTTCAAGTATGAATATTTTCTGCTGGTTTTTCAGTATTTCAACTGATGGATCTTTTTTAAAGAAAAAAGCCCCGTCAGAAAAATTTTGTGTGTACCCAAACTGCAAATAAGGCTGCTGGATATATGCGTTCTGACCGGTAAGATAAGAGAAGCCATAACCCACATCAATTGAAAACTGTCCGTTACCAGGCAGTTTTTGATAGATGCCGATATTAGCGGTAGGCTCCACTATTGTTTGAGGGGAAGACAAGATTCCCTTGTTTTTTACATATTGATAATCACCCTGCATTGTTTTTATGCCTGTAGAAACATCAAGCTGAACAGTTGGAAGCCAGACTTTTTCCTGCTGCTTAAACGACAGTTCTGCTGCCTCTGCATTGTTGCTAAGAATTATCCCCTCTGGGGATTCTTTAATGACTTTACTTATTACATTAATTGCATAGTTGCCTGCAGGCTTATTATCACAAACAATCTTCTCTTCTTCCAAAGAAAAAACATTTCCAGTTAAAATGAGAAGTAACGTAAATATCATAATTTTACTTTTTAATATCATATATTTTTTTTATCTCCAAAATTATTACTAGTCCACTATCTTTCTTTTCCTTTGTAATTTTAATTGAAATAATAATCCAATAATGTAACGGACGTCTTATCCCAATCTTTTTCACCATATTCTATCAAAGTAACCTCCGGTTTAGAAGTGCTTGTTGAGGTCGTAGTTGAATGATTAGTAGAATATCCTGAGTCACCTAAGCTGGTTCCATCTGTTTTACTATCAGATTCTGTTTTATTTGTAGTTTTTATTGGCCTTTTCAAAGTCCACTCAAGAGTGACGTATATGCTTTGAGATGGCGGTATGTTAACATCGTAATCCAGGGAAATAAAATGCTCAACCCCCAAATCTGTTTTGGCAGATGCGGTAATCGTGCAGTTATATATCGTCTTGTCGCTTGTATTGGTAATCTTTACATCGGCACTACAATAAACTATCTCCTCTGTTGTCGTCGGTCTTTCTATCCTAGTTGATACTGATGCTTCTGATAACTCTGCAACTCCTTCTGGCGGCTCCAACAAGGAGCATCCTGCTAACAAAAATAATAAAGACAGTCCTAAAAACTTTTTCATATCATATCCTCCAAACTTTTAAAATCATAAAAAAATCATTTTTCTTAAGAAACAAAAATAGATCGGTTGCTTTTACTTAGATGAATTAAACTTTTTTACTTTTACTTCTTATAATTTTTTATCATCTTGATTCTCATGCTTAACCATATCATTCAAATCCAAAATATTTCTTCAGGATGTCATCGGGGGAATCCAATATTTCTATGTAAGTAAAATCATAAACCCCGTCCGCTCCATCTTCGACAGGGCCTATTTCTTCCTCTTCGACAAAACCAGCGGGATTCATTTTTCTTCTTACCCTTTTTAATATTTCTCCATCCTGTTTTATAAAGCCTTCTTCTCCATTTAACTCATATGTTTCTGTTACCATTTGTTTCAAATGCGGAAACTGTCTTTTAACCAATACCCCGTTTGCATACTCATTTGTTTCAAAGATTTCACCATTCCTCCATTCATTTTTAACATATCTGTTTCCAGTAAAAATATCTTCATAGAATTTTGATTTATTGCTATAGTCTGGATAAAAATATTTTTTGTCCTTATAATATTCAGTTGCATATGTTCTTTTCTGTGACTTTAAAAGCAATTTGTCCCCATCAACAATCAAATCAGAAAATGAATCAGAAACCTTGTTCGCATAACAATCCTTTGATGAGACTAAACGTTTTTCACCATCACAGTGATACTTAGAATGACTCCAATTGATTACACTTCCATTCTCTGGAACTTCTTTGTATAGATTAAAAACGTCTGTAATAATACCATTTGAATCAAAAAAATAATAATTCCAATCTTTAATTTGGAACTCTCCTCCATCTCCCATCCAACATTTTGAACCGTCACGCAAGGAGTATTGTTCGGCTTCGACCTTGACGATTTTGTTTTTTACTGCATCCAGATCTTCAATATAAAGTGATTCTTGAAAGAAAGGATTCCGTATTAAAAAATCATAGTTTGGCAATGTTTTAGAAAAATAAGGGGCAAAAACTTCTGCCGCCTTGTTTTTTCCAGTGAATTTTAAGAGGCCTTCCTCATCCCTTTCATACGGAAAGACATATTCCGTATTTTCTTGTGCGATTTCTTTGGTTTCCTCTTCTTTTTCAGAAACAGAATTTTCTTTTATTTCCTCGGATATAAATTCTTCTGTATTCCTATTTGACAGTTTTGTTTCCCCTGTCCTTGCATTGTTGCATGACAGGAACAATAGCACAAGGAGAACAGTTCCATTTGATTTAAGACATTTAAACACTGTTCACCCCCCCCTAAAGAATTGTAAATGTTTGTATATGTGAAATCGTAAAATAATTATTCTGCCCAGACTGTTTGTCTCCAAGTATAAACTGTCTATTATTAACTAAATCATTTGAACTTGTAGGAGAATAATCAAATTGTACCTGTCCTTTATCATTGACACTATATCCTGTTAGTACAACCCAATGGGGTTCTCCTTTATAGACATTCTCTGCCATCCCCAGAATATAAGTAGTTCCTTCCCATCCTGCAATTTCATCAAGTTTTTCTTTTGTCAGTGTTTTCTCAAACCAGTCGCTTTGTACTGTTTTACCTTCAGGAAGTTGTGCTCTTATTGCTTCCTCAACCTCTTCCCTAGACAAGTAACCATCCCCATTTGCATCATAAAGGTCATTGATATCATCCTTCATTTCAACTTTATGACCTGCAACTTCACTTGCTATTTTTGCCGCTCCACACATTTTACAACCCACTAAACTAAAATGATTATTCCCATTCATTGTACCATCTTTTGCTCGTATAGTTTTTTGCTCTTCAATATCATCTTCATTTGTATATTTTGCATAATCTTGCATACGCATGTTGTCTGCATCAGTTTCGAGTTTTCCCCAATCTGCAAATTTAGTATAAGAGTTTTTCCTCTTCATGTTTTCTGCATATTCTTGTGCAGCAGTTTTTATCTTTCTATTTTCTGAATTTGTTTTCTGCCTAGGATAAAATGTCCCAACATCCGGTGTTCTACTGTTCGGATATCCTTGTTCTGAAAGATTCCCAGTGCCGGTAGTATTTTTATTCACAGGTAGAGCCTCTTCCTTCTTGGGATTATACTTCCCTGGATTCGGATCCCTGCTGCTCGGATATCCCCTTTCCGTCAGGTTTCCTTCAGCAGCCTGCCCCTCATTCTTCCTGACCTCTACCGCCTGTCCGGCTGGCGTCGCTCCGGCTCCCTTCTTCTTTTGCTGGGCTATGTAATCGGAGACCGTCATTGTACCAGCCCCAAGATTAACCTTGCTTCCTCCACTGCCGGAAGTATTGTTCTGGTCTCTGGGCCTGTCATTGTTGCTTTCTGAACTTGTTGTTGAGCTTGAGCTGGTTTCCGTTGTAGTAGTCGTGCTGGTTGTTGATGGGGAACTGATCTGTTCCTGTGCCCATTTAATGTCTCCCTCTGTAATTACCACTGTTGTATTGTCACTTCTTGTCAGGGTATCTCCGGGCTTGGCATTAGCTACTGCCTCGTTGGTATTGGCAATCTCTTTACCACCGTTTACAGTCAGCAGCTCCTCTTCTGTCATGTCTCGTGCGAATGATGAGTAATCATAGTTCTCTAGGTCAATATAGACCGGTGTTTTTTTCTTGAATAGTTTAAACATTTTTTTTACTTTCACTCCTTATGTTTACTTTTTTATTATTTTGTTATGCTAACAAAAACATCTTTATTCCCAAAGGTATTCTTATGTTATTACCTCTTATAGATTTCTACCTAAAACAATTTCAGTGATAATTCCATCCGATAAGTCAAAAGTAATAAAAAATTCATAATTAGTAGAATTATATGATAATTCATGCTCATTTAATTCATAAATTGAATCGGGATATGCATTTAACACTGACTCATAATCTTTTCCAATGAAACTGCTCAATGGATGGAGATCCGTTTCTTTCTCCAATGATAATATTTGAAATTTTAGAATCTCTCCTTTTTCCCAATACTCAACACTCCCATATTTACCATATACATTTACTACCGCTTCATAACCACTCCTAAAAGCATATGAATCCTTCTCATCGGAAGCATCTTTAACCTCAATATTCCCAAAAACATTTACTTCGTTTACATCCAGTGTATCAGGAAAGCTTCCCCAAAAATCATCAAATATTGATGGCTCATTCATAACGGGCGGGGGAGTCTGCACTTCCTTTAATTGCTTTGGTTCATCTTCTTTTACGGTTTCATCAGGTAAGTTTAATTCAACATCCTGTATGGGCGCTACTTTTTCATTCTTTTCATTTATTGAACTGCTACCATTCTTTTCTTTACATCCAAAAGCAAACATCAAAATGAATAGACAAAGAATTGGATAGATATATTTTTGCAGTTTAACATTCCCACAACAAATTACATCTTTGTTTTTGTTCTGAAATAAAAACAAAAACTTTTTAATCATGGACATAGGCATATGAACCTCCATAAAATGTTGACAGTGCCTGATCAGACCATTTAGCAAATTTAGTTATATCTGCCTGTGTACTACCCCTACCACAACCCCATGTTGTTTGATAATCACTGTAATGAAATCCATATCCCGTATCATCTTGAGTGCCTGTAACAGGAGGTAAAGAACCATTTACGCATTTAGGAGGTTCTGGATCATTCCCATAAACGGTAACTGCTTGGTGGGCATTTGTCGGTATAAAAACTGTCCCAAAATCTTTAGATCCATCTTTTGGAATACTCTTTAAAATATTCCATTCTCCGTTTGGAAATTCTCTTGGATAATACCAATTGGGATCTCCCTTTGACGGAATGGTTTTTATATCAGGATCTTGTCTTAAACCATTCAGCTCATTCCGTACTTTGTTCGTCATTTCAAAGGAAAATGAATGAACGCCTGTTACTCCATGTCCATTACGTATATTATAATAAGTAACTTCCATTTTATTTTCAGAACGAGTATACTCAGCGGTAAGAACATCAAAGCCATTTGCCTTTGAAAGCGGTAGTGGATCCTGGTCTCCAAGCTGGCTTGGTCCATCTTTTTGGGCCTTTGGATAATTTTCAGTAGTGGATGGAAAACCTCTTGTTCTTTTTCCTGCGGCATCCCTAACAGCCTTTGCAGTATATCCAGCCACCTTTTCTTTGAAAGTGGAGCTGTTATAATGCGGACTAATTTCAACAACACTTTCGGTATTAGATCCAGAAACTTTCATCTCAACCTTCTTTCCCTCAACCGCTTGTCCTGTTACAGCTGTTCCACTGGACTTTTTTCCACCCACAGTAGTTGGCTTAATCTGATTATTACCAGCCAAGGCTTTATATCTGGCAATGTTCTCAAGAACAGTAGAGCTTTCCCTTTCCGGCGTTGAATCACGTTTTACAACAGAAGACTGAGGTGTACTGGTCGAAGGTGTACTAGACGTACTTGAGCTGGTTTCCGTTGTAGTAGTCGTGCTGGTTGTTGATGGGGAACTGATCTGTTCTTTGGCCCAGTCTATGTCTGCCTGGGTTATTGTTACCACTGTCCCATCTTTTCTTTTAAGCGTATCACCAACCTCTGCTTCTGCCACTGATGCATCTGAATTACCTATCCATTTCCCACCGTTTACAGTAAGCAGCTCCTCCTCTGTCATGTCGCGGGCAAAGGCTGAATAGTCGTAGTTATCAAGGTCAATGTAGTCGGGTGTCTTTTTCTTAAAAAATTTAAACATAATCACTTTTCTCCTAAGACTTGATTAAATTATTACATGGATGTTCAAAAATGCAGGAAAAAACTTTATGGAATAATTACTATAATTATCATACTATACTTTTATTTTGTCAAGTGTTATAATCATGCTATTATTATTTTTTTTTATAAAAAAGTTGGAGTGAAAAAGTGAAGCTACAAAAAACAGTTTTTATCAGACAACAGGACGAAAGTGATTGTGGTGCGGCTTGTCTTGCCATGATAGCAAAATACTATGGCAAACATATCTCAATTACAAAAATCAGAAATCTTGCAGGTACAGACATAAATGGAACTTCGAGCAAGGGTATTCTCAGAGCTGCAAAAGATTTAGGATTTACATGCAAAGGCGTTTTATTCAGAGAAAAAGTATTAGCCCCAAACCTTCCTTATCCATTGATAGTAAACATACGTAGGGATGGAGTCGAACATTATTTGGTAGTGTACAAAATCAAAGATGAAAAAGCTTTGATAGCCGATCCAGCCGATTCTGTATTTTGGATTGACACAAAAAACCTTTACGATTGGTGGACTGGATTTTGCTTCATGCTGAATCCAAATAGTAAATTCCAAAATTTAACAGAAGACAAAACCCTTTTCACAAGATTTTTCTATCTTCTATCCGAAAACAAAACCATAGCAATCCAAACCTTTATTTCAAGTTTCATACTTACAATACTTGGTATTCTCGGTGCATTCTATTTTCGTTTCCTCATTGATGAAGTCATCTATTCTTATCTTCCGTCAGCTCTTGTTTCCATATCACTGGCATACTTTGCAATTATCGTTTTTCAGAGCCTACTTGGTTTTGCACGCAATCATCTCATCAATTTTCTTGGCAACAAAATGGAAGCCATCCTATCCCTTGATTATTTCAGGCATATACTTCATCTGCCCCTTGATTTTTTCACCAAAAGAAAAAGCGGAGAAATTTTATCCCGCTTTACAGACATATCCACAGTAAAGAATGCCCTTTCTTCAATGTGTGTTGGAGTACTTTTGGATTGCGTTATGCTCATCTTCACAGGAATTGTCCTTTTTACATTCAGCAGTTCTCTAGTTGGAATTGCAGTGGTTCCTGTATTACTTTCTGCAGCCTTAGTCATGTTATTTGCAAAAAAGTTCAGGCATCTCATTTACCGACGCTCAGTTATTGAGGCTGAAAAATACTCTCATTTTGTAGAAAGCATAAATGGAATTTCAACACTTAAAGCACTATCCACAGAAGATGATTCTTACGATAAAGCGGAGCTTAAAATCATCCATTCTATAGAAGAAGGCTTTAAACTCATGAACTTAAGTAATTTCCAATCTACCCTCCAAGGGTTTTTGAGCCAGATAGGCAGCCTTGCAGTTTACTGGTATGGAAGTTACCTTATAATGCAGGGGAGGCTTTCTTTGGGTGAACTTATATCTTTTGTTACTTTGCTTGGGTATTTTCTTGGTCCACTCGGACGACTTATTTCACTACAACCACAGCTACAGGAGCTTTCAGTAGCTGGCAAAAGACTTGGAGAAATTCTTGACTTGCCGGAAGAAAATGAAAACAAAGAAGGTTTGTTTACGCTAAAAGAAACTTTAGGAAACATCAGCATAAAGAACCTTTCTTTTTCTTATGGTACGAGAGGAATAACTCTTGAAGATATTTCCCTTGATATAAAAGCTGGTCAAAGAATTGCCTTTGTTGGTCCATCTGGTTCCGGTAAAACAACTTTACTCAAATTGCTTTTAAAATTCTACAATCCTGAAAGCGGAGACATCCTTCTTGACGGAAAGAACATCAAAGATATTAATACAGAATCATATAGGAATTTTTTCGGGTATGTACCTCAGGACATCCTTCTTTTTAGCGGAACGATTCAAGAAAATATTGCATGGGGTAATTACAGTGCTTCACCAGAAGATATATTTAATGCAGCTAAAGATGCCCAAGCCCTTGATTTTATCTCACGTCTAAATGAGCGTTTTGCAACAAAGGTTGGCGAAAAAGGAACTTCCCTGTCTGGCGGAGAAAGACAACGAATTGCCCTAGCTAGGACTCTTTTACGCAAACCTAAAATTCTTGTACTGGATGAGGCAACTTCCAGTCTCGATAGCATTTCAGAAGCTTCAATTATGAAAACAATAAGAGCCATCAGCAAGAATCTAACTACAATAATTGTAGCTCACAGACTTTCAACAATAAAAAATTGCGACAAGATTTTTGTACTGAAAGACGGTCATATTGTAGAAAGTGGAAAGCACCGCACCTTATTAAAACAAAATGGTGTGTATGCCCAGATGTGGGAAAGTCAGAATTAGAACAACAACAGGAGCCAAAAATGAAAATATATGCAGACGAAACCGTCCCGTATACACAAGAATTCTTTTTAAGAAAAGAACCCTTATTTCAAAAAATAATCATTTGGATAATATCCGCATTAATTGTAGGAGCCTTCATCTTCATTTCTTTTGCCAAATTTGAAGAAGTCGTAAAAGTCACAGGAACAATTCGTCCTGAAGACAACATTTCCTCGGTTTCAAATGCCGTTACTGGCCGTATAAAATCCGTGTCCTATGAATCAGGTCAACACGTCACGCAAGGACAGCTTTTACTGGAAATTGATCCTACACAACTAGAAGCCGAAAAAGAAAGCCTTTTGTCAAAAATTTCAGAAGAAAATGAAAAACTATCTGCACTCTATGAGATAAAAGAAAGTTTATCTCTGGGAAACAACATAATCGACAAAGATAAACATTATGAAGCCTATTTGCGCTATGAAGTTTGGCAGAATAATCTGACAAAACTAGACAATATAAAAGTATTAAATAAGGAAAAGTATACCCGAGAAAAAAACCTTCCCAAATCAATGACAACTGTAGCAAAACTAAGGGAATTAGAAGCGGAATATCTCGTATCCTGCAACAATTACGATGATTATGACATCTCATTTAAACATGCCATTGAATCTGAGATTATAGACTTGGAAACATCATCGAAAATCAACAATGCAAGGCTTACGCAGGTAGAAGACTCTTTACTGTTTACAAAAGTCAGGGCACCTATTGACGGAATCATTCAGGAAATCTCTGTATTCAACGAAAACGACTGGATTCAGTCTGGTCAAGATTTATTCAACCTCATTCCCGATGATGAACAGTATACCACTGTCAAACTTTCAATACCGGCTAAACAGGCTGGAAAAATAGAAAATGGAATGAAAGTTAAGATGAGATTTCCCAGTCTGCCATATCATGAATTTGGAGGAACAGAAGGCAAGATCATAACAATTGATCCAGACATTTCTCACTCCCAGAATGGTGAAGCATTTTTCCTCATAAAAACAACCCTAGAAAATCAATCCTTGACAGATAAAAAAGGAAAACGATATCCCCTAAAAGTTGGATTACAGGTTGATGCAAGAATAATCATTACCAAAAGAACTATATTAAGTTTCATCTTGGAAAAAATGAATTTGTGGTGGTAGCTTATCCTTGCTTGATTATCAAAAAACCTATATACTTCTATTTAATATATGACGGTTGCAATTGCTGATGACGAAAAAAATATTAGGCTCGCGGTAAAGACGGCTCTGGAAAAAGAGGGACTTTCGGTCCTTGAATTTTCTGACGGAAAATCTGTCCTCGAACGCTGGCAGAAGGACAACGGATTTTGTTCGCTTTTTATCCTGGACATAATGATGCCGGTGATGGACGGTCTTGCCCTGCTTACCAAACTTCGTGCATCAGGTATGCAGACTCCGGTAATGTTCCTTACTTCCCGCGATGAGGAATTTGACAAGGTGCTTGGCCTTGAACTTGGTGCCGACGATTATCTGTGCAAGCCTTTTTCAATAAAGGAATTGATTGCCAGGGTTCATGTTTTACTAAGGCGTACCTCTGTTATGCAAACTCCTTCTGCAAAAATCAGCTATGGGGAATTCATTTTGGACACCAACTCCTATACCGTCCTCAAAAACAACAGTCCCCTTCAACTTACCGTAACAGAATTTCGTCTTCTGCAAAGTTTCCTGCAAAATCCCTCACAGGTACTCTCGCGCGAACAGTTGATTCAGGCGGCATATCCCGAGGACATTTACCTGAACGACAGGGCGATTGACTGTCACATAAAACGTCTGCGAAAGAAAATCGGCAGTGAAAAAATTGAAACCGTCTATGGTTTGGGTTATCGCTTTATATGAAAAAATTCCGCATACCAATCAGCATACAGATTCTGTTTTTCCTTGTCGTCGTAGCATTCATTCCAGTGGCCGCAATGATGATTTTGAACACCTACGAACAGCAGCTTCTGTCATTAACCGAAAACTCCAACGTCCAGCAGGCCCGTGTTCTTTCCGCAAGCCTTTCTGCATTTGAAAAAGAAAGAATAAACAAGGATGATGCAATCCAAATCCTAAAAGAAATGAATTCCGAATTTGATTCACGCATCCGTATCCTTGATGAAAATGGATTTCTCCTGGCAGACTCCAGCACTCTTGAAACAGATGCAACACAAATTAAGCCCCAGCAAAGCAGAAGTTCCAAATCGGAAAACCAAAAGGAAGCTTCTGAAACCTTCGTTTACAAACTGTTTTCCCTTCCAATCAGGGTCATCAGGAAATTCAGGCCTCCGATTGCAAGCTATGACAGTGCGGATTATTATAGCGACAAGCAAGTATTCGACGGTGCAGAAATCCAGCAGGCACTCAAAGGCAATTATGGTTCTGCAACACGCATTTCGTCAGGAGGCCAGCGATCGGTTACGTTGTATTCTGCAATTCCGGTTTTCATCGATGGCAATGTAAAAGGCGTAATTCTTGTTTCACGTTCCACATACAGCATACTTCAGGATCTTTATGAGCTTCGTGTGGATCTGGCAAAAATCTTCCTCTGGTCAATGCTTGTAGTCGGAATCATCGCAACTTTCCTGATAATACGAATCATTCATCCGGTAAAAAAACTTTCACGCCAGGCATTAAGCTACAACAGCAAACAGACAAAAAACGATTCAATTGATTTTACCGGCCAAAAACGCAACGATGAAATAGGAGACCTGTCACGTTCATTTTCCGACCTTGTGCAGAAACTTGATGCAAAGATTAGATACACACAGGCATTTTCAGCGGATGTCTCCCACGAGTTCAAGAATCCACTTGCCGCAATACGTTCATCAGCAGAACTCATAGCACTCCCCGAAACCAGTGCAGAAGAAAAAGCAGAATTTACAAAATCAATAATCGAAGAAGTGACCCGCCTGCAAAACCTCTTGTCCGGTGTAAGGAGAATTTCCAAAATCGACGGACAGGAAAATCTGGAAGAAGAAAGTTTTATTGTAAATCAATTTGCAAAAAACATAATCGAACGAAACAAAACTCTGTTCCCCAAAACAGACTTTTCCTTTTCAACAGAGATTTCCGACACGCAGACAATTTCCATGCCATCGGATTGGTTTGACCGCATGCTGCAGAACCTTCTTGAAAACGCCGCCAGCTTTGCAGATAAGGTACAGCTTTCAATTCATTCATATAAAAACAAAAACCAGATTTGTGCCATCATCATTTCCGTACACGATTCGGGTCCCGGCATTCAGCTTGAAGAAAGGGACAAAATCTTCAACCGCTTTTATTCAAACCGCAGTGAAGAACAAAAGGGCGCTCATTCAGGGCTTGGACTTTCGATTGTAGAGGCGGTGGCTCAGGCAATGGGAGGCAGCGTAACAATTGAACAAAGTCCCATACTGTCTGGAGCATTGTTCAGCGTGACCCTTCCCGTAACAAGAAATAATACCCCAAGAAAATAACACATTTTCGCCACAATTTTGACACATTCTTCCAGTAGACTTTCCTCATACTTCATCAAAAATAGGAGGAAATAATTTTATGAAGAATTCTAAACATGGAGTGGGCTTAAAAATCTTATTCATAGGAATCATCGTCCTGATTCTTTCAATCGGATTATTGGTCATAAGGGGATTATTATCAAGCAGGGAATACACTTACAGAAGTGCCGTCAATGATATCTCACAATCAGCGGGCTCAACTTTTGTCTTAAGGGATCTTGATGTAACAATTTATGGAAAACACAACCGCTATTCATCGATCGCTGAACTGGACGTTCCCATTAGCTCTTTTGATGTAGAGGCAGATTTAAAGACAAGCATGAGGCATATAGGCATTTATTCTGCGCCAGTATATACAGGACAAGTCGTTGCAAAAGTAAAGCTCAATTATGAAAACAAAGATAATGATGAATTTACTTATTCTCCTTCCCAATCACTCATCTGTTTGGATACGGATAATACAAACCTTACAAAGCATCCAATTATCAAAGTTAATGGAACAGAATATACAGCTGACGTCATTCAGAAAAAAGATAATAAAATCGGTGTTTATTGTCCCCTTGTTGAAGGTGAAAATGAAATTGAAGTCCTTATGGATATAAGGGGTGCAGAAACTTTTATGATTACACCTGTTGGAGGCCAAAACTCACTGCAAATTACCTGTGACTGGCCATCTCCTGGATTTACAATCGGCAAACTGCTTCCTGATTATCGGGACATAACAGATCAGGGCTTTACCGCTTCTTGGAACATTCCATTTTCCAGCAAGGATAACAGAGTTGGTTTCCGTTATGTCCAGAGTGTGGATTTGTATAAACTGCTTGAGCGTTCAATCACTTATGGATTTTTGTTCATCATCGTTCCATTTATCGTGATGTTCCTGTTTGAACTTTTTGCCAACGTCAACCTTCATCCAATGAATTATCTCTTGTGCGGTGCGGCATGTATCGTGTTCTTCCTTCTTCTTATGGCATTCAGCGAGCATGTTTCATTTACCGCATCATACATAATCGGTTCATGTGGAGCGGCAATTCTTGTAAGCACATACCTTTCTTCCGTTACCAAGCAGCTTAAAATCGGTTTGGGCATGATGGGCAGTTTTATAATCCTTTATGTTTACCTCTTCTTCTCCCTCAAATCCGAAGACTACGCATTCCTGATTGGAGCAGTGTTCATCTTCATAATCCTCGCCCTCGTGATGTTCTTTACCCGCAACGTAGACTGGAGTTCCCTCGGCAAGAAAAAAGAAACTCTCCCCGATCCCGCACAGAGTTGATGATTCAACACAAAATAAAAAACCCCACTGGCATAACCAATGGGGTTTTTGTTATATTAATTAAAAAAATCCTACTTAAATAACTGCCCATCTTCTTTATTTCGGTCTAGAAGATCATCGATGTCATCTTCCGAAAGAACTCCGCGCTTTAGGTTTTTGGGAAGCAATCCTTCTTCTTCAAGCGCAAGATCCGTTTTACGTTCAGCACTTGTAAAATATTCTTCAAGCTTTTTTATTTCCGGCTGAATCTCTTTGTATTTTTTTACTGCTGCCTCAAGTTCATCCAAAGCATTGGCCACATTAGTAAGAATGTCTTCCATCCCGATGATGCGTTCAATGGATTGCTTGATTTGTAGTTCATTCATATTTTATCCTACACCGTAAACTGATCAACCTGCTTTACAATCTCGCCAATTGAATCTTCCATTTTACCTTCAGGGAGCTTCAAAAAGCTATGGTTTAAGAACACGAATATTTAATGGACTTTTGGAAATGATAAATTATCATATTAAACCAAAGAATTCAAGTTCCTGTCATAATAAATTTTATAACATAATTTTCAATTCATTTTTTCCTTAAAGCATGCTATAATTGAATAATTGTTTCACATTATCTTTAAGGAGAAACTATGTCTAATTTGAACGAAGAACGTACACAGGAAATCAATGCCCTGATTGCAGAAATGACATTAGAAGAAAAAGTAGGCCTTATGCTGCACGAAAGCATGGGTGTGCCAAGACTCGGAATCGAACCATACAACTGGTGGAATGAATGCCTTCATGGTGTTGCAAGAAATGGTCCTGCAACAATTTTTCCTCAGACAATCGGACTTGCCGCAACATTTGACACTGAGCTTGTTCAAAAAGAATATGCGGCCATCTCGGATGAAGCCCGTGCAAAATACAATGAGGCTCAGAAAGTTCACGACAATGGCCAGTTCCGTGGCCTTACATTCTGGACACCAAACATCAACATAGCCAGAGATCCACGCTGGGGACGCGCACAGGAAACCTTTGGAGAAGACCCTTATCTTACATCTCAAATGGGAAAGGCAGCGGTTCGTGGACTACAGGGTGATGATCCGGAGAACCTCAAGCTTGCCGCATGTGCAAAACATTTTGCCGTACATTCTGGTCCGGAAGACACAAGACATACTGCCGACGTTAAACCAAGCAAAAAAGATTTATGGGAAACATATTTGCCCGCATTCAAGGAACTGGTCGATGAAGGAGTTGAATCTGTGATGGGTGCATATCAACGTCTTTATGGTGAGCCATGTAACGGAAGCAAATTCCTTCTTGTGGACATTCTTCGCAACAAATGGGGATTCAAAGGCCATGTTGTAAGCGACTGTTGGGCTGTCCGCGACTTCCATGAAAACCACAAGGTTACAAAAACACCGGCAGAATCAGCAGCCCTTGCAATCAACAATACCTGCGACCTTAACTGTGGCTGTACCTACCATGCCGCAATCGATGCAGTCCGTCAGGGGCTTCTATCAGAAGAAAAAGTCAACGAATCCGTGTTCAGGCTTTTGATGACAAGGGCAAAACTCGGAATGGACAAGTCATGGGAAAAATCAAAGTGGGCACACCTGTCCGCCAAAGATGTTGACACAAAAGAGCACCGTGAGCTAGCCAGAAAGGTTGCACAAGATTCAATCGTAATGCTCAAAAACGACAACAACCTTTTGCCGTTGACCAAAGACAAAAAGATTAAAAAAATACTGGTGATGGGTCCCACCGCCACAAACATCAATTCATTAATCGGAAACTACTATGGCCTTAATTCAAGACTTGTAACAATACTTGAAGGCATTGCAGGAAAAATCGAATCACGTCCCGAAATCACCTTGGACTATCACCCCGGAGTCGGAATGTATCATGACAGTGCACAGCGAGGATGGTCAGTGGGTATGGCAGAAAGTGCCGATGTAGTAATCGCATGCTTTGGCCTGGACAACATGATGGAAGGAGAAGAAGGCGATGCCCTGGAAACTCTTCGTGGAGACCGCACAAAAATTGAACTTCCTGAACACCAGCTTTCCTACCTCAAGGCAGTACGCGAAAGGGGAAAACCCGTCGTGCTGGTTCTTACAGGTGGTGAGGCAATCGCTTTCCCGCGTGACATTGCGGATGCGGTCCTGTTTGCATGGTATCCCGGAGAAGAAGGCGGCAATGCAGTGGCGGACATTATCTTTGGAGATGCAAGCCCATCAGCACATCTTCCGGTTACATTCCCCGCAAAAACTGAAGACCTTCCTGATTTCTCTGATTACGACATGAAAGGCCGCACTTACCGTTATGCAACAAAAACTCCGCTTTATCCATTTGGCTTCGGTTTGACTTATACAAAGTGGCAGTTTACAGATCTTGAATGCAAGAAGAAGTCTGATATAGTTTCCGTTAAGGTAAAAGTGAACAACAAGGGCAATTCAGACGGAGATGAATGTGTTCAAGCATATGTCCAGAAAAATGAGCGCGATGAAACACAGCCCCTTTACTCCCTGCGTGCCTTTAAAAAAGTACATGTCAAAAAAGGAGAAAGTGCAATTGTGGATTTTGAACTTCCCCTCAAGGCATTTGAAACCATTACTCAAGAAGGAGAAAGCCAGATTCAAACAGGTGATTATACAATAATCATTTCTGACAGTGCTCCGGATCCAATAGCTGTAACTCTTGGCGCAACAGAATGCATTAAGGGTACTATTAAGATTTAAAAAGAGTTATCCTATGTCATGCTGAAACAAATGATTCAACATGGCATAGGATATTCAAAGAGATTCCGGATCAAGTCCGGAATGACAAATCTAAACTTCATGCACGTCATGCTGAACTTGATTCAGCATCTTAACATATCGTCTTAAGATTCCGAATCAAATCAGGAATGACATATTACCATTACTTTGCTGGAACAAGGTAATTGTCTATTACTTCCCTTACTTCCTTTGCGGTGAATGCTTTACCATGCTCAATTTTCTGAACAATATTGTTGCCGTCAATATAAACAATCATTGGTGTGTTGACCGTCTTTACTTTTGGCAAGAATGTTTTATGATAAGTTTCCATTGCCTTCTTTGCATTACCGCTTGCATCATATGCAAAATCCATTTCCTCAACTGCATATTTTTTCTGGAAAGTTGTAACAGCTTTTTGCTTTGCTTTCCTTACCTCAATAAAGCAAACATCTACATCTGCAAAATTCTTATAAACAGGATTAATGTTCTTTAAGAAATTCTTTGTACGTCCGCAGCTTGTTGCAAAGAACACTAAAATCTTTGGCTTGCCATTGGCACTTGTGGTTATCTTTTTTCCATCAACCGTAACAAATGTTTGGGTTACTGGATTTGCTTTGTTCAAACCCTGCTTTCTTGCCCTTGATGCAGGAAGTTCTGTCTCACATTCTCCATCTTCACAGTCGTTATTTGTCGGTTTTGTTGTTGTCGCCTGACCTGTAGTTGTTCTTGTTGTAGTCGTAGTAGTTGTGGTGGAGGTTTGACCTGTTGTAGTGTTTGTCGTTGTTACTGTAGTACTTGTTCCCTGCCCACTCGTTGTATTGGTCGTAGTAGTTGTAGTGCTTGTACCGCGTCCACTTGTTGTATTGGTTGTTGTTGTATTTGTACCCTGTCCTGTGCTCGTATTGCTTGTGGTCGTTGTGTTGGTTCCCTGACCTCTAGTTGTGATAGTCGTTGTTGTAGTGGTGGTTCCCTGTCCAGCTGTTGCATTTGTTGAAGTTGAATTTGTGGTAGTTGTTGATTGAGCTGATACAGGAATCAGATAATCATCTATAATGTCCCTGATATTACCAGCTGTAAGAACTTGACCAGAAACCTGGTACTGAATCTTGTTGTTTGAATCAATGAATACAACAAAAGGTAGCTGAATTGAAGTCGTGCTCATCATTGACCTGATGTACTGCCACATTGAGCTGTTGTTCATTCCTGTTGTATCAGAAGAGAATTTCATCTCAGGAATTGCATAGCTATTCTTGAATGACTTAACTGTAGCCGCATCCGCCTTGTTTATCTCTATCTCGTACAGATCAACATCATTGAACTTGTTATAAGCATTGGAAACATTCTTTGAGGTTTGCATACAGCGAGGACAAATTGTCTGCATGAAAATCAAAACCTTGGGTTTACCGTGTGCCTGATTGTCAACTTTTGTTCCGTCAAGAAGAGTATATGTCACAGTAGAAAGATTGGCTTTGTTAAGGCCCTGTTTTTTTGCTGCCTGCTGTGTTGTATTTGTGGTAGTAGTTGTTGTATTAGTCGTAGTACCATTTGAACTTGTGTTAATAGTTGTTCCTGTGGTTGTATTGGTCGTTGTCGTGGTACTTGTGCCCTGTCCTGTAGTCGTATTAGTTGTAGTGTTGGTTGTTGAAGAGGTCGTCGATACGGACTGAACATTAACAGGAATCAAATAATCATCGATATACTCCCTCATTTTCGCAGCTGTAAGAGTCTGACCTGAAACGTAATGTTGTATCTTGTTGTTTGCATCAATAAATACTATGAATGGCAACTGTATTGAAGTTGTTTCCATCATTGACCTGATGTACTGCCACATTGAGCTGTTGTTCATTCCTGTTGTATCAGAGGAGAATTTCATCGCTGGTATTGCATAGGTATTCTTGAATGTCTGAACAGTTGCCGCATCTGCCATACGTATCTCAATCTCGTACAGATCAACATCGCTGAATGTACTGTAAGCATTGGCAATATTTTTTGTGGTCTGCATACATCGACCACATATTGTCTGGAAGAATACAAGAACCTTGGGTTTACCGTGTGCCTGATTGTCAACTTTTGTTCCGTCAAGAAGTGTATATGTCACAGTAGAAAGATTGGCTTTGTTGAGGCCCTGCTTTTTTGTCGCCTGTGCTGTGGTTGTATTGGTTCCTGTAGTTGTTGTAGTTCTTCCGCTGTTTGTTGTACCTGTTGAAGTGCTGCCTGTGCTTGTTGAGCCGCTTGAACCTGTATTTGATCCAGTACCTGCAGTCGCTGTAGCCCTATCAAGATCGCTCTTCAACTGAGCCAAAAGTGTAGTAGACTTGCTCTGCCATGGGAAAGAAGGACTTGCCTGTACAAAATAACGCGAGATATAATCTATATGCCATCCGCCATTACCAGTGGTTGTCTTAATTCCAAGATATACGTTGCTTGTTTTTGTCGGCTTGAATGTATAATCTGTACCGTTTGGAAGATCATAAGTTTTATCATCATAAGTAATTGAAAGTTTTATGTTGGATGGATAAGTGTAATTGACTGTATAAGATTCGTTCTGTTTCAGGTTTCTTGTAAACAGAGTTTTATTGACAACGAGTCCCTGCTTCCACAGACTGCCAAATTGTTTATATGTATATTGTCCCCATGTCTTTGTATGTGTAAGAAGGAAGTTGAACAGTTCTTTTCCATCGATTCCGCTTTTTTCAAATGCAGGACTGATTCCTGGCAAAACTTTGAACTGCTCCAATGTTACTGCTACCGGCAAAACCTGAAGTTCCTTGCTAGAAGTATAATGCGTTGTAATCATTATGTAAGGATCAACGTCAAACCAGTAGTCCTTGTAGTCGTATGTGAATGTGTCTCCATAAGGATATCTTGAAGATGCAGTTCCACTAACTGAACCTGCGCCCCATGTCGGATCCATAAGCATGTCACGGTCTGCAAGATGAACAAGAATCCAGCTGTGAGAACCCAAGGAAGAACCATAGTCAGAACTGTCGTATTTAGTCTGACCGCTTACTTTCTGAACATTAAGGCCAACGGCTTTTGCCAGCTGAACATAAAGGCCTGCATAACCGTCACATGCACCCTTCCTGTGCTGCCATACACCATCCGCACTGTAACAATAGGAACTGTCCAGTCCAACATCGTATTCAATATTGTGGCCGATCCATGCAAATATTGCACGAGCCTTTTCTATATCTGTCTTTGATTTTGCACAGATTTTTGTAGCGGCCTGCTGATATGATGTACTTGTGCTAAAAGTTAGATTTGAAGCATATGCATCAATTGCATCATAAGTGGCTGGCTTTGGATGCTTTGTGGCCGTAAACATGAAGTCACTGTTCTTCTGGGCAAAAACCGTCAGTGTGAGTGTAAGTAAAACAGAAATCAACAGTGCTCTTTTTGCGCTTGTCTTCATAAGTGTTCTCCTGTGTTTAATTTATAGATTGCAAAATTTTATTCAGATGTTCTCCTTCAAAAGAACGTCCCCATTCAACAACTTGAACTTTATTATTTTTATCTATATACACAATCATCGGCAAAGATATTTTACCAGTCTGTGCTATAAAACTTTTGTACCCATCAAAAACATTTTTTGTATTTCCATCTGCAACAGTATACGCAAACTGTATGTCTGTTTCCGGAATATTTTTCTTAAAAGATGTCATCTCTTCTTTTGTGTGTCCCGAATCATCATAGAAAATAAAATCAACATCCGGCAGATTCTTCCATTCCTGAGCTATGCTTTGCATCGTCCATAATGCTGAACTTGTATCAATGTCTGCAATCACAATGACCTTTGCCTTGCCATTTGCCTGATTATCCATCTTGCGGCCATCTGTCATTGTAAATGTAACTGCAGCGATGTTTTCCTTTTCAAGATGAACGGGATTATTCTGAATCATTGCCTTTAGCTTTGTTTTCCTAGTTGTGGCATTGGCATTTGAAAGGGTAACTGTCGGTACTGGAGTATTAACCTTACTGATTTCGTTCTCATGCGGGAAAGAGAAATTATCCTGCGTTTTATACCAGACAATTGGATAAAGCTTATCCGTTCCCTTTGTCTTATAGGCAACCATTACATCCTTTTTACTCTCTGGCTTTACCGTCATGTCGATTCCTGTCTTGAGCGAAGTCCATGTCCCGTTCACCGAAATCTTTACGTCAATGTTGGTAGGAAAATCAAACCTGAACACGTATGGCTGATTTATCTTGAGTGCATCTGTCATTGGTATTTTTCTTGCCTTCACACCAGCCTTGTTTGAATCCTTGAATGAGCATGAAGGAAGTGATGCTTTTGGATGGCGAAGGAAAAAGTTATAAACTTCACGTCCGTCAATTCCACCATAAGTTAAAATCGGATCTAGCGGTTCAAATACCTTGAATTGTTCAAGTGTGAGTGGATTATTCAAATATTGAAACACTTCATTGTCCGGAAAATGAACGGTTGCCATTATATAAGGATCAACATCAAACCACATCGGATCATACGAAGCAACAAATTTATTTCCGTTTACAGAACCTGCGGCCCATGTGGGATCCATGAGAATTTCTGTTGTGCCATTATGAACGATGAGCCACACATGTCCTGCAAGCGCATCACCTATTTGATATGACAGATTCTTAGAGACACCTGAGACTATTTCCCCATCCAGGCCTATGCTGCGTGCAAGCTTTAAATAGAGGTTGCAATAACCTATAGCAATTGCAGAACGGTTTTTCCATACATTATCTGCTGTGTTTGAATCAAAATTTTTTGCAGAAAGATCGTATGTAATATTCTGTGCAACCCATGCAAAAATCGCACGGGCCTTTTGATAATCACCAGTTGATTTAGCACAAATTTTTTTTGCCGCTTCTCCGTAACCCGTAGTCGAAGGAATCTTTAGAGTTTTAACATATTCATCTATCGTCGATAAATCAGTTCTCTTTGCCACCGTTGCCGAACTGAACATAAAGTCAGCGTTTGTCTGGGCGTGAACAGAGAAAATCAAAAATGACAGAACAAAAAGTATTCGACTCTTTTTAGTAAAAAACATAATACTGTCCTCCTTATAAGAGTCATAAACCCGCACCGATCTTACTGCACTTTTGCTTCGTAGCTGAATATGGTGTATGTCTTGCCGGATTTTGTAACCTGAACTTTAACAGTTCCGTTTGAAGTTGGAGCATACACCAAATCTTTTCCGCTTGTAATCTTTTGATTTCCCTTAGGCGTTACCAGCTGAATTGTTACATTCTGTGGGAATTCAAAATTGAATATATAATTCTCCGAACCAAGAGTCCTTGTCATCGGCATCTTTTTAATCTTTATTCCCATGTCGGCAACGTCTTTTATCTGACTTGTTATTTCTGGGAATCCTGCATCCTTGTGTGCCTGTAAGAATGTTACAACATCCTGACCGCATATGCCCAAATCTCCAAGCCTGAGCGAAAGATATGGCATCTTTTCAAAGAGTTTTTTATCAACAGCCTTATTCAGACCCTGTGCTTTACCGCTCTTTGTAAAGTGAGAGAATACGAACAATCCTGGATCAACATCAAAGTATTCGGAAACGTAATCTGTACCGTTTGCAACTGTCATCGCAATATCAATGATGATTGGAGTCTTGCCATCATAAACCACATTCCAGAAATGCTTTTCCAGTGCATCCCCAGTTTTATATGCAACACTCTTTTTAATCTCACCAGAAACAGAATCAGCCTTTATACCGGCGTCTTTTGCCATCTGCTTGAATAGGAGAGAATATCCTTCGCTTGTTGCATATCCGGTTGCCCATACTCCCTTTACATTTCTTGATTCTTTTTTGTTGTCCTTATCAAATTTAACGTTATTGCAAATCCATGTGAACAGGGCACGTGCCTTTTGCTTTGTTGTCTGTGAAGAAGCTGTAATTTTCTTGGCTGCATCAGAAATCTTGTCTGTAGACCTGAATGACAATGCCTTTACTTCCTTGTCGAGTGCACTGTAATTTGCCTTTGCCGCCGGACGATTAGTTGCCGTAAAGATCAATGATGACTGTGGTTTTTCCTGAACTGCTGTTTCCTTTTCTACCTTTGGTGGCTCTGGTTTTGGCTCTTCTTTTACTTCTGCCTTTTCATTCTTTTTTGCCTGCTTTGGAGGATCTTCCTCTATTGCCTTTCCGAATGTGTGCAGAACAAGAATGTGTCCGCCAGAAAGGTATGTTTTGTTTGCAAGGCTTACGGTTGTTGTTGTTATGGCATAAACTTTTGTCGGATCTGTTGAACACTGAGATGAAGTCCACAATGCCGTTTCATAAAGACTGACCTCTTTATTCATTGAAGCTATAGCCGCATGAATGTCATTCATGTTGTTGTAGATTACTGTAAATTCAGTTACCGTTGGAACATACCAGCCAGTTGCGAGCTCACCTTTTAGATTATTCTTCTTACCGTAATTGTTTGCATAATAAAATACCGGATAATTTACAGAAGGCCTTGCCGTTGCATTAGGATCTGCCTTGCATATTTCGTCCCAGTTATCGCTTCCATCTATGTCCCCGGAATTCGGATCAAATGCATTTTTAGCGGAAACTTTTACTTGTGTAGTATTAGCTATTGAATCGAATGATGTCGTAGCACCAAAAGAATCCTTGGCTGCCCATGTCTGATAATAGTCTGAACGTTCAACTCCAAGACCGTAGACCAATCCTTTTTTTCCCACTACACCGTCACCGACAAAGGCAATGACAGCCACAACATTTGACCTCTGCTCGTCAGTAAGCATCATTCCCCTTTGCATTGGGAGGGCTGTTCCATCCTTAAAAACAATATCGCCCACTGCATCTGGTGCTTTTTTTGGTTTAGGTTGTTCAGTTTTTTGAGCGAATGCAGATGCTGCAACTGCCAAAGCCACTATCATTGCAACAGTTTTCTTAAAATTAAGCATGGTAAAATACCCCCACAAGTAAATTATCAACTAAAGATGAATCAATTTTTTATTATCCAGCCGACAGATTGACAAAAATCCCTTTTTATCAATCTGTCGGCCCCCTTTGTTCAAGGGAGCCGGATTGTTTTGGTTAAAAGTTAATTATCTAATAACTTTATCCTTTAAAGCATCTGCTTTCAAGTATCCGTCCGCTTCGATTTTGTCTCTAGCGTTCTGTAAGTCCTTGGAAACAGGATTATCCTTTAATGTGTAGACATTGCCTGAATCATCCCTCAACTGCAATGCGCCATTTACACCTGTACCCCTTTGAATCATCGAATTCAGATCCAGGGTTTTTGCAGGTTTAGAGGAATCAATCTGCTCAAGAAGCTCCAGTTTTTGCTGTAAAGTTCCACCGTTTGCAACAGATACTTCATATTCCATTGAAACATTTGCATTTACCATTTTCTTTGCAATATCTTTCTGGGTGTAAACAAAAGGAGTAACTGTTCCAACTTTTACGCTAAAGCTGAACTTACCGGCTCTTGTCGCTGAAAGAACAAGGGTATAGTTATTGGATGAGCCTGACCTGTCCAGACGAAGAATCTTTGCACCGCATGTGTTTGTCACAAGAGTGAAATTCTCCTGTTTGAGGACAAGACCGCCTTCGGATGTAAGGGAAACCTTTTCAACAACCGCATTGTTTTCTGAACCATACACCACTTTGTCTGCTGTCCTAATCTTAGCCTGTGCAACCTTAGAAGTGTCTATGGTATAGGCCGGGGAAAGAACTGTACTGGTGTTGGTGCTTCCCAACAGATTGCCGTTTGAATCCTTGAGTTGGAACTGGAAGGTTCCTGTCCTTGTAACACCAGTCAAAAGCAGCTCATACTTACCGCTTCCAAGGTGCTTAAGGCTTGCAGTTGCGTTCGTTCCGTTAACACGAATGTCAACATTTGACATCTTGAGGGAAGTCGGCAACTGGATTGTTGTTCCTGGGATTCCGGCCACTGGACCTCCTACAGGTGCAGGAGTCTTTGAGGTTAAATCTTTAGCAGCACTCTTTATGGAAGATGTCGTAGTAACTCCATCAGTAACCGTAAAGGTCAGCTTAGCCGTTCCAATATCTGATGGATAAGTTACCGCTGAGTCATAAGTAACCTTGAGCGTAGACAATCCATCAGATACCTTGGAGAAGTCAATGCTGTAAGCAGGTGATGCAGCTGTTGAATGCGTTGCCCCGCCAGAGTTCTTGAATCCTTCCGGTGTGATTGTGTATCCGTTAGCATCCTTGAGCCTATACTGGAACGTACCTGTCCTTGTTACGTTTGCAAGCACGATGTTGTAGTTGTTGTTTCCCAATGACTGTACAGAACTTACCGTTCCGCCTGTTCCGTTGGTAACGACAACAACATTTGACGCTGTAAATGCCGGTGCTGTTCCGTTTGGCTTGAGTGTAAACGGAATCGTTACCTGTCCCTTTGTTCTTGGATATGCTGGAGAACTTCCATAAGCCACCTGGTGGGCAGACCTTACATCCGCTACCTTAACATTGAGTTTTGCAATGTCATTTGCCGTCGGGTTCCTTGTTGGCAGAGAAATCTCGTCACCGTGTACAGACTGTACTACCGCAAGATTCTTTCCAGCATCATCAAGAACATAGAAGGAGATTACTCCGTCCGTCTTGATTCCGGTAAAGACTACTTCATATACTCTCATATATGAAAGGCTCTTGTTATCTGTCCTTGTCACTGACTTGACTGTCGCACCTGTTGTGTTTGTCACAAACTTGATGTGCTTTGCCTGCCTGTCGGTTGTCGTTCCATAGACGTTGAAGTTTGTTACTGCCTCTCCCGCCGTCTTGTAGTAGATGCCGGTATTGTACATTACTGACTGGGCAAATACCTTGTTCAAGTCTACAGTAAATGTATCGGTTGTCTGATTCGTGTTGGATGTGATTACTTTTCCAGCATTGTCAAGAACTGAATATGTAAAGTCTCCGCTCTTCTGGATGTTGGACAGCACGATGTTGTACCTGCTTGTCACGCCCTTTGCTGGTGCTGCTTTTGTCTCCTTTTCCAATGTCCATGTTGCACCACAGTTGTTTGTCACAACTTTGATGTTGTTCTTGGTTAGGGTATATGTTACATCCTTGAGGTCAAACGGGAACCTTACAACTGGCTCATATGTCGGATAGTGGCTATCACTCTTCTTGAAATACTGCAATACTGGCTTAGTCCAAACCTTGTTTACGTCAATGCTGTATTCCGGTGTTGCCTTTGCGTTGGTATTGGCCATTACTTTTCCAGTATTCCTGTCTTTGTAAGTGAATGAGAATACACCTGTCTTTGTAATGTTGCGGATTATAAGCTGTGCGTTAGATGCGGTTCCAGTAACTGTTACAGTTCCACCCGTTGTATTCTTTGTGACGTTGACTTCGTTAATGCTTACCGGTGAGCTATAGTTTTCCAGTGTGAATGGAATGATATACTCAGCAGCAGTAGTTGAATATGAACCTTCCTTGTAGATGATTGCAGATGGCTTTGGAACAATCTTGTTGTACTCAGTTTCCGTCAGTGTGTATGTTGGAGAAACTGTTCCAGTCTTTCCATCCAACGTAACAATCGAAACCTGGCCTGGATTCTTTACAGTAGTTGAATCAACAACATTGAATGAGAAGTTTCCAGCCTTTGTAAGCTCAAATGTAATCTGATACGGTGTTGTC
>JAEEGL010846482.1_pt1 | contig 53880 bp, 41 predicted proteins | sample 9134231 | NCBI WGS metagenome assembly JAEEGL01 (sample SAMN16246548, study PRJNA631951) | gut metagenome | biome: gut microbiome; feature: rumen; material: fiber-attached | host: Bos | place: Iran: Karaj | collected 2018-10 | reverse complement strand
CGTCGCCAGCGGGAAGGGTCTTCCATGACCTTCCCGTATACATGACTGTTTCACCCAGATGGATTCGCGCAAGGATGCCGCAGGGCAGATGACCACAGTCATTGCCGCGAATGGCGACGATGTTCTTTCCCTCCTTCATAAGTGGCGTCACATCATGGACTTGCGGCTTATCCCATCCGCTGAACTCTGTCACCAACTGTCCGTTCACGAACAACATGCCATTGTCGTCCACGGCGACGGCGATGGTGGCGGTGGCGCCGGCGGGGGCGTCGAATTCCCTGAACACCCAACATTTTCCTGCGGGAACCTGCTCTCGCTCGTCCCATATCCAGCAGATGACGTCATCAGGGAAATCATGTTCGTTCATGGCCTTGAAATAGCTGCGGAAGGGATGTGGATCGGCGTCCGCTGGCCAGGCCGGATTGGGGCTGACCGTCTTTGGGGCGGGACTGTCGCCGACGATGAGCACTTCGTAGGGCTGGAGTTCAAGCTGCACGTCGCGGTCCAGCTGGCGGAAGGCATCCTGCCGACTGGAGCCGATGGGGCGCAGTGGTGCCGCGGACGGAAGGGTGACCGTCGCCTTTTGGGCCTCTGACGTCTGGTTAAGGAGGAAATAAAAGGCGTTGCCGCCGTGGCGAATCGCCGCGCAGCGGACATCGCCGTTGGAGGTGGCCAAATCGTCCAGCTGTTCTCCTTCGCAGAAGAGCGCGGAAAGGGAGCTGGCTTCCGATATGGCGGGATACATGGCGTCCTCAAAGAAGTCGCCTTTGTCGGCGTGGGTGTTCGGATTGAGGTACGGGCAGCCCCAGATGGCGAAGCCGTTGCCGCCATTGAGCAGCGTGTCATAGGCCATGAAGCGGAATTCGGTCCTTGAGGGATACACGTACATGGGGCCGTCGGTGATGCCGCCGACTTCCGCCCAACGGAAGCCCTGAAGCCAGATGAAGACGCCTTTGCCGGGGCCGCCGATTTCCCGCAGACGCTGTGCGTATTTTCCGCAGGCGGAGGGTGTCTTGTCATCGATTCCAGAATGGTTGCTGGGGTAGGGGATGGGATAGATGTCCACGCCGACGATGTCGCAAGTGTCCGCATAGGGTTTGAGGTCGGGAACGCTATTGCGGGGGGCGAAATTGGTCCAGACAGGATGATAGGGGTCGAATTCCTTCATGAACTCGTAGACGGCGACCATCGGCTCCGGCGGAACGCCGCCCCACATCGGCTCGTCGATGTGCATATAGCCGTAGAGGGCAGGATGGGAGAGGATGTCTGGCGTCAGCACCGCCTGCGCCTTTGCCTTGAAGGCCTCCACGTCATGCATACTGCGGGGTGCGTCGAGATCGACAAAGGTCTTCAGGCCCATCTTGTGGAAGGCGTCAAGCTCGTCTTTGAGCTGAGTCGCACTGTTGCCAATTTTGGTGTTGATGATGGTGACGCCTTGCGAACGGGAGTAGCGCAGTTGCGTCTCTGGAAAAGCGCTGTGCATGACGGGAAAGAAGGGCTGGCCGTCGACGGCGGGATAGCGGTTCGGCAGAAGCGTGACCATGTGCGGGGCAGGGGGAATGACGCGGATGGGGCGGGTGAAGCGCCTCAGGATGTTGCCGTTATTTCCAAGTACTTGCGTGTCAATGAGATATCTTCCAAGAGGAAGTTTCTCCGCAACGAGGCGGAAATTTGCCTTGCCGTCTGAGAAGGGGGCGGAAACCTGTTTTAGCGTCGCGTCCGCCGACTTGAATTCGACCTGAATCGTCGCGGCGGGACCGTCGGCCACGACAAATCCGCGAATTTCGGCATGTTCCTGTTCTCCAAAGAATAGGTCTCTATAGAAGGGGCTTTCGATATGGCATTGCCAGTTGGCCGTGAGGTCAATGGGAACTTCGGCGAAGGCAAAATCGCTGAAGCGGACGCCGCCGTCGCTCTCCATGCAGAAGCTGATGGAAACGTGATCGATGTCGGACGAGGCAGGAACGGTGAAGGTGTGGAACTTGCCTTGGGCTCCTCCCATGACGTCGTCCGTCACGAAGCTGCCATCGACTCTTGGGGAGATGGCCGTGCGGAAGGCGTGGTAGCCGGTGGTGGTCTTGCTCTCGCCAAAGCCCTGCGCCGTGTAGGTCAGCCGATAGCGGTGGCCGGGCTTGACGGGAATCGGTCCGAAGGAGGCCTGCCCGCTTTCGCCGTTGAGCTGAAGCACGTCGCCATCCAGCTTGTGAGGCGCGGGGACGCTCCAGAAGCCGCCGGCTGCGCATCGGGGGGCGTTTTCATCAAGGTGTAAGGACAGGTTGCGAAGGCGGACGGGATGGGTGGAGTCGCCGTCGATTTGCAGCACGAGATAACAGAAGTCAAAGGAGTGGGGCAGACTCAAATCGACACGGCACGGCTGCCAGCCGGGTTGGGCGTCCCGCCAGACGGGAGTGCCGTAGCTGTCGTGGTTTACATATGCGCCGTTGATGTTGTCGGAGGTCTCCAGATAGATGCGATAGCGGGCGGTGCCGCCGTCGCCTTCGGCTTCCCAGCTCAACGTAAGCGGCGCGGAAAGCGGTGGTTTGATGCCGTACTGAATCAGCATCGCCTGCTTCTCGCCGCCTGGCCGGAGGACGATGTCCGCTCCATTTTGCTGAAACGCCACGTTTCCTGTGCAGGTCCATCCCTCCGCGCCGTTTTGGAAGCGGTTGTTCGCAAGATATTCCGTCTCCGCAGCCAATGCCGCGAACGCAAATAAAACCATCATGGCACATGAGATTTTCAGACGTGACGGCATGGATGCTCTCTCCTTTATATATATTGGTATATAGAATCTGAGTGGTTTAGAAAAGTCAACAACCGCTATTTGCGGAATCGACAATTACAATTAATATAATACCTCCCTAACTTTTCACTCCCAAAAAAAGCTGTTTCGTGGGATTTTGTACCTATTCAGACTGTGATGGCCTAAAACAGCAGTGCCGTGGCTGTAATTCGGCCCCGTTGGGGCCGTGGAGTCATGGGGGATGCCTTGCCCCCGGGTTTCGCTTCGCTCAACCCGGGGTTACCTCTATTGAGCCGCGTTGCGGCTCCTTTTAGGGCATGATGACATGTGAACTTGCATTGTCATGTGTTTTGCAAGGATTTTTTCACAAATGCCTGTCGTTTCGGCATTTGCGTTCCAACTCCAGAAGCCATTGCTTGCGATGGAGGCCCCCTCCGTATCCTGTCAGCTGGCCATGGTGACCCACGACGCGATGGCAGGGGATGATGAGGGAAATCGGATTGTGGCCGACGGCACCGCCCACGGCCTGGGCGGACATCATTGAAAGCCCCTTTTCGCGGGCAAACGCCGCCGCGACTTCCCCATAGGCCATGGTCTGGCCGTAGGGAATGGTCAACAGTATGGACCACACGGACTTGCGGAACGGACTGCCCGGCGGGGCCAGCGGCGGCGTGAAGTTCGGGATCTTGCCGTCAAAATAGAGATCCAGCCAACGGACAGTCTCTTGAATTACGGGCAATGATATTTGTAAATTATTGGTATTCAATAATTTAGGGAAATATTTCTGGTCAACGAACCAACAACCGGTCAGCGAGGTGCCGTCACTGGCCAAAACAAGGTCCCCCAGCGGCGACCTATAGAGGAAGGGGACGTCGCATGGGGGACTGTCTGAATGCATGGCTGTGATGGAGTTGACGCCGCAGGGGAAAGTCCCGCGCGGCGTCAGTCTACGGAGTTATTTGCCATATTTGATGGCGGCCTGAGCGGCGGCCACCCGCGCCACGGGGACGCGGAAGGGGGAGCAGCTCACGTAGGTCAGGCCCGTGCGGAAGCAGAACTCCACAGAGGCGGGATCACCGCCCTGTTCGCCGCAGATGCCCAGCTTCAGGCCCTTGCGGGTGCTGCGGCCCTTTTCGGCGGCCAGCTGAATCAGGGCGCCGACGCCTTCGGTGTCGATGGTCTGGAACGGATCGGAGGCGATGATGCGGTTGTTGAGGTACTCGGGCATGAAGGAGCCGATGTCATCGCGGCTGAAGCCGAAGGTCATCTGAGTCAAGTCGTTGGTGCCGAAGGAGAAGAACTCGGCGATCTTCGCCAGTTTGTCCGCCAGCAGGGCCGCGCGCGGAATCTCGATCATGGTGCCCAGCTTGTAGTCGAACTTCTTCAGATCGTAGCGGCGGGCGACTTCGGTGTGGACATTGACGACGATGTCGCGGACATAGGCCAGTTCGCGCTCTTCGCAGGTGATGGGAACCATGATTTCGGGCACGATCTTCTTGCCGTCGCGGATGAGTTCGGCGGCGGCCTCGAAAATGGCACGAACCTGATATTCCGTCACTTCGGGATAGGTCACGGAGAGGCGGACGCCGCGGTGACCCATCATCGGGTTGTTCTCCGCCAGCGCCTCGATGCGCTTCTGCACCTCGCCGTCGCTGATGCCCAGCGCCGTGCCAAGTTCATGCTGGCCGATTTCGCTGTGGGGGACGAATTCGTGCAGCGGCGGATCCAGCAGACGCACGGTCACCGGCATGCCGTCCATCACGGTCATCGTCTCCTTGATGTCGTTTTTCATGGCGGGGAAGAGTTCCTTGAGAACCTTGATGCGGTCCTGCTTGTCCACGCAGAGGATCATCTTGCGGAGCAGGAACAGGGGTTCGGAGGAGCCGGTGGAGTAGAACATGTGCTCCGTGCGGAAGAGGCCGATGCCCTCCGCGCCGAAGGTGCGGGCCTTCTTGGCGTCGGCGGGGTTGTCGGCGTTGGCGCGGACGCCCATGGTGCGGTATTTGTCAACCAACGTCATGAAGCGGAGGAACTTGGAGTAGTCGGCTCCGGCGGTGGGCTCGACGAGGGCCATTTCGCCGATGTAGGCGACGCCCTTGGAGCCGTTCATCGTCACGTAGTCGCCTTCGCGCAGCAGCTTGTCGCCGATCTTGACGGTCTTGTTGGCGGCGTCAACGACCATTTCGGATGCGCCGACGATGCAGGACTTGCCCCAGCCGCGGGCCACCAGAGCCGCGTGGGAGGTCATGCCGCCACGGGCGGTCAGAATGCCGTTGGCGACCTGCATGCCCTCGACGTCCTCGGGGTTGGTCTCTTCGCGGACAAGAATGACTTTCTTGCCGAGGCGCGTTGCCTGGATGGCGTCCTCGCTGGTGAAGAAGATCTGGCCGCAGGCGGCTCCGGGGCCGGCGGGCAGGCCCTTCACGAGGGGCTGCGACTTGGCTTCGGCGGCGGGCTCGATGATGGGCAGCAGGAACTCAAGGACCTGGTTCGGGTTGACGCGCAGGACGGCGGTCTTCTCATCGATGAGGCCTTCGTCCAACATGTCCAACGCCATGGTGACGGCCGCCTTGCCGCCCCGCTTGCCGCTGCGGCACTGGAGCATGAACAGGTTGCCTTCCTCAATGGTGAACTCGATGTCCTGCATGTCGTGGTAGTGCTGTTCCAGCGTGTTCCGAATCTCCACCAACTGCTTGTAGGTCTTCGGAATCAGCTCCTGCATCGACTTGATGTGCTTGTTCTGCTCCGTCTTCGTCTCTTTGTTCAGAGGATTCGGGGTGCGGATGCCCGCGACCACGTCTTCACCCTGAGCGTTGATCAGCCATTCGCCGAAGAACTTGTTCTCGCCGGTGGCGGGGTTGCGGGTGAAGGCCACGCCCGTGGCGGAGGTGTCGCCCATGTTGCCGAACACCATGGACTGGACGTTGACGGCGGTGCCCCAGTCATCCGGAATGCCTTCGATGCGGCGATAGGAGACGGCCTTCTTGCCGACCCAGCTCTTGAAGACGGCGCCGATGCCGCCCCACAGCTGTTTGACGGGGTCGTCGGGGAAGTCCACGCCGAGAACCTGCTTGATCTTGCGCTTGAAAGCGTTGGCGAGGGTCTCCAGGTCGGTCGCGTTCAGCTCGGTGTCGGACTTGTAGCCCTGGAAGTCCTTGTAGCTGTCCAACATCTCGTCGAGCAGCTTGCGGATGCCCTTGCCGTCGATGGGATCAATGCCTTCGGCCTTTTCCATGACGACGTCCGCGTACATCATGATGAGGCGGCGGTAGGAGTCCCACACGAAGCGGGGGTTCTTGGTCTTCTCGATGAGGCCGGGAATGGTGCTGGTGGAGAGGCCGATGTTCAGAACGGTGTCCATCATGCCCGGCATGGACTGGCGGGCGCCGGAACGGCAGCTGACCAGCAGCGGGTTCTTCGCGTCGCCGTATTTGCGGCCCATCTTCTTCTCGACTTCGGCCAGAGCCTTGTCCACTTGTTCCTTCAGGCAGGAGGGGAACTTGCCGTTGTTGGCGAAATAGGCGTTGCAGCATTCCGTCGTGATGGTGAAGCCAGCGGGGACGGGGAGGCCCAGGCGGCTCATTTCGGCCAGATTGGCGCCTTTGCCGCCAAGGAGGTTGCGCATGGTCGCATCGCCTTCAGTGCCTTTGCTTCCAAACAGATACACGTACTTTGGAGTGGTGGTTTTCGCTGTCATTGTCGTCCTTGCCGATGGAGTCGGACCCCCTATTGGGCCTCCCTCGCATCTTGTTCCTTCTTTGTCTTTCTTGCCTTTGCTTGTTGCGCTAGTCTTGCGCCGCGAATTTCTCCGCAGGTGAAAAGGGGCTAACCGCCTCCACCACATGCGGATGACTAAACTCTCATGCCTTCTGTCTGTCCGCGGCCCTTTTCCCAACCGAATCCGTCCGAAGCCGTCTGATGTCTGACTCCAGACCCTGCGTTTCCGTGTTGGCGCGGGTTTTGACCCAAGGGGCGGACCCTGCAGCCAGGGAAGGGGAAGCTTCCCGTGGCGTCTCTGTCCCAAAATGTCTAAGACCGTTGTCGAGTCAATTTGATATGAACACAACGGTCTTATCTTCAAGAACTTGCAAATGATTCACCAATGCGCCCGCCTCTATGGAGGGGGACGCACGGCCGAATGTGCTATTTGCTCTTCTTGGCTGCCTGAGCACGCTCACGGCAACGGGCCTCGTAGCGTTTGCGGCGGATGCGTTTCAATTTCTTGCGGTGTTGCTGACCCATGATATGACCTCGTTTGGATGTGGTTCAATGTTTTTGGATTAAAAGTAAAACATGATAATATAAGACAACTTTGCCAGAAATCCAATGAACAGGCCGCAGATTGTGCATTAGACCACCGTTGCGGGGGAAACATCGGCTTGCAGCCATTGCGTTCCGTGTCTTGCCATCAGGTTTCGGCGGAACGGCTTAGGCCAGATGGGCGGCGCATTCTCTGGCTTTGGCGATGACCTCTTCCTCCCCCTCCACCACATGGTCTCTCATGAGAATCTTGCCGTCGCAGATGACGGTGGAGACGCAGCTGGTGTCGGCGGAATAGACCAGATTGGAGGTCATGTCGTGGGCCGGCGTCAGCAGGGGGTGATTGGCGTCAAGAAGGATGAGATCCGCCAGCCGGCCAGGCTCAAGGATGCCCGCATCCAGGCCGAAGGCCATGGCTCCGGCCCGCGTGGCGGCGGTGTAAATCTCTCCCGCTGTGCAACCTGTGGGGCCTCCGTGGGAGAGTTTGGCCACCATGGCGGCCATCTTCATCTCGTCGAACATGGAGAGGTTGTTGTTGGAGGCATTGCCGTCCGTGCCCAAGGCGATGGAGACGCCGGCGTCATGGGCCTTTCGGAAGGGGAAGAGGCCGGAGCACAGCTTCAGATTGCTGCATGGGTTGAAGGAGGCCCATACCCCGCGCTGGGCATATATCTCTAAGTCGTTGTCTGTCAAATGGATAGAATGTGCGGCAAGAGTGCGGGGTGTCATGACTCCAAGAGAGTCCAGATATTCGACGGGGCTCATGCCGCCGTGCTCCGCCCTGCAATTGGCCACCTCCCCCGCTGTCTCCGACACATGGACATGGAGGGGAAGCCCGTGCGCTTGTGCGAATTCCGCCGATTCGGCAAGTCCTTTGGCGGTGACGGTGTAGACGGAATGGGGGGCGGACGTGAGCTGAATTCGACTGGAGTACGCTTCCCGTCTCTCCCATGTCTCCTGATTGTTCCTCTCGATGGACGCCGAATTGGGCAGCATGTCCATTTTGGTCAGGCCGACGGCGGCGCGGATGCCGCTGTCTTCCACGGCCCTAATGGTCTGCTGTGGAACGAAATACATGTCATTGAAGAACACGATGCCGGAATGGATCATCTCCAGGCAGGCCAGGCGGCTTCCCCAATAGATGTCCTCCGCCGTCAGATGGGCCTCCGCCGGCCAGATGTGGTTCTGCAGCCATTCCGTCAGCTCCAGATCGTCGGCGAAGCCCCGCAGCAGAGTCATGGGAGAATGGGTGTGGGTATTGTAGAAGGCCGGCAGGGCCAGCTCCCCGCTTCCGTCCATATCTTCTTCATAGGAGCCGGCAAGCTTTGGCGCGATGGCGGCAATGCGGTTGCCTTTGATGGCAATGTCCGTCCTCGTGCCATTCAACAGTACATTTCGAATGCAGATGCTCATATCTTCGCCCTCACTCCAACGGCGACGCGGCGGCTTCCCTCCAGACCGTCTCATCGCTTAAATTTTCACGGGCTTTACTATAGCGTTGTTTATCGCTTGCGCTATCTCCTCTGCCTCCTGCGGCGTGTTTTCAGGCCCAAATGTGATGCGCAGGGTGCTCAGGGCGGCCTTTCGAGGGAATCCCATGGCCAGCAGGATGTGGTGGCGGTCACCTCCCGCGACTTCAATTCCCTTTCGTTCGAGAAGGGCGGCCAGGGCCTTGGCGTCTCCATTGGGAATCGTCACGCTGAGGTAGCCGGGCAGCTGAGGCGTCGGGGGGACGTTGAAGAGGTATCCGCGGGGATTCTGGGCGAGCAGTTCCTTGCAGCGGGTCACCAGAGAAAGCTGTTTGTCCTTGCGGGAGAATAAGTTATAAATATTGTGCGTCAGTGCTGCCGCCATGCCCACGATGCCCGCCAGATTCTCTCCTCCGGCCCGCATGTCCCGTTCCTGCAGATCTCCGTCCATGAAGGGGAATATGGGCGTGTCCCGTCGGATGTAGAGAAAGCCGGTTCCGGAGGGGCCGTTGAATCTGCGGGCGGAGGCGGAAAGCAGATTAACGCCTAACTCTTTGACATTCAATTGGATATGACCCATTGCCAAGGAGGCGTCCACGTGCATGGGCACCCCATGGTTGCGGGCGATGTCCGCGAGTTTTCGAATGTCCTGCAGGGTTCCCATTTCGGCGTCGGCCATGGGTATGGAAATCAGGATCGTGTCCTTGCGGATGGCCGCCTCCAATTCCTCCTCCGTGATTTGCCAGCCGTTTTTTGGGGAAATTCGAGTGATCTCGTAGCCGAACATTTCCAGTGTCTTGCAGCTGTCGATCACCGCCGGCTCCTCAAAGGCGGCGATGACGATGTGCTTTCCCCGTTGGAAACAGGCGGCCGCGACCCCTTTCACCGCCCAGTTGCAGCTCTCCGTCCCCCCTGAGGTGAAGAAGATCTCCTCTTTGGCGGAGCCGATGTGACGGGCAATGTCCGTGCGGGCCTTTTCAAGGTAACGGCGGGTGTTGGTTCCGCCGTCGCCTAGGGACAGGGAGTTTCCGCAATTTTCGTTGAGGACGGTGATCATGGCCTCGCGGGCCTCTGGCAGCAATGGTGTGCCCTCGGGATGATTGGCGTAGATTCGGTTCATAGTCTGTGTCTTCCTTTTATTGCTTGGAGTGGTGAGACGCCTCAGGCGGCAGGATGGCGCAACTTCCGTCCGGAAGGGGCCATGAAACCTGCCAAGACCGTTCTAAAGCGTTGAATGCAAGGAGTTTCGCCGTGGAGAGGCGGTCCTCTCTGTGCTCCGGCTCCGGAGTCCTTGTCAACGTCATGAAAAAGGCGTCCCCTTCCGTGAGACCACAAGGATTACCACATCCCATAGACAAACACAAGAAGACAACGCCCCAAAGGACGTGCCTGATGCGCTTGTCTATTGAAACAGTGTGGTAATTTGTGGTCTCGCCAAGCACAACTCCGGCTGAAACCAGCCGGCTATGTCAAATCAATTGGATGCAAGCAACTCTACCTGCGACGAAGCTCCCGAATCCGGTTTTGGGGAACATGTGTTCCCGTTTGCCGTCATCGTGTTCGCCAAAAGCCATGTCATGAGCAAAGAGGGTGACATCCCAAAAACTCACGTCGAAACCTGTTGTCCTTCCGTTTGTCTCCGGATGTCTCCTTTGCCTGTGACATCCTGTTTGCCCGCAGAGAACGCTGTGCCAAGTTGTGGCATCCCCTTCCCCCGAACGCCTGTTGATTCACGCTGTCTGCTGGAGGCGTTCAGTCTGAATTGTCACCTCGTGGATCGGGAAAAGCGCACGTCGCAAAAAGACACACATATACTATGTTCGCCTTAACGCAGATTACAAGCAGACGGCGCGACAGAATTGACCGGAATTGGCAAAAAGGGACATCCCTCTTGAAACAGAATTTTGAGGCATCATGGAAAATTGTCATATAAGAAACGTCTTGAAGCCATGACATATTGTTCGTCTGCCATGTCCAAAAGCTTTTTCAGAGGCCTTTTATAGGGTTCAAGCTGGAACCCTGCCTCTTCCCTAGTTGGCCTGTTTTGTAATAAAATGCATAAAATAGAATGCATTAAATGAAAGGCGCCTTCTTGGCCGCAAAAAGTCCAAAATTGGCGAAAAATGCGTCCGAAAGAGCCAAAAATGACCCCTGATTTTTCGATGAATGCCCCAAACGGCCGCTAGAAGGGCCCTTCCTCGCGTTGTATGCCTGACCCTGTATATTAATACCTCCTATGGATGGCATGGCCTAAAAGGGCCGTTTCTGTAGGTTTCACCTTTCTTGCATTTTATTTCAATATCTTGCAATATTCAGAAGGGGCAGTTGGCTTGCGGACGGTCATCAGGACGTAGGTGTCCTCGAACACGATGGTTCCGCCGAATTCCATGACCGCCTCCCGAAGGCCCGCGAAGAATTTGCTCTTGTATGGTTCCGGAATGGTGAGATGGTCGCTGTGGGTTCCGCAGTAGTTGACATAGTCATCGGCGCTCAGCACGCGGCGGCCGTGGAAATCCTGCCGCTGAAAATCCACATAGCCATATCTTATGGCATGTTCATACACGAACTTGCGGTCATAGGGTGTATCTGGCTTGTACAGCGTGGCATAGACCTGCTGGATTCGGCGATGGAGGGCCTCGTTGGGGCTCTTGTAGTCGCCATGCAGTTTCATCATGGCCAGCATGCCGCCCGGCTTGAGCAACGCGAAGGTCTTGGAGAACGCCACGTCCTCTGGAATCCATTGGATGGTGGCCGCCGAATAGATGGCATCGAAGCGTTTTTCGCCGAAGTCATGGGTGATGAAATCATCGTGAATCAACGTGAAGTTGTTGCGAGAACCATATTTGTGCTGCAGGACGCCGCAGAAGTTGTCGCCGATTTCGATTCCATGATAGTCGCAGCCGGTGTCCAGAATCGGATCCGTCGCCTGTCCTGTCCCGGGTCCAAGCTCCAACACGGAGGAGTCGGCCGTGATGTTCGCCATGTCAATGAACCGTTTGAAGAGGTCGGGGCTATAGCGGACGCGGTATTTGTCGAATTTCTCCGGAATGGTATCAAAGATGCGTCGGAATTCCATGAATTTTTGGCTACTGTTTGACCATATAGGCCACGCCAGCGGTCAGCTCCGCTTGGGACACCTTCTGGAACTGGCCGTCCTTCCATGCCCAGATAACTGCCGCCTGGCTCTGCCATGTGGACTTGTCCGCCACGCCGATGAGGTTCCAGCCGCTTGTCAGCGTCGCGGTCTCCCAACTGGTCTTGTCCTGATCCGTCACGAACTCCACGGCCCGTTCCGTGTTGGAGTAAATCCAATAGCCCGCTCCGATTTTGATGTCGGCCATTTCCATGCAGCGCACATAGCATTTTCCTGTGGCGTCCAACTTCATCGGCTTGAGCGAGAGGAACTTAGCCATGTCTGCTTCGACGACGGGGCGCTCCAGCGTGACCAGATTCCACCCCGGCTTCAGCGTGATGGTCTGGCTGCTGACGGGCTTCACGGCGGCGATTGCGGCCACACACGTCATCACAAAAAGGATCATCATAAGTCTTTTCATTGTCATTGTTCTGTCTCCTGTCATGCAAGCATTCCTCTTGTATTATCCTCAAAAATCTGTGCGTGGGCGGAATCGTCGAAGGCGCCCGCCATTTGCAACAACTCGTATTGTTCCGTTCCGTCGTCGCCGAACTTCAGCGTGACGTCTTCCAGTGCCACGCCGGAGACGCTGACCGATCGGTCGCCGTCCGTGTAGGTCAGCGAACCGTCGTCCCATTTGGAGGCGTCGCCGTAGGCGAACCACAGGGTGACCTTGCCGCCGGCCAGCTGCTCCACGGTGTCTTGTCCCCAATCGTAGCCGAAGGCGAAGATGTCGTCACTGCCGCCGCCGTGGAGCGTGTCGTCCCCCGAGCCGCCGATGATGACATCGTTGCCCGCGCCGCCGACGATGCAGTCGTCTCCCGCATCGCCGAAGAGGTAGTTCTGGCCTTTGTTCGCCCAAATGACGTCGTCGCCGAGGCCTCCGCGGACGATCATGCCGTCTCCGACATAGTCGAATTGCTGGCTCGTCAAATCGATGATGTCATTGCCTGCGCCGGCGCGGATTTCGTCGATTTTCGCCACACGTGCCTGAACATCAACGCCTTCGGGGAAGGCGGAGTAGATGTCGTCCATGAACAGCGCGTCGCCGTTGTCGTCGTCGGTCAGGAGCAGGAGCGAGGCATCGTCGCCGCCCACGTAGACGCCGTCGATGAGGTTCTTTCCGGCCAGCTGAACCGTCTGCTCCGTGCCCGTCCATTCGCCGCCGCCCACATGCACGGCCTGGTAGCTTGAGCCCCATGTGCCATGGACGCTCACGAAGATGAGGTCCGTGAGGCCGTTGGCCTCTGGCTGCACCAGCTGCGGGGTAGCGGCCGCCGCCTTGGTGGCGAAGTCCTCTCCATTAACCCATTCGTAGTTGCCGACCGCCAGCACGCGCCACTGGTACGTCGCCGTGGGCAGGCCAAAGGTGTCCAGCCCGTTCGTGGGGACCGCCACTTCGAGCGTATGCCGATAGTTGTCCGGAGAGTACACCACGAGATATTGTCTTGCGTATTTCGCCTTGGTCCACGACAGCCCGTCCGCTGTTCCGTGCAGATCCTCCGGCTTGCCGACGGGCAGCCCCGAGACGTCGCCATCCGCCGTCAGTTCAACGGTGAAGGCATCGTCCGCCCCGCCGCCGACCTTGTCCACGTTCTGGTCGAGGCGGTTGCCGTCCACGTCCTTCAGCCTGCTGGAGACGGTCAGCGTGCAGTCGCCGCTGACGGCGATGGGGTCGAACTCCAGATGCAGGGCCGCGCCGTCGATCTCGTAGCCTGTGATGGCGACGGCGTTGCCCTCTCCGTCGGTCAGGGTGATCATGTCCACGTCAAAGGACGCCGCGTCCAGTTTCCGGCTGAAGTAAAGCGTTATGGCGCCGTTGTTTTCGGCGGTGATGGCGCTGTTGCGGATATTGTGGCGGATGCCGAAGAAAGTGTCCGCGTAGACGAACTCGATTTCGCCGAACTCCGTGACATTGATGTCCATGACGCCGAGCTTGTCCATGTCGTCCGCGAAGGTGATTTCATGGGTTTCGTCGAAGACGTTGACGGTGACTGTGAGGTTCGCCATCGCCTCGGCGTCAAGTCCATCTTCCACGGTCGCAAGGACATAGCGTCCGCTTCGGATGTCGTCGTCGAGGTTGATGGTCCAAGTCGTGTTGGCGCTGCCCAACGCCCCCGCCGCCGCGGCGGTGATGACCGGTCCGCTCTGTGGCGTGCTCAGATTGAAGGCGAGGTCCAGCGTGTCCGCCGTGATGTCGCCGATAATCTGCGCGCCGCCGTCGATGGCGAGCGCATTGTCGCCGCCGCCCAAGGCGATTTTGCCGATGACCTGCGCTCCGTCGGCGATGGCCAGGTCATCGTCGCTGCTTCCCATGACGAGGCTGCCGCCGTTCAGCGTGCCGTCCGCATAGGCATAGCCAATCTTTGCCAAATCGGCTGGCATGTCGCTGTATATGGAGTATTTCCGCGCAAGGGGGAGAGGCATCCAGCCGACGCTTTGGAAGTTGCCCACCGCCAAAAGGCCCGTGATCCGCAGATGGGAGTTTCCGCTGGCCAGGAAGCCATACGCGCCGTTGGCGCCATTGACGATGATGTTCCCCGAGACGGTCGCCGCCTCTTCATCGTTGTAAGTTATTGTATTATAAGCACTTACGAACACGGCGACGCCGGTTTCAGCGGTAATGGAGATGTCTCCTGTGATGTCGCCATTGAGGGTGAGGTCGCCAGAAGAGAATAGGCCGTAGGCGTCGCCGCCCGTGGCCTTCACCGTCATCTCGCCGGTGATGTTGCCGACCGTCAGCGAAGCGGTGTTAGTAGTCGAGCCGTAAGCCCCTGAGTACAAGCCATATGCGGCAGTTCCGCCGGTCACCGCGATGTATCCGTCCACGTCGCCAAAGGACACGGTGGCGGATCCCGTGCCGTAGTAGCCCCTCTGGCTGGCCCGCGAATAGACGCCCGCCGCAAGGCCCGCCGCCGTCACCGTGATGTGCGCAGACATGCTGTCCGCGGTCACCGTCGAGAGGGTCTGCTGGTAGTAACTGTAGGGGTTGGTCCCTGAGCGGCGGGAGAGGATGCCAAACGCGTCGCCGGCGTCGGAAACGGCGGTGATGTCGCCCGACAGGCCGTTGAAGGACAGTTCGCCGTCGCCGCCAATGTCTCCTTCGAACAGGATGGAGAAGCCCGCCGCCTCGCCCGTGGAGGCCGTCGCCGTGACCGTTCCCGTGAACCCATCGACGGACAGTGTTCCGGAGGACGATTTGACGCCATATGTGTTTCCGCCAGAAGTTGTTATCGTCCCTTCAAACGTCTTCAGCGTTCCGCCGTTTGTGGCTTCCAAGGCGGTCGCCTTGCCGCTCTCCGACGATGCCGACAGGCTGCCTGTGAAGGAATTGATGGTGGTCGTGCCGCCTTGCAGGATAGTCACGTTGCAGTCCCCCGCGACGGACATGTCGAGGGATATGTCCCATTCGGGAATGGCCAGCGCACCGCCCGCGCTGAAGCCGGTCGCGGTCTTGCCGGAGCCTGCCGTGACGGTCGCGGAGAATTCATCCGTGAATCCGTCAATCGTGGCATCTCCGTCCGCCCGGATGAGCCACGCGTTGCCGTTTTCAGACGATGCGGAGAGTGTGCCCGAAAGGACGCCTGTCTGCAGGGAGCCGTTCGTGAACATTCCGTATGCGTCTCCGTCCGAGGCGGATACGGCGATTTCTCCCGTCATGTCTCCAATCACCAGCGTCGACGTGTTGTTGTGCGAATCGTAGGCCCCCGAGTAGATGCCGTAGGCGGCAGTTCCGCCGGTCACCGTGATATGTCCGTCCACGTCGCCAAGGGACACGTCGGAAGTCGCCGTGGCGGGATTGTAGCCTATCTGGCTGGCCCGCGAATAGACGCCAGCCGCAAGGCCCGCGGCCGTCACCGTGATGTGGCCAGCCAAACCGTCCACCGCCACCGTCGAGACGGCCTTCAGGTAGTAGCTGTAGCTGCGGCCCGTGCGGCTGGAGAGGATGCCGTACGCGTTGCCGGCGTCGGAACTCACCGTGACGCTTCCTGTAAAGCCCTTGAAGGAATACCCTCCTGTACCACCTTCCGCGCTCGAATACACGTTCGCGAAGCCCGCCGCCTCGCCCGTGGAGGCCGTCGCCGTGACCGTTCCCGTGAACCCATCAACGGACAGCGTTCCGGAGGACGATTTGACGCCGTATGCGTTTCCGCCTGTGGTTGTTATCGTCCCTTCAACATCCTTCAGCGTTCCGCCGTTAACAGCTTCCAAGACAGTCGCGTTGCCGCTTTCCGACGATGCTGACAGGCTGCCTGTGAACGAATCGATGGCGACCGTGCCGCCTTGCAGGGCAGTCACGTTGCAGTTTCCCGCGACGGACAGGTCGAGGGATATGTCCCATACGGGAATAGCCAGCGCGCCGCCCGCGCTGAAGCCGGTCGCGGTCTTGCCCGAACCCGCCGTGACAGTCGCGGAGAAACCTGGCGCGAAGCCGTCAATCGTGACATCTCCGTCCGACCGGACGAGCCACGCGTTGCCGTTTTCAGACGATGCGGAGAGCGTGCCCGAAAGGACGCCTGTTTGCAGGGAGCCTCTTGAATACAGGCCGTATGCATCTCCGTTCGAGGCGGATACGGAAATTCCTCCCGTCATGTCTCCGATCGTCAGCGACGCCGAGTTGTTGTGCGAATCGTAGGCTCCCGAATAGAGGCCGTAGGCGGCAGTTCCGCCTGTGACCGTGATGTGTCCCGTCACATCGCCAAAGGACACAGTGGAGGAAGCCGTGGATGGATTGTAGCCCCTTTGGCTGGCCCGCGAGTAGACACCCGCCGCGAGGCCCGCCGCCGTCACCGTGATGTTGCCCGACAGTCCATCCGCGGCCACCGTCGAGATGGCTTGCTGGTTGTAGTTGTAGGGGTTGGTCCCTGTGCGGCGGGAGAGGATGCCGTACGCGTCGCCCTTGACGGAAACGGCGATGATGTCGCCCGACAGGCCGGTGAAGGACAACTCTCCAGTGCCTCCAATTCCTGCTTCGTACACGTTTGAGAAGCCCGCCGCTTCGCCCGTGGAGGCTGTCGCTGTGATGACGCCCGTGAACCCATCGACGGATAGTGTTTCGGAGGACGATTTGACGCCGTAGGCGCTGTTGCCTGTGGCCGTGATCGTCCCTTCCACATCCTTCAGCGTTCCGCCGTTTACGGCTTCCATGGCCGTCGCTTTGCCGCTTTCCGACGATGCTGACAGGCTGTCTGTGAAGGAATCAATGGCGACCGTGCCGCCGTAAAGCGCCGTCGCATTGCAGTTGCCTTCCGCGGAGACTTCAAAAGAGATGTCCCATACGGGAATGGCCAGCGCGCCGCCTGCGCTGAAGCCGGTCGCGGTCTTGTTCGATCCCGCCGTGACGGTCGCTGAAAATTCGTTCGTGAATCCGTCAATCGTGGCATCTCCGTCCGCCCGGACGAGCCACGCGTTGCCGTTTTCAGATGACACGGAGAGCGTGCCTGAAAGGACGCCTGTCTGCAGGGAGCCGCTTGAAAACAGGCCGTAAGTATCTCCGTTCGAGGAGGATACGGAGATTTCTCCCGTCATGTCTCCGATCACCAGCGACGCCGAGTTGTTGTGGGAATCATAGGCCGCCGAGTAGATGCCGTAGGCGGCAGTTCCGCCCGTGACCGTTATGTGTCCCGTCACATTGCCAAGGAACACGGTGGAGGACGCTGTGGACGGATTGTAGCCCCTCTGGCTGGTCAGCGAATAAATGCCCGCCGCGAGGCCAGCCGCCGTCACCGTGATGTTGCCCGACAGTCCGTCCGTGGCCACCGTTGAGATGGCCTGCTGGTTGTAGCCGAAGTTGTTGTTCCCCGTGTGGCGGGAGAGGATGCCAAACGCGTCGCCGGCGTCGGAAACGGCGGTGATGTCTCCCGACAGGCCGGAGAAGGACAGTTCTCCAGTGCCGCCGACGCCTCCATCGAACACGCTTGAGAAACCCGCCGCCTCGCCTGTGGAGGCCGTCGCCGTGACCGTTCCCGTGAACCCATTGATGGACAGCGTGCCAGAGGACGATTTGACTCCGTAGGCGCTGCCGCCTGTGGCCGTTATCGTCCCTTTGACATCCTTCAGCGTTCCGCCTTTTACGGCTTCCAAGACAGTCGCCTTGCCGCTCTCCGACGAGGCTGCCAGGCTGCCTGCGATTGAGTCGATTGCAAGCGTGTTGCCCGCGCTGAAGCCGGTCGCGGTCTTGTTCGATCCCGCCGTGACGGTCGCTGAAAATTCCTCCGCAAATTCGTCAATCGTGGCATCTCCGTCCGCTCGGACGAGCCACGCGTCGCTGTTTTCAGCCGATGCGGAGAGTGTGCCGGAAAGGACGCCTGTATGCAGAGAGCCGCTTGAAAACAGGCCGTAGGCGGGGCCGTCGGAGGCGGATGCGGAGATCTCTCCCGTCATGTCTCCAATCACCAGCGACGCCGAGTTGTTATGGGAATTGTAGGCCGCCGAGTGGATGCCGTAGGCGGCAGTTCCGCCCGTCACCGTGATGTGCCCCGTCACATCGCCAAGGGACACGGTGGAGGACGCTGTGGACGGATTGTAGCCCCTCTGGCTGGTCAGCGAATAAATGCCCGCCGCGAGGCCCGCCGCCGTCACCGTGATGTTGCCCGACAGTCCGTCCGTGGCCACCGTTGAGATGGCCTGCTGGTTGTAGCCGAAGTTGTTGTTCCCCGTGTGGCGGGAGAGGATGCCAAACGCATCGCCGGCGTCGGAAACGGCGGTGATGTCTCCCGACAGGCCGGAGAAGGACAGCTCGCCAGTGCCGCCGACCCCCCATTCGTACACGCTTGAGAAGCCCGCAGCCTCGCCTGTGGAGGCCGTCGCTGTGACCGTTCCCGTGAAGCCATCAATGGACACCGTGCCAGTGGACGATTTGACTCCGTAGGCGCTGCCGCCTGTGGCCGTGATCGTCCCTTCAAACGTCTTCAGCGTTCCGCCGCTTACGGCTTCCAAGGCTGTCGCCGTGCCGCTCTCCGACGATGCTGACAGGCTGCCTATGAAGGAATCAATGGCGACCGTGCCGCCTTGCAGGATGGTCGTATTGCAGTCACCTTCCACGGAGACTTCAAAAGAGATGTCCCATACGGAAACGGCAAGCGCACCGCCCGCGCTGAAGCCGGTCGCGGTCTTGCCCGATCCCGCTGTGACGGTCGCTGAAAACTCATCCGTGATATCTTCAATCGTGACATCTCCGTCCGCCCGGAGGAGCCACGCGTCGCCGTTTTCAGACGATGCGGAGAGCGTGCCTGAAAGGACGCCCGTCTGCAGGGAGCCGCTTGAAAACAGGCCGTAGGCGGGGCCGTCGGAGGCGGATACGGAGATTTCTCCCGTCATGTCTCCAATTGCCAGCGACGCCGAGTTGTTGTGGGAATCGTAAGCCCCTGAGTAGATGCCGTAGGCGGCAGTTCCGCCTGTCACCGTGATGTGTCCCGTCACGTCGCCAAGGGACACGGTGGAGGAGGCCGTGGACGGATTGTAGCCCGTCTGTCTGGCCAGCGAGTAGACGCCCGCCGCGAGGCCCGCCGCCGTCACCGTGATGTTGCTCGACAGTCCGTCCGCGGTCACCGTTGAGCTGGCCAGGTTGTTGTAGCCATAGTTGTAGTTTCCCGTGTGGCGGGAGATGATGCCAAACGCGTCGCCGGCGTCGGAAACGGCGGAGATGTCTCCCGACAGGCCAGAGAAGGACAGCTCGCCGGTGCCGCCGACGCCTCCACCGAACACGCTTGAGAAACCCGCGGCCTCGCCTGTGGAGGCCGTCGCCGTGACCGTTCCCGTGAACCCATTGATGGATAGCGTGCCAGAGGACGATTTGACGCCGTAGGCGCTGCCGCCTGTGGCCGACAGCGAGCCTGAGAGGCCGGTCACGGTGCCGTAATCCACCGTGATGGTGGTCAGCGACTCCTCCGACGTCCCATTGAGGGAAGTCAAGGCGCTCAGATTAATGGTTCCGCCGTTCAGGCTGCTGGAGATGATGATGGAGTCAATCAATCCATTGTTGGCCTGAAGAATGGCATAAGCCAATGATTCGACGTTGGTTATGTCATTTTCAAAGGTGCTGACCGTGAGGCTTGGCATATTGGATTTCCTTTTTGGGTGAAATCGTCAAATGTTCAAGGTGTATTTGGGTCGTTGGATTTCGCGTTTCCGCAGGACCTTCTGGAGGATCTGGTCACATTTGCCGCAGTCCGTGCAGTTGATGGCGCAGCTCTGGGCGATTCCAGACTCCACCCAATCGGCGGGGAAGCTGGCGTTGTCAAGGGTGAAATGAGGGTTGGTTCCGCCGAGAATGTCGAGCAGGTCGCCATCCCAATGTCCTTCGGCGTAGGCTTTTAGCATCAGTTCGGGGTGTTCCGTGGAGCGGGTGGCCAGCTTCATGGCGGCGACGTAGGGCTCGTAGTAGTGGATGTCCTCCGGACGTATCCAGCTCATGCGGAGGACTTCTCCCGCCGCGTTGGGCTTCTCCTGCACTCGCCCGCAAAGCCTGTAGGGATAGTGGAGGATGAATTCCTGCTCGTCGGCCAGCCAGGGCTTGTGGCAGAGGTAGTTGTCATGCCAGATTTGGATGGGGCAGCAGCGGAGGCAGGCGCTGTTGACCAGCATGCAGAGGCTCTTGCCGTGGGCCTTGCACCAGTCGGAGAAGAGTTTGAGCACATTTCTGTCCCGTTGGATGTCACGACATATATAATAGGAATCAAAGAGGTCGGAGATGTATTCCATCGCCTTTGTGGACTCCAGCCGCATGTTGACGCTGGCCCGTATCTCCACCTGCGGATAGCGCAGCTTCAGCACTTTAGCGATGTACTGCGAGGTGGTGGTGACGATTTCAGGGAACAGACCGCGGCGCTCCAGCTCCTCCATGACGCCGTAGACTTGGCGGCGCAGGTTCTCCGTGAAGGCGTCCTCGCCGTAGCAGTTGCCGTTGAACAGCAGATCCAGCTCGACGCCATGGCGGCGGCACCATGCCAAGTCATTCTCCAGCAACGAGATGCTTTCTTCAACCGACTTCTCGAGATGCACGGCGCGGCCCGACACCATGCCCGGCCATGAGAAGAAAACCTCTTTGACCGTCGGCAAATACGGCTCCACCATGGCGGGAAAGCCGCCTGGTATGTTCCAGTCGTAGCCGACGGCGTATTTGCGGAACGGGACAAGCATGAAAATTCTTACTGTGCGTTTTCGTTCTTCTTCAGGACGCCTGCCTCAACCAGCTTGTCGATAAGCTGTTGCATGGAATTGAAGGCGGCCAGGAAGCCCTGCGGGGGCATGATGAGACGGACGTTGGACGCGGGAACGGGGGCCTTGCCGTCCTCTCCCGGCTGCAATGTCACAAGGTCAAAGCGGATCATGCCGCCCGCAAAGTGAATTTGGCCGATGCCGTCTGCAAAGATTTCCTTCTTGTCTGCCATGGTCTGTAATCCTCCAAGGTTTCACGTTTTTTTGACTAAATTTGTAATATGTTGACTATCAATGAGTTACAAAGAATCATTCGTCTGGATTGACGGAAATCATGTCACGAAAACATAATTCCAACCATACATTAATCCCTTAATGGCCGATTGCAATGGCAGGCCTTGTAAATATTTCCAATGATAGTGTTTTTTGTCGTAACACCTCAGCGATTGACATGAATGGCGCAAAGTCGCAGCGGACGGTGACTTTCTCCATATCAATCGGTTAGGGATTCGAGAGGCCAATGATATTTTGTCTCTGCCGACGATTCATGCTTGAAAAACGCATAGCTTACGATACATTGATTATAGAGATATTTCTTTGCAGGAAGATTCACCATGAACAGCAGTGTCAAGACCATACCATACGGGATAAGCGACTTCGTGAACATGCGTCGGCGCAATGGCTACTATGTCGACAACACATGGGGTATCCCGCTTTTGGAGGCTCTGCCCTACCAACTGTTCCTGCGTCCGCGCCGCTTCGGCAAGAGCCTGCTGCTGAGCATTTTGCGCTACTACTACGACATGAACTACGCCGACCGTTTCGATGAACTGTTCGGCGGCACGTGGATCCATGAGCACCCAACGCTGGACCGTGGGCAGTTTCACATCCTCCATCTTGATTTTTCCAAGGTCAGCGGTGAAACCGCAGAGGAGATGCAGCAAAGTTTCGAGCTTACCTGCAGGATAGCCATTGATGCCTTCCGTGAAAACTACAGGAACACCATACCTGCGGAGGTGCGGGAAGAAATGGAGAAGCAGACAACCTTCCAGGCGAAACTGGATGTTCTGACCTCCAACCAGACATTCTGCTCTAAACAGCGTATCTTCATATTGATAGATGAGTACGACAATTTCGCGAACAGGCTGTTGGCCCAATCGGGCGATGCGGCCTATCGAGAACTCTGCCATGGAACTGGCTTCTTCAAAAGCTTCTTCGCCCTGCTGAAGGCACAAAACCAGGCCATCACCAACATCCTAATGACGGGCATCTCCCCCATGACGTTGGACGACGTCACAAGCGGTTTCAATATTGCGGAGAACATATCGCAAAGCCCCAGGCTGGCCACGCTTTGCGGTTTCACGCACAAAGACATTCGCGAGGCATTGGACTATTATGCTGCGGTTGGTGAGTTTCCTCTTGACCGCGAACAGGCTTTCCAGCTTGTCACTGACTGGTACGACCACTACAGGTTTTCTCTGGACGGAAGTGAACAGGTCTGCAATCCCGTCCTGGTGCTTGGATTTTTGCAGAACTGCATGGGCAGCAAGCACTTCCCACGCGACATGGTTGACGAGAACCTGCGAATGGACTATCACAAGTTGCGGCACATCGTCACCACCAACGGCCAGCTCAACGGAAAGTTCCATGCGCTTGAACAGCTGCTCACAGAGGGCAGTGTCACCACGAATCTCATCCGTTCTTTTCAGGCGGAGGCACTCACACGTCCCGTGAGCTTTCTCTCGCTCCTCTTCTATTACGGCATGGTGACCATCGGGAAAGTGGATTTCGATGGAGTCAAGTTGACCATCCCCAACCAGTTGATGCGGCAATTCATGACAGATTTTCTGCTGAATGGCTACAATGACACATGCAATGTGGATGCCCGCACAAAGGAAATGGCAGAGTGTCTGGGCAAAATGGCAGGAAATGGCGATTGGCGCCCCGCCATCGAGTTGGCGGCGCAAGTGTTGAAGGAGATTCTGACCGTGCGGGACCTTCTGGATGGCGAGAAGGCTGTGCAGGCCGCCCTTGCGGCATTGCTTTCGTCTGGGAGCGCATTTGCAGTGCGCACGGAGCATCGTGCCGGCTTCGGCTTTGCGGATCTTGCGATGGCCCCACGCATCATTACCTTTCCAAACATCCAGTATGGCGCCCTCATTGAGGTGAAGTACATCAAGAAGTCGGTAAAAATAGAGGAGGGCGCGAAGTTATCCCTGCTCGCCGAGGCAAAATCTCAGCTTGAGCGCTACGCGGCGGACCACAATCTTGCAGAAGCATGGCATGTCAAGCCGCAGGGCACCGTCACGCTCATCCGTCTCGCACTGCTCTTCCACGGCGCAGAACTCCTCTTTGCCGAGGAAATCTGATTGCATGTCCTGATGAGAACCGCGGGCCATTTCCGCAGAGGGGATGTCACGGAGACGGCGGTCCATTAGGACCTTTTGCGAAAAGGGAGGCTGCCATCAGCGTCTTCTGTGTCATTCCGTGTGTTCTGTGGACTCCTTCTGAATAGTTACATCCTTTCATGGATGACAATTTAGTTTACTCCAAAGTAAATTACTTGAAAGTAAACTATGCAACATTAGGGTGGAGTGTGATTTTTTTCGAAACGACACTGCAGTTTGCGCGTCAGCCCCGAAGGGGCGGCGGAGCACAGCCCGGGGTAAGCGTGGCCGCGTTAGCGGCAAGCGTAACCCCGGGTATGGCAGATTGTCTGAGATCGTTCAAAATGGCATTCAGTTTGCAACGGGACTGTCGCCGCAGAATGCCCTCCGACCACATTTGACGCAGTGCGCACCACGCCAGATGGCATCGAACTGTTCGCAGAGCGGCTCCACTAGCGATGGCTCGTCGGTGAGCAGACCGTTCTCGAAATTGCGGCGGTTGTCGCTTTTTGCACCCAGTCCGGCCCCCGTCAGGTTCGCGCTGCCGAAATAGGCCTTCGTCCCATCGGCGATGATGCACTTGAAATGGACGCGTGGGCAGAGAACCCGCTCCATTTGGCTCCATAGGCGTGGATAGCGGTCGAAATCCTGACGGAAATTGGGGCCGGGTTCCTTGGCATGGATGAGACGGATGTCCACGTCACGGTCAAGAAGCTGGTCAAGCACGCCCAAGAAGGGCATCATGTCTCCACCGCCGGGAGCGGCCACATACATGTCCTTGATGTCCGCCGTGGCAATCCAAAGCCGATTTCGGGCTTGAGGCACCAGTCCACAGATGACCTTGTCGTAGATTTCGCGGTTTGAGATGAATTGGTTCATGTTGCCATTTCCTATGAGCCGTTTTTCCATGCCAACAGCAAATTCGATGCCAACATCAGTTCATGATGGCGTTGGCGGTCTTGTTTGTTGGCATTGCTCATAAAATAACCATTCTGGTCAATTTTTAAACTGCTCTGATGTGAAGAATCATGAAAGTCATCATATATTACACAGTAATTGGTCAAAAATTGATTTTGGCACGGCACGTGCTTTTACATCCAACGATGACTTCAGGATGTGACCAATATAAAAGGAATGATGATGAAACTGGCGGGACTGGATTTTGAGACAGCCAACATGAAGAGCGGCAGCATCTGCGCGGCAGGCTGCGCTGTTCTTGACAACGGCATTGTGACGGAGCAGAAGGAGTGGCTTGTCTGCCCCCACAAGGGCTATCGTTGGATGCGGCCTGACTTCACGGATATCCATGGGCTATCTTATTGGGATGTATGTGATTGCGATGAATTCGGGGGCATCTGGCCGGAGCTGCGGCGGATGCTGCTTTCCGCCGACTGCGTCATCATCCACAACGCGGGCTTTGATTTGGGGCATCTGCGCAGCGTCCTTGCGCTTTACGAGCAGCCGCCCGTGGCGTTCGACTACGCGGACAGCCTGCTGATCAGTCGAAGGCTCTTTCCTGACATGCCATCCCATTCGTTGGATTCGATGGCGGCGCACTTCGGCATTGTTTTCCAACATCATGATGCGCTGGAGGATGCGATAGCCTGCGCCCGCATCGTCGCCCAAACTGGCATCCCGGAGGGATGTCTCCGTCATTTCACAACAGGAGAAGAATAATCATGGCAAAGACTCTGATTCTGACTGGCTGGAAATACACGGACTACGCCGTCGCCGCCGCGCTGGCCCTGCGGCATTATGGCACGGCGGACATCCTTGGCATGAGTCGGCGACGGCTGCCCGAATTTCTTGAAGCGGTGTCTGGCTATTCTGAAATTGCCATTTTGGGTGTCTCTTTATCTGGAGACGCCGAACGGCTTGCCAAAGCGCTTTCACGATTGAGGGATGCTAAAGTTAACGTGTTGTGGATCAGTGGGTTGGATTTTCCTGAATGGATTGGGGAGGAGGTCAGGGCGAATCTGGACAGCTATGTCAGTCCCTCAGGCAGCGTTTCTGTCGCCGTGGCAGAGTATTTTGACTTGGAGCATTCGGATGTTGCTTTCTATCTAGATGATAGCACATCGCTTGGCAAAAAGTATGTGGAATTCATGGAGGCGGCGGAATACTGCTATCGGAACTATCAGGACGAACAGGCTTATCCACGGGTCATACGCCATGTCGAGGCAGGGGATGCGGAAACCAAATGGTCGGAAAGCGAACGGCGCATGATTGAACATTTCCGCCGCTACGGCCATCGGGAGCTGATTGGCAAAAGCGATGCCATATTGAAGCTGCAGGAGAATATCAACCGCATTGCGTCCCATGAACATGCCAAAGTGCTGATTCTTGGGGAAAGCGGTACGGGCAAGGAGACGGTGGCCACCCAGATCCACTTCAAATCACCGCGCAAGGACGAGCCGTTCATCGCGTTCAACTGCTCCAGCGTGACGCCTAACTTGTTGGAAAGTCGCTTCTTGGGCTATGAGAAAGGAGCGTTCACAGGGGCGAATGAGGCAAAAGCAGGCGTTTTCGAGGCGGCCAACGGCGGCACACTCTTCCTTGACGAGATCGGCGAGCTTCCGCTGGAGGCGCAGGGACTGCTTTTGCGTGTTCTGGAGGAGGGCCGATTTCAACGCCTTGGCGGGAACGCGCAGGAGGTGGAGGTGGACGTGCGCGTCATCGCCGCCACCAACCGCGATCTTGCTGAAATGGTGCGCGACGGCAAATTCCGCAGCGACCTCTATCATCGGCTGTGTGTTGTGCAGCTTCGTGTTCCGCCGTTGCGGGAGCACAAAGAGGACATTCCGCTTATTGCCTATGCTTTCCGTGAGCACAATAACATGGGCGGCTGGCTCAGCACCGCACAGACGGAGGCGCTGCAGGCCTATGATTTCCCCGGCAATGTGCGTGAACTGAACAACCTGCTGGAGCGGGCCCACGTTCTGGACATCACGGACTACGGCGAACTCCTCCGCGAACACAAGGAGCTGAACGCCGCCCTGCTGCCGCAGCAGGATACGGAAGTCCCTGATAATCTAGAGGATGCCATCCGCCTCCAGGTCAGGCATGTCTGCGAAAAATACTCCCACAACATCACCAAGGCCGCCGAAGCCATGGGAATATCAAGAAACACGGTGAGAAAGTATCTGAGGTAATTGATATTGTGTGGAGATAAATCTGTGTTTGTGATATTGCAATTTGTCAATTGCCTTGTCGCTTCCCATTGAGTTGTCTAGAGCATTTTTCGCAGAGGTGCTGCATCCAACAGCTTGTAGTGACGATGTTTACAGTCGAGCCGCATTTCTCGCAGGTATGTCTGTAACGTTCCGTCAACACGGAGCAGGCATCCTCCATCATTGAATGGAGCGTCTTGATTTCGGCGTCATCAGGATTTTCATCGTACATTCCTGAACAGGGTTTCGTGTGCCAGTAAACCCTGATGTCGCTGAATTTCTGCTTAACCAGCGAGGCGACAAAGCAGAAGTGGCATTTGATTGCAAGGCCATTTATCTGTTCGACCATTCTGCTGAAATCCAGCAGTGGCTCAAACCATCCGTCTTCGCACTCAAATCCATAGCACATGCAGGTTTCTGTTGGATCAAGTCCCTTCTCGCTGTAGAATGTGGGAGCTGTTTCAAAAAGAATGTCTTCCAGTTCCTTTCGCATGGCTTTTTCTCCTGTCCCAAATCTACTGTGTGTTCATGCTGTTCCTTTGTTCAAGCTCCAGAAGCACGGGTCTGCATCGCTTCGCCATGTCAGGCGCGAAAGTCTCGAAGAATTCCCTCAATCGTGCCAGATCGTCCTCCGACTTTGCTACGGCGACCGCCTTGCGGAAATAGCGCTCTGCAAGAGTGATCGTGCCAAAGTACTTGAGATGCGCCATGGCGAGGTATAGATACATATAGCAGTCGAAGGCGCGGCATTCGGCCTCAAGCATGCAGCGGACGGCGTTGTCGTGGTTGTGGAGGTCGTGCTCCCAGCCACGCGCACACAATACCAAATGCTCCGGCACGACCTGCGATGCATGGCTTTCCGCTTCCCGAAGAAGCGATTCGGCCAGTTGCGGATTTGTGTCTGCAATTTCTCTGACCTTCTCGAAATATGCACAATATCTCACATGCGTCTCCCTTTGTCGAGCCTATTTCCATTATTTTGCCTGCACCTTTCGCGTTCCTGTTCGACCAGAGTTTCATCAACTCCAGTGAATACATTGCCGACAATCTGTTCATTTTTCCATTCAAACTCACTGCTGAAGTATCCCTTTTCGTCCAAGCACCAGAATGAACCGCCGTTAAACACCACCGCCCCAATCCAATGCCCTTCATCGTTCAGCATCAGATAATCCCCTTCGAAGATTTCATGTCCGTTTCTGTCAAGACAGCCAGTCCAGAGTTGAATTTGGGCATTTGCCTTCGGAATCCCATCACGATCAATGACTTCCATTCCATCGTGCCCCATGACGAAACAGCAATCATGTTCGAATGAATGACCATTCCATACCCGAATTTTTATTGGTTGTTTTCTCTCATACCACATCTTGCTTTCTCCATTGCCAAATAGTTAGGTTGAGGGGTCATAAAGCAAACAGCGTGCCAAGTTTCGTTGGATTGCTTGTTCCTATTTGATGTGCCATAAACCGCATGGGCGACTGTGCAAATTTTGACCAATGCTGATAAAAAACATTCATTCTGTCATAGGACTGTCTCCGCTGAATTTCTGTCGTCCGCAGTTTGCGCAGCATGCGCCGCGACAGGAGGCATTACAGTTCATTTCGCAAAAGTCTTTTCAATGGGAATGGACATTACTTGTTAATATTCCACATTCGATAAATGTCGGAGAGAAGCACTTGCGCCGTTGAATGGCATGGATTTCAATGACGAAGGTTCGGTCCCGGCGGCTGTTCCAGGCCGTGTTCAACTCGGCGTAGATTCGATGCATCCTGTGTGCAAATTCCTTTTCCGTAAGCGGTTGCATAGCGGCATCTCCATTCGGGCAGCTGGGGCAGCCGTTTTGCTGCAGCCCTTCCCCTAACTCTCTGTTGACGAGATTGCATAGGATGCCAAGCTTCTGCTGGGCCATTTGTATGCTGACACGGACAGGCGTAAGACTGATTTTTCTGAATCCGGGCTCTTCCTTTTCCTTCTTGTAGCCTGTCTTGGAAGGCCAAAGGTCTAGAAAATCTCTGGTCTTTGGAAACCGATGCCACCTGTCAGGCAAATTGACACTGTATCTCTTAACAGAGGTTCGCCTTGTGTTCCATGCCATATTGAGATGATAAAAGGCGTGGTCAAGGCTGATGTACAAAGAATATTCTGTGAACGGATGCCTTTTCACCCTCCTTTCAAGCAACGCCTTGTAGGTTCCATTGTCGTCGGGCCAATCATTCGGCAATTCTCCGAATGTCAGATAATACAGGCAGCCATGAAGGTCTTTGAGTTCTCCATAGGCCTCTGAAAGATTCGAGAGAATCGTTTTCCATGTCAATGCCTTCATTTCACTCTCCAATCTGTGAAACAATACGGCTGCTTCCTCTCATGCCATATTCTGTATTCTCCGTTGCCAAAAAGATGAACTGACTGGTCATAAAGCAAACAGCGTGCCGTTTTGTTCAATGGACTGCTCCGTACTGAAATATGATGTCAGAAAGATAGTTGACTGGCATTTTTCAAACCACAACTGGTAAAATATTGACAAATGAAGTGAGATTACCGCCCTGGAGGGCCTTCACGTCTCCCACTGTCGATGGTACTTCCGAATCAGACGGCTGACGATGGCCAGTTCCTCCCTTGTGACATATCCGCAAGCGGCGTACTTCTTGGCGATGGGCGTCAATATAGGAGTGTCGACCTTGTTGAACCCAATGCCGTTGTTCCGGCGCGTCGTGCCTTCGGTTTTCTCCCGTCCCGTCTGGCCGTTATAGACAATCATTAGATGCTTTAGGTCGGGATGGTTGTCAATTCTGTCATCCTGCTCTTTTTCACCGTCGAAGAACGGAAGGGAGGTCTGAATTGGATGTGTCGATTGGTCGCCGACCGTTTCGCCGTCATCAACGGGATGGTTTTGCCGTTCGACCGCAGGAGGTGGCAAGGCCGGCTGTTGTGGCGCTTGCGGCACTGGTGGCGGTGCCGTCTGACCAGACTGCAATTGCGCGAGGAATGCCCGCACGGCGGCCTCGTGCTCTGGCGGAATGGCGATGGTCACGGGCATGGTGGTTCTTGGCGGCTGTTCAATGGATTTGTAGAAATCGATTACGGCCTGATCAAGAATCAGGTCTTCTGGCATCACGGCGCGTTCTATGCTCAGTCCCCCGATGCTGCGGCAGCGGGACAGGGCCGTGTAGAGCTGTCCGTGTGCGAAGCAGCCGCTGCCTAGCCGCAGCGCCACGCTGTCCAAAGTAAGCCCCTGTGACTTGTGGATGGTGATGGCGTAGGCGAGTTTCAGGGGAATCTGGAAGAACGTGCCGATTTCCCGCTGGCGGATGACGCTTTTGCCGCTGTTCTTGTCCTCCTCGATGACATAGTCGTAATTGGACCAGCGGTTGGGGGAGAGGCTGACGGTGCTCCCCTTGTCCAGTCTCACGGTCACTGTTGGCGACCTGCGTTCACTGATGGCGGATACGACGCCGATGTCTCCATTGACGTATTCGAATTCGCCGTTGGGCAAATGCTTGTTGCACAGCACCATCACACGTGCGCCTGGCTTCAGTTCCAACAATACCTCCGTGGGGAAGTCCGATTCACGGAACTTGCCCGAAAGCTGCGCCTTGAAGAACGAGACGTTCCCGTCCAAGCGGGACTTCATCATGGTGTTGATGGCGATGGTCTCTCGATTGGTGGTGCAGAGATTGATGGGAGGGATGGCCTGCGAGGTGTTGTTCAGGCAGAAGCGGTTAAGGATTTCCACTGCATTGAGCCGATTGCCCTCCACGTCGATGTCCTGCTCCAGGAGCCGTCCGTGCCGTATGTTGTTCAGAACATGGACGAACATCCTGTCGTCCTTCTGACGGTGTATGGTCTTCAGACAGACGCATTGGAAGCGCGTCTCCTGCCACAGGTGAGTCTGGAAGCAGTACCAGCCGCCGAGATGGTCCATGATGTAGCTGTTCTCCGTTCCTGTCTTCACGACGGGAGGCAGTTGGAAGAAGTCTCCGACAAGGATGATCTGCTTGCCGCCGAAGGGCTTCCGCTGGTTGCCGCCCGAAGCCAGGGAGCGCAGGCGGAAGTCGATTGCCGCGAACACATCGCTGCGCACCATGGATATCTCGTCGATGATGATGGTCTTCGTCGCCCGTATCAGCCGTTTGCGCTTGCTGTTCTCGATGTCCTCGATGTTGTCGGATGTCAGCAGGCCTGGTTGGAGCAGGAAGAAGCTGTGGATGGTTGTGCCGCCCACGTTGATGGCGGCGATTCCCGTAGGCGCAAGGAACACGCAGCCCTGCCTGGCCTGACGTTTGAACTCCCGCAGCACCGTGGACTTGCCCGTGCCCGCCTCGCCCGTCAGAAAGACGTTCCGCCCCGAGAGCATGAGTTTCAATGCATGGTTCTGTTCATCGTCCAGTTGCATATATAAATTTCTGTTCCTTTGATTGTATTTGGCTTAAGTCCTGATATTTTTGTGGTACTTGGTGATTATGCCCTCATTTGAAATCCTTCTCCCTTTCAACGAAGAAATCATGCAGAATTCTGATGTTCTCCAATTCCGACCATTTGCGTTCTGGAGCGCCTTCCTCATCCAAGTTGATGATCTTTGCATTGGGCATTCCCAAAAGCAGTGGTGAGTGCGTAGCGATAATGAACTGCATCCCAAAATATCTTGCAGAGGACTGAAGGATGTCCATTAGCTTCAGTTGAAACATCGGTGACAGACTGTTCTCTGGCTCATCCAAAAGGTAAACACCCGCACTGTTGATGATGGATGTGAAGAACTCCAGAGCAGTCTCGCCATTTGAGGCGGGCTTGAGAAAGTGCCTGGAGTATTTGCGAAGATTTTCCGAAAAGGTTTTCCTTTGCATGGATATATCCCTTTTCCAACGACCGAAATCATCCAGTCCCCGCAATGGCGCTATTTCTTTTCCAATCTTGCTTACTTTTTCCTGTATTATATCGTTTTGGTGCTTGTAGTTTTCGCGGTTGGAATCCCGAACTATGAAACAATGCTTGAACACGTCATCACTGGTGATGATGTCGCGCCGTCTGTCGATGTCGTCGAAATCTGAATGGGTTGACACATGGCAGAATTTTGCAAACAACGAAAAGAATGGCGAGTTGTTGATGGGGGAACGCCGCCCAATCTCAAGAATTTCCGCCATTAGGTTGAGGATGGTTGATTTCCCGCTGCCGTTGTTGCCATACAGAATCGTGACTGGTTCGAATTCAAGATGAAGCCCAGAGGGGAAAAGCCACATTGGATATTTTTCACTGTCATCGTAAAAAGTGAAACGTGTGAAAGAGTATTCCACATGTCCCAAATCAATTTCATCTTTGACCATGTCTAAGAACTTTTCATAGTTGGGAAGGCTGAATTGTGTGATATACCTGCTCATGGTTGTTTCCTTTTTAGTGTGTAGTTAAGGCTGAACTGACTGGTCATAAAGCAAGCATCATGCCAATTCTCATCCCATCACTTGTTTCTGTTGGTTTTGGCACGGGAATAACAAATGGCTGCATAAATTTTGAACAATGCTGGTAAAATAATGACAACGGTCGCCTCCGTCCAGTCGAGCTGATGTTCTTTATTGAACCCACTTTTTCATTTGGCACGGTATTTGCTTTTGGTAGTAACAGAAGCACAGGAGGCAGCTATGAACCGCTTAGAGATACTTGAACTGCTTTTGAAGGACAACTCCCACGACGAGCTCATTGAGCGTCCGGAACTCTACTCCATCGAGGAGGACATCACCCAATGGATGTTTGAGATGCGGAATGAGTGGAACAATGAGTTTCCAAGACTCATGGAGCTTTATCGAAAGGAAAGCGAAGAGCTCAAAAGGGAGGAGCCTGAATACTACTGGCAGCACGAGGCAAAATACGATACGGAGGAGAATTACAGAAAACAGGCTTATAGGCACTATCGTCGCGATCATGGCCACGAGCGCAGCCATTTCCATGGGGGGATTGCTTGGTTCTGGCGCAATCTTCTGACGAAGCGTCCGGAGTTTGCGTCCCATTGCCCATGGCGTTCCTTTCGTGGGGACATGATATGGATGACATTGCAGGACAAGGAGTTCTGCAAGGCAGTCGGCATCCCCAAAAAGGAACTTGCCTTGAAGATGCCGTTGAAGCTGATGTCGCCTTGCGATTGGGACGAGCTGCTGAAAACCGTCCCTGAACTGAAAACCGAACGGGACAGGCTGATTGCAAAAGGATACAAGTTTGAAGCGTATTGCCTTTAGGGAGACTGCAGGATGGATTCATTGACACAGGAACAGATACTCGAACAGGTGGTGAAACGCGACAAGCTTGGAAAAATCACGGAGAACACATACACGGAAAGCGTGCCGCTCGCCTATCATTCAACGCTGAACCGCGGAAGATGCTGCCTTCTGTGCAGACATTGGACTGCACCACGGGACCTTCGGCAGGAAAGGCGGTATCTTGTCATTTTGGAGAACGGACACTGCCGACTCAATGAACGAACCTGTGTGGAAGGACATCCCATTGGCGAACTCCAAAGGGAACAGCATGTCTGCCGCCATGCGTGTCCCAAATTCGAGAAGATTCCGGAACTCCGTGCCAAAAGCATGACGCTACTGCAAAGGAGTTATGCCAGAATGCCGCCATGCAAAACCTCGCGGCGTTTGACTTGCGAAAAAACGCATGACGAATGCCCCCTTGCAGGCTGCGTCTGCAAAATCCAAAACCATCCACTATTGAAAACCCACAAATAACCATGGAGAAACCCAAATGACACACGAAAATGAACTCATTGAATTGTTGGACAAGGAAACGCCTGTAGGTGATTTGCAAGATCAGCGGGAAAGCATTGAAAGGACATTCAGGGAATTTGGACTGCAAGGCAAGATAACTCGCGCGTATTGTGGTCTTCAAGTCAATTGCTATGACTTTGAGATTGGAGCTGAAGAAAAACAGCAAAGCTATTGTGCAATTGAGAAGAATCTTCAGATGGCCCTTGGGAAAACAAATGTCAGAATGATTATGCCAAGAAACGAAGATGGAACAGAATGCCGTCTGGAAGTGCCGACTAAATGCAGAATGATAGTTTCCGCAGAAACTTTGTTTGGTTCCAAGGAATGGTGCGATTCAAAGGCAAAGCTTCCGCTGATGTTGGGAAAAGGCATAGACGGTAAAATTGAGATTATGGACTTGGCACTCGCTCCACATCTGCTGATAGGTGGTTGCACGGGAAGCGGCAAAAGCGTCCTCATGGATTCATGCATACACTCCTTGATGTTCAAGTATACACCTTGCGAACTGAAATTGATTCTCGTTGATTTCAAGGTCGTTGAATTCAGCAAGTACGAGAAGTTGCCATATTTGCAGTTCCCAGTCATCAACAGTACCAAGGACACGCTGCGAGCCTTGCAGTGGCTGAATATGGAAATGGAGCGCAGGTACGAGGTGATTGGTGACGCTGGATGCAGGGACATAAGAACACTTAATGAACAAAGACCTTGCTCATTGCCGTATATCGTTATGATTATTGACGAATTCTCGGATTATATGGCAGAGGCAAAAACTCAGATGGAATCCCTGCTTGCCCACCTGTGTGCAAAAGGCAGAGCGGCAGGCATCCATCTCATCATCAGCACGCAACGCCCAGATTTAAGGGTGCTGACAGGGAGCATTAGAGCCAATTTCCCAGTTCGGATAGCCTTTCGGGTTGCTGCCCACACTGATTCGAAGAGAATACTTGACGTTGGTGACGCAGCTGATTTACTTGGTCTTGGAGATATGTTATTCCGTGGACCTGGCAGTGAAGAGCTGACAAGAATCCAAGGTGTCTATGTCAATGACATGGAATCCGCCCGCATCATTGATCATCTGAAGTCCATGTATGGCGACATGAAACCGAATGCCCTTCCGCCCATGCGTGGTACGGAGCGCAATCAGATTGATGTTCTTCACGGCAAACTCGTCGATATTATCCGCAATGTTTTGGAAAACAATCTGGATAACCTAAAAGACGATGCAATCGATGATGCCTGCGAGGAGATAGCCGATTCCATCATTGAGCATTGGGATGAATTGAAAGAGGTTGATTGTGATGTGGAGGAGGTTGATTCGGAGTCCGATGAGGGGCTGCCTGAGATGGAAAGAGAACTGCTTCTGAAAGCCATACAGGTTGTTGTTGAATCCAGACGCCCTGTAATATCCGTTATCCAACGCCAACTTGAGATTGGCTACAACACGGCATGTGCTCTTCTTGAAACGATGGAACAATACGGCATTGTCTCGCCACAACCCAATAATGGACCGAGATCTATTCTTGTTGACACATGCGAAGAGGCCATAAGTCGCCTTCCAAAGCAAAAATGAGAGTCTCTTCATATGATGGAATCACTATGAATACAGAAAGAACACCATCCTTTTTCGTCCATTTGCATGCTGCAGCAAAGGAGATATGTCAGAATGCCGCCATGCAAAACCTTGCGGCGTTTGACTTGCGAAAAGACGCATGACGAATGCCCCCTTGCAGGCTGCGTCTGCAAGGGGATGTAACGACGGCCCCCGCCGTGTGAGTTACCACGATTTTGGAGAATTTGACATTTCGAGTCATTTTTGTTGATATTTCGTGCAAAAGGTGTATGTTATACTGCATTTGCACGCAAAAAATAAAGGATACAACCATGACTAGCAACTACACCATTCGTCTGGATACGCAATTGAAACAAGAAGCGGAAACCCTGTTCGCCGATCTTGGCATGAGTCTGGCAACTGCCTTCCAGATTTTCCTCAAGCAAGCCATACAAGAACAGGGCCTTCCCTTCCCCGTCAAAAAGAAACAGCCGAACAAAGTGACTCTGGCTGCCTTGAAAGAGGCTCTGGAAATTGCCGAATCCCCTGATGCCAAGACCTATTCCTCCGCTAGTGAAATGATGGAGGATATTCTTAAATGAGACTGGCTCTTCGAAAAACCAGCCAATTTGAAAAAGACGTCAAACGCTTGGCAAAGCGTGGACTGCCTATCCAAGAACTGACTACTGTCATCGACCTGCTACTGGAACAATCTCCTTTGCCGGCAAAGTTTCACGACCATCCTTTAGTTGGAAATTACACAGGCTTTCGCGAGTGCCACATCCGTCCTGACTGGTTACTCATATACACGATTCATGCCGAACGACTTGTACTGACTTGCATGCGGACTGGAACGCATAGCGATTTGTTTTGAGCAGTAAATTTACTATTCTGCCCAAATTGTCACCATGGATGTAAATCCTAACCCAAAGTCGGCAAATGGGTTTGTTTGATTCTTTCGTATCTATTCAGAACCCCTTTAAAGTCCACGGAATACACGGAATAAACAGAAATGACAAGTCGAATCAATCAGGCCCCTTTTCGCAAAACGCGCTGAGGCAGCGCGGGTCTCCGGAAGGACATCCCCTCTCCGGAAATGGGGATGCCACTTTCTCCTCCTGATGAGAACGGCGGGCCATTTCCGCAGAGGGGATGTCACGTAGACGACGGTCCATTAGGACCTTTTGCGAAAAGGGAGGCTGCCATCAGCGTCTTCTGTGTCCTTCCGTGTGTTCTGTGGACTCCTTCTGAATAGTTACATTCTTTCATGGATGACTGATTAGTTTACTCAAAAGTAAATTACTTAAAAGTAAACTAAATGTCCACGAAAAGAGAAGGCATGGTTTATCCTATTCTCCAAGAACGAGTTTGACCATGCATTGCATGAAATGGCGGCATTCGATGGGTATGTGTGGTGGACGTGTGGACAATCGTTGATTCATTTGAAATATACTCCCCGGGGAGTATATTAGATAAGGTTTAGGTGGAAATGTGACGCATTCCCCCTGCAGATTGGGTTGACCCCATTGTCACTTTTTCAGCATATGAGATGAAAGGCATGCCAATGCCAAGAAGAATTTACCATGGCTCCCCGCAACGTCTGGAGCATCCATATTATCTTGGTGGAAAACCACATAATGACTATGGAAGCGGTTTTTACTGTACGGAGGACATGCAAATGGCGGCGGAATGGGCTGTCGGCATCGACCATGATGGTTGGATTAACGAATATGACATCGATTGCGATGGACTTCGTGTTCTGGACCTCAACGCCAGCGGCATGTGCGTGCTTCATTGGCTTGCCGTTCTGCTTGAAAATAGAACATTTGACTTGTCATATGCACTGGCGCGGGAAGCGCGTGAATACATTCTGCAAAACTTTTCCGTGGATTATTCCACATCTGACATCATATGTGGTTATCGTGCGGATGACAGCTATTTTTCCTTCGCGCAGGATTTTCTATCTGGAGCGATCTCTTTCCGTCAATTACGCTATGCGATGTTCCTTGGGAAACTCGGCAACCAGTTTGTGCTGAAAAGCCGTCGGTCATTTGAACGACTCACGTTTGTCGAGGCGAAATCTGTGTCAAAAGATGTCTGGAATCCGTTGCGTGAAAAGCGCGATAAAGAGGCAAGAGACGATTATTTCGCCACCAGAAGACAGCGCCGCCGTCGGGACGACCTTTATGTCATGCAGATCATAGATGAAGGAATCAAAGCCGATGATTCACGCCTACGCTGAAAACTACTTGCATCATTCACGTAATAATTTCGGACGGATGCTTGACATTGGGGTCAATCATTTCCATCGCCAACTTGCGGATTTCTATGATTTATTTCTGCAAAGCACGTTGGCTAAACGCTTTGGCGCAGGAGAACCCAATGCGATTGTGGGCCATTCTGGAATAGAACTGGCCTATGAGGTGATGGAAGAGCATGGACTGAAAACCCCAAAGAGGGAATTTCATCTAACGGAAGAACGAAGTCCAGAGTATTGGACAGGCTGGGCGCTCGCCTACTATCAATGGAGCCGTGGTTGGGATTTTTCAGAGATAAACTCCTTTGCGCCTATTGAGCATGTTTTCAGTCTCTATCATCCCTATCATGAGATGGACATTCTGAGTTTTGTGGAAATCCTTGACAAATGGTATTATAAGGCGAATCCCTGCAGCAAGCTCAAGCGCATCCGACAGGATTATGGAGTGAGCCAGGCCCAGTTGGCGGCATTGAGCGGCGTGCCCTATCGCACCATTCAGCAGTATGAGCAGCGGCAGAAAAACCTATGCGCGGCCAGAGCGGAGGCGCTCCTCTGTCTTGCCAAGGCCCTGCATTGTCAATCTGAACAGCTTTTGGAGCCGTGATTATTCCCCCTGAGCCAAGGGAAGACGGCGTGGCTGTCTCGGAGAGAATCTCCCCATGGCCACAAAAATTGCCTGTGGGGGTGAGCGGAAAGACTGTGGAGGGTTATATTATTCCTGCTTTGAGGAGAAAGGCTGTTCCACTTTCGGTCTCCTTTCCTATACATATATATTGTATAAGACATGAGGGGTGCGCATGAAAACCACATTGTTTGTCCACAAGAAGTTTCCCATTGATGTCATTGACCACAAGCTGTTTGGCGGTTTTGTGGAGCACATCGGCCGCTGCGTCTATGATGGAATCTACGAGCCGGGGCATCCGAACAGCGATGAAGACGGCTTCCGAAAGGATGTCATCCAGCTGGTCAAAGACCTGGACATGCCCCTAACTCGTTATCCTGGAGGGAATTTCGTCTCCGGCTTCGACTGGAAGGACTCCATCGGGCCGAAGGAAAGCCGGCCGCGGCGGGCGGACTATGCATGGAGCGCCATGGAGCCGAACACCTTTGGCATCGACGAATTTGTCCGTTGGTGCCGCAAGGCGGGCACGGCGCCCATGGTGGCCGTCAATTTGGGCACGAACACGGCGAAGTCCGCTCAGGAGCTGGTGGAGTACTGCAATTTCCCTGGCGGGACCCAATGGAGCGACCTTCGCCGCAATAATGGAGCCGAATCGCCACATGGCATCCAATACTGGTGTCTGGGGAACGAGATGGACGGGCCATGGCAAATTGGCCACAAGACGGCGGAAGAATACGGACGAGTTGCCTCCGAAGCGGCCCGCATGATGAAAATGGTGGACCGTGATATCAAGCTATGTGCCTGCGGCTCAAGCACTAGGGATATGCCCACCTTCGGCGCGTGGGAGCTGGAGACCCTGCGGCATCTCTTCGACGTGGTGGACTTCCTTTCCATCCACGCCTATTTCGAAAACCGCAGCGGCGACATGGGACGTTTTTTGGCGTCGCCAGAAGTGCTTGAACGGCAGATTGTTGACGTCTGCGCCTGCTGTGACGCCATCGCGGCCGAGCGGAAGAGCCTGCGGCGGCTGCCGCTGGCATTGGACGAATGGAACGTGTGGTACCGCGGAGACACCCAAGCCCATCCGGAGACCATCTGGCAAGTTGCAAGACCCATCAACGAAGAGACTTACGACATGACGGACGTGCTCATCATCGGCGGCATCATCATGGCGCTGCTGAACCATGCGGACCGCGTGAAGATCGCCAACATCGCTCAAACCGTCAACATCATCGCCCCCATCATGACGCGGCCCGGCGGCCCCGCATGGAAGCAGACCATCTACTCCCCCTTCCTCTACATGTCACGGCATGCCCGCGGCGTCTCCCTGCGCCAAACCGTCTCGGGGGACAACTATATGCAGAACGGCATGAACATCAACTACTTGAAGACCTCCACCGTCTACAATGCGGAGCGCAATGAGCTGGTTCTCTTCGCCATCAACCGTTCGTTGGACACCCCCATGGACCTTTCCGCCGAATTCGGCGGCTTCTCCTGCCAAAAGGTGGAGGAGGCGGTGGAAATCCATCATGACTCCCCCGCCGCCGTCAACACGGAAACCGATGAGCAGGTGGCCCCCGTGGCCTATGGCGAAGAGCGCATCTCCTTGCAGGAGAACATGTTGGAGACAACGCTTAAACCGTTGTCCTGGAACATGTTCCGCATCAGCCTCTCCCCTGCGGAAAAATAGGAGAACTCCAATGGCGACACGTTTGCTTGCCCGTGTCATCTTGGGCGTGATGATCGTTGTGGCGGTGGCCATGGGGCTTCAGCCGCCGTGCCACGCCGACAACGCCGTGGAGGCGCCTGTGCTGTCCGTCCCTCCCATTTCGTGGGAGACGGTGGCGGAAGTGCGGCCAGGGGTTCGGTTGGCCAGTTTGGAGTTGGAGACGCCTCGCCTGCTGAAAATCAAGGTCATGCGCGTGGATTTGACTCTGAAGGGGCTGACATTCACGGGCACGGGACGGGACAAGGACTGGGGCAAGCCCATGCCTGACAAGGACGGCGGCATCATCCATACGCGGCGCACCTCCACGCCGGCGTTCATGCGACAGGCCCGCGCTCCGTTGGCGGAGGGAGGCAGGGGGCTGACGATGATCGTGGCCACGGACACCACGCCATGGCTTCCGTGGGAACCGCCCTATACCCACAAATACGGCCATCCAATGGGACTGGTCATTTCTGACGGCATCACTATTGCGGACGACGGCAATCCGGAGCATCCCATGTTCGTGGTCTGGAAGGATGGAACCGTGGAGATCTGCCATCGGATTGACCCTGCCAAAAAAGGGGATATCTGGTTGGCCCACACAGGGTTCGGCATCACCATGAAGGATGGTGTGGACACGGACGGCGGCGGTTACGAGAAGCCGCTGATGCCTCGCATGACCTACGGACTGACGCAGAATCGGCGGTATTTGCTGTTGGTCACCGTGGATGGACGGCAGAAGCAGTGGAGCCTGGGTGCCACCGGCGCGGAGGTCCGCCAAATCATGCGGGCGGCGGGGGCCTGGGACGTGATCGACATGGACGGCGGCGGCTCGGCGACCCTTTGCTATTGGGATGAGGAGCATCAAAAGCCAGTCATGGTCAACCGCCACAACGACAGCGGCTATGCGCGGCCCGTGGGGACGAATTTGGGAATCTATCTGAAGTCGGTGGACGCGAAGCCATCGGCTGCAGAACAAGATGTGAAAAATGATAAGTGATTCAGGAGACGATAGATGAGAGTGTTTATCGATGGCAGCGCCGGCACCACCGGCCTTCGTATCCATGAGCGGCTGGCCCAACGGCAGGACATCCAGGTCACCATCCTTTCCGACGAGCGGCGGAAGGATCCCGCCGCCCGACGGGAGGCGCTGAATCAGGCGGACATCGCGTTCCTTTGCCTTCCCGACGCGGCGGCGAAGGAGGCGGTGGCCATGGCGGAAGGCAAGGTGGCCATCATCGACACGTCCACAGCCCATCGCGTGGCTCCCGGCTGGACCTATGGCTTTCCCGAACTGCCCGGCCAGAGGGAAAAGATCGCCCATTCCAACCGCATCGCCAACCCCGGCTGCCATGCCAGCGGCTTCATCGCGTTGGTCGCCCCGTTGGTTCAGGCCGGCCTTTTGGACAAAGGCGCCCTGCTGACCTGTTTCTCCCTTACCGGCTATTCGGGCGGCGGCAAGAAGATGATCGCGGAATATGAAGGGGCGGAGCGGTCCCCGCTGCTGGACGCGCCGCGCCAATATGGCTTAAGCCAGACCCATAAGCATCTTCCGGAGATGGCGGCCCTTTGCGGACTGACGACGGCGCCGATCTTCTGCCCCATCGTAGGCGATTTCCACAGCGGCATGGAAGTGACGGTGCCGCTCTTCGCGGAGCAGCTCCACGGCACGCTGGAAGATGTCAAAAATGTCTATAAATCCATCTATACCACAGCGTTGTTGCATTATGACGAGCCGGCGGACGAGGGCGGCTTCCTCTCCGCAGGGGCTTTTGGCGGCTATGATGACATGCAGGTCAGCGTGGCTGGCAATGAACAGCGCGTCATTCTCTGTTCCCGCTTCGACAATTTGGGCAAGGGCGCTTCCGGCGCGGCCATCCAGAACATGAACATTCTCATGGGAGTGGACGAAACCACGGGACTGAAGCTCTCCAGCCGCAGTTGACGCGACAGGACGACGGAATCGCCAATTCAATTCAACACTGTCAGAAAGGATTGCCATGAAGGTCACATTGAATCCGGACAAGGAAATCGTCAAGACCGTCCAAGAGGGGTTGAAGCGGACAGGTGGATATTGTCCGTGCCGACTTGAGCGGACGGAGGACACCAAATGCATGTGCAAGGAGTTCCGCGACCAGATCAAGGATCCGGACTTCGAGGGCTTCTGCCACTGCCTGCTGTATCATAAGGCAAAATAGGCGTCCATGGAAAACGTGGAATAAACGGATAACATCTTTCGCAAGCGACCAAGGAAAAGAGAGTTATAGTGAAAAGAGGAACCCGCGTGAGAGTGAATGCGAATTGTTCCTTGGGACCGCGCATTTTCGTGGAGGTGTGACTTGCTTTTGGTGAATTTCGCATGATATTTTAAAAATCCATTTAAAACAAAACGGCTTGATTGTTGTAAGTTGTTGATGGTTAATAAGTTATAAATAATCCATGCCATAAAGGCCTCATTACGAACCGTTTGGGTAAATCGAACGGTGCTGGACGAGGTCTCCGATGGCGAGGATGGTTTGGGCAGGACAGGAAAGGATTGGTCGGACGATGAAGAACATCATTCCACTCGTGGTCGCGGTGCTTTTGGGGCTGGCGGCCGTTTTTGCGGTCAGCCGGACGATGTCGAAGCAGACTGAGAGTGTGGACAAGAAGATTCAGGTTGTGGCGGCGGCGCGTGCCATCGGAGAGAATGACACCATTGCGGAGACCAACATCAGCCCGCGTCTGGTCTCCATCACCTCGCTGCCGAAGCAGCACGTCAAATGGAGCAGCCGCACCATGATCATCGGCCAGAAGGCGGTGCATGCCGTGGCCAAAGGGGACTACATTCTGCTTTCCGACGTGGCCGGAACCACCGGCAGCATGGGCTCCATCATCGGCGACGGCGAATGGGGCGTGCCTGTGATGTTTGCGGATGACGCGCTGATGAAGATTCTGCAGCCGGGGGACGAAATCGCCATTGGCGGCACCTTCCACATTCGCGAGCAGATCAAGCGCGGCAAGGACGCGGACGCCGGCGTTGAGGAAGTGGAGCGGGAAGTGACCACCATCATCTTTCCGCGTGTCCGCATTTTGGAGATTATCGGAGGCGGGGTCATGCTTTCCCTGCCGCCTCAGCAGGCGCTGGCGATTTCCGCCATCCAACGCAAGGTGTCGCTGTTCCCCCTGCTTCGTCGGACGAATGACACCAAGGCACTGAATCGAAAGGACGGTGGCATTTTCGAGGATTCTTCCATGAACGAATTGATTGAGGGCTTGACGCCGGTGTCCATTCCGGCTGTGCCAACGGAAGTAAAGGAGTGAAGACATGAAGACGATGTTCCGTGCAGGGTTGGTTTTGTTGCTTTCCTCGCTCATGGCATGGGCGGAGGAAGAGCGTTTGAGCGTGGCGGTGGGCAGCGTGGAGACCATTGAGCTGCCGGCGGCCATGGAGACCTACAAGATGACTCCCCGCGACAAAATCGGCGTGGAGGAAATCACGAAACAGCAGTTGCGGATTTTGGGCAAGTCCGTGGGAGAGTGCAACTTGGCGGTCACTTGCGGCGGCGTGGTCATCGACTATCTCATCACGGTTCGCGGCAACATCAGCGTCACGCTGAAGCGGCTGCGCACGGACTTGGGGGATTTGCCCGAGCTGGATTTGAGCATCAACCAGGACTACATCGTCATTCGTGGCACGGTCAGCAATCCCGCCCATTGGAGCCTGCTCCAGAAGGTCCTGCCCATCTACGGGAAGTCCGTCCACAATTTCGCCATCTTCCAGCCCAATGCGGAGACGCTGCTCAACCTGAAGAAGATGCTGATTGAAGGCGGCTGCGAATTCGCGGCGGACGGCGAGGAGCTCAAGCCCGGCCAGATTTCCATGAAACTGGCTCCCGATGCGCTCATCATCACTGGCGAGATGTGGAGTCAGGAGGGCATTGACAAAGTCAAGCAGATTCTGAGCACCCAGAGCTGGCTTTCCCTTGGGGACGAACAGCCGGACCCCAGCAGCGGCAAGATCCGCGGACTGGTCAATTTGGGCATCGTCAACGAAATTCTTGAGGTGGATGTGGTCTATGTGGCGATCAGCGAGGCAGATGCGGACAAAGAGGGTAGCCAGGCCCCCACGGCCACCTTTGGAGCGAAGTACCTCTTTGACTTCGTGTCCGGCCGAAAGGCGGAAGGCTCTTCGGTGACTTTTGGCAGCAACATCAACCAGACAGTTAGCTTCTTGGCCAGCAACGGCATCAGCCGCGCCTACAACGCGGGCCATGTGAGCTTCGCTAGCCATGATGAGAAGGGCGGCTCCCTCCACACCGGCGGCAAGGTCCGCGTCAAGGTCTCCGGCGTGGAGAACGGCAGCCTGCAGGACATTGACTTTGGTCTGCAGATCTCCATCAAGGGCGGTCTCATCAGCGCCAACAAGGTCAAATTGGATTTGGATTTGAGCAACAACTCCGTGGTGACCTCCACGGGGGACAGCTACACGCAGAGCACGGACTCCACGCAGCAGACCGTCTACTGCGAGCTGAACAAGACACTGGCCATTGCGGGCAGTCGCAAGATCGCGCAGGATGTGAGCCGTTCCGGCCTGCCGATTCTGCGCAGCACGCCAGTTCTCAAGTGGTTTGTGTCTGGCGAGGCGGAAAGCAAGAGCGAAAACCGCCTGCTGGTTTTGGTGTGCCCACGCCGCGCGTCCGCGTCGGAGTCCACTCAGATTGAGATTCCTGTATCTGACGAAACCGCAGGAACTTACAAAGATGCACAAGAGGATTTGGCCGAAAAGGAGAAAGCCAAGCGGAAGAAGTACACGGGCTGGAAGGCCTGGATGAACTGGTTCCAGTGGTAGGCGGCAACGGCGGAAGACGACGAGAGCGGCGCGATGAACGTCAAGATACGCATAGAGAATGAAGACGGCAGCGTTCGGGACATGGCGTTTCCGGAAGGGAACGTGACCCTGAGCATTGGTCGGCATCCGGACTGTGACATTGTGGTCGCCGGCGCCGGCGTTTCCCGCCATCACGCGAAGCTGACCTGCATCGAGGGCATGTATTATATAGAGGACGCGGGAAGCTCCGCCGGCACCTTCTTGAACGGCGAGCCGTTGGCGATGACCACGGAGATGTCGTTGGGGGATGCTGTCCAGATTGCGGGCGTCACCCTGCGGCTGGTCGATGCGGATAAACCGGAAGAGCCTGCAGCGGAGGAAGTTGCGGCAGACGAGGAGCCTGAAGAGGCCGCCCCTGCGGCAGTTTCCGCATCGGCTTCGGCGGCAGCGCCAGCCCCTGTGGCATCATCTGCGCCTGTGACGGCATCTGCGGCGGCCCCTCAAGTCAACAATTTTTTGGACGAGTTCAAAAATGCCTCCGTCCTGTATGAGCCGTCGGTCATGGAGCTGAAACGGAGCATCCATGAGGACGTGCTGGAGAAGCTGAATCTGTCGGAGGATGCGCTGAAGGACAAGGCCAATGACGAGATGTTGGAGAAGGTGGGGCGCTTTTTGGACCAGGTGCTGAAGGAGCGCCGCCATGAGACTCCTCATCAGATTCCGCAAGATGTTTTCCGTCAAGCACTTATGGATGAACTGGTGGGCTTCGGGCCCATTTCGCCGCTTTTGCGTTCCCCCCGCATCAGCGAAATCATGATCAACGGACCGGACATGATCTTTGTGGAAAGCCAGGGACGCATCTATGAGACGGGGGTCCGCTTCTTCAGCGAACGGCATCTGCTTTCCATCATTCAGCGGATTGTGGAACCCCTTGGGCGCCATGTAGATGACGCATCGCCCATGGTGGACGCGCGGCTGCCCGACGGATCCCGCGTCAACGCCATCATTCCGCCGCTGGCCCTGAAGGGGGCGTCGGTCACCATCCGCAAATTCGCGGACAAGAAGCTGACCACTGACGAGCTGATTGGCTTTGGCAGCATGACGCGGGAGATGGCCCTGTTTTTGGAGGAGGCGGTGCGCAGCCGCCAGAACATTTTGGTCTCCGGCGGCACGGGCTCCGGCAAGACGACGCTGCTGAACGTGCTGTCGCAGTTCATTCCGGAGGGGGAGCGGGTCATCACGATTGAGGACTCAGCGGAGCTGAAGCTGACCCACCGCAATCTCGTGGGGCTGGAGGCACGTCCCGCCAACATCGAGGGCAAGGGGCGGGTGACCATCCGCGATTTGGTGGTCAACACGCTGCGAATGCGGCCGGACCGCATCATCGTCGGCGAATGCCGCGGGGCGGAGGCGCTGGACATGCTGCAGGCCATGAACACAGGCCATGACGGCTCGTTGACCACGTGCCACGCCAACAATCCGCGGGATGCGCTGACCCGTCTGGAGAACATGGTGATGATGGCCGGATTCGAGCTGCCCTCCAAGGCCATCCGTGAGCAGATCGCCTCTGCGTTGGATCTGATTGTGCAGCAGACCCGCTTGCCTGACGGCTCTCGAAAAATCGTCAAGATTTCAGAAGTCACTGGCAGAGAAGGAGATGTGATTCTTCTGCAGGACATTTTCTCCTTTGAGCAGGAGGGAATCGACAAAAGCGGCAAGGTGATTGGCCATCATACGGCCACAGGAAACATTCCATATTTTGTGGAGGAGTTGCGCAAGACAGGCCGCCTGAAGCTGGATATGGACGTGTTTGTGCCGAAAGTATGAAGTCGGTGGTGCGGAATGGATAGCATGCTTTTATTGAAGGTTCTGGTATTCGCGGCGGCGGCGACGGCGGGCTATCTGACGGTGGCCATGGTGTTCAAGGCCTCCAGCGAGCGGATGGAGAACCGCGAATTGGGGCGTCGCTTCAAGGAGATACGCCGTTTCATCTCCGCATTGGATTTGATGCGGCTTCGGCTGACCTGCGGTCTGCTGACGGGGGCGGCGGTCATGACGCTGCTGATCTTCGGCGGTGTGCTGCAGCCGTTGGTTTACATTCCCGTGGCCGTCGGGATGGCGGTGCTGGCCTTTTTTGCGCCGCTGTGGTACTTCACATGGAAGGCCCATCGACGTCATGAGCTGTTCGAGAATAAGCTGTTGGATTTGGCGGTGAGCCTGGCCAACGGCATGAAATCCGGTCTGGCCCTTCCGCAGGCTTTGGAGGCGGTCGCCCGCCGCGTGGGCGAACCCATGGCGGAGGAATTGGGCGTGGTGCTTCGCGAATATCGCCTCGGGCTGGAGCTGTCGGAGGCATTGGAGCGGCTGAATGAGCGCATGCCCTGCGAGGACCTGCATCTTTTGGTGACCACCATCCGGCTGACCACGAAATCCGGCGGCAGTCTCGTGGAGGTGTTGGAGAAGACCGTCGTGATGATTCGCGGTCGGCGGGAGTTTCAGGAGCGACTGAAGAACATGACCGCGCAAGGCCGCTTCGAGGCGCTGGCCATGTCGTTGGCGCCGTTGGCCGCCTTTATCCTATTATATATAATAGACCCCGGCCTGATGCGGCCCGTGCTTTTCACGGGAATCGGCTGGTGCGGAATTGCCATTGTCGTGGTGCTGGTGTCCATCGGCTACTATTTCATCAACAAGATTGTGACGATTGAGGTGTGACGATGAGCGGCAACGACATATACACCTATTTGATTGTCTTTCTTGCGGTCTTCCTTCCCTATGTGGCGGTTCAGTTCGCCATGGAGAACAAACAGAAGGGAGCGACGGACGCGAACAGCCGAAATCTGCCTGGCCTGTATTTGCACAGCTATTGGATTCTTGCCGCTTTGGCGGGGGGACTGGGCAAGAGCTTGGCCGCCATGCAGCCCAAACGCTCTCAAAAACTCCGTAACCAATTGATATTGGCGAATATCCGCATGGATGAAACCTACGTCTACGCGGCGGAGTTTCTGTTCTGCCTGCTGGGCTTGCTGGTGCCCTCCGTTGCGTTGCTGCTGCTGACGGGACGGGGGGACCTGTCCATCGGTGCCGGCGTGCTTTTCGGAGTCATTGGAGGCATCTACCCCTCCATGGTCGTCGCCAGCGCGGCGGAGAAGCGGCAGGAGCTGCTGATCAAGAACCTGCCCTTCGCCATTGACCTGATTGGCTCCGCCATGCGGGCCGGACTGGACTTCTCCGCCGCCGTCCGCTATTACACCTCTTCGGAGACATCGACCAATCCTCTGGCGGTGGAATTTGGGGTGATGCTTCGGCAGATGGAGCTGGGCAAGACCCGCGTGGAGGCGTTGGAGGACATGAACAGGCGGGTTCAAACCGATGAGTTCCAGTCCTTTACGGCTGCCGTCGCCCACGGCACGGAAATCGGCGCCTCCATCGTGGAGACCATGGCCATGCAGGCGGAGGAGATGCGGCGGGCCCGCTTCAACCGAGCGGAGCGGAAGGCCGCGCGCGCGCCGTCCATCATGATCTTTCCCATTGCCGTGTTCATCATGCCGGCAATATTCGTAGTCATAGGAACACCAGTGCTCATTCGAATCATGGACAGCGGTGTGGGGGCGATGATGAAATGAAATACCAGATTCGGTTTACCAACGGCGAATTGACGGGGCAGGTGTTCCCGCTGGGGATGGACACGGTGACCATTGGACGTTCCCGCTCCAATGTCATCCATCTGGCCATGCCGGATGTGTCGGCGCAGCACGTGCATCTGGCTGTCACGTCAGAAGGGGTTCAGCTGGAGAATTTTAGCTCACGGCTGACCATGATTGGGGACCGTCGGCTAAGTTCTGGCGAGAGGACGCCGCTCATGGCGGGCGAGACCGTGCAGATTGGAGAGGAAACTTCCTTTATGTTGGAAGCCGTTGCAGGAGAGGAAGATACAGCTTCTGTTAGTGATAATGACACGACGGTGTTGCCGAATTCGAATGCCGCCTCCGCCGCTTCGACGAATCTGAAGGTGACGACATTGCCGACGGCCAACGGCAATGACAAGACCGTTTTGCCGACGGCCAATGGCAATGACAAAACCGTTTTGCCGACGGCCAAACCCGCCGCCGCGCCCCAAAAGCCCGCTCCGGCTCCCGCTAAACCTGCTCCGGCTCCTGCAAAGCCCGCCGCAAAACCCGCTCCCGTCGCCTCCAAAGGCAAGAAGGCCGAGCCGGCTTCCGCGCCCATGGCGCCGCCGCCGTCGAACAGCGTTGACGACGATGCGGAGAACATGACGATTGCCATGCAGACCCGCATGGCCTCCGCAGAGGAGCTGGAGTATCTGCGGGACAGCTATGAGAAGAAGCAGATTCGCAACATCGGCGTGAAAATCGCCACTGGCCTGGCCGTCATCGCGATTCTGATCGGATGCTATTTCGCGTTCCTCTATCGTCCGCAGGAGAAATTTACGTCCTGGCCAGTGGACAAGACGGGAGAGCCGTTGACGGCAGCCGTTCAGTTCAAGGGCTTTCCGTGGGACAAAGACCTGGACCTGAAGTATCCGGCGGTTTCCGGAGCGACCGTGGAGGCGGGGGAGGGGCAGCTCACGGTGATGTCCCGTCTGGGCAAGTATCAGGACATCCCCCTGCGGCTCATGGTGGAGTATTGGCAGGACAAACGCGGCCTTGACCAGTCGCGGGAAAAGATCTTCGACGACTGGATCACCCAAAAGGCGAAGGACAGCGAAAACTGGAACTTCGATCTGATCCAGCCTGTGGAGTTCTATCAGACAGACCACGGAATTCCTTATTTGACAGTGCCTTACAGCCGCACGGTGAACAACGAGTCCTTTGTCGGCTACGCCGTCTTCCTGCGCTTTCATGACTGGAACATCGTCCAGATGAAGGAGATCCCCACGCGGGACAGCTGGCGGGCGGAATATTTCATCCACGACACCTGCTTCCTGCGCTTCTCCCCCTATTTTCTGACGAACCATTGGGAGGGTATGCCCCAAATCCAGCCTGGAAGCGTGGCCAGTCTCGTGGGGGAGGCCAAGGCGCTGTTGCAGCGGCACACGCCGGCGGTGTGGCAAAAGGCGGACTATCTGCTTCGAAGCGCATTGTGCAAGTCATTGATGGACAATGGTGATGCGGAGAACGGCGGCAAGGCGGAGGAGCTTTTCCGTCAGCTGCGTGCCTCTCAGATAGAGTATTTCAATAACCAGAAGATAGCCTATCTGCGGGCGCAAATCGAGAACGACAAGAAGGAAATGTCGCGGATCCGTGAGAATCTGAAGGGGGTCTTCTCCTCTGAAGAGGATTTGCGTTTCCATAAAGTGCGGCAGAATAAGTGGAACTAAACCATGGCCAGCAAGGAACTTACAATCAGGCTGGAGCTGAACGGACAGATTCTGTACGAGATGTCCGTCTCGGAGCTGAAGGGGGATGTCATCATTGGCCGCCATCCGGAGACGGACTGGCGGATTCCCTCCACGGACCGTTCATCCAGCAACCGTCATGCCAAGTTGTGCCTGAAGCGCGGCAAGCCCTATGTGGAGGATTTGGGGAGCCACAACGGCATCTTCTTTCAGGGGAGCAAAGTGACGGAAGTCAAGCTGACGGACGGCGTCCAAGTCAGCATCGGCGACTGCCGCCTCATTGTGGAAAAATCAGCGCAAAATACTCAGGATGAGGAATTTAGCTGCAACCGACTGGAACAGCTCAACGGCCAGAAGCGGGGCACCTTGTACAATCTGGACAAGGAGATGGTGCGAATTGGCTCCGCGGCGGACTGCGAAATCGTCTGCGCGGACACGGTGATCTCCCACTTCCACACCTCCATTGAACAGCGGCCGGACGGCAGCAGCTGGGTGCGGGACATGGGAAGCCGCAACGGCACCAAAGTCAACGGCGTCCCCCTGTCCGCCAACGCGAATGACACGGGCCGCATGTTGAAGGACGGCGATGTCATCACGGTCTCCTATGTGGAGTTCCGCTTTTGGGACAAGCACGTGGTCCATGTCCGCTCTCATCTGTGGATGAAGGTGGCGGTGGTGGCGCTGACCATCTTCATCATTGTGGGCGGCTATTTCGCCTATCTGCAGGTGACGCCCTCCGCCAAACGGCGGATTGACTGGGCGCGGGACTATGCCCGCCAGCGGAACTTTGCGGCGGCCCGCGCCGAGCTGGAGGCCTCCGCCAACGCCCGTGGCGGCAAGGACAGCAACTACGAGCGGGCGGAGCTCAAGGCCCAGATTGACCAATGGGAGGATACCGTCAAGAAGTGGAGCGAGGTGAAGCAGTTGCTCTCCGAAGGCAAATGGATCACCGCCAACAAGATTCTGAGCCCCATGTTGAGCTCGAAAATGGAGCTGTGGCGATGGAATGACACGGACGCCAATGAGGCCAAGACGGAGGCCATGCGCGCCAAACGCCTCATCGACGCCTATTTGGAGGGACGCGCCTTCTTGGAGGACGATGAGGTCGCCTTGGAGCGGCTGGAGAAGAGTTGCGCCGCGTTGGACGAAGAGCTCCGTTCCCAGACGGGGGCCGTGCCCGAATTTTTGCAGCGGCTGAAGGCGTCGTCTGAGGACACGCAGCAGGAGATGGCCCGCACGTTGGATGAGGTCCATGCCATTCAGTTGCAGTTGCGGGGGCTTGATCGGATTGAGAAGCTGGACGAATGTCTGAAGACCATCCGTTCCGTCTATGACAAGGCCATGGAGCGCATTCAGGCGCGGAAGGAGAAGAAGCAGCGCTGCTCCACCATGGTTCGTCGCGTGGCGGAGGAGGCGAGAATCCCGTTGGAGAAACTTCAGGAATCACGTAAGTTGTTGGATAGCAATTACTTAGCAACTGCTTCCTTCGATTTTGACAAGTTTGAGAAGACCTTGCCGTTGCCGACGGTGGAGGAATGCGCCGTGTATCCTGTGATGGCGGACATGCGCTCCCAATTGGAGAAACTCAACAGCCAGCTTAGTGATAACCTTGTGCAGCTCAAGCAGATGGCATCATCCTTCGAGAAGCTGGCATTGGCTCCGGGGCAGGAGATGCCGGCGCTGAAGAACCTGAATTCCACGGAATATCTGGATGCCGTGCTTGCCTGCGACACCTTGTCCAGTCCGCCGCCACGGTGGGACCGGCCGGAACCCTGCGGCAAATATGACCAGTTCCTGTGCATGGAGGTCTTCTACAATTTCCTCAAGAACCTGCCGGCCGAATTTGACGGCGACGGTTTGGAGGACTGCGCCTTCACGCCAGAGATCATCAGCGTGCGGAAAGCCTGCACCTTCCTTGAACTGTACATCCGCTTCATCCAACGGCCCGAGCTGGAGATGGTGTGCAAGCAGTCCAAAGGCAACAAAGCCATGGAGTTAGCCCTTCATGCGGACGAGCTGCTGCTGATTCGCGAGAAGGCCATGCGCAAGATGGTGAAGATTGCACAGGAGGGGGACGGACGGAGGAACATCATCGCGGGCGGCATTGCGCTGCTGTTGCAGACGGGCAGCAAGGGGATTCCGGACGGCTTTGCCGACGAGGTGGCGGCGAAGTTCCGTGCGTCCCGACAGAAGCTCAACGACTTGCTGAACCGCGAGATGACGCCAGAGCAGGTTTTGGAGAGCCGTCGGCAGGTTTTGGCGGAAGGGCTTCCGGGGGACATCAATGTGAAGGCCGCCTGGATGGCGCAGCAGGGAGGCAATTAGGAATATGCGTCGCCTTTTGTCGGACAATCGGGGCACCGTGATGATGGAATACGCCATGCTGACTGTCATGGTGGCCATTCCATTCTTCTTGGTTTGGCATGGGGCCAGCATCCCGTGGTTTGGGCAGGAGAATTTGGAACTGCCTGGGCTGTTTGACTTTACAACAGGACAGTACATTGGGACAGGACTTGAGATACAGAAGTTTTTCCAGCAGCTGCAGGGTGCCATTGCCCTGCCGTTGCCATAACCAAAGAACAGTAGAAAGGACAAGAGAATGAACATGAAATTCAAAATTGAACGCGCGAAACGCACACGTCTTGGCCGGCTGCTCTGCCGTCTGATCGGCGATGAGCGTGGCGCTGTCGCCATGGAGTATGTGGTCATCGCCCTGCTGGTCGCGGCGGCGGTGGTCGGCGTGGTCATTGTCTTTGGCAGCCGTATTTCCAACATGTTCAAGCGTTCCACGCAGGCGCTGGGCACCACGGAATCCGGCATGGCCGGCCTGGCCTCCGAAATCAAGAACGAGCGTGAGAATGACATTTCGCGCGTGAACGAGATGTCCAAGCAGGGCGATGTCATCCGCGGCAGTGACAACAACGACGCCGGCGGCACGACCTCGACTGAAGAGTAGTCAAGAGGAATGCGCAACTCCCGCTTTTGGAATGCGTTGGGAGCCTTGCCGAGGAGCGTTGCATGAAAGCCATGCTTTTGTGTAACTATCTTATATGCAATGACTTATGCATGATTTACCAAAAGCGGGGGCGGTGCCAAGACGACATTGAGATTCCATGTTCAGCCCGATGACCATCTTATGGGTGGTGACGCCGTGGCTGGCAGTGCTGTGCTATTGGGACTGCCGCTATCGGCGTCTTCCCAATCCACTGACCTTTGGCGCCATGGCCGTGGCGTTGGTCTGGCGGCTGGGCATGGGGGGAACAGGAGCCTTTTTGGACGGCGTGTCCGGCGGGGTCTTGTGTGGGCTGTTTCTGCTGCTGCCCTTCCTGCTGAAGGGCGCGGGCGGCGGCGATCTGAAGATGATGTGCGCCGCGGGCTGCCTTTTGGGGACGGCGCGGACGGCCCTCATGCTGTTGGCCACTTCCCTTTCCGGCTGTGTTCTGGCCTGCGTCATGCTTTTGGCGGGATGGGCCGACGGAAAGCGGCTGAAGCACTATTTCCGCTGTCTGTTTGACTGGCGCTACGACCGGAAGGCGGGGCGGGAGCAACTTCCGCCGCCGTCGGATGAGCGGAACCGGCTGCCTTTTGGCGTGGCCATCGCGTTGGGGGTCTGGATCACGTTGATTTTCGAGATTTACGGCAAAGGAGGAAATGGAGCATGAAGACAAGCCGAGACGGCGGTTCCGTGCTGATGGAATTTGTCATCATCCTGCCCTTGCTTTGCTTTTTCATCTTCGGGCTGATGCAGCTGGCGCTTCTATGTCTGGCCAAGCAGATGACCGAATATGCGGCCTTTTCGGGGGCGCGGGCGGCGATGGTCTATCCGCCTTCCGAATATTGCGGGGAGGATGGTCGCTTCATGGCGCAGGGCGGTGTGGTTCACGAGGCGGCTAGCCGCACGTTGGCGTGGTTTGGCATGATGCCTGGCGGGGAGCATCCCGTCGCGGTGGCCGGCTGGGGCGACGTGCCTGGCTCCGGACACATTGGCGAACAGGTCTTCATTGACCAAGAGGAAAGCGGCATGCTGTCGGACATGCCAGGCGTGCGGGTCACCGTCCGTTTCCGCTATCCGCTGCTGATCCCCGGCGTGTCGGCGCTGTATCGTCTGTTGGGGCACGATGACGCGCTGACGGACGAGTCGTTGGAGGGCCTTGTGGAGACCTTGCCCGCCATGACCGTGGTGGGCACCTGCATGCTGCCCTTGCCGTGGAGGACGGACCGCTTTCCGACACGGCCGACCGCAGAAAATTAGAAATTAGGAATTAGAAATTAGGAATTTGTCGTGGTACAATTTGGAAATTAGGAATTAGGAATTTGTCGTGGGAAATTTTGAATTAGGGATTAGGAATTAGGAATTTGTCGTGGGAAATTTTGAATTAGGAATTAGAAATTTGTCGTGAATATACCACATTAAGGTAGAGTATGATTTTTCGAAACGACATTGCAATTCACGCGTCAGCCCCGAAGGGGCGGCGGAGCACAGCCCGGGGTAAGCGTGGCCG